>Ga0315291_10012451_pt1 | contig 10321 bp, 10 predicted proteins | sample YL17G12_20_MG_FD_203070 | JGI IMG/M metagenome (GOLD analysis project Ga0315291, IMG submission 203070) | Sediment microbial communities from Yellowstone Lake, YNP, Wyoming, USA - YL17G12_20 | ecosystem: Environmental > Aquatic > Freshwater > Lake > Sediment | place: USA: Wyoming | collected...
ACGGCTGTGTCAGCCGTGCCCGGGAATCGCAGTAGTTTCCCCGGCAACCTTTCACGCACGGCTGTGTCAGCCGTGCCCGGGAATCGCAGTAGTTTCCCCGGCAACCTTTCGCGCACGGCTGACACAGCCGTGGCACACCTGGAATCTCAGGGCTTTCGGCGTTGTCACCCGATAACGATGCTACAGTCTCATAATTCCCAACGTTGAGTATCGCGCCTTCCCCTGCGCACGCCGGCGCGGCACAGACTCCGAGGTGGGGAAGGTCTAGCGCCCCGATGCCGACTATCTCCGGCAGCCGGAGCAGCCGCCGCCGCGGGGGACGTTGGGATTCTCGATGGCGAAGCCCCGGCCCATGGGACCGTCCTGGAAGTCGATCGTGGTCCCGTCCAGGTGCAACGCCATCTTCTTGCGGGTCACCAGGGACACGCCGTGCTGATCGTATCGGGCGTCGGTCTTGGGGTCGTAATCGTGCTGGAATCCCAACGTGTATTGCAGACCGGCGCAGCCGCCGCCCGCGATGCTCATCCGCAATACCGTATCCTCGGCTACCTTCTGCGCCTCCATCACCCGCTTGATTTCGCCGGCAGCCGCTGCGGTCAACGTAACCATGGGTGTGCTCAACTCCTGTGGGCAAGATCTCGATTGCCAGGCAATTATCCGCGTTGCGGCCACACGGTTGGCCGAGGCCGCTTATTATCAAGTCTACTCGCCCGGTCAAGCCAAGCCAAGGGCGCCGGGCCCGCCGGTGGCGCACCAGCTTCAGGTGGAATTGCCCCCCTCGTAACCCTACTGCGGGAGGCTAGCCCCAATACCGTTCAATCAAGGACGAACCTGGCGTCAGCACAGTGGCACCGGCGTCTCGCCGGTGTGACGGAACTCGTCGTAGTGCTTTCCCTTATGTCACACCGGCGAGACGCCGGTGCCACTTGATCCGCCTTCAAATGCCACCCAATGAACGGTATTGAGGCTAGTCCAGGCTACTCATCTGCCGCAGCCGGGTGACCGCCTCGGTGATGGACCCGATTGCAAACTCCACCTCCTCACTCGTGTTGAAACGGCCCAGGCCAAAGCGGATACCGCCGCGGACCAACTCCTGGCCGATTCCCAGGCTCCGTAGCACGTGGCTCGGCTCCGGGCTGGCCGAGGTGCAGGCACTGCCCGAACTCAGCGCCAGGTCCTTGACGCACGCCAGCAGGGTCTCGCCGTCGACCCGGGCAAAGCTCACGTTCAGGTTGCCGGGCAGCCGCAGCCCCGGCGGCGTCAGGGCGGGACCGTTGAGCGTCACGCCGGACAGTGCGGCGGTCAGTCCCTCGTAGAGCCGATCCCGCAGGGTGCGGAGCCGTTGCTGCTCGCTGGACATTTCTTCCAGGCAGAGTTCCACGGCCCGGGCAAATCCCACGATCCCCGGCACGTTGAGCGTTCCGCTTCGCAGTCCGCCCTCCTGCCCGCCGCCAGTGATGATCGGCTCCAGCCGCACGTGCGGGGCTTGGTGCCGGACGTACAGCGCGCCGACGCCCTTGGGGCCGTAAATCTTGTGGGCGGAGAAGCTCATCAGGTCGATCTGGAGCCGCTCGACGTCGACCGGGATCTTGCCGACGGCCTGGGTGGCGTCGGTGTGCAGCCACACGCCCCGCTGCTGGCAGATCCGCCCGATCTCCTCCAGCGGCTGGATCACGCCGATCTCGTTGTTGGCCAGCATCACCGAGACCAGCACGGTGTCGTCGCGGACGGCCTCGGCAACCTGCTGGGGAAGGATCCGGCCCGCCTGCGGGTCCGGCGACTGGATCACGGGCAGCAAGGTCACTTCGTGCCCACGGCGTTTGAGCCCCTCCAGCGGGTCGAGCACGGCCGGGTGCTCGGTGCAGACGCTCACCAGGTGCTTCCCCTTGCGGCGGCACTTCTGGGCCACGCCGCGGACGGCCAGGTTGTCGCTCTCGGTGGCCCCGCTGGTAAAGACGATCTCCTTGGCCTTGGCCCCGATGGCCTCGGCGATCGTCCGCCTGGCCGAGTCGACCGCCTGCTTGGCTGCCCAGCCGAACCAGTGGCTGCTGCTGCCGGCGTTTCCGAACGATTGGCTGAAGTAGGGCAGCATTGCCTCCAGCACCCGGGGATCGACGCGGGTGGTGGCGTGATTGTCCATGTAGATCGGCAGTTGGACCACGAGTGCACCTCCCTGGCGGAAGTCGGGTGGCATGCCCACGCTTGCCGTGGGCATGCTCCTGAACATCGGGAAAACGCGGCATGGCCAAACAAGTTTGGCCATGGCACCCAAGCGGCTAAGCCCAATACCGTTCAGTTAAGGGCGAACCTGGCGTCAACGCAGTGGCACCGGCGTCTCGCCGTTGTGACGCACCTTATGGCAACGTGTCCACTTATGTCACACCGGCGAGACGCCGGTGCCACTTGATCCTTCTTGGTATCGCACCCAATCGAACGGTATCGCACCTAATGGGCCTCTCCTCCTTCTGCAAACAACGCCCGCATGCAAATCTCCGACCAGGTCTCGAAGCCCGTCATGTCGGCCAGGATCTCCTCGACGGGCCGAAAACCGCTCTGGATGATCTCCGCCTCGCGGGGTCGGACGGCCGGACGCTCCACGTCGAAGATATAGACCACCCCCAAGTGGACACTGCCCACCTCGGTCCGGTCGTCGTTGATCATGCCCACACAGCGGGCGGTGTAGGGGGTGTGGATCGCCACTTCCTCCTCCAATTCGCGGCGCATCCCTTCCTGGTAGGGATTCTGGCCGGCGTTGCAGTCCGCGTCGACCGCCGAGATGTGCCCGCCGATGCCCACGCTGTGCTTGCGATGCAGCCGCCCTTCGCCCTGGCCGGTGCCCCGGGTGTATTGGAAGACGGTCTGGCGCCCCCGGCCATCGGTGTGGCGGAAGATCACGTAGGGGATCAGTTGCTTGAAGCCGGGATCCAGCTCGACCTCCCGGCGGGGACGGTAACTGGTGTGTTCCGGACTGAGCAGCTCGCCGAGGTAGCGGTCCACCTCACGGCAGAACCCCTGGAAGTAGCCCAGCCGGTGAAACAGTTGGGTGGGAACCACCAACACCCGTTCGGTCGCCGCGCTGGACATGGGCGGATCCTATGTGTGTCGGGCAGAGAGCTCGCCAGCAGAGGGGGTGGCCCACCGGAAGACGCGACCTGGCGACATTCCACGGCCCGGATCTACTCACCCTGGACGCAGCACAGTCGCCGGGTCGAACCAGTATAGGCAGCAGGGACTCGGTTGGCGAGCCGCCACCGGGGGCGTCACATCCGCATCGCGGAAAGTACCGATTCCAAAAATCCCAGATTGACGTGCAAGTTGAGCACGAGAATCGCCAGTACGCCAAAGACCCAGCGTGGTGGATTCTCGTCCCTGGGCTTGTAGAACAACTTACAGCAACTGGGACAGAAATTCGGTCCCGTCCGGTTTCGCCCCTGCGTGACCACCTCAGAACAGTGTGGACAGAGACATCGCATCGGACGCCCCTTGAGTTTCATAGACTAAATGAACTGGCACGATCTCGGGAGGAAAAAGGGGACAGGTCCAATTTGTGCGAAGCACCCTACGGGCCGTTCCGGCAAATTGGACCTGTCCCCTTTTTCCGGGAATCACGCAAGACTATTTAGCAGTCACAGTCGGCTCACCTACTCAACTCTAGCATACTGGGCCGGCGACCTCGGGGGCCAAGGCGGGAGGAAGTGGTCTGCCCCCTCGATTGTCGAGTCATTGAGCGGCCGGCGGGCTGCCGGAGCCATTTCAGCGGGCACCCGCCCCCCGGTTGCCCGGCGTCATGCCCCGGTGCTGTTTGCGGGCTGCCAGTCGCCGTTTCCGCTCGGAGGTGAACTCCCACCAGGACCTTGCCCGGCCACCGTTGACGAACTCAACCACGGCGATGAAGACGTCCAACAGACAGGGGTCGTGCAGTCTCAAACGATCAACATCGCGTCTCCGTAGCTGTAGAAGCGGTACTCCTCGCGGATTGCCTCTTCATAGGCTCGGCGAATCAGTGCATCCCCTCCGAAGGTCTGCACCAGGACGAGCAAGGTCGTGCGGGGGAGGTGGAAATTGGTCAACAGGGCATCGACGGCACGAAAGCGGTGGGGCGGCCGGATGAAAAGATCGGTCTTTCCGGTGAAGGGTGCGAGCCGGCCCCCGGCGGCGGCCGTCTCCAACAACCGCACCGAGGTCGTTCCCACGGCCACTACCCGGCCCCCGCCCGCTCGGCAGGCGTTGATTTGCTCGACGCACTCCGGCCCGATGCGCCCCCATTCGGAGTGCACCCGGTGGTCGGCCAGCGAACTGGTGGCAATCGGGCGGAAGGTGCCCGGCCCGACGTGCAGCGTCAGCCGACAAAGCCTCACCCCCTGTTGTTCCAGGCGGTTGAGCAGCGGCGGGGTGAAGTGCAGGCCGGCGGTGGGCGCAGCGACCGCACCCGGCTGCCGGGCATACACGGTCTGGTAGCGGTCCCGATCGGCCTCGACCATCTCCCCCTTGCGGATGTACGGCGGCAGCGGCACCCGGCCTACACGTTCCAGCAAGCCAAACGTCTCCTCGGCCGACTGCGGTCGGGCGACCCAGCTCCCGTCCGGCTGTTTGGCCCCCAGCTCTAGTTGCGCATCCTCTTGCCCGGCGGCATTGACCAGCGTGATCGTCTCGCCGGAGGCGAGTTTCCCCCGGGTCTTGCACATCAGCCGCCAGGGCCCTCGGGGGTCGGCCTCGAGGAACAGACCTTCCCAGCGGCCCCCCGTCTGGTTGCGATAGCCCAGCAGCCGGGCGGGAACCACGCGGGTGTCGTTGATCACCAGGCAATCGCCCGACACAAGCAGCTCGGGCAGATCGCGTATATGCTTGTTTTCCAAGGAGTTACGCACCCGGTCGACCACCAGCAGCCGCGCGTCGCTGCGGCAGGCAGCCGGAGACTGCGCGATCAAATGCCGGGGCAACCGGTAGTCGTATCTGGCAAGCTCATCCATCGCCCGTCGCCCCGATACAGAGTCGAGTCATGGCCAAACGTCCCGCGAACCACGCCCGGCAAACGCCCCGAAATCCAATACCGTTCGACTAGGTGTAGTATCAGGGGGATCAAGTGGCACCGGCGTCTCGCCGGTGTGACACGAGTGTACGCATTGCCAAAAGTTGCGTCACACCGGCGAGACGCCGGTGCCACTATGTTGACGCCAAGTTAGCCCTGAATTGCACGATATTGCCCCTGAATCCCAGGCCCAAATCGCCAAAGGCCCGCCAGCCGAGCTTTACTGGCCTTTAAGAAACGAGTATAAGTCCCCGGCTCAGCCAAGGGCAGGGGACGGAAGGGTGGGCGGAGGGGGTACATGGGAGAGAGTCGGCACGGAGGCACCCGCTCTGCTGCCGTAACATCCCGGCACGATCAGCCGCAGGGCGACCGCCGTGCAGATCAACGACGATGGAAAGACGGCTCGATATCGCGTTGTGTATCACTGATCTGCAACTCGGCGGGGCCGAGCGGTGCCTGGTCGAGCTGGCCTCGGGCCTGGATCCCCGACGGTTCCGCCCGGTCGTTTTCGTGCTCGAAAGCCCACCGAAAATGGAACTGGCCTCCGGGCTGCCGGCGCTGCGGGCGGCCGGAGTGGACGTCCACTTTCTCGGCGCCCGGCGAAGCTGGGACGTGCTCCGCGTGCTCCGCGACCTGACGCGGCTGCTCTCCGCCCAGCACCCCCGGATCGTACAGACCTTCCTGTTTCACGCCAATATCCTGGGCCGGATTGCCGCCCGGCGGGCGGGCGTGGGACATGTGGTTTCGGGTATCCGTGTCGCCGAGCCTTCCAGGCGCTGGCGCCTCTGGGTGGATCGGCTCACCGACCGGCTGGTCGACCGACATGTCTGCGTCAGCCGGTCCGTCGCCCGGTTCGCCGAGAGAGAGGCACGCCTGCCGCCGGAAAAACTCGTGGTCATTCCCAACGCCGTAGACCTGCAACGGTTTCCGGCCGCACCTGCGGTCGACCTGCGGACGCTCGGCATCGATGCCGGCCGGCGGGTGGTCGTCTGCGTGGGACGGCTGGACCGACAGAAGGGCCTGGCCTGGCTAATTCGCTCGGCCCCGATGTGGCTGGACCGCTTGCCGGGGACAGATCTGTTGCTAGTGGGCGAGGGCCCCTTGGGAGGCAAGCTCCAGCGACTGTGCCGCCGATGCGGGGTCGCCGACCGCGTCTACTTCGCGGGCTGGCGCCCCGACGTGCCGGCGGTCCTGGCGGCAAGCGACCTGCTGGTCCTGCCGTCGGCCTGGGAGGGGATGCCCAACGCCGTCCTGGAGGCAATGGCCAGCCGGCTGCCGGTGTTGGCCACCGACGTCGAGGGCGTGCAAGAGCTGCTGGGCCCGGTCGCCCCGGAGCAGACCGTCCCCTATGGCGACTGGGAGGCCTTCGCGGAAAGGGTGGTCAATCTCATGGAGGACAGGCGGAGGGCAGCCGAGTTAGGGGCCGAGAATCGAAGGCTTGCTGAACAGAAGTTTAGCATCGGGCGGATGGTGGCGGCCTATGAGCAGCTCTGGGAGTCTCTGCTGGCGAGTTGAGCTTGGGCCGGGAAGAAACTTTTTCGCCACTTGCGCCATGCGTAATCGTTGGAAGTCGCGTAGCCGTCGGGAGCTAGGGACAGGGGCGTCGACGAAGTCAAAAGACGGCTGCGAAAAGCCGGCTTGACGCAACCTGCAAACTGGCTATCCTTGGGGTCTATTGGTGTGTTGTGGGGAATTGTGGTGATCGATGTTCCTGACCGGTACGTTCAGCCGCTCGATCGACGAGAAGCTCCGAGTGGCGATCCCCAAGTGCCTGCGGGCCGCGCTGAAATACCCAGAAACAAGGGCGCTTTACGTGGCTCCGGGGACAGATCAGTCGTTGGCCCTGTACACGGAGGAGGCCTTCGCGCGACTGGCAGAACACTTGGCCCGGGTCTCGCCGACGCGCCAAGACGTGCGGGCGTTTACCCGGTTGCTCTACGCCCGGGCCCAGCGCGTGGAGCTCGACGGACAAGGGCGGGTGCGGATCCCCCAAGAGCTGGCCGATTTGGCCCGACTGAAAAAGGAAGTGGTCTTGTTGGGTGTGCAGGATCACCTGGAACTCTGGTCTGCCGAGGGTTGGGCGGCGTACCTGGCCGAGAAACAGACCCATTACGACGAAATTGCCGAGGCCGCGTTCGGCGGCCCTGAGCAGACAAACTGAAAGTCAGGAGGCAGGTACCGAGCGTTGTCCGTCCGTCTGTTCGCCGTGCGCGAGAACAGGGGCGCCGATCCACGGCCACCGGTCGACGTTCTTGCCTTGCCCAAGCCCCGGGTGAGGCTCGTTCTCACGGGCAGGAGGGCAGGGAGGCCAACCGGCTGCGAATTGCGGAGAGATTCGTCGCCTTTGCCGGCGAGTTGCCCGCGAACACTCGACCTCACACAGGTGCACGGATGCACCGAGGTGGGGTGTTTTTCCGCTTTCGCCACAGAGACTGAGGACAAGCAGACACTTCAGCAGCTTCCCGCGCTGCACGAGAATCGCCGGCCTTCTTCCCGCACGGGCCGGGCCGTTCCCCACGAGCCAGACATCGCACGCGGCGTTTCGCCGGTCCGCGGCCGTCGTGGTCCGCCCGGCGCCGCCGCGGCAGTACTCGATCCGCACAGCCAGCGTCCATGACCGATCAGTCACCCGCCCACGTACCCGTCATGCTGGAGCAGGTCGTCCACTGGCTCGACCCGCGTCCGGGGGAGGTGTTCGTCGACGGCACGGTGGGCGGAGGAGGCCACGCCCGGGCGCTGGTCCAGCGGCTGGGCCCGACGGGGCTGCTGATCGGGCTGGATCGTGATCCGGCCGCGATAGCCGCCACCGGGCGCCACTTGGCAGGGACGCTGGTAAGGCTGGTGCAGGCCAACTTCTGCGACCTGCCCGAGGTACTCGCACAACTGGGCGTTTCGGCGGTCGAGGGCGTGCTGTTGGATTTGGGTGTATCGAGCGACCAATGGGCCGACCAACAGCGAGGTTTCAGCTTCTCCTCCACGGGGCCGCTCGACTTGCGGTTCGATCCACTCTCCGGGGAGCCTGCCCGACGGCTGGTCAACCGGCTGAGTGTCGAGCGGCTGGCCGAGCTGATCCACCGTTACGGGGAGGATCGCCACAGCCGCCGCATTGCCCGGGCGATCGCCGAGCGGCGGCGGGAGAAACCCATCGAAACGGCCGTGGAGTTGGCCGAGTTGGTTCGCCGTTGCGTGCCCCGCACGGGCGGCCACCCCCGGGGTACCCGGCGGATCGACCCGGCCACACGAACCTTCCAGGCCCTGAGAATTGCGGTCAACGACGAGATCAAATCGCTGGAAATCGCCTTGCGGAGACTGCCAGACTGCTTGCGCCCGCGAGCCCGGCTGGCGGTGATCAGCTTCCACTCGCTGGAAGACCGCCCAGTCAAGGAGGCGTTTCGCGACGACCGGCGGCTGCGGGTGTTGACCCCCAAGCCCGTTCGTCCGGATGTGGAAGAAATCAAGCGGAATCCCCGGGCTCGCAGCGCGAAGCTCCGGGTGGCGGAGCGGATGTGACTCCATCCTTATCACCTGAGCAAGGAGGCTTAAGCATGGGTAAGGAAGCGACAATCGGTCTGGCGGTGATCCTGATCCTGTTGATCACCTTCGGAGTGGTCCTGGTCAGGCGCATGAGCGGTTCGACCGATCCGGCAGCCGCGTCCTCTGCGGAACCGAGCGACGGGGGTTTGTCCCAGGCGGCGGACGATCCGGCCGGAAACGACGCCAAGGGCGAGCCCTCTGCCGCCCCCTCCGGCAAACTGACGATCCTGGCGACCGAGCCTGCATCGAGCGAGACGCCGAGGCTCAGGCCGGCGCCGGTCGGACAGTCTACCGCGGCATCCGACGAGGACACCGACACCGAAGACACCGGCGCCGACTTCGCCCAGGTGCCGCCGCCGATGATGTCTAACCCGCCGGCACGCGGTTGGACCAATCGCGGCGGGCGTTACGACGGCAGCGTGCAGCAGACCGAGGCGTCGCAGGTTCGGGAACCGCGTCCCCTCGGTGTGGCAGGCTCATCCAGAGACGGCCAACCCCATGATCCCCTGGAAGACCGGGCGGGGCAAACGGCGGTCGCCGACACGGCCCAGGTCGGCCAGATGCCCGGCAGGCTGAGATCGCTCGGCCCGCCCCAGCGAACGGCACGGCAGCCGGGCGCAGGCGGCTACGACTATCGAGATTCCGGCGGGTATCCCTCTGACGTTTCGGCCGCCAGGCAGTCCCCCGCCTGGCGACAGACCTCGCCCTACACCTCTGCGGCGCAGCACCAGCAGGGGCCGACCTCGCGGTTCCCGGAGAACGACGCCGGCTTCGGCTCGCCCCGGGGCACCGGGGACCTCCGCAATGCGGACGGGGAGTACCAGGTCCAACCGAACGACAACTATTGGGTCATCTCCCAGAGGCTGTACGGCTCGGGTGGCTATTTCAAGGCGCTGGCCGAGCACAACCGCGGCAGAGTCCCCCGCGAGGATCGGCTGGACGTGGGAGAGGTCATTTCCGCCCCCAGCGTCCTGGAGCTCGAGAAGGCCTATCCGGACCTGTGTCCCAAGCCGAGCCGCCGCGAGACCGTTCGCAGCCGCGGGTCGTTGGTCAGCACCCGGACTCCATACGCCGGTGGGCGAGTCTACGTCGTCGAGGAGGGCGACACCCTCTTCGACATCGCCCGCCACCTCTTGGGAAAGGCCTCGCGCTGGGTCGAGATCTACCAACTCAATCGCGACCTGGTGGGCGACGACCCCAGCTACATCAACTCCGGGATGCAGCTTGTCGTGCCCGAGGACGAACCCGCCGAAAGGGTCACCCGGCGTCCCAGACCGCCCTACCAGCCCTGATGAAGATCGTCTCCGGCGGACAGACCGGCGTGGATCGGGGGGCGCTCGACGCCGCGATCGGGCTGGGGATTCCCCACGGCGGCTGGTGTCCGTGCGGTCGTCTGGCCGAAGACGGCCGAATCCCCGATCGCTACGCACTGAGCGAAACCGACTCGCCGGAGTACTGGGTCCGGACTGAGCAGAACGTCATCGCTTCCCACGCCACCTTGATCCTCTGCCGCGGCCAGCCGACCGGCGGCACCGAGTTGACCGTCCGCATGGCCGCCCAGCACGGTCGGCCGTGCCTGGTGGTAGACCTGGATCAACCACAGCACCCGACGGAGGTCCACCGCTGGCTCAAAGAGCACAAGGTGGCGGTCCTCAACGTCGCCGGCCCCCGCGAGAGCCAAAGCCCGGGTATCGCGGCCCAAGCCGAGCAGTTCCTCAGTGGGCTGTTCGCGGTGTGAGGAAAAAGGGGACAGGTCCA
>Ga0315291_10012454_pt1 | contig 10319 bp, 8 predicted proteins | sample YL17G12_20_MG_FD_203070 | JGI IMG/M metagenome (GOLD analysis project Ga0315291, IMG submission 203070) | Sediment microbial communities from Yellowstone Lake, YNP, Wyoming, USA - YL17G12_20 | ecosystem: Environmental > Aquatic > Freshwater > Lake > Sediment | place: USA: Wyoming | collected...
GCCGCACGCGGGATGAGATGCCCGCCAACGATGAGGATATCGAGGAGGCCATGAACGAGGGCATCGAGATCAGCTACCTCGTCGCTCCGCAGAAGGTGTTGCCAGGAGGGAAGAAGCTCTCCGTGGAGTGCATCAGGATGAAACTTGGCGAGCCCGACTCCAGCGGCAGGGCACGCCCCATACCTATCGCGGGCAGCGGGTTCATCGTCGAGGTCGATCGATTGATAGCGGCCATCGGGCAGGCATCATCGGTTCCAGAGTGCTTCGCCGTCTCCATGAACAAAAAGGGCTGCATCGTTGCCGATGAGAAGACCCTGGCCTCATCGCGCAAGGGCGTGTTCTCCGGCGGAGACATCGTCAGCGGGCCGGCCTCCGTCATCGAGGCCATACAGGCAGGAAGGAAGGCGGCATCCGCCATCGACAAATATCTTGGCGGCAAAGGCAAAATCGATCAGAGATTCATCCCCACCGAGGAAAAGTTCTCCTGTCTGGGACGCGAAGAGGGCTTCGCCTACAAGAAGCGTGTCGAGAGGCCGGTGACGCCGGCGAGCGAACGTCTGCGCGGCTTCATTCAAGAGGAGGGCAGCCTTACCGAGGAAAAAGCTGTGGCAGAGGCGCGGCGCTGCATGCAATGCCAGTTGCGGTTGAAGATCACCCAGGCGCCGCTGCCGGGCCAGCTGCCGGAACGCGACGAATCGCAGCTGCCGCCAACGCCGGGTACAACGGTTCCGCTGTAAACACGGGCTCAACCGCGACTTTTTAATAGTATCGGCTTCTGAGATACAAAGCCCCGTCCCGACTCAATGGCGCTTTGCCGTTATTTCATCAATATTGCCGCGAGAATCAAAAACCGATTGACATGCACTCAATATTCATATAGAGTAAAAAAACTTTGTTTAGAGGTTGCGCATGGTCAAAATTAGCTACATCCTCTGGGCGCCCAAAGGCCAGCCCAAGCAAATAACTAAAGACCTTCTCCTGAACAAAATCCAGCCCAGGCTGTATGATGCCGGCGTCAAGAAACTCACCATGTATATCGACGACGAGCATTCCAACGTGAGATCTTCGGCACCCAAGCTGTACAGCGGGCCGGAGATAAGCGCCGAGATATCCCTGTGGATCGATAATATCGAACGGCATCTGGAGATCGAAATAATCCTTCAGTCGGGATTATTCACATATGCAGGATATCAGGTGGAGGAATCGATCTACACCGAGTATGGCGGCAACAAGCACTTTCACAAGCGCGACTGGCCAGACGGCCAGAGGTCGCCGGCGCTCATGGCGATAACCCTGATGGAACGCCCTAAAAAACTGTCCCGTGAAGAGTGGATCAAACGCTGGCACGGCACGCAGTCGCCCGTCTCGGAGGCTATGCAGCCGCGCGCCCGTTACATCCGCAACGTAGTGCTCCAAGCACTGACCCCGGGCGCGCCGCCTTTCGAAGGCATAGTCGAGGAGGCCTGGCCCTCCGTTAAGCATTACACCAACCCATTCCTGTTTTACGGGGCCGGGAAAATGAACATCTTTAAGCTGGCCGTGAACATGTACCGCATGTTACGCAGCGTTTCGGCGTTCCTCAAATTTAACAAGATACGCTCCTCGACCATGAGCGAGTATATCCTGAAAAGTTAAAGGTGAGCAGTGCGTCCCTCTGATGGAGTCGTGCTGTTGAATAAAAGAGGATATGCCGTCGAAGTTAGGTCTCGCATGGCACAGAGGTTCATTTATAGCTGGTTGACGAGATTTACACTCCTCTGGGTCATACATTGTTTGGCTTTCTGTAGTCCTTGCCAACATAAGAGATAGTAGATAGAATACCTTGCGTAAGATAGAGGCCAGTCCCTGCCTTTTGTATGGTTTAAATGGGGCTCGCCCTTCCAAAGGAGGAAAAGATGGCTGCAAAGCAGAAAAATCAACGATGGAATGCTGAAGTAGACATTATCGTTGTCGGCTTTGGCGGGGCCGGCGCCTGCGCCGCGCTGGAGGCCGCCCAGCAGGGGGCCTCGGTGCTGGCGCTGGACCGCTTCCACGGGGGTGGTGCCACCGCCGCCAGCGGCGGTGTCACCTACGCCGGCGGCGGCACGCCATACCAGAAAGCGGCGGGATACGACGACACGGTGGAGGAGATGTACCGCTACCTGAAGCAGGAGGTCGGCGAAGGCGTTATGACGGACGAGACGCTGCGCCGCTTCTGTGAGGAGTCGCCGGAGGACATCCGCTGGCTGACGGAGGCGGGAGTCCCCTTTGAGGGATCGCTGTGCCCGTTCAAGACCTCCTACCCCACCGATGCTTACTACCTCTATTATTCCGGAAGCGAGAATAACGCTCATTATAAGGCCAAAGCAAAGCCCGCGCCGCGCGGCCACCGCGCCAGGAGCAAGGGGATGTCAGGCCTCGCGATGTTCCACGATCTGGAGAAAACGATACGCAAAAGCAAGAACATCCAGGTGCGCTGCCAGACCCAGGTGCTAAAGCTCATCCAGGCGGAGGACGGGCGGGTGATCGGGGTGGAGGGGCGTTCCATACCGCCGAGTTCAATTTTACTCAGGCGGTTCCATGGGGGCCTCACGTGGATCAACGCCAAGGCCAACACTTATATGCCTCCACTAGGGAAACTGCTAGATATCATAGCTACCGCTATCATGAAAGTACGTTCCCGCCCCTACCGCGCGCGGGCGCGCAAGGGCGTAATCCTGACAGCCGGCGGCTTCATTTTCAATAAGAAGCAGGTCAAACAATGTAATTGCGCCTATGAAAAGTGTCTTCCTCTGGGAACCTACGCCGACGATGGCGCAGGGATCGCCCTGGGGGAGAGCGTCGGCGGCGTCACCTCCCACATGGACAAGATGTCGGCATGGCGCTTCTATGTTCCGCCCGAGGCGCTGATGCAGGGCGTTCTGGTCAGTAAAGACGGGAAGCGCATATGCAGCGAGGACCTGTATGGCGGCAAACAGGGCGATTACATCGTATCCAAGGGCGGCGGCAATGCCTACCTTGTCTTCGACAGCAAAACATATAAGGAAGCTAAGAGCCATTTCGGAGACCAGTGCGCCTTCTTCCAGAAACTGACCATGATACCCATGGTGCTAATCAGCCGCAAGAAGGCCTCGTCATTTACCAAACTGGCACAGAAGATCAAGGTTTCCCCCGAAGGCCTTGAGGCGACGATGAAGCAATACAACGAGACCGCGGCTAAAGGCGAGCCAGATCCGCTGGGCAAGCTACAAAAGCGTTTCGTGCCTCAGGATACGCCTCCATTCTATGCGCTGGATTGCTCCCTTCAGGGGTTCTCTGCAACTTTAACCAAGGGCGGTATCCCTACCGCAGCTATTACGCTGGGCGGGCTTGTTGTGAATGAACAGACCGGACAGGTTAAGCGGGCAGACGGTTCGTCCATCGAGGGCCTGTACGCTGCGGGGCGCAATGCCGTAGGGCTCTGCTCCAACGTCTATTTCGCCAGCGGTTCATCCATTGCGGACTGCATTTTCGCAGGACGGCGCGCCGGCGGTCATGCAGCAAAACAGCCAGTTAAGTAGGTAAGACAGAAAGCTTCTTGATATCAACCCCCTGACCCCATGTAAGGGCTTATTTCAATAAGCCCCTACGGGACTGGGGGACACCCCCAGTTCCCCCATCAGGAGAGAAATCTCCTGTACCTCTTTTTTTAAATATGTGTGGCGACTTGTTGTCCAACGCACTAAGACTCCGGTCCTTCCGGTACCGGAAGGACTTCTCGCAATGACAATAAGGGAGTGCAGAGGGAAGACCCTCTGCCGGGGTGATAGAGGTGTCCCCTAAATCTTTTTATGTCCCCCAAAGTATGGGGGACTAACAGGGGGTTTGGATAAGCAAAGCTTCCCTGACTAAATTAACCCCGGGCCGCCTGCCTGTTCTCCAGGTGATGGCGGTACACCAGCGGCGACACCCTCAAACCGGAGTCAACGGCCTGCTGCGAGCCCATGAATGCGGTGCTGCCTGCATCGAAGCCGACATAGAACAGCCCCGGTATGGGGGATTTAGCCGAAGGCTTGTATTTGCCGCACTGCCCTATCGTCACACACAATCCGCATGCCTCGCCGCCCTGCGCCGGCAGAACCTGATCGCGGCTCAGAGCGGAGACCTGCGCCGGGCCTGAATACGGGCCCTTGGACTCGATCAGCGGCACAATTTCAGGAAATATCTCGGCCATCTGCTGGTCGGCCTTCTTCCATAGGGCGGCTATCGTCTTATCCGACGGATCGGGCGAACACGGGGTGCCGAACACAATGAGCTGCTTGCCCGCAAGCCCCATGTCGGGGTCATAGATGGTGGGCACGACCACCGTCATGACGAGGTCCGCCGGTATCTTGCCCCGCCTTACATCGTCCTGGCGCTCCATGTCCCACCAAGCGTCATCGGACCAGACCTGATACAGGCCGTATTTGAGCGCGGGTTTGCTCAGAATATAATGGCAGCCGGTAAACCCGTTGCTGGGCAGAAGGTTTTTCACATAGTCGATATAGCTCTTGTCGAAGTACTGTTCGCCCACGAGCTTAAGCACAGTGGGCTGCAAGCCTGCGTTGCTGACGATGATCGGTGCTCTGAAGACAGCATCCTTAGCAACCACGCCGGCCACCCGTCCGTCCTCTATCAATATTTTCTCAACCCTGGTTTTATTCTTGATCTGGCCGCCGCAGGCCTTTATGACCTCAGCGATATCCTCCGACATGCGCCCGTAGCCACCCATAGGATAACCCAGTGGCTGATTCATGAGGCGCTGGAAGGCCTTGACGACCTCCGACATCGGCACCAGGTCTATCAATCCTACGTTAAACGCATGTGTCAGGAAAGCAAAATATCCGTAGAAGGTGCGCGGCACATCCCCGTACTGCTCCAGGTATTCCCGGACGGTAGTGTCATCGAGGGAATTTATCTTGTCCGGCGGCATCAATGCGATTTCAGCCAGCAATTTCAATGCAACCTCGCGCTCTTTGGCGTTCAATCCCCACTGATCGAAGAAGAGGTTGGGATCGGGCAGGACATACGGGTCCATCTTTGTCACCGTGTGTTGCCACCGGCCGCCCGAACGCCTGTACAGCATGCCGATATCCTTTACGGAAACCCTGAACTTGGACTCTATGCCGAGTGTCTTGAAAGCCTCGAACCAGGAGCCACCATTCACCGGCAGCCCGCCCGTAGGCCACAGCTCTGTCCGGTATCCCTTGTCCGAAACCGCCATCTGCTTGCCGCCAACGCGCTCGTTCTTGTCCAGCACCAGGACGTGGAGGCCCTTCTTGGCCAGAAGCGCGGCGCAGGTGACACCACCCGGCCCGGCACCGATTACAATGACATCATACTTAGACGACATAGCTACCTCCTTAATAAAAATTGCGGGACTCTTCTTTCGATTAGCCTTCCTCTCGCATTAAGAAATCAGGGAGGAATATATAAGGATAACAGAGAACGACAGGGGCTTACAACGATTCAGATGCTGCAATAGTCTCTACGAAATACTTAGAATCAGGTAAGTGTTCTAAAGGTCGAATTCATATCCAACCCCCTGTAATCCCCCAAACTTGGGGGATTTTAAAAAAGTTGGGGGACACCCCCAATTCCCCCGGCAGGAGAACTCTCCTGCACCTCATCGTCCATTTAGAAGCGAGGAATCTTCCCTAGTCCTGATAATGAATCTGGACCCAATACTGGCAGTCTTGCTTTTCCTGTTGCTTCTTGCTACAGTATCTTAAAGCTAAAGAAAGACCGAATCGAGGGAAAGAGCAATGTGTTTTTCCGCACCAGCCAGTCTCGCAGCCAGCGGTGTACTCGCAGTCAGCGGCATCGCTACCTTACGTATCAACAAGAAAAAATCCGAGATACCGCTTGCACTCTTCCCTCTCATCTTTGCAGTACATCAGCTTACAGAAGGACTGCTGTGGCTGAACCATACAGGCAATGTGCCTGACACATATAAGCTGGGACTGATTTATATCTTTACTTTTATCGCCTTCGTATTCTGGCCCATATATGTGCCCTTCGCGGCCTATCTGACAGAGACCGGAAGGATGCGACGGAAAATCATCATTTTCTGTCAGCTCGTCGGCATATATATCGGCATCACTTTCTTGGTCAGCATCATTCGCAACACCCCCGATGCAACCTTCCTGGAAAATAGTATTTCCTACGGAGTACACGGACCGCCAAAGTCGCTCGCTCCTTATATGATCGCTGTAACGATTCCATTCCTCATCGCAACCGACAAGAGGCTGCTACTTCTTGGCGTTGCGCTTCTGATCGCCTGCGGCACCGCAGCATACACCGCCTGCTCCGGCACCTTACCCTCGGTGTGGTGCTTCTACGCCGCCACACTCAGCCTGATAATATACCTGCACTTCAGATATCAGGCCAAAGCCGCCGCCAAAAAGGAAACGATGAACCTGCAGCAAAGCACGTGAGCATTCCCCTTACTTGCACTTCTCCCGATTGTCATGTATACTTAACATAGTGGCTTAATTAAGGTTACCAGTCCTTCTGCGACCCCCTTGATCTTCCCGAGAAAAAGTCTCTCTCTTCAAGGCAAAGTTTCTAAATGTATTGGATGACCAGAGTTCAGTTCACAATTTATTATAGGAGGTCATCCGATGAGCTTTATCGAAAAGACCCTGACCTGTTCCTGTTGCGGTGCTGCTTTCACATTCGGCACCGGGGAACAGATGATTTTAACCGACGATATCAAAAGTTCGGGACTCGCTCGATCCGCTGACATTCGCCTGACTTCTAAAGACAAGGAGCTTTAGTGAATTTCACACAATTCAAACTGGACCCGCGCCTGCTGGCGGCGGTCGACCGCGCCGGCTACACCGCGCCGACGCCCGTTCAAGAGGCAGCGATCCCCCCGGCACTTGCCGGACACGACATGATCGGCACAGCGCAAACAGGAACCGGTAAAACGGCCGCATTCGTCCTTCCCATTCTGCACAAACTGCTCAGCGGGCCGCGCAACCGCACCCGCGCGCTCATCATCGCGCCCACGCGCGAACTGGCCGAGCAGACCCACGAGACGTTTCGCGACTTCGCAGCCGGCACCAACATCCGCAGCGCCACCGTCTACGGAGGCGTCGGGGCCGCGCCGCAGATCAGGGCCCTGCAAAACGGGACAGAGATCATCGTGGCCTGCCCGGGGCGGCTGCTGGACCTCATCGGACAGCGCTACGCACAGCTGAGCGGAATAGAAGTGCTGGTGCTGGACGAGGCCGACAGGATGTTCGACATGGGCTTCCTGCCCGACATACGGCGCATTATCAATTATGTTCCAAAACAGCGGCAGACAATGCTGTTCTCCGCGACATTTCCAACAGAGGTAGAGCGGCTTGCGGCGCAAATCCTGATTCGTCCGCAGCGAATCGCGGTCGGGCTCATATGCCCGGCGCATACGGTCTCGCACGCCTTGTATCCGGTGACGAGCCACTTGAAAACCCGGCTGCTGCTGGCCATATTGGAGCAAACCGACACCGAATCGGTACTGATCTTCACCCGTACCAAACAGCGCGCCAAGCGGCTGGCGGAGCAGATAGAGCGCGCCGGCTACAAAGTGACTAGCCTGCACGGCAACCGCTCTCAGGGCCAGCGCCAGTCCGCGCTTAACGGCTTCAAGGACGGCGCGTACCATATCATGGTGGCCACCGATATTGCCGCCCGCGGCCTGGACGTGGAGAGCATCTCGCACGTCATTAACTATGACATCCCCGATACCGCCGACGCCTACATCCACCGCATCGGGCGCACCGGGCGCGCCGAACGCACCGGCGACGCGTTCACGCTTGTGACCACCGAGGATAATGCGATGGTAAAAGAACTTGAGAAGATCATGGGGCAGGCGCTTTCGCGGCAGACCATACCGGGCTTTGACTACGCCGCGCCATCGGCGACTAAGACGGCCATTGCAAACATTAAAGCGCGCCGCGCGCCGTCATCGCAGGGAACAAAGCCATCGAGCCGCCGGTTATTTACGTCGAAAGGAACTACCTCGGCGAAAAGTAAGCCGACAGAAATATATACAGCAAGAGGGTGGAGAAGCTTCTCGCACGCGATATAGTCTTTTTGAGGCAGTCACAAGAGCCGATCCGGGAAAGGAGCTACCATGATACAGGGAATCAATTTTGAAGTCGGGCAAACGTACAAGAACAGGAAGGGAAAATATAAAGTAGTTGCGATTGATGGGAATGTGATGCACATCAGCTGGAAGAACGGGAAGGATGTTGCTACCACTGTAAAGCTGCAAAGCCGGGTGCTTGAGAATATACAACGGGAGACAGATGAACTGGCTCTCACCAAAGTCGTATCTCCGCGCAGGAAAGACGCTGCCGCCGTTAGTATCTAGATAAAAAGGGGGAATCGTTATCCAAACCCCCTGATCTTGGAACAATAACAGATGAAAAAAGAGGTGCAGGAGATTTCTCTCCTGCCGGGGGATATGGGGGTGCCCCCCATCCTAATAAAAAATCCCCCAAGTATGAGGGATTAAGGGGGTTGGAAATAGGAACTCCGGACGAAAAGTTACTCCCTTCACCTCGAACTCTCCCTAGCCGCTTACGGAAGGTGCTGAAAATAGATCAGCCTGCAGTTGATATCCATGTCCTCATCGGCTGTAGTCATGGGTATATCCGTGGTGTAAGTTTTCATCAGCCTCTCATCGTAGATGGCCTGCGGGTATATCTCTCTCAATCTCTTAACAACATTGATGAAGTTGGCGACGGACGAGAGGGTTGTCTCCGCTCCCAGAAATGAATAATCCATGTCATATTGCAGTATCTCCACCCTGGGCTCCGAAGACGCCCGCTCGTAGAACCTCAAGAACCACTCAAACTGAGGAGATTCATTCTTGGGTTTCTGTTTAACCCTCTTCAAGATAGGAATACCGCCCGTCACCAGTGTTTTCCCCACATCCAACTTTAATTTAGTCTTTGCCGGGGCCTCCTCCGCCTCCGGAGCAGGCTGCCGTAACCCCTTGATAATCAGGAAAACACTCCCCACCCCCAGCGTTACCCCTGCTCCACCCTCTGTCTTGAAATTAACCCCCCTGTCCCCGAACTCCAGGGTCTTGGCCCTCACCCCATGGAAAGGCCCGCGGAGCTCCGCATCGCTGCACACGATAGTGGTCAGCCCCACCTCCCTCAGCTTGCGCGCCAACGCCTCAGCTTCCCGCACCCCATTGCAGCGGGCAACGATCCGCGGGATGCTGCCCGCCAGCAGCAGGCGCGCCTGGTAAGCGTCCTTGCCGATGATCCCGGACACGGCTTTAGCCAGATTAATACTGGGATAATCCTGAGGAATTACTGCGACGTATACGATCTCAACTTCAGCCATAAGCGTACCGGCCTTATATGCGCCAAATGTTACACTATCTTACAGCCGTTATCAACATAAGCAACGCGAGGATTTAACTGCGGTCGACGCTACTCCACCGCCACATTGCCCTCGCCGACGATCTCGACGAGGCGTTTGTGCAGCTCGGTGGTGTAGGCCGCGGCGGGGAGACGCACGGTGTCGCCGCCGTTGGAGCCTTCCACGCGCAGGCGCACGTCGTCCTTGCCCGGGTACTGCTTGACAACATCGAATAACTTCTTTAAAAGGTCGACATCCGTCTCTTTGCTGTCGCTTTCGACGACGGTGATGCGGATTCTACGTTTGGGGATCGGCGGCGGAGGCGGCTCAGGCGGCTCGGGCTCGTCCTCGGGCTGATATAAACGTGCGCTGTCCACGCTCACCTGTATCTGGTCGCGGCGTGACTGGACCTTGCCGTCGACGAGAAGGAGGTTGCCCTCCACCCAGAGGTCCTTGGTGCGCTGGTAGACCTCGGGCCAGACGTTCATGGGCACGGTTCCGTCCAGGTCTTCCAGTGTTGCCGCCACAAAGGGCTTGCTGTCCCGTGTGAACAGGTGTCGCACACTGGATAACATACCGGCGACGGTCAGCGACTTGCCGACCATGCTCTCATCGATCTGTCCGCAGAGCGTGGTGTGCATGGCCGCCAGCTTTTTCGAGGCGCTGCTGAACGGGTGCTCCGAGAGGTACAGGCCGAGAAGCTCATGCTCCCAGGCCAGCCTCTCGCTCTTGGGCGCATCTACGCCTGCCAGGTCGAGTTCGGGGAGCGGCGTCTGCACGCTCTCGCCGAAGAGGTCGAACATGGTGGTCTGGCCCGTTTCCTGAAGACGGTGCTCGCGCTGCGCCAGCGACAGGATGCGGTCGATGCTGGCCAGCAGCACGCCGCGTTTGCCCAGCGCGTCCAGGGCGCCGACCTTGATCAGGCTCTCCATTACCTTCTTGTTCACCGAGCGCAG
>Ga0315291_10012456_pt1 | contig 10318 bp, 6 predicted proteins | sample YL17G12_20_MG_FD_203070 | JGI IMG/M metagenome (GOLD analysis project Ga0315291, IMG submission 203070) | Sediment microbial communities from Yellowstone Lake, YNP, Wyoming, USA - YL17G12_20 | ecosystem: Environmental > Aquatic > Freshwater > Lake > Sediment | place: USA: Wyoming | collected...
ATTAAAACCGTGTCCAGATGGTTAAATGCGGTAAGTATTATAGCTACAGTAAAGGATATAGAAAGAATTGCTGAATTTGGCTTTGTCCAGAAAATTCAGAAAGTAGCAACCTTTTATAGACCACTTCCGGAGATAGAAAAAAAAGCTCCAGAGTATAAAAAGAGCTTAGTTCCAGAAATCCTGGATTATGGAGCTTCTTATGCTCAGCTTCTGCAGATTCACGTTCCCGAACTGCACAGATTAGGTTATACTGGCAAGGGCATCAGGATCGGGATGCTGGATACCGGTTACTTTTTGCATCACCGTGCTTTTCAATACCTGCTTGACTCTAACCGTATCGTTGCCACTCGTGATTTCATAAACGGAGGAATTTATGTAGAAGATCCAGCAGGTCAGCAAACTATTCATGGGACCTACACTTTATCCGCTTTGGCCGGGTATGTGCAGGATACTTTGATTGGACCGGCATATAACTCTGAATTTGTCTTAGCCAAGACCGAAATTGTGCTTCAGGAGATTCAAATCGAGGAAGATCGCTGGGTAGCAGGGGTAGAATGGGAAGAAAGTTTAGGAGTTGATATTATTTCCTCCTCCTTAGGATATAATGACTGGTATACCTGGCAGGGTTTGGATACTGCCTTATGTACCAGGGCTGCAAATGTTGCCGTCTCTAAGGGTGTAGTGGTGGTGAACTCAGCGGGAAACGAGAGGAATTTACCCTGGCATTATATTATTGCTCCAGCTAATGGGGATAGTGTGATTGCTGTAGGGGCAGTGGATCTAAATGGAAATATCGCATCATTCAGTTCTGTGGGTTTTCCCTGGGATTTTCAAAGAGGGAAGATCAAGCCGGATGTGTGTGCCTGTGGTGTGGGAACATTCTGCGCCTCGGCAGCTGGCACTAACCTCTATACATATGTGAGCGGCACCTCTCTTTCCACTCCATTGGTCGCTGGTGCCTGTGCACTTATGCTCCAGGCTGATACTACCTTAAAACCGATGCAACTGAGGGATAGATTGTGGAGGACAGCCTACGGGGTTTCTTCTCCGGATACGCTGTATGGCTACGGGATAGTCAATGCAGTTAGGGCAGCCGGGTTCGCCTATGCTCTGGTTCAGACTGAGAAAAAAATCTTTGCCTTTCCTAACCCGTTTGAAGATGACCTCACTGTCCTTGTGAAGGTGCCTCAGACTTCGCAGGTACTGTTCTCGATCTTCAATACCGCAGGCGAAAGAGTCTTGAAAAGCAATCCTTCTTTGTATGATTCGGAAAATTACGTATTCTTCTGGAAGGGGAAAAATGAGAGGAACGAGGAAATTGCTTCCGGAGTCTATCTGGTTAAGGTAGATATAGACGGGAATTCAGAGATAATCAAGGTGTTTAAAAACAAATGACGGATGACGGATTTCGGATGATGGATAAAAACTGTAGGCGCAGAGTCACCCCGCCCAAACCCATAATAGACGGAGGGCGAGGAAACCTCACCCCTACAAATCGTCGGTATATAACCAGGGGTGGCACCCTCAAACTTGTTTGAGGGTGGATCTCTTACAAAGAATCCAATTAAAATCTTGACAAAGAAAGATTTTATGTTTTATTAATCTAAACGGAGGTCGCCTATAGAGCTTGTTTAAAGATTTGGTTTTACCGTTTTTAACGGGAAAGGAACTTTATTTATGGGCGACAATTTTAACAGCCGAAAAATCTATTCGGCTTTTTTTATGACAAGGAATCAATAACAAAACGGAGGGTAGAATGAGTTTTGACAAAAAAATCATCCTATTCTTATGCTTAGTTTTATTGCTACCATCCCTGAGTCAATCAGACGACTATATGAATTATTCCTTGAATACCCCGACTTCAGGTTTGGCTGGCAATAGTGTGGTGGAGATTGTCTGGGATGGGTATTATCTCTGGGTTGGAACCGGAAGCGGTCTGAGCCGGACATCAAATGGGGGCACTACCTGGCAGACTTTTGACCATACCAACGGCTTAAACCAGGACGGGATTTCAGCCATAGCTTATAATCCAAAAGATTCGATCTTGTGGGTAGCAACTTCTTACAACCAGATCATCGATGGGGTGCCGATTCCCTTCGGAAGCGGGTTTAACCAGACCAAAAGAGATATTATCAGTTGGACTTCATCTCAACCGGAGCAAGCAAGCAGCGTAGGGAAGCTGGCCTACGATTTAGCTATTTCCGACACAGCGGTCTGGGCGGGATGCTTTTACGGCGGACTGATTCGGTCCAAGGATAAAGGGGTGACCTGGGAAAATGTTTTTATAGATTCTGTTTCCAGATATGATTACGAAAACGGGCTATACCAGGATTTCCGCAACCGGGTTTTCGCGGTTACGGCAGACCATTCTGACTCTGACCCCGATACTACTTTCATCTGGTCAGGGACTGCGGCGGGAATATTCAAATTCATTTATACCGCTTCAGATACGGCAGACACAGTGATCGGCTATTCGTCTTATGATACCCTTCAACCCATCTCCGGCAACTTCGTGATCTCACTGGGAGTTCAGAAATTCGGAAACAACAGGAAAATAATCTGGGCAGGAACACAGCCGACATATAACGGTTCATATGCGGCGAGTTTCTCCACAGACCAGGGAGCTACCTGGTACCAGACTCTGGCAGGGGACAAAATCTGGAACTTCGATTTTAAGGATTCAGTTGTGTGGACAGCTACCAGCTCCGGACTCAAAAGGTCGACTGATTTAGGGGCTTCCTGGGAAGTATTTAATTATATGCAGGATAAAGACCGACCGGACCAGCAGATTTTAAGCACGGAGTTTTACGCTGTCAGATTAGTCGGAGATACAATCTGGGCTGGGAATTTCGATGGCCTGGTCAAGAGCACAGACGATGGAATATCCTGGAAGGTATACAGGTCTTTTGCTAACATAGGATCGCCTCAAGCAACAAGCTCTTATGCTTATCCTAATCCCTTTTCACCGATGCTCGCTAATCAGGGAGTAAGAATTCATTACAAGCCGGATGCGGATGGGGAAGTGACCATAAAAATCTATGATTTCGAGATGAAGTTGGTCAAAACTGTTTTAGAAAACGCCCCCCGTGCCGGAGGAGTAGAATACGACCAGGTGTGGGATGGCAAAAACGAGGAAGAAGAGATAGTCGCCAATGGAATATACTTTTTCAAAATAGAAGGACCGGGTGGTCAGAAGGAGTGGGGCAAGATCGGGGTTATAAAATAATCCTATTGCGGATCCGAGGAAAGGAGTTTAAAAATGATAAAAAAGATTTTCTTGACCGTAAGTCTGCTGCTCATAAGCCTTGCCTCCTTAGCTTGTGGTGCCAATGGTGACGGAGGATATGCAGCCGCTTTTTCGAGAATGGGATTAAGCGCCAGAGCTTTAGGAATGGGTGGAGCTTTTGTGGCGGTAGCAGATGACGGTTTTGCCTCGTCTTTTAATCCGGCAGGCTTAGTTCAACTTAAAAGACCTATTTTCAGCGCCAGCTACAGGTTTATGAGTCTTGACCGGAAACTGAGCTACATCAGTTATCAGCAGCCAATTAAAGGAGGAGCGGCTGTAGGGCTTTACTGGATAAATGCAGGCGTAAGCAATGTTGAGACGAGAGATTACGAGGGAAAGGTCACAGGGGAGTTAACTAACCACGAGAACCTGGTGAACTTCAATTTCGCCAAGAGGATTATTCAGCAGTTTTCCGTTGGTTTGAACATTAGATATTCGCAATCTAACCTTGCCAGCCTAGACGCAAACACTGTAGGGTTTGATTTGGGTGTGCTTTTCACGCCATACGAGAAAATCAGGATAGGGCTGGCAGCAGACAATATCGGAATGAAATATTCCTGGAATTCGGGCAAATACTGGCAGGAGTTTGACCAGGTAGGTACGGATACTAAAGAGGATTTTCCACTTAATTTTAAATTAGGTGGCTCGTATCTCTTATTGAAAGATAGGCTGCTTCTGTCCGTGCAGATGGATAAGAACAACAAGCAGTCAGCCAGAATGCATTTTGGTGCAGAATACCAGGGATTGAAATATTTAGCCGGGAGATTGGGATATAATGATGGCGCCTTCACTTTCGGACTGGGGGTCAGACAGAAAGTGAAATCGATAACTTTCGGGTTGGATTATGCTTTTATCTCCAGCCAGGTTGGAACAAATCCGGATAATCTGGTTTCGATGGGGATAGAATTTTAGATTAAAAGGTAGGGGCAGGTTTGAAACCTGCCCCTGCGATGTGAGGTGTGAGATGAAGAAGTTTTTCTCATTGGTTAAGCTATTCTGGATTACCATTATTTTTTTCCTATTCAGCTTGAATAGTTATGGAGCAGATATTCCAGACAAGGCTGGAACATCAGGCTTGTCCTTTCTCAAATTGGGAATCGGAGCCAGGCCTACTGGTATGGGCGAAGCTTTTACAGCCATATCCGGGGATATATTTTCCCTTTACTGGAATCCGGCCGGAGTTGCCCGGCATACCGGGACCGAATTTGCTTTTATGCATAACCAGTGGTTTCAGGATGTGAGCTTAGAATATGCAGCGCTTGCTTTCTCTTATAAGAAAAACGTCTTCGGTTTAAGCCTGACTTTAAGCCAGGTAGCAAATTTAGAAAGAAGGGAAGGCCCGACTGAAAATCCGATAAGTTATTTTGACGAACATGACCTGTCTTTGGGTTTTTCCTGGAGTAGAAAGATTAATGACAAATTAGACTTAGGCATCTCCACCAAATTTCTTTATGAGAAGATAGATTTTTCCTCAGCTACCGGACTGGGGTTTGATCTGGGGGGTATTTACTGGTTGAGATCCAACGTCCAGATAGGCGGAGCGATCCTGAACCTGGGCTCAAAGATGAAATTCGAACAGGAGAGCTTTAGTTTGCCGACCAGATATAAAATAGGTGCTGCTTATCTGGGGCACGAAAAGTATTTTAACGGCGACTTCATCCTCAGTATGGATTTAGTCAAACCAACTGACAATGACCTTAAGGTTCATTTAGGCGGCGAGTATACATACAAGGAAAAGTTCACCTTAAGGAGCGGATACCAGATCGGTTATGATGACAGGAACATTTCTCTGGGCCTGGGTTTGAAAATCAGGAAATATGCAATCGACTATGCCTTTGTTCCCTTTAGCTCAGATTTAGGTAATTCTCACAGGATTTCAGTCAATTTAAAATTGTAATATTAATCGAAAGAGATTTATTGTCGGGCAAGGTACCCGGTCTACGAGGTCTAAAAAGAAATCTGTAGCGTCCTCACTCCCGTGGGGACGCACAAAGGATTTTGTGTAGGGACAGGGCTTGTCCCTGTCCGCATGTGGACTCGATAATTATAATATAGCAGATTCAAAGGAGTAACTAATGCCAAGATATAAGATAGCCTGGCTGCCAGGGGATGGTGTGGGTAAGGATGTAATGGAAGCAGCCAAGATCGTCTTAGATAAAATCAAATTAGATGCAGAATATATTAACGGAGACATAGGCTGGGAATTCTGGTGCAACGAGGGGAATCCTCTGCCGGAAAGGACGATCCAGCTTTTAAAAAATACCGACTGCTGTCTTTTCGGAGCTATCACCTCTAAACCTAAAGAGGAGGCAGAGGCTGAGTTAGTGCCGGCTCTAAAAGGCAAAGGTCTGGTTTATTCCAGCCCGATCGTGAAACTACGACAGGAATTTAATCTGAGAACCAACTTAAGACCCTGTAAAGCTTATCCGGGTAACCCCTTAAATTACAAAGAGGGGATAGATTTAGTTGTTTTCAGAGAAAATACCGAGGATTTATATTCCGGGGTGGAGTTTCATCCTCTGCCAAAAGAGGTGATGGATTCGCTTTTGAAAAATCATCCGAAGATGAAAAGATTTGCCTCGACTTCTTTAGAGGATATTGCGGTGAGCTTAAGAATAATTACGCGCAAAGCTTCTCAAAACATCATCCGGGATGCTTTTGAATTTGCCAGAAAAAATAAAAGAAAATCTGTAACAGTGGTTGAAAAACCGAATGTCATCCGGGAAACCTCCGGGCTTTTCATCCGGGAAGCACGAAAGATTTCAAAGGAATATCCGGAGATAAAGCTATACGAAGCCAATATCGATGCCATCTGTATGTGGCTTATAAAAAATCCTCTGGATTATGACGTGCTGGTGACTTCCAATATGTTCGGGGATATAATCTCTGACCTGTGCGCCCAGTTAGTAGGCGGATTAGGGTTTGCCTCGAGCGGAAATATCGGAGACGATTATGCAGTATTCGAGCCGACCCATGGCTCAGCCCCCAAATATGCCGGTCAATATAAAGTCAACCCCATAGCTACCATCTTAGCGGCTAAACTTATGCTGGATTGGTTACGTGAAAAAGAGAAAGCAAAAAGGTTAGAAGATGCTATCGCCACGGTGGTGAAAGAGGGGAAGGTCAAAACCTACGATATGGGAGGGAGAAATTCAACTTTAGAAGTGGCTGAGGAGATAGCCGGTAAATTATAATAAAGTTTTGTAGGTCAAGCATGTCCGCAGGACTGCTTGACAAAAATGGTTGTCGACCACTCTTCGAGATGGTCGACCTACTGTGCTGCACCGCTCAAGGAGAAAATATGATGAAAGCACCAAAAGGTTTTGGAATATTTGTAATATCCTCTGTTCTTATGTTTCTTTTACTTCCACTCGCAATTAATTCTGAAATTCAGAATTCTGGTAGCCAAGAAGTTAGATCCATAACGAAATCTTTTGATTTTTCTACAATTTCAATGTCCCTAGATTCCCTTTTTAATATCAAAATCAATTCTGATCTAACTACTCAGATTCAGAATGAGGAACAGGTGGTTATAAATCCTCTTAACAAAGATAATGTGGTTGCGGTATGGAGGGATTTCAGGTATGGGTACAGGAGGGTGGGAGTCGGTCGTAGCAGTGATGGGGGAAGGACCTGGACAGATGTTCTTTTTAATAATGCTTATGGTAGTTTCCCCTGGCACAGCGATCCGGGTTTGACTGTGGACAGAAATGGAAATTTCTATTCAGTAGTTTTAGGGGTAGATCCTGGAGGAAACCAGAGCGAGATATTGGTTTTCAAATCAACTGATGGAGGGAGTAGCTGGGGGATTCCAGTCTCAGCCGTGCCTCCAAGTGTAGGTATTTTTGAGGATAAAGAGCTTATGGCTTGTGACCGGACTGGTGGTCCTTATGATGGAAACCTCTATATTGCCTGGGCAAGATTTTACAGCACCTATAACCAGATCTATTTTGTCCGTTCAACTAACGGAGGGAGTAGTTTCGAAACACCTCAGCAAATCGGAGATTTAAGCTCTGTTCAATGGCCAGTTCCTGCAGTCGGTCCGAATGGCGAAGTCTATGTTGCCTGGGTAGGATTCAGCACCAGTGCTTTGAAGCTGGATAAATCTACAGACGGCGGGGTTACCTTTGGAGTTGACAGGACTATTCAGCCACTCTCATTTGTGATGGGTACGATAAACGGTGGAGTCCTTACTTTCTCTTATCCAGCTATGGATGTAGATATCAGCAATAGCCCTTACCGGGGGAATGTTTATCTAGCCTATGGAGATTATGGCACAGATGGGAGCCTGGATATGTTCTTCACCCTTTCCACTGATGGAGGAATCACCTGGAGTTCTAAAAGGAGGATAAATGATGACCCTTCAGGAAACCGGGCGGATCAGTTTCATCCCTGGTTAGCAGTTGACCAGAAAGGGGTGATAAGCGTTATCTTCTATGACCGCAGAAACGACCCTTACAATTACCTGATGGACGTTTATTTAACTCACTCTTTTGATGGCGGGCTGACTTTCACTCCTAACCGGCGAATAACCACAGTCTCCTCAGACCCCAGAGCCGGGTCTTTAGCCGGTGAATTTAGTAAGGTCTCCCTGAAAATGCCAGCCGGGTTGATTGGGGAATATAACGGTTTAGCCACTTGGGATAGTTACTTAAATGCAGTCTGGACCGATACGCGTGAAGGTAATCAAAACGTTTATACTACAGCTCTGAGATATTTCCCCCCTCCTTCTGCTTTTTCTCTTTTATTTCCGCTTGATCAGGACTCTATCTTTGCTGAGAGCTTGACTTTCAACTGGGAGCAGTCTTTAGATACCCTCCCAGGGCATACAGTTAACTACGATTTATATCTTTCCAAATCAGCGGTTTTCCGTTCTGAATCGACCACAGTTTACTCAGGTATTAGCCAGAGTAGTTTTCATAAAGATTCGTTGAAAACAGGGCCAATCTATTACTGGAAAGTGAAAGCTTCTGATAATTTCGGAATGGAAAGATGGTCTAATCAGTCCAGAAGCTTTTATCGGTATATGCCTGGAGATGCTAATGGTGACGGAAAGTACACTGTCTCGGATGCAGTTTTTCTGGTTAACTTCCTTTTCAAAGGAGGGAAAGCACCTGTCCCTCTGGGAGCAGGAGATGCAAATTGTAGCAGTGATGCTACTGTGGCGGACATAGTCTACCTTGTCAACTATCTTTTTAAGGGTGGACCAAAGCCGTGTATTCCATAAAAAACAAATAACGAATAACGGATGACGAATGACGGATAAAAACGAAAAGACGGTGGGTGGCACCCTCAAACTGGTTTGAGGGTGTCCGAGATTGGTAGCCGCAGACTTCAGTCTGCGGTATTATTCTGTAGGGGCACGTTGCGCCGTGCCCCTACTTCTTTTTTTCAGATCTTCGGGGGAGCGATTCCAAGTATGCGCAGATATTGATTGATCTGGCTCCGATGGTGGATGTCGTGTTCCAATAAATGTGTAAATATCCAGTATCCATCCAAACTGTGAGTTTTACCCTCATGTTCTATCTTATAGGTTTTACCCAGTACTTCGGATGGCTCCGAGAAAAATCGCTCCATTCTTTCCCAGTGATTTTTCAGATATTCCATGAGTTTTTCTTTGGAAGGGCAGGGCTTATCTGCAAATGCCAGCTCAATTGCCTTTTTTCCTTTCATTACCTCATCATACCACCAGTCCGAACATTCGGAGATATGTAAAAATATTTTGCCCAGTGTAATCATCGTCTCCGCAGGTGCCCAGTTGAGTTTGTCTTCCGGGACAAGCTCTGAAGCCTGGTTTAGTGTGGGCTTTACACTTTCTCTCCAGAATTTTATCTGGGATTCAAGCAGGGGGTTATTTTCTGAGAGCATATTTCCTCCTTTTGGTTATGAGGGCTATTTATGACCTCACCCCAACCCTCTCCTAAAAGGAGAGGAAGTTAGCTAATTGGGCAGGCACAGGGGCCTGCCCCAACTATTGCCATTGTTACAGAGCTGACTATTTAGGCTGCAACCTGAACTGATCAGGGTTTGATTTTAAAACCTCTCTTAGCCAATTTTCTGGATAACCCTTTTCCTCGGGCTCGCCGGTTTCATCCTGCACATACCCATCATTGTATTTGGTAATAAGATGCTCGCCAAGTTGTTTCCATCGTGACACCACTTTCTCGGCATTTGTAACTGAATAATCTGTCAGGTATCGAGTCAACAGCCTTGGGTCCGTTTTGACAAGTTCCAATGCAGTTTTTTCGACTGTTGGCTGCAGAGCAAGGAAGTTTCCTTCGATGTCCTTCTGCACTGCCTGAATCTCTGGCAGCATATAGGAATATTTCAGATTGGCATAATTTGCCACGAAATTAAATACCCACCAGGCAGATTCCCAGGAGAATTTGTTCAAGCTGCCTACTGTAAAAGACTTTGGAACTGTATCGATGCCACAGTAAAAAGGTATATAGCAGGAGGTGTAGGTATCATCCAGCCCATACCAGAGGACTCCTCCGATATGATCTGGCAGCCAGGAACGGGATTGGGAGATGAATGAAAAAGCGGTCTGGGGAGTCGAAATCGGACGCTCCCAACCGTATTCGACACTGTCAACCATCCAGGTAATAGGGCGACTTCGATTCGGATTTCCATACGGACCAGCATCGATCCCTTTGGTCAGGTCATAAGGTGTTCCTTCATAATGGTCACGCATCAAATCAAACACATCCTTCACGGACAGCTTCTTATCAGGTTTGATCCACAAAGGGTAAGGCCCTGCGCCTTCAATTCCTCTGTGATAGTCAGGAGAAAAATTCTTTGAAGGTGCTGCTTTGCGGAAGATGCTCCAGACTCGTGTATCAGCTAACCTTTTATTTTTTGCGTCAGCAGGACAATAGGCATCACAGAAGCGGAAGTGCTTACCTGATTTCGGGTCATAATAACCCTTTTCAACTGCAAAAGAGATAACATTTTCAGAATACAAGCAGTTCTTCGGGTCTTTCAAAGGGAACTCCCCGATTCTGGATTTATTAGCATGGCAGGAGATATAAC
>Ga0315291_10012457_pt1 | contig 10318 bp, 7 predicted proteins | sample YL17G12_20_MG_FD_203070 | JGI IMG/M metagenome (GOLD analysis project Ga0315291, IMG submission 203070) | Sediment microbial communities from Yellowstone Lake, YNP, Wyoming, USA - YL17G12_20 | ecosystem: Environmental > Aquatic > Freshwater > Lake > Sediment | place: USA: Wyoming | collected...
AGCACATCGGCAGCCGGACGCTGCGCCACTGGATCGAACGCCATCAGCCTCTGCTTTCGCTCCACGGGCACATCCACGAGAGCCCGCGCATGTCGGGCGCCTTCGCCGACCGCATCGGCAAGACCGTGGTCGTCAATCCCGGCTGCGACCACGAGCGCCCTCACTGGGTGTTCATCGACACGGAGCATCCTGCCGAGCTGGAGCATTCGCTGCATGGCCGCTGCTCGCCCGGAGGCGGCTAGACAGAGCGACACGCCGAGCCTACTCACCGGTCAAAAACCGACCGGAAATGCGCGTTTAGAGCCCAAAACGCCGGCTAGTTGCGCGGATTTCGCCCCAACTAGCCCCCCTTTCGTGCCACCCCAAAGCTGATAAGTCCTTGTGTTTGTGTTACTAATCAGCTTAGGGAGCCCAAAAAACTATCATTTAGGGCCTTCCCCCCGCGCCCCGGCTTCACCCACCCTCGTCCGCAAGCCCTCCAGCACGCCTCCTCACCTCGCCTAGCTGTCGCGCCGTAGTCCACCTCCCGGCCAGCGACATTACGTCGCATTGTAGGCTATCATATTTGCCTGGAAATGTCAAGAAGATTTTCCTGGGGTGCGCGCGGAGAGGCTTTCCTCGGGCCTAGCGGCGTTGGAGGGTGGCAAGCGTGCGCGCCGCGAGGCGCAGTTGCCGGGCAACCTGGGCCGGGGCGGTTCCGCCGGCCACCTTCCTCCGCGCCACGGCCCTTTCCGGAGAGGCCGCGATGGCCCGCAGCCGCAGGTCCCAGGCGGGCAGGAGCTGCCGCGCCTCGACGGGCGAGAGTTCGGCGAACGTCTTCCCCCGCTCAGCGCAATACCGCACCACCTTACCCACCTCGGCGTGGGCTTCGGCAAACGGCACGCCGCGGCGAACCAGCTCGTCGGCCACATCGGTCGCGGTCAGAAAGCCTTGGTCGGTGGCGGCGCGCATGCGTTCCGCGCTGACACGTAGAGTGCGGACCACGCGCGCGGCGATGGTGAGCGATTCGCGCGTCGTGTCCACGCCGTCGAACAGCGCCGCTTTGTCTTCCTGCAAGTCGCGGTTGTAAGCCAGCGGCAGGCCCTTCAGCAGCGCGAGAGCCGCAGCCACCCTGCCCAGGACTCGAGCCGCCTTGCCGCGGATCAGTTCCAGCGAGTCCGGGTTCTTTTTTTGGGGCATCAGGCTGCTGCCGGTCGAATAGGCGTCGGCGAGTTCGACAAAGCCAAAGCCGGGCGAGGAGTAAATGATCAAGTCCTCCGCCAGGCGGCTGAGGTGCGTCATGGTCAGGGCGCAAGCGAAGAGCAGTTCCGCGACGAAATCGCGGTCAGACGTGACGTCCAGGCTGTTGCGCGCGACGCGCGCGAATCCCAGCTCCCGCCCGAGCCGCGCCCGGTCGAGGCGATAGGTGGTTCCCGCCAGCGCGCCCGCGCCCATGGGCAGCTCGTCGGCGCGCTCGAGACAATCTTCGAGGCGGCTGACGTCGCGCCGAAACATCTCGAAGTAGGCGAGCAGGTAATGCGCGAACAAGATCGGCTGCGCCGGCTGCAAATGCGTGTAGCCGGGCATGACGGCGTGCGGGTGGCGATTGGCCTGCGCCAGAAGGCTTTCGAGCAATCGGAGGATTTCAGATTTGAGATTTGAGATTTCAGATTTCAAATACAGACGCGTTTCAGTGGCAACCAAATCATTGCGGCTGCGGCCCGTGCGGAGCTTGCCCGCCGCGGGGCCGACAGCGCTCTCCAAACGAGCTTCCACCCAGGTATGAACGTCTTCAGCCATCTGCCCGCGCGCCCAGCGCGGGTGGCTCTTCACGTACCGGCGGATGTTCTCGAGGCCGCGCGTGAGCTGTCGGACTTCTCGCTGGGTCAGGACTCGTGCCCGGCCGAGCTCGCGAACATAGGCACAGTTGACCTGAAGGTCGTAGAAGATCAAGCGCTGATCGACGGAGAAGGACTCGGAGAAGTTCTCGAAGTCCGGATCGCGCCGGCCGGGAGCGAAGCGTCCGCCCCAGAGCTTCATCCTTTACTCCTTCGTCCTGCCGCCGCGGCGCGAGTTCCGGCCTGCTTAGCCGCCGCGATCCTGACCGGGAGGCCCAGGATGTTAATGAAACCCTCGGCGTCCTTCTGGTCGTAATCGGCGCCCATCGTGAATCCGCCGATGCTCGTGTCGTAGAGCGAGTAAGGCGAGTGACGGTCGAGCACGCGCACGTTCCCCTTGTAGAGGCCGAGCGTCACCGTGCCCGTCACGTGGCGCTGGGTTTTCTCAACAAAGCCGTCCAGCGCCTCGCGCAGGGGCGTGAACCACTGGCCGAAATAGACGAGTTCCGCGTAACGCAGCGCCACGTGCTGCTTGTAATGGAAAGTCTCGCGGTCCAGGCACAGGGCTTCGAGTTCGTGATGAGCAGCGTGCAAGAGCGTTCCGGCGGGCGTCTCGTAGGCGCCGTGCGATTTCATTCCCACGAAGCGGTTTTCGACCAAATCGGTGCGGCCCACGCCGTGCTCGCCAGCCAGAGCGTTCAGTGTTTCCAGCAGGCGGATGGGTTTCAGCTTCCGGCCATTCACGGCGGCCGGGACACCCGCCTCGAAGCCAATAGTCACCTGGGCCTCGCGGTTCGGAGCCCGCTGCGGAGAGCGCGTCAACTTCCAGGCGTCCTCCGGCGGCTCTCCGAGCTTGGTCTCGAGCGGCCCGCCCTCGTGGCTCAGGTGCAGGATGTTTTGGTCGCGGCTGTAGGGCTCCTTCTTGGTCACGGGAACCGGAACATCGTGGGCGCGGGCGTAGTCAATGGCGTCCTCGCGCGACTTGATGGACCACTCGCGCCAGGGAGCGATGACGCGCAGGTGAGGCGCGAGCGCCTTGTAAGCCATCTCGAATCGCACCTGGTCGTTGCCCTTCCCGGTGCAGCCGTGCGCCAGGGCGTCGGCGCCGCAGGCCAGAGCCACTTCGACCTGGCGCTTGGCGAGCACCGGGCGCGCCAGCGAAGTCCCCAGCAGGTACTTGCCCTCGTACACCGCGCCCGCCTGCAAAGCTTTCCAGACGTATTCGGTGATGAATTCCTCGCGCAGATCTTCCACGTAAACGCGCGAGGCGCCGGTGCGCAGGGCCTTTTTGCGCACCGCCTCGTAGTCGTCGCCCTGGCCAACGTCGCCGACCATGGCCACGACTTCGCAGGCGTAATTTTCCCGCAGCCAGGGAATGATGATCGAGGTATCCAGCCCTCCGGAATAGGCCAGAACAACTCGCTTCGTTTTCGGTTCGCCATCGGATGCCATGGAATGTCCTTTCACCCGTTTGTTCATCAGGCCGCCAAAGCGGAGAGAATCTTCTTGCGGATGCGAGCCGCCTCGTGCGCGCCGGGCGTGGCGATGAAGATGGTGTCGTCCCCCGCCACCGTTCCCACCACCTCCGGCCAGCGCTCGGCATCGAGCGCCACGCCCACCGAGTGCGCGTTGCCCGGGTTCGTTTTGACGACCACCAGGTTCGAGGCCACCAGGACCTCACGCACGAACTCTTTGAGAATAACGGGCAGCGTGGGCTGGGGCGGCGCGGGCTTGGCGTCCGGGGCGCCGGAGAGGCGGTATCCCGCGCGCGTCTTGATGAGGCCCAGCTCTTCGATGTCGCGCGAGATGGTGGCCTGGGTCACGCGAATGCCGCGCCGCGCGAGCTTCTTCCGCAATTCCTCCTGCGTGGCGACGGCCTCGCTCTCGAGGAGTTCACGGATTTGATTGCGCCGGTAAAGATTGTCCATGCAAATTTATGCAGACAATGTATAAATACTCCATCGGGCGGAATTTGGCAAGGGGCACGAAGATCCGCGGGGCCCTATCGCACCGGGCGGGATGAGAAGCCTGCTATCGAATTCTTTGGAGGGCCGGGGTCATCGCCTCAAGCAGGTGGAAGTCTGAGGCCTTCAAGCCTTTTCTCCGTGGCCGCCATAGGCCATCATGCGCTGCTTCTTGAACTCTTCCCACACACTGGTTTGATACCGATCTTTGGGAACGAACTCTTTGACCTGAAAGGCAATGCCGAGTCTCGCCTCATCAACCGTCGCGCCCTTCTGAGGGAGATACTCGAAGACGCTGCGATTCATGCCGTAGTAGGCGCAGAGCCACACGCCTCCCGGAGTCTCGATGGCGTAAAGGCCGCAGGCCAGCGGCAGCGGCCGCGTGGCGTCCACGGTCGACTTCACTTCCGCTTCGATGATCTCGCCGCGAATCGACTGCGTCGCGACGGGTGTTGCCTTGGGAGCAGTTGCCATGCTGCCTCTCGGTGCAGAATTCGGAATCCAGAACATACCTTGGGCGCAGCAGTTTCGTCAACGGCGCCCATTATGACCTTGACTATGGTGGGAGACTTCATGGGCCTTTGAGTTCGATCACCACAAGGCGGCCGTCAGTCTTCCAGCTTCCTCCGGTGGCGGTGAGGCCTTCGGAAAGTGGATTTGGTCGCGTTGCCAGGCGCATGGCCGCGACCTTCCCCGTGGCGGCGAGGTCGGCGCCGACCTTGTCGCGTTCCTTGTCGATCTCCGGCTCGATGGCGTGCGAAACTACTCCCGGGCGGATATCCATGCCGATATCGTGGGTGGCGGCGCCCAGCCAGATTTCGCGCCCATCGGAGGTGGTGGCCGGAGAACGCCAGAGCCGCAGGTGGTGCCGCTTGGCAAAGGTGTTGAGCATTTTCTGGAAAGCCAGATCCTCCGGCCGGCCAAACAGGTAGAGTTGTGAGACCGGCGCCGTGCCGTAGCCTTTGTTGGCCATCACCGCACGAACAGTTTCAAACAGCGATTTGCCGGTCAGCTTCTCAGCCTCCGCCCAGCCGCCTTGCTGGAAGACCCGCCGGATAATGTCGGCCTTGCCGATGATTACGAGATTGAGCGGGTTGCCAGGCTTGCCGTCCTTCCCCGCGGCGCGTTGCGGCGCCTCCTCGAGCAGGCGCGCGACTGGAGCGCCGACTTGCGGAGAGAGTTCGTCCGCGACCGCGGGTGGAAAAACCTGCGCGAGCGGCAAGGGTTTGTCCAGAACCAGCGTCAGGTCAGTGCCGGCGGGATACTCAATCGAGGTATCGGCCTTTCCCAGGTTTTTCTCCGAGGTCTTCTTGGCTTCGCCACCGATATCAGGCTGAGTCTTTTTCAGTTTGTCCAGCGCGTCCTCGAGCATGGTGAGGGGCAACTCGCTCGCCAGAACTCCTTGAATCGTCCCATCCGCAAGAATCGTCTCGCGCGCGTTCTCGACGTCAGTTACATGTCCTGCAAACGCTGTCGGCGGCTGGCCGGGAACCTCCAATTGAGTGAAGCGCAAGCGCAGGCGCGCACGGTCAGAGGGGCTTGAACTCGGGATGAGTTTCTCGATCGACCCGCGGACCGTGGCGCCGCGGGGGAGCGCAATCTCCTTTGCACCCGGCTTCAGGGGGATTTCGCGGATCACGCGCGCCGTAATCGAATCCCGCAGGTGTGACGTCTTCGCACTCAGCGCCGTCTCCAAGCGAAGGTATAGAACTGAACCCGCCGGGAGTGAAAAGGCGGCCGCTTGCTCCGTTGGGGCTTGCGCCAGCGCTGTCGGCGCCAGGGCCACCCAAAAGGCGATAAAGACCGGAACGGGGGACATTGGCTGGCGCCGCCTCCAGAGAAACAGTCCGGATCCACAGTTCGCGGGCATTGCTTTCCTGAGCATCGGCGTCGGGCCTATGATTTTGCATTCTTTCCCGAAGCTCTGAGTCATTTGATGGTGGCGGGAGTCGATGAGTGGCCCCGCACCTCTGGTGGTAACTCAATAGATAACTATCATACGGAAAACGATGTCCTGAAGGGGGCCTGATGTCTCCGGTAAAAGTAGCACTTCCGTACGGTTGACTTACCTCAATATTTGCGCTAGGCTTCGCCTGTCCAACGGTTTCAAAAAGGATGGCTTGGGGGTTGCCCAAGGCAAGTCGCTCAAGCCTGCGACGTTTAAGGTCGGCTCCAACTCAACGAGGGATCTCGATGGAGATTCCTTTTAGCAAATGAGAGCGAGGCCACCATGGCCGGGCCACCAGTGAAGGCTGGCCGATACCAGATTGTCGGCGAACTGGGTCGGGGATCGATGGGTGTTGTTTACCAGGGCTTCGATCCCGTCATCGGCCGCACGGTCGCTGTCAAGACCATGCTGACCGAGGGGCAGACTCCTGCCGAGTTTGAAGACTTCAAGGCACGATTCCAACGCGAGGCTCAAGCAGCCGGAGTTCTCACCCACCCCAACATCGTAACCGTTTACGATTTCGGCGAAGACGAGGGTGTTCTCTACCTCGCCATGGAGTTTCTGGAGGGCAAGTCACTCCAGGATCTGGTCGAAGAGCAGAGCGTTCTTGCCGTCGAGACCATCGTTCCGATGTACGAGCAGGTCTGCAGCGCGCTCGACCACGCCCATGCTCATAAGATCATCCACCGGGACATCAAGCCGGCCAACATCATGATCCTGGACAGCGGCCTGGTCAAAGTAACGGATTTTGGCATCGCCAAGATGCTGTCGACGGGCATGACCCAGGCCGGACAGATTCTCGGAACACCCAACTACATGTCACCCGAGCAGGTCAAGGGCCGGCAGATTGATGGCCGGTCGGATATTTTCGCGCTGGGTGTGGTTCTCTACGAGTTGGTGACCGGAGAAAAACCATTCGGCGGCCAGAACATCACGACCGTCATTTACAAGATCATTAACGAGAATCCCATCCCACCGCGCGAACTCGACGCCACGATCCATCCCGGCTTGAGCTACGTGATCCAGAAGGCTTTGGCCAAGAGTCCTGACGAGCGCTACCAGACGTGCCGGGAATTGGCTGAAGACCTGAAGAACTACAAGAAACTGGGCGGCCTGCAGGCCCCGAGCGCCACGGTTATCGTCCGAGTTCCGCCGGTCGGTGCGAGTAAGACCGAAACGGCCACAGCACCAGCTGTGCCAGCTGGCCGGACTCAGCCTCAACCGGAGTTTCAACCGGCACGGCCGCTGTCCGTGCAGGTGATTCATCCCACGAAACCGCACGCGGAGGGAGGTTCCCCCGTGCTGTGGGTCTTTCTGACACTGCTGACGGTCGGCGCCGGGGGCGGGGGCTACTATCTCGTGTCGCGCAAGCCTGAAATCAAGAATCTGCCCCAAACCCTTTCCGAGCAAACGCCCCCTCAACCCCAGCCCGCAAGCCCTCCCGCCGGGCAGGCGACGGAGGGAACTCCTGCTCCACAAGGCGAAGCCGGGACTCCGGGAGTTGCAGGGACCGCCACCGCAGAAGGTGCGACCCCAACATCGGGACCGGCGACAGGTCCAGCGACGGGCACTGAAGGCACTACGCCCACCAATCCTCAGCCCGGCGAGAAAACCCTGAAATCGGAATCGGTCCAGCCGCCGGCTGCCGGGGGCGCGCCGCGACCGAGTGCGCCCAAGATCGGCCGGCTCCTCGTCACGTCCAACATTGAAGGAGCCAAAATCACGATCGATGGCCGGAGTGAGATCGCATGGGCCACGCCTTATACGATTCCGGACCTGCCCGCCGGGACGCACTCCGTGCTGGTGACCAAGTCGGGTTACAGCAATTATCAGCAAAGCATCACAATCGAAGGCGGGCGCACGAACACCCTCAATGCGCCTCTCAGTGTACCGGCGGGCGAGATCAACATCTCTACGGTGCCTCCGGGCATTGAAGTGTTGATCGATGGCCAGCCAGTCGGGCGTAGCCCGGTGCAAAAAACTGTCGGAGTTGGGCAACACACCTATACGCTTCAGGTGCCTGGAAGGGACCCTTATACAAAAACCTTCGAGGTCAAGGCTGACGGATCCATTCTGAACAGAAACGTGGACATGAGCGGCCTCATCGCGGCCGGCCCGACCGGCATTGTTGAAGTGCGGACCATCCCGCCGGGGGCCACCGTTCAGGTGGAAGGCAAGACTTACGCGGGCACGCCCACGAGCTTCAGGTTGTCAGCGGGGCGGCACACGCTGACCATTTCCCTTTCGGGGTACGCGCCGCTCCAGAAAGAGGTTGATGTCCCCGCCGACGGGTCGAGGGCGGTCAATGAGAGACTTACCCCCCAGTGATGTCGCCGCCCTGATTCTTGTGCAAGGAATTAACGGAGGGTAGCAATGATGCGACGGCTGAGTGCTGTACTTTTCTGCCTGATGCTCGGCGCCACTCCCGCGTGGTCCAAGTGGGACGCGGTGGACAAGGCGTACCTCGCGGAGCAATTCCGTGCCCTCCAAGATCAGATTCAGGCGCTGAAGACCCAGTTGGATAATCTGAACGGACAGGTGGCCGACCTGCGCCAGAACCAGCAGCAGCTTCAGGCGGCCTTGACCAAGCAGCAACGCACGATTCAGGATATGGACCAACTGGTCTCGTCACTCCGCCTGGGCCAGGAAGAAAGCATTTCGGGATTAAAAACCGCGCTGGTGCAGTTGCGGAGCGAGCAAAAGAAAGCCTTCGAATCGCTGATGGGAAAAACGGAAGCCGCCGGCGGAGGTGGAGCTTCTCCCGGGACCGGCCGGACGGTGACGGGTTACGTCACCGTGGTGGAGGGTGACAACGTTTCGGTCGATGTTGGCTCAGGACAAGGGATCCAGGTGGGATCCCGCCTGGCCGTCTTTAAGGCCGGCGATCCCAACACGCGCGTCGGAGTTCTGGAGGTCCAGCAGGTCATCGACACGGGGAACGCCCGAGCGCGCATCTTAACTATGAACCCGGGCGTGCGGCCGGATTTTTCTGATATAGTTCGCCTCGAGTAGTTGACGACCCATTGACATGGCCCGATTTCTGATAACCGATCCCAGCGGTCAAGCGCAGATCTTTGAGATCAGCACCTCGACCGTCAATATGGGGCGCGCCGATTCCAACGATCTGGTGCTGAACCATCCCAGTGTCAGCCGCCACCACGCCCGCTTGTCCGCCCTGCCGGGCGATACCACCTTGCTCAACGACCTCGGCAGCTTGAACGGGACCTACGTGAACGGCCAGCAGATCCGCGAGCATCGGGTCCTGGATCAGGACCGGATCACCATCGGCATGTACGAAATAAAATACGAGGCGGCCGGTCCCGAGGCGGTGCACGTCGAGGCCGGCGCCCAGGCCGCCGACTTGAGCGGACTGGTGTCGCCGGAATCGCTTTCGACGGCCTTGCGGGCTCGAATTGGGGCTGGGACGCTTCCCCCCGCGAGCCTCCCCGACCGCCTGCGGGCTTTGGAGAAGGAAAACAAACTCCTCAAGCTGCTCCTGGGTGTTGGGAAAACCCTTTCCTCCGTCTTGACGGCGGAGGAGGTCATGCAGCGCGTGATGGAACTGGTGTTTCAGATGGAAAGCGTGGAACGCGGGTTCGTCATGCTGCGCGACGAGAAGAAAGGGTTCAAGCCGGCCGTCCTCCTCTATAAGGATGAGAAACTGAAAACCGACCCGCGCGGCGTGGTGCTCAGCAAGACCATCATCGAGCGCGTCACCACCGAGCGCCTCCCCTTGCTCATCCATGATGTGGCGGGTGACGAGCGCTTCGCGGCTAGCGAAAGTCTTCGCCTTGCCGGCATCCGCTCGGCGATGTGCGCGCCCTTGATTTACAAGGACAAGGTGTTCGGGTTGTTTTACGTCGACTGCCTCACCAAACCCTATGCCTTCTCCAAGGAAGAACTGACGATCTTCTCCGTCGTCGCCGCCGAGGCCGCGATCAGCTTTGACAACGCCCAGTCGCATGAGGAGCTCTCCCGCCGGGTTATCGAACGCAAGGCTCTCGAACGCTTCCTGAGTTCGGCCATCGTGGAGCGCATCCTGGCCAATCCCGACCAGATTCATCTGGGTGGAGAAAACCAGACGGCCACCATCCTGTTCACCGATATCCGCGGCTTCACGCGCCAGGCCGAGAGGATGGAGCCCCACCAGGTTGTCGAATGGCTGAATGAGTATTTCACGGAGATGACCGATCTGCTCTTCGAGAATGGCGGGACGCTGGACAAATACCTCGGCGATGGGATCATGGCGCTCTTCGGGGCTCCCATATCCAGGCCCGACGATATTCTGCGTTCGGTGAAAACCGCCATGGAAATGCAGCGGGCCCTCATCCGCCTGAATACCGATTGGGCCGCGCGGGGCCAGCCCACCATGCAGATCGGAGTCGGGGTGAATACCGGTCCGGTGACGGCGGGCAACATCGGCTCCACCAAGCGCATGGATTACACCGTCATCGGAGACGCGGTAAACCTCGCATCGCGCCTCTGCGCCAGCGCGCGGGCGGGACAGATCCTGGTTTCCGAGTCGACTTACCGCCAGCTGGGAATTGAGCTCCCCGCCAGAAAACTGGAGCCCATCCGCGTGAAAGGCA
>Ga0315291_10012462_pt1 | contig 10315 bp, 7 predicted proteins | sample YL17G12_20_MG_FD_203070 | JGI IMG/M metagenome (GOLD analysis project Ga0315291, IMG submission 203070) | Sediment microbial communities from Yellowstone Lake, YNP, Wyoming, USA - YL17G12_20 | ecosystem: Environmental > Aquatic > Freshwater > Lake > Sediment | place: USA: Wyoming | collected...
GGTTATCCTCCCGAAGATCTTCTCCTAAAGCCCAGCTTTGTGAAAGAGAGCCAGGAGGCGCTTGCGGCAATTGTACGTGAGACAAGCGGAATAATCGCTGTTGTTGGCTTCCCGTACGCCGAGGGTTCGCCCCATGACATAGGTTCCCTCTACAACGCAGCAGCAATTGCGAAAGACGGGAGCCTTGTTTCTGTTTACAAGAAGATACTGCTACCGAATTATGGCGTGTTTGACGAGCGGCGCTACTTCACGGCTGGCGAAATCGCCACCGTTTTCGAAACAGGCAGCTTCCGCTTTGCCGTGAACATATGCGAGGACATCTGGAGGCCGGAGGTTTCGAGAGAACAAGCCGCTCAGGGTGGTGCACTTGTCCTGGTTAATATCTCCTCGTCTCCGTACCATGTTGGAAAAGGAGTCGAACGGCAGAGCATGCTCTCAGAGCGCGCACGCGAGAACAATGCAGCGATTTGTCTCGTGAACCTTGTCGGCGGCCAGGACGAGTTGGTTTTTGACGGCGAGAGTCTGATTCTATCGTCCGAAGGAGAAGTCCTCGGTCGGGCTCCGCAATTCGAGGAAGCGTTGCTGATAGCGGATATTGACGTCGAGAAAATTTCCCACACACGCCGGTCGAGAGGTGTCCATCGCACTCGGACCGGGGGGCGAGATGCGATCGCTGTGGTCAAAATAGGTGACCGGAGAGAGCCTGCTTCGCGAGAACCCATCAGAACCCCAATCACACCTAGGCTCTCCTACAGCGAGGAACTACACCGAGCCCTTGTTCTAGGTACGCGAGATTATGTAAAGAAGAACGGATTCGCGAAGGTTGTTATTGGGCTGAGCGGTGGCATCGACTCGTCTCTGGTTGCCGTCATAGCTGTCGAGGCACTGGGTGCCGACAACGTGGTCGGGGTCATGATGCCCTCGCGCTTTACGTCGGGGTCGAGTGTGGAAGACGCTAGCGAGCTGGCACGAAGATTGGATATCAAGACCATGATAATCTCAATTGAGGACATCTTTGCCTCATATCTGGGCACGCTCAAGCCCGCGTTTGAAGGGAAGAGCCTCGACATTACTGAAGAAAATGTACAGGCAAGAATAAGGGGCAACGTCCTCATGGCGCTTTCCAACAAGTTTGGTTGGCTTGTCCTCACCACCGGCAACAAGAGCGAGATAGCGGTCGGCTATTCCACTCTCTACGGAGATACGGCGGGAGGGTTCGCAGTCGTCAAGGATGTCCCGAAGACCGTCATGTACGAGCTTGCAAGATTCAGAAACTCGATGCCGGGGGGCCCGATGATATCAGAGCGCATTCTGACCAAAGCACCATCAGCGGAGTTGCGGCCCGACCAGAAGGACACGGACTCACTGCCGCCTTACGAAATACTGGACCCGATCATAGAGTCATACGTTGAACACGACAAGAGTCGAGACGAGATCGTCGCGCAGGGTTTTGATGGGAAAATTGTCGACCGCGTAATATCAATGGTGGAGAAAAGCGAGTACAAGCGCAGGCAGGCGCCACCAGGAGTAAAAATCACACCAAAGGCGTTCGGCAAGGACAGGCGAATGCCTATCACAAATCTCTACAGAGTGACTGGAAAAGTACGCTGAGCGGTAGAGCGGGACGCGACCTGGGGACCTATTCAGAGGGACGTCGGCTCGCCGGCTTCTTCATGCGAACTTGAAGGAACCTTGGAACCCAGTTGCTTATTCATCTTCTCTTCGTTGCGCGCGTAGCTCTCATAAAGCCTGGTTGGTAGAAATTTGGCGATTATGCTTGAAACCTCCAAGATCCTTGGCGTGAGGCTCGACTCGATCATGGGCTTAGTGGGCTTGTCGGTGCACATCACGAATATCGCAAACAGGACTGCAACAAGGAGTACGGACCTTGCCAGACCGAATACACCTCCCACCAATCTATCAAACCACCCGACCTGGATCGCAGAGATAGCAGCTCTGGCGGCGAGACCGATCAGCTTAAAGAGCAACATCACAAACGCAAGGACGATAACAAAAGATATCACCGTGAGAGCCGCGGGATGCTGAATCCACTTGCTGAGATAACGCGCCAGAAGATCGTGGTATCTAATAGCGATGATTATAGCCAGGATAAGACCTATGAGGGAAAAAGCCTGTCGCACGAATCCTTTGACTAGACCCTGGATTGTACCGGCGACAAAGATAACAAGTATGGTGATATCAAGCCAGTTCATGGCGATAGTATTGCCTAATAACTCGAAATATGTCAAATAGTTTTTTGCCGGTTGGCCTGGTCCTGGCCGACAGTCTCCTTCAGGCCGGCAGCGTCCTTCAGGCAGGAGCGGCCTTCAGGTTGGACGCTTGGCTGAGTGTTCGGCCGCTGAGTGTTCGGCTAAGGTAGCAAGCTAACGAGTACATTCTGCCTGTCATCGTTGCGTCCATTACTTCTTATCTGTTCGTTTCTGTTTTTCTGTCACCTCGAAATTTTTTTCTTGACAACTGCACAAATGTGCAGTAGAATGCTAATGGAACGTTTAGTGTAGGTAGAGTACGAGATGCTGTATCAGACCGAACTACCCTGGCGTGGGTAGCCCGAGTTGGTCATGAGAGACCGTTAGAAGCCGTAAAAAGCCCCAGCTTGGTAAGAGCAAAGCAAACTAATTGATTGAAAATAAAGGGGGTAAGGCATGGGAATAAAGGGTGATGGCCCAATAGGTCCTGAGAGGCGCGGAGTCAGTAAAAGGCAAAGGGGCAGTAAGGGACCCAGAGTTGATCGAAGACCCGATGTTGACCGAGGGCCCGGGGCTGACCAGGGACTCGGGGTTGGTAAAGGACCCGCGTTTGGCCAAGGACCCTTGGTTGGCCAAGCACTCGGGGCTGGCAAAAGAGCAGGGGTTGGCCTTGGGGCAAGGGCGAGAAAGATCCTCGAGTTTATAGTGGATTCTATTCTTGAAAAGGGCTCACCCCCGACCATACGGGAGATAGGAAAAGAGTTCGGGATTTCCTCTACCAACGGAGTGAGATATTACCTGGGAGTTCTTGAAAAGGCCGGATGCATTAAAAGAAAGGGAAAGATATCAAGGGGCATAGAAGTAAGAAAAGAGGGGATTAATTTCACGAGGAACGAGTCTTGGAGATTCGTCTTTGGCCGAGTTCAGGGCAAGGGGGTGAGCAAGGCGAGAAAAATCAGACAACTCAGGCCACTAGAGTTTCTAGAGATTCCCCTCGTTGGCAGGGTGGCTGCTGGGACACCTGTTTTTGCTGAAGAGAACATAGAAGACATTATCACTGTTGATAGGAGCCTTGCGAAGCCCGGGAAACTCTTCGCACTCAGAGTGCGCGGAGACAGCATGAAGAATGCGGGGCTTCTCGACCGAGACATAGTCATTGTAAGGCAACAATCCCATGCCGATTCAGGCGACATTGTGGTTGCGCTTCTTGGAGAAGAGGCCACGGTAAAGAAATATGTCCTCCAAGGAGACAAAGTGGCGCTTAAGCCGGAGAACGAGAACTATGAACCAATAGTTATAAAAGAGGGAACTCAATTTAGTTTGATCGGCAAAGTAGTCGGTTCGTTGAGAAGGTATTGAGCTAACCAAGGTCATGTGAGTCAACCGAGGCCATGTGAATTAACCGAAATTATGTGAGTCAACCAAGACCATGATCGAGACAATCAACGAAGCCATAGAGGTTGTGTCTGTTTGTACGAACGGTAAGATGCACCCTCTTCGCTTAAGATGGAAAGGTAAAGTAATCAAAGTGAAGAGAGTCACCGGCGAATGGGCAAAAAGCGAGGGAGAAGCAAAGATCTATTACTATTCGGTTCTGGGTGAGAATTCTGACTATTTTGAGATTTGCTACGATTCGCGCACGCTAATCTGGACTCTATGCAGAGTATGGCTTGAGGGATAGTTGCGCCGGAGAACGAATGCTTCAGCGTTTTGCATTCGGCCAAGCGCGGGAGAATGGCGGGAGAGTGGCGGGAGGGTAGCGGGAGAGTGAGTGCCACAGCTTTTTTTAATCCGGCCATGCACTCTGTCTGTCACGCACTCTGCCGGTGGCAAGCTTGTAGTAGCACGGCATGCGGGCGTAGTTGCTTATGGATGAGGCTAAGGTGCGAACAATAGCCCACATAGATATGGATGCGTTCTTTGCATCGGTTGAGCAGGTCTTTAACCCGCGTTATAAGGGCAAACCCCTTATCGTGTGCGGCGACCCAGACAGGAGAGGAGTTGTATCAACTGCTTCTTACGAAGCCCGCAAGTACGGAGTAAAAGCCGGAATGCCGCTTCAAGAGGCTCGTTACCTTTGTCCGCACGGGATTTATGTAGAAGGAAATCCCGAGAAATACGTGCACGTTTCCCTCAAGCTTCTTGAGATTTATAAAGATTTCACGCCGATGGTAGAACCCTTTAGCATTGATGAAGCCTTTCTGGATTTGACCGGAACTGTTTATGAAGGGGGGGCGGCAAGAAAAGGAGCCATTCTTATAAAGAAGAGGATTCGCGAGGAATTTAACCTTACGGCCTCAATAGGGATAGCTCCAAACAAGTACATGGCGAAGATGGCATCGGGTCTCGAAAAACCGGATGGTTTGGTTCAGATTGATAGCGAAGATTACAGGAAGATTTTCTGGAAGCGAAAAGTGGAAGAATTGTGGGGTGTGGGAGCCAAAACCGCGGTAGCATTGAGAAGGTTGGGCATAGACACCGTTGGTGACCTGGCCAAGTTTCCGGTCAATATTTTGAGGGCAGAATTTGGAGTTAACGGAGAAAAGCTTTCTGATATGGCAAATGGAAAAGATGACTCTTTAGTCATTCCTTACTATGAAGGCGTACCAGTAAAGTCAATGGGTCACGAATATACCCTGAGCGAGGATACGGATAGTCTCGAAAAATTGGAGAGAACACTTCTAAGGCTTTCGGATCAGGTCGGCAGACGTCTCAGGCAAGAAGGTTATCTTGGCGACACGGTGACACTGAAACTGAGAAACGGTACGTTTGTCACAATAACAAGACAGAAAAAGCTCACGGGCTACACCGATGAAGATAGAATTATATTCGGAGTGGCGAGGGGGCTTTTGAAAGAAAACTGGAAAGGAGAAAAGATAAGACTGATAGGCGTGAGCGTTTCCGGCCTCGTGAAAAGAGGCTTGAGCCTACCTGAGTCTCTTTTCAAAAAGGACGAGAAAGAGCGGAAAGTGCTTGAAGTAATTGATAACCTCAGGAACAAATTCGGCGAGAACGCCATAATAAGAGCAGGTGCCATGCGGCAACAGCGGCGCATTGCTGCTCGCTGAGCGTCGTACCAAGCTGAGGCATTCACTGTGAATACAAAAAGAGCAAGACGACTACGCGCCGAGGCTAGTTGAGCTTCACCTTGAGGCTGATACATTCTCACTTAGAGGGAATGGGTCATGATAAAAATCGGTACGAGTGGCTATAGTTTCGATGACTGGGTAGGGACTTTCTACCCGCCGGACATTCGAAAAGGTGACATGCTTTCTTACTATGCAAAGCACTTCAACGTCGTGGAAGTAAATTCCAGTTACTACAGGATTCCTCATCCAGCCGTATTTCACCAGATGGAGAAGAAGACTGCGCCAGGGTTTGAATTCTTTGTGAAGGCGAACAAAGCGATGACGCACGAGGGGAGTACCGACCGGGCCATCTACGAACAGTTTCTGGATTCTTGCCGTCCGCTCGTTGAGGCAGGGAAGTTCAGCGGGGTTCTGGCGCAGTTTCCGTGGGGATTCAAGTACAACGAAAAGAATCTGGACTTTGTCAAGAAAATGCGAGGAAACTTCGGGGATACTCCCCTGGTCGTTGAATTCAGGAATGACTCTTGGGTGAAAGACGAAATATTCTCTTTTCTTGAGAAAGAGAGCATTTCTTTTTGCGCCGTAGATGAGCCCCGATTGAGGGGTTTGGTGCCACCGGTTGTGAGGTACACCGCCGAACCAGGTTACATAAGATTTCATGGGAGAAACGCCAGAAATTGGTGGGCAAGCGGTGGAGGTGGGGGCGATCGGTATGACTATGATTACACCGAACAAGAGCTGATGGAGTGGTTGGGCAAGATAAAAGATCTGGCCGCGACTGCACGGAAGACTTACCTCTTCTTCAACAATTGTCATGCCGGGCAGGCCGCGAGGAGTGCAAAACTCATGGAGAGACTGCTTGCGCTCGAAATCAAATAGATGCCAGATTAACTCGCACACACTCGTGGCGCCCCGATCTGGTGTTCGGACGATACAGCGTCAGTGCAGCTAAGCTATCGGTTCTCGGAACGGTTGAGACTTCACGAGTGGATTTACGGGATAGGGTTACCCGTAACCGGTAGAGCCTCCCGTGCACGTCCGCAGGTAGACATACGAGGTAAGCGGGAATGAGACAAGTTTCTGACAAGAGTGCCAAAGCTGAGGTCACGGTTAAGGAGACGCTCGAGAATCTGCTTTCCTCTCCAGATTACAAAGGAAGAGTAAAGTATGTGAAGAAACTCGAGGCGCGAGAGGCAGTCTATGAGGAACTCGCACCGCCGTTGTCGGGCGAGCTTTCAAGTGCGCTTGCAAAAACGGGTGTTGAACGGCTCTATTCTCATCAAGTGAGAGCCGTAGAACTTGCAAGAGAAGGGAAGCACTTTGTGGTCGTTACGGGGACAGCAAGCGGGAAGACTCTCTGCTACAACATACCCGTGCTTGAATCTCTGCTCTCGAGAGAGAACTCCAACGCCTTCTATATTTTTCCGACAAAAGCACTGGCCCAGGATCAGTTAAAGGGACTTCTTAGGTTGGCTTCTCACGATGAAAGAATTTCTTCGTGTCTTCATCTCGGCACGTACGATGGAGACACAACGCCCCACGCCAGAAGAAAGCTCCGGGAATCTGCGAACGTGATTCTTACAAACCCTGACATGTTGCACCAGGGAATTCTGCCTTACCATACCCGCTGGAGCAGGTTCTTTTCGGATCTTGAGTATGTGGTTATTGATGAGATCCATGCGTACAGAGGTATTTTTGGCTCCAACGTGGCGAATGTCATAAGAAGACTGCGTAGGATCTGCAATCACTACGATTCGGATCCGAAGTTTATTCTGTGCTCAGCGACTATCAGAAACCCGCAAGATTTGGCCTCGCAGCTCACTGGTCTGGATGTAGAAGTAATCTCAAAAGATGGTTCACCTCGTGGCCCCAAGCTCTTTGTCTTCTGGAACCCTCCCTTCCTTGACGATGCAAAGATGGAGAGGAGAAGCTCGAACGTGGAGGCTAAGGAGCTTCTAGTCGAGCTCGTAAAGAACGGAATACAAACGATCGCGTTTACAAAGGCAAGGGTGGTGGCAGAGTTGGTATACAGGTATGCCTCAGATGATCTTTTGAGACACAGGACGACGCTGAAAGAGCTAAGAGGGCTGAGGAACCTGACGGAGCCGAAGAACCTGAAGGGACTTAAGGAGCTGAAGGATTGTATAAGACCGTACAGGGCTGGCTATCTTCCGGAAGAGAGAAGAGAAATCGAGAGGCAACTTTTCTCCGGCGAGCTCATGGGTGTTGTGAGCACAAACGCGCTTGAGCTCGGAATAGACGTTGGCGGGCTAGACGCATCCATCACGGTGGGATTCCCGGGTACCATTGCGAGCACATGGCAACAGGCTGGTAGGGCGGGGAGGGGCACCAGGGAGGCTCTGAGCGTACTCGTGGCTTATAATGACCCGATCGACCAGTACCTTATGCGTCACCCGGAGTATTTCTTTAAGCAGTCACCCGAGAGTGCGGTCGTTGCTCCTGACAACCCTTACATTCTTGCGGGCCACCTCTGCGCCGCAGCCTTCGAGCTTCCGATATCGGAAGCCGACAGGGAACTCTTTGGCCCACTGACCGAGGAAATCACTCATGTCCTCGAAGAGGAAGGAAACATAAAGGGAATAGACAAAAAGTGGTACTGGTCGAGCACCGACTTTCCTGCCGCTTCGGTAAATCTGCGGACCATCTCTGACGACACCTATACCATCGTGGACGCGAAGGCCGGCAACACCGCGATAGGAACCGTTGACGCGATAAGCGCCCCCGAACTGGTCTATCCCGAAGCTATCTATCTGCACGAGGGGGAAACTTACTTTACGAGAAAACTCGACATGGAGCAGAAGATTGCATACGTAGAAAAGGCGGAGGTGGACTACTACACGCAGCCTGTTCTCGAAACCAGCTTGAGGGTATTGAGGCAGAGAAAGGAAAAGGAATTGACGGGCCAGAGAATAGTCCTTGGCGACGCAGACGTGACCTGGGCAACGATCGCTTTCAAGAAGATAAAATTCTATAGCCTCGACAGCATCGGGTACAAGACTCTCGACCTTCCCGCGCAGCACCTTGAAACGAGTAGCATGTGGCTCGTACCTTCAGCCGCACTCCTCAAACAAATCCGAGCGCGAGGCAGAAATCCCGTTGAGGGGCTCGCGGGCATACGAAACATGATGATAAACGTGGTCCCGCTTTTCGCAATGTGTGACAGACAGGACATCGGGGGTGTCATAGACAGCAGCAATACGGGTACGCCCACCATTTTCATTTACGACAGATTCCAAGGTGGCCTCGGGTTTGCCGAAAGAGCATACGAGCTCATCCAGGAAGTGCTTCACGCCTGTCTATCCTTGGTGAAGGAATGCGAGTGTTCTGAGGGATGCCCTTCGTGCGTCGGGCTTCCGGTGCTCAGGCCTGCGCAACATCAGGACCCGGACATATATCATGGTTGGCCGATTCCCAGCAAGGCCACTGCACGGGAAATGCTAGAAGCTCTGGTTATGGGCAAGAACGGCCTGGTTTTGGGCGAGTGAAACGATGAAGCTAAGCAACAAGAGTAGAGAAGCGCTGTGTAATCTCATCTCCGCGCACCGTGTCACGCGAACCGATAAAGAGACCTATCGCAGGGCACCCGTCTCTGTAGACGAATTCCTACCAGGCGGTGTGTTGAGGGGCAAGCACGGCGAAATATACGTCCACGAAAGGCTCAGGTCCGAGATAGAGAGAAACACGAACCGAATCGTCTCTCTTTACCGTCAGGCAGAGTTAAACGCTTTTTCCGTCAAGCTCGAAGGCAGGGCCGGCGAATTCGAAACACTGGGAAGGACAGGGTTCTCAAAAGCCGTCTTTCTGGACATCGAAAGCACCGGATTTTTCAATTGTCCAACCTTTCTTGTCGGGACAATGTTTCTATCGGGTGACGACTTTGTCATAAAGCAATTCTTTGCCCGTGACTACTCTGAAGAAAAGTGCCTCATAGAAATTCTCGCTAGATTTCTCCGCGAATTTGAGACCGTTGTTACTTTCAACGGGAAATCCTACGACATCCCCTTCGTCGCAGATCGCGCTGTTTATCACGGTATCAGATTTGTGACGCAGCTTTCGCATGTTGACCTTCTGCATCATTCAAGAAGACACTGGAGAGAATCGCTCCCGAACTGCAAGCTTCAGACGCTGGAGCTTCATGTGTGCCGCAGAAGAAGGGTTGGAGATGTCCCTAGCTCCGAGATTCCACAGCTCTACCACAGCTTCGTAAGAACGGGAGACCCTTATCTTATGGTCCGGGTGTTTCATCACAACATGCTTGACCTTATCACCATGAGTGAGTTACTGGTGGAGCTGATGCGTCGTGAGGGTTTGATTCGCCCAAAGCGCTCATCGTATTAGGAGGTTTGCAGGAATCGTGCGTCTGCCAACGGGGAATTCGCGATGAACCCTTTGATGAACCCTTTAAGGATCAAAGCCTTAGGAAAGCTCGAAAAAGCACTCATTGCCAGGCACCTGGGAGAGATGGGCCTTATCGAGAGAATCCTCTCAGGATTTTCCGAGCCCAAGAGGGATGGCATCATCGTGGGGCCCGGAGACGACGCCGCGGTAATAGAGTTGGGTGAGACGGCGCGCATCGTCGTAACGACAGATATGCTCGTCGAAAACGTGCACTTTCGACTGGACTGGTCATACCCCGAGGCTCTGGGGTTCAAGTCCGTGGCGGCAAACCTGAGTGACATAGCTGCAATGGGAGGCGAAGCCATTGGGATCGTCATCTCCCTCGGAATACCGCCAATGGTTCCGGTCAAAGCTGTAGACAAGATGTACCGCGGAATATCCGGGGCGCTTTCTTTGTTCGGCGGAAGCTTGCTGGGCGGAGACACGGTGCGCTCGAGCGCGATCATCATCTCCATATCTGCAATCGGCGTTCTTGTCGGCGAAAGACCCCTGCTTCGTTCGGGCGCGAGAGCAGGAGACAAGGTCTGTATGACCGGTTCTGTGGGTCGTTCAGAGTTGGGATTGATGTTGCTAAAGAGGTACTTTGAACTGACTCAT
>Ga0315291_10012463_pt1 | contig 10315 bp, 8 predicted proteins | sample YL17G12_20_MG_FD_203070 | JGI IMG/M metagenome (GOLD analysis project Ga0315291, IMG submission 203070) | Sediment microbial communities from Yellowstone Lake, YNP, Wyoming, USA - YL17G12_20 | ecosystem: Environmental > Aquatic > Freshwater > Lake > Sediment | place: USA: Wyoming | collected...
CCTCCGGCCGGGTGAGCCCCCTGCAGGAGAAGCAGCTCACCACCCTGGGCGGGAACGTGACCGCCCTGGAGGTGCGGGGCAGCTTCGACGACTGCCAGCGCCTGGCCAAGCTGGCCTTCCTGGACGCGGAGCTGCGCGACCGGCTCCCCCTCACCTCGGCCAACTCCATCAACCTGGGGCGCCTCCTGCCCCAGGCCTTCTACTATATATACGGCTTCTCGCGGCTCCTGGCTTCGCCCGGTGCCAAGGCGGGCCGCGTGCGCTTCTGCGTGCCCAGCGGGAACTTCGGCAACCTTACCGCCGGGGTCTACGCCTGGAAGTGGGGCCTGGCCGTCGAGGGTTTTGTGGCCGCCACCAACGCGAACGACGTGGTGCCCGAGTACCTGGACACCGGAGAGTTCCACCCTCGCTCCTCGGTGCGCACCCTGTCCAACGCGATGGACGTGGGCGACCCGAGCAATTTCGAGCGCCTGTTGGCGGTGTTCGGCCGGGACCCCCAGGCCATGCGGGAGGCGATCCACGGGGAGAGGGTGAGCGACGAGGAGACCCGCGCGACCTTGCGCAGGGTGTACGAGGAGCGCGGACTGCTGCTGGACCCGCACACCGCGGTGGGAGTGCTGGCGGCGGAACGCTACCGGGCGAAAAGCGGCTTCGGCGGGGAGCTGCTCGTGCTGGCCACCGCCCACCCCGGCAAGTTCCCCGAGATCGTACGGGAGGCCGCGGGCGTGGAGCCACCGCTTCCCCCGCCGCTCGCGGCGGTCCTGCCCCTGGCCAAGCAGAGCGTGCCCATCGAGCCGCGCTTCGAGGAGCTGAAGGCGCTGCTGCTCGGGCGCTACGCCGGCGCCTAATAAACTCGCCCAATCGGGCCGCACCGGCTCATGAGCCCGACGGCCGGCCGGTCGACCCTCGCTCGACCAGGAAGGGCTTCAGGGCGACCTTGGTGAAGCCGGATTCCTCGTTGCGGATGCTGCGGGTGAGCCGTTCCACCGCGAGCCTCCCCATCAGCTTTTTGCGCACGTGCATGGTCGACAGCCGGGGGACCACGTCGTTGGCCAGGTCGATGTCGTCGAAGCCCAGCACGCTGATGTCCTCCGGGATCCGCAGGCCGGCCGCCTTACTGGCCTCCAGGGCGCCGATGGCGACGATGTCGTTGACCCCCATGACCGCTGTGGGCCGCACTCGCGCGCGCTCCAGGTAGCCCCGCATCACCTCGCAGGCGCCCTGGATGCTGAACTCACAGGGCAGGACCAGCTCCTCCTCCGCCTCCAGGCCGAAGGCGGCCACGGCCCGTCGGTAGCCGTACAGGCGGTCGGCAGCGCCGATCTCCCGGGTGTCGCCGGCCAGGTAGGCGATGCGGCGGTGCCCCAGCGCGCTCAGGTGCTGCAGGCCGACCATGACTCCATCGGCGTTGTCGATGAGAATCGAGTCGATGTCGGCGGTCGGCAGATAGTAGTCGAGCAGAACCAGGGGTACGCCCATGCTGCGGAGCTCCTGGATGAAATCGTCGTGATAGGCGCTGGTCACGATGATGCCAGCCAGGTTGTCGAGCTCCAGGCCCTTGGCCGAAAAGCGGTCCGGCTCCAGGGAATTGAACTGAAAGAGAAACGACTCGCGGCGCAGCTCTTCTTCGATGCCCTCGATGACCCGGTTGTAGAAATGGCTGGTGAGCAGAAAGAAGCGCTTGTCGATGATGTAGGAGACTACGTTGGAGGAGCGCTTTCTGCGGTAACCGTGCTTCTCTGCAATGCTGGCGATTTTGTCACGGATGTCGGGCGAGATGCTGGCCTTTTTTCCCAGGGCTCGCGAAACGGTCGAGACGGTTACCCCCGCCTCGCGGGCGATGTCCTTTTGCGTGATTCCCATGGTGCCGTCCTGTTGTGCAAAGCAGTATAGATCATTATGCAAAATTGCTCAATAATATATTGATTGTTGCTTTGAAATAATCTTGACAGTTTGCCGGTGTATGATAAAATAAATTCGCATAATACCTGCAATTTCTCGTGGAGGGTGGTCGGGTGGCTGATGTGATGGAGCAGTTGACGCTTCAGGGCGAGGAGAGGGAGCGCGCGCTGAGACGAATTCAGCGGGTGATGCGCTCCTGGAAGCTACGACTGCCCAACGTACCGCCCGACCCGCTGCACTTCGGCTTCAACGACTTCTTTCGGATCGGGGAGACCGAGTTCAATATCAACAACAACGTGCAACAGGGCTACTGCGGCAAGTTCATGTTCATGTTCCGGGGGCAGACCTGCCCAATGCACCATCACCGGGTCAAGCACGAAACCTTCTTCATCGTGAAAGGCAGGGTCGAGATGGAGCTGGCCGACCGGACCTTCGTCATGAACCAGGGCGACATCTGCATCGTGGACCAGGAGCAGCGGCACCGGTTCACCGCCCTCCGGGACAGCCTGATCCTGGAGAGCTCCAAGCCGGACCTAGTGGACGACAGCATCTTCGAGGATCCGCGCATCAACCGGATCATCTTCGGGAAGGATTGAGCGGTCGTGAGTTTCATTGTCATCCCTTTCGGCTACCCGGACTATCCCCGGCAGGTGGTGGAGAGCCAGGTCGAGGAGGCGAAGCGGCTGCTTGCCTCCCTAGGCGCTCTGTTCCTGAGCACCGTCTTCACGCGGACCGATGCCCTGGCAGCCCGCGAGCGGTTGCAGGCGCTCAACCCGGAGCTGGTCGTGGCCATGCTCGTCTCCTGGCTGGAGGCTCCGAACCTGTTCGACGCCCTGGGCGACTGGTTCGGCCGACCGCTGGTCCTCTGGAGCCACACCACGATCACCCTTGAAGGCAGGAAGCAGACGCTGGGCGCTTTCGTGGGCGCCGGGGTGGTCAAGCAGAGCCTCCAGGACTTCGGCGTGCCCTTCGAGTTCTGCTACGGCAAGCCCGGCGACAATTCGATCGCGGGCCGCATCGGGCAGGCGGCGCGCGCCGCAGCAGCGGTGCGGCGGCTGAAGACCTCCCGGATAGGGTTGTTCGGCTACCCCGCCCTCGGCATGTACACCGGGACTTTGGACCATGTTCAGCTGCGCCGGCAGTTGGGACCCGAGATCGTGCACTTCGACCAGTACCAGATCATTGCCCGCCTGGAGGAGGTCGGCGAGGAGGAGGCGCGGGGCCTATTAAAAAGGCTGCCCGCCAGCGGGATTCCCGAGGAGCAGCTCCTGCCGGCGGCCAGGATGTACGCCGTGCTGCAGCGGCTGGCGCTGCAGCATTCGCTCGCCGCACTCACGGTCAAGTGCCAGTACGAGCTGTCCCAGCTCTACAAGTACACCCCGTGCGTGGCCCTCTCGCTGCTGGCCGACGAGCTGCCGGTATCCTGCGAAGGGGACCTCCCCACCCTGGTGACCCAGCTCTTCCTGCACTACCTGACGGGAGGTGTGGTGAGCTACGCGGATGTGCACGAAGTGTTGGAGGACCGGATCCTGCTGGCCGCCTGCGGCTTCGCCCCATTTTCCCTGGCCCGGGAAGGCGAGCGCTGCCTCAGCCGGTGGGGGTGGGAAGCGTTCAGCGGAGTGCTCAACTCCTCGCCGTACCGCTGCGGCGAGGCTACCATTGCCCGTCTGGCCCGCGACGGCGCGGGATTTAAGCTGCATTGCGCCTGCGGGCAGGCTGAGCGCCCAGGGGACTGGAACGAGGTGGGCTGTCCGCCGTTTCCCGGCCTGGAGCTGCGGGTGCAGGGCGACACGACCCGTTTCGCCCGGGAGCTGGCGTCCAACCACTACGCGCTCGCCTACGGGGACCACCGCGGCGCTCTGCAGCTGCTCTGCGGGTATCTGGGAATTCGGTTCCTTGCGGATTTATCAATAGAGTCTTAAAAAGGAAAGAGGAGGAGAAAGATGAGACGAAAAGCGTTATCCGTGGTTGTGCTGACCGGGTTGCTGCTGGCGCTGCTGCCCGTGCTGCTGTTCGCCGGCGGCGGGGGGGAAAGGGGCAAGAAGATCATCATCGGCATGCCCCTGTACAACCAGCAGCACGAGTTCTGGCAGAACATTTACAACACGGCCAAGACCTACTCCGCGGAGAAGGGCATCGAGCTGATCGCAGTGGACTCCAACTACGACGCGGCCAAGCAGGTCTCGATCATGGAGGACATGCTGACCAAAAAGGTCAGCGCGCTGATCCTGGGCGCCGTGGACCCCAAAGGGGTGCTCCCGACCGTCGACGAGTACGTTAAGGCCGGCATCCCGGTGGTGGCCGTGGACAACCCGCTGGAGCGCGGCGTGGTCACCTTCGTCGGCATCGACAACAAGCAGGGCGGGGTGATGGGTGGTGAGTGGGCCGGCAAGTACATCAAGGACAAGCTGGGCGGCAAGGCGAACATCGCCATCCTGGACTACCCCATCGAACAGGCCTGCATCGACCGCGCCGACGGCTTCCTGGAGGGGGTGAAGAAGTACGCGCCGGACGTGCAGGTGGTCTCGCGCCTGGACGGCTTCGCGGTGCGGGACAAGGCCATGGCTGTCATGGAGGACATCCTGCAGGCCCACCCCGAGGTGAACGTCGTGTTCGGCATCAACGACGATTCGGCCCTGGGCGCGCTGGCGGCCATGGAGGCGGCCGGCAAGACCAGGAACAACGAGCTGATCGTGGGTTTCGACGGCACGGCCGATGCCCGCGAAGCGATCAAGCGAGGCAGCATCCTGAAGGCCGACGTCATGCAGGACCCCGTGGCCTTCGCCAGGGCGTCGATCGACGCGGCGCTCAAGGCCCTGAAGGGCGAAAAGCTGCCCGCCAATACGATCACAGCGACCAAGGTGCTCGACGCGGCCAGCCTGCAGTAAAGGTAGTTTCCGGTACGTTGCACAATAAGCCCCTCCGGTCCGACCGGAGGGGCTTGCCTTGAGCCGGTATGAAGCTGAAAAAAATCTTGATCGAGTGGAACCGCTACGGCCTCATCCTGGCCTTCCTGCTGTGGTGCGTGGCCCTGGTGATCCTGCAGCCGGTGTTCATCTCCTCCGAGAACCTGATGAACATCCTGAGGCAGATCTCCATGGTCTCGATCATCGCCATCGGCAGCTTCCTGGTGGTGCTCACCGGCGGGATCGATCTTTCGGTGGGGGCGGTGGCCGCCTTGAGCGGGGTGATCTGCGCCATACTCCTGAAGAGCCTCGGGCTGCCCATCGCCGTAGGCATGCTCGGCGGGGTGCTGATGGGAGTGTCCATCGGCGTCCTCAACGGCCTCATGGTGACCCGCATCCGGATGGCGGCCTTCATCGCCACCCTGATCACCATGAACTTCGCCAAGGGAATCGCGTTCATCCTGACCAACGGCCGCCCCGTCTCGGGGCTGCCGCCGGCCTTCATCGTGCTGGGCCGCGGCTACCTGTGGTTCATCCCCATCCCGGTGATCATCATGATCGTTATCTACCTGGCGACTGCCTACATCCTGGGTAAGACCCGCTTCGGGCTGCGGGTTTACGGCATCGGCGGCAACGCGGAGGCGGTGCGGCTGGCAGGGGTGCCGGTCCAGAAGTACCTAAACGCCGTCTACCTGATTTCGGGGGCGGCCGCCGGTTTCGCCGGCGTGATCCTGGCCTCCCGCCTCAATTCCGGCAGCCCCAACGTAGGGGAAACCTACGTGTTCGATGCGATCACGGCCATCGTGCTGGGCGGCACCAGCCTGGCCGGGGGCACGGGGAACATCTTCGGCGTGTTTCTGGGCAGCGTGTTCATGGGCACCCTCAGCAATGGGCTCAACCTGCTGAACGTGCCCGCCTACTACCAGCTGATCTGCAAGGCGGTGCTGCTGGCCGCCGCGGTGAGCCTGGACATCAGGGGGAAACATGCCAGAGGCTAGCCGCCGGCTGCACGGCCGTACCCTCGCCGAGCTCAAGGACCACCTGCCGGCGCTGTCCGCGCTGTGCTCGCTCACCCCGCTGCGCTACTGGGAGGGCCCGGAGCGCGACGTGTTCGCCGTGCAGGTGGTCACCGGCTCCGGCTTCGAGTACACGGTGCTGCCGGACCGAGGCCTGAACATTGCCCACGCCCGCTTCCGCGGCATCCCCTTGGACTGGTCCTCGGGAACCGGCGTGCGGCCGCCGGCCGCCTACGAGAGCGCGGGCTGGAAATGGTTGCGGTCCTTCCACGGCGGCTTGGTGCATATGTGCGGGCTGGACAACGTGGGCAAGCCCTGCGTGGACCCGGAGGCTCCCGGGGACAACAAGGAGTTCGGTGGGCACGGCCGGCTCGGCAGCACCCCCGCCCGCGAGGTGAGCTGGCGGACCGTAGAGCGGGGCGGGTGGGTCGAGCTGGAGGTGTCCGGGAAGCTGCACCAGACTTCGGCGCTGGAAGAGAGCCTCCTGCTGGAGCGCATCGTGCGCTCGGAGTGCGGCGGAAACCGCCTGACCCTGCGCGACCGCATCACCAACCTGGGCCACCTGCCGACCCCGGTATTTCTGCTCTACCACTGCAACCTCGGTTTTCCGCTGCTGTCCGGCGCAAGCCGGCTTTTCCTGCCCTGCGATTCCGCCCGGGACTGGCAGGGTGAGCCCGTGCCCGACCCGGAGGCGCTCCTGCCTCCCCAGGAGGAGGCCCTCGAGACGGTCCTGTACCCGGAGGTGAGCGAAGAGCAGGTGACGGTGAGCCTGTTCAACCCCGAGCTGGAGGGCGGAATGGGGCTGTATTTGAGCTACCGCCGCAGCGAGTTGCCCTGCCTGACGGTGTGGAAGTGCTTCCGTAAACGGACCTACGTCCTGGGTATCGAGCCGGGCACCTGCCGGGTCGAGGGCCGGACCGTGGAGAAGCGGCGGGTCCGGGAGCTGGCCAGGGACGAGTCCTGCGAGGTCAACCTCGAAATCGGCCTGCGTTTCGGGAAGGGAAAATAGAGTGGAAACGGCGACGGCCCCCATCATCAGCCTGCGCGGGATCACCAAGCACTTCGGCGGCGTATACGCCATTCGGGACGTGGACCTGGACATCTACTGCGGCGAGATCCTGGCCCTCATCGGGGACAACGGTGCGGGCAAGTCCACCCTGATCAAGGTCATCTCGGGGGCCTACGGCGCCGACGCGGGCGAGATCCTGATCGACGGCCGCAGGGCACGGATCGAGTCGCCCCGCGACGCCAAGCGATACAACATCGAGACCATCTACCAGGATCTGGCGCTCATGGACAACCTGGATATAGCACCGAACATCTTCATCGGCCGGGAGATCCTCCGCCAGGGGGTCGGCCGGCTGTTCAAGATCCTGGATTACGGCAGGATGGTGGAGGAGACGCGCAAGATCCTGGACCGGCTGAACGTCAAGATCCCGGACCTGAAGAAGAGGGTGTTCTTCCTGTCCGGGGGGCAGCGGCAGTCGGTGGCGATCAGCAAGGCGATCTATTTCAACGCCCGGGTCATCATCATGGACGAGCCCACCGCGGCGCTCGGCGTGGAGGAAACCGACAAGGTCTATTGCTTGATCCGGGAACTGAAGAAGAACAACATTGCGGTAATCCTGATCTCCCACAACATCAACGAGGTGTTCGGCCTGGCCGACCGCTTCGTGGTGCTGAAAACCGGCCGGATCGTGGGGGTGCGGAAGAAGCAGGAGACGACACTGGAGGAGATCCTGAAGCTCATTATCACCGGTCAGGCGGACCGCGCCTGCATATGAATCTTTATTTTCAACTTCTTACCGACGAAGAGCTCCAAAGAATCCACGACGGCAGCCTGGCGGTGCTGGAGCGCACCGGCATGAAGCTGGAATCAGAGCACATGTTGGCAGCCCTCCGTCGCCAGGGAGCGGCGGTGGACACCGCGGCCGGGACCGCGCGCTTCCCGCCCTCCTTGGTGGAAGGAGCCATCGCCTCCACCCGGGAGCTCCTGCGAGCGGGCAGGAAGATGCATCTGCTCAACGGGGTGACCTCTGGGCTCACCGAGGGTGGCCGAATCCAGGCCAAGCTGAGCGGCGGCTGCGAAAGATACCTGGACTGGGAGAGCATGTGCGTGCAGGAGGCAGACGCGGCCAGCCTGCTGCGCTTCATCCGGCTCGGGGAGATGCTGCCCGACGTCGACTTCGTGGGCAACCCCGTGGTGCTGCGCAGTGACGAGAACGGGCGGCCGATCGAGGAGCGGATGCGGCGCATCCACACCGCGGCTCTAGTGGCCAAGAACACGCGAAAGCTCGGTTCCATGGAGGTGTGGAGCGAGAGGGAGATCGACTTCCTGGTGGAAATGGGCACGATCGCCCGCGGGAGCCGGGAGGAGTTCGAGCGCCGCCCCTGCTTCCTAACCGCCAAGGAGACCGTTAGCCCGCTTTTCCTGGACGGCAACGCCGCCGCTATCCTGCTGGCGTTGGCCCGGCGCGGGCTGCCCTGTACGATCATTCCCATGCCACTGTCGGGACTGAGCTCGCCGGTCACGAAGCTGGGCAACGCGCTGATGGCGAATGCGGAAGTGCTGGGCGTTATCACAGCCGTGCGGGCCGTTCATCCGGAGGCCCTCGTGGGCGGGGGTTCCATCAGCGGAACTCTGGACATGGCCACGGGCGTGGTTTCGTTCAGCTCCCCCGAGGCGATTTTGCAGGACATCGCCGTGGCTGAAGTGCACGAGAGGCTGTACGGCTTCGACTACCTGATCGGCACGGGCTACACCGACGCCCGTTACCCCAACCCCCAGGTCCTGGCCGAGAAGCTGCTGAAGTTCCTGTTTTCCTTCCTGAGCCGTCGCTGCTCCTACCCAGTGGGACTTCTGGAAGCCGGAGCGGTTTTTAGCGACCTGCAGGCCCTCGTGGACTTGGAGCTCTGCCGCTACATCCACGCTCACTTCGGGGGCTTCGGGGACACCGCCTCCGTGCCGCAACTGGTGGAGTTGATTGCCGAAGTGGGCATCCGCGGCAGCTTCCTGTCCGAGGAGCACACCCTGGCTCATTTCCGTGAGAACTGGTTTCCTGGGATTTTCGATCGCGGGACCGGGCCAGGGAATATCTACGACCGGGCGCGCGGCCGGCTGCGCGAACTCTACGGTCGCGCGGATTTCTGGGAGCTGGATGGGTCCGCCAGTCGGGAGATCGACGCGGTGGTGCGCTGCGCAGAGCGCGCACTGTAGCGTCCGTGCCTCCGCGGGCGTGGAGCCACCGCGTAAACCTCCTCCGGTGCCGCTACCAGCTGCTGCGGAAGGGAGGCCGGTAGGCGAGCAGGACCTGAACCGCGGTGGTCGCCAGGATCGCCGTCGCCGCGATCACGAGTACCCGGCTGAAGGAAGAGTGCTGCAGGAGCAGGCCGCCCCCCGAAGCGCCCACTACGAAGCCGACGGTGCGGGCCGCTTCGTTGATCGCCATGCGGGCGGCCCGCCGCGAGCTGCCGGACACGCCGTGGAACAGGCTCTCGTTGTAGCTCAGCGCCGTCAGCGACCCCAGGGGGGCCAGGATCAACGCCAAAGGCAGGAAGGAGCGGGGGAAAGCCAGGGACAGGGTCAGGACGGCGAGCCCCGCTTGGCCAAGTATCATCGGCAGGGGGCGGAAGTGCCAGAAGCTGGTGCGGCCGAGCAACCAGAAGCCGGCAGTGGAGAAGAAGGCCCGCACCAGAAGCAGCAGTCCCACCCGGCTTTCCGAGAATCCCAGCCTGTCCCTCAGAAACAGGGGGAAGATGCTCGCCAGCATCCCCATCAGGAGGTAGCCGGCTACCTGGCCGACCCAACCCGCAAAGCGCAGGGGAGTGCTGCGATCCGGGGCCTGGAGGTGCTGCCTGCCCGTGGGCTCCCGCTCGCGGTCGGCTCGGATTCTCGGCAAGGCCAGGGAAGCCGCCCAGATGTACAGGCAGGCCAGGGCGCTCAGGGCGGCCGCAGCCCACAGGGGCAGGCTGCTGCCCCGCTCCAGCAGCAGCCCCGCCGCGTACGGGCTGACGATGTGGCTGCTGCTCCAGGTCAGGTTGAAGTTTCGCAGTGTCCGGCCCAGGGCGTCCTCTTCCAGGCCTCGGGCCAGCCAGCCCATCAGGGGAGGCCAGAACAGGGCAATCAGAAAGCCCGACAGGCCGAAGAGCACGAACACGCCCGGGAGGCTGCGGGCGGCCAGCAACCCCGCGAGGAGCAGAGCCGTGCCGCCCGTGGCAACGATCAGGTAGTGCCGCGCCAGGAGCAGGCCGAAGAGGGGAGGGAAGAACAGGCAGCCGGCCAGGTAGGCGAGCTGGGGCATGGCCACCAGCCAGCCGATCTGGGCGGCAGAGGCGTGGAAGACGTCCCGGGCGTAGAAGATGATGCCGAAGCTTGCCAGTCCGCCGGTAAGGTTGAACAGCAGCGCCGCGGGAAAGAGCACCGCGGACCTGCCCCACCGCAGGCTCACGCGCGCTGGGCCCGCGGCACGGCCCTGCTCCAGCACCGTGCCA
>Ga0315291_10012468_pt1 | contig 10313 bp, 11 predicted proteins | sample YL17G12_20_MG_FD_203070 | JGI IMG/M metagenome (GOLD analysis project Ga0315291, IMG submission 203070) | Sediment microbial communities from Yellowstone Lake, YNP, Wyoming, USA - YL17G12_20 | ecosystem: Environmental > Aquatic > Freshwater > Lake > Sediment | place: USA: Wyoming | collected...
GAGTTGCCGGATAGCCTGCTCACAGGCCTCGGCATCGGCGCGGTCTTGAGCCTCTACCAGGCGATGGTAGCTATCTAAGGGGAATTTCGCATCGATCGGCAGCCAGATAAAGCCGCTTTCCTGGCCATCCCGCCCGGGCATTTTAATGGCGAATTCGACGCGTCCGGGGCTGTCCTTTTTGGTCAAGACGTTGGTGCTGAACTGCTCAGGCGATAGAATCTGCTCTAGCAAGGCGCCCAACTGTACCTCGCCCCAGATTCCTCGCGTCTTGACGTTGGCCATGACCCGTTTAAGGTCGCCCACTCCGACGGCCAGGGATTGCATTTCGCCCAAACCTCGATGAACCTCCTCGAGGCGATCGCTCACCTGCTTGAAGGATGCGCCCAGCCGGCGCTCTAGAGTGCCCTCTAGCTTTTCCTCAACGGTTTGCCGCATCTTTTCTAGCTTAAAACTATTGTCCTGTTGTAGGGCGCTGAGTTGGCGCTCCACCGTCAGACGCAGCTCGCCCAAACTTGTGGTGCTCTCTTGTCGAGAGTTCATGGCATCTCCCGCAACTTGGACCCGAATGGCCTCGAGTTGGGAGCGCAGTTCGATCAGGCTAGCGCTGGATTCCCGGCGAGCCTGGGCTGCGTCGCCTGCGATCTGCACACGCATTGCATCGAGCCGCAATGCCAGCTCTTCGCGGCTGTCACGGGCTGCTTCGAGCCCTTCGCGGCGAGCCACGGCAAGATCCTCGCGCATGGGGTTGGTCCGCAAGCGCATGAAGAGTTGGATGAGCATGGCAAACGAGGCGACCTCGACCGTCAGCTGCAGCGCGTAGAGTAGATCCATTGAGCTATGCCTTAGGGTTAAGAATGTAGAGGAAGCAAGCCAAGGCTGCGCATTCCTAGTTGCAGGTCGGCCCATGCCTGCCTCTTGTCGGTTGGCTGCCGCAGCAAATCACCAGGGTGTGCTATTAGTAACAGATTGAGGTTCGTGCCAGGATGAGAAATAATCTTGCTTCTTCCGGCAGCCCAATCTGCCGCATTAAGGCCTAGCAATTGGCCGGCCTTTGGCCCCAAGGCGAGAATCAATTCGGCAGAGCCCCCCACCTGATCAATTGGCGGCAGGCCCCCTTGGGCAATTAAAATCTGCTCCGGAGCCAGCCCCATTGCCGCGAGCATCTTGCCTAAAAGCGCACCCTCATCGGGTGTCAGAGTTGACGCACTCAAGGCGATCAGGCGTACCTGTGCGGGCGGGAGGGCAGGCAACCCGCCGGCAGCTGGAGCGTCGGAAGCAGGCCAGGGATAGGCAAGGCCTCGTTCTGCCAGCCAGAGTAAATAATTCTGCCATGATTCATGACTCTGCATGCCCACCTCTGCACAATCCGCGCCTGAGGTGATGCTTATAGCAGAGGCTTAGGCGTGCGGCGAGCGATCTAGGGTGGACGCCTTCTATGAAGCTATACGCTGTCCCTGGCGCCGGGCCAAAACCTGTTGCGTGCAGAGGGACGCCTCATTGGTGCATTTTTCCCGTGGGGCGCCGAGTTGGCTGGCACGTTGATAGAGAATGGCTGCCTTCACCCATTGGTTCGATTGAGCATGGGCCTGGGCCATCAGAAAAACTGCCTGGGGGTTTTTGTTGTCGAGGCTAAGCGCCTTGCTAATCGATTTTATAGCTTCAGGAAGTTGCCCCAGCTTGAGGTATGCTTCAGCGATACTGTTAAAGGCCTCGGGGGTAGGCGCAAGGACTGACACCCTTTGCAACACGATTAAGGCATTCGCCATATCCTTGCGTTTAAGTAGAATGGCAGCACGAATGCGCAGGGCGTGAAGCATGTTGGGGTCTTTGGCCAGCAGCTCGTCGGCTATGGTTAAGGCATCATTATCGCGAGCCTGTTTAATATAAAACATGGCGAGTAGCACGACGGCATCGAGGCGCTCCGGGTGGGCAGTCCTTTCATCTTTAAGCAATAGCTCCACCTGGCGGGCCTCATTTGCCGCGATTGCATAATGCATGGCCGCCTCGAGAGCTTTGGTGGCGTTGGGGTGATAACGCCGCACTCGCTTAAAATAATATAGCGCTTTGTCGAGGTTGCCGGCGATGGCAAAAGCGTGGCCCATGCCCATCAAAGCGCCAAGGTTCTTGGCATTTTCCTGCAGGGCGATACGGTAGTGTTCCGTCGCAACGAGGGGCTGGCCGTGTTCGACCAAAAGTTTGGCGAGGCTGATCTGGCGATTAGGTTGTTTAGGATTGACCTCCAGTTCGTGTCGCATGGCCTCGATGGCCTCTAGTGGCCGATTGTGTTTGATGAGAATATCAGCTACTGCGCCGAAATTTTTATGGTAACTGGGGTTAGCTAAAAGTGACTCATTAAGGGTCGCGATGGCTTCTTCGTGGCGGCCCAGTTTCTCTAGGCAAAGGGATTTGCCGTGTATAGCCCGAGCACCCTGGGGATCAATCACCAAAGCCGTCGCAAACATCTTCAGGGCTTCGTCATAGTTCTTTTCAAGATAAAGGCGCTCGGCCTTACGTAGGGCTTTGAGAACGGGAGTCGGCGAGTAGAATTTATTCAAAGTCTTAATAATTTTCTTTTCGAGGTCGCTGGGCTGAAAAGGCTTGAGGAGGTAATCCTCAGCGCCCATGTCAGCAGCCTTGACGATGTCCTCCTTGCTGGCTTCGCCGGTTACAACAATGACGGGGATGTCGCCGGCGATGGCCCGATTGCGTATATATTCAAGTACGTCGAAGCCAGTGACGGTTCGCATATAGAGGTCGAGGATCATAAGGTCGACCGGGCGTTTGTTTAAAATCTTGAGCACATCCTCGCCATCGAAGCACTCGATGATTTCAGCAAAACCCATACCTGCCAGGATCCGTTTGATTCCTTTGCGTATAGGATCGTGGTCGTCAACGATTAGGACGGTCAGGCTGCCTGGATTAAATAGGTTGTCGCCGCTCATCGATACTTTGCCCCCTGCTCTGTTCATCGGCAGAAGTTGCTGTAGAGTTTAGCGTGCCTCTTGTTCTTTGGTGGTCTCGGCAGGCCATGACCGGGCGAGCTTCAAGTAGGCTCGGGAGGCCAAATCATCTGGTGATAATTGCTGGGCATTTTCCCAGTGTTTGCGGGCAAGGGCGTGACGGCCTAGCTTATAGTAGAGGATTCCAAGCCAAGTATGACCACTGGCTAAGTCCGGGTAAGATTTGACGAGATCCTCGCATTCTTGCTTGGCTTTGTCGTTCTGCCCAGTGCGCAGATAAAGTTTTACCAGCGCCAATTTAATATCGGGCATTCGATCGAAAAGCCCTAAGGCCCGGCGGTACTCCTGGATAGCCTCGGTCAGCATGCCGCTTTCTTCATAGGACTGGCCATTTTGGGCATGTTGGTTGGCGAGTCTGCCGAGGACCAAAGCGGGCTGCTTTTTCTTGCCGCCAACTTGCTGGTCGAGCTTGGCGAAGATGGCCTGAGCCTCATCATAGCGACTTAGATCACAAAGGGTAGCGGCAAGATTAAGGGCTGCCTCGACGTATTCCCCATTGATTGCCAGAGCCTTGTAAAATTCTTTGAGGGCGTCCACGAATTTTGACTGTTGATGAAAGGTAACGCCAAGGAGGTTGTGAATGTTGGCTAGCGGGCCGTGGTCAGCCAGAGTTGCGCGCAACAACTTTTCAGCAGCATCGTAGCGGTGCACGCTTAGGTAAAGATCTACTTTTTTACGGATCTCGCCAAGTTCCAAGCGGTTGAGTTGACTCATGCGACGGCAGTGGCTTCAAAACGCCGCGAGACTAGGATCTTGATCTCTCCGGGAAAGGCGACCTCTTCCTGAATTTTCTTGGCGATACTTTGCGATAGCAGCTCCATATCGTTTTCTTGGACGCGTTTGTAGCTGACTTCGACGTGCACTTCGCGAGCTCCGTTCATAATCGACAAGTTGACGATGCCCGGGAAGCTACGCACGCAGTTTTCAATCCCCGACATCCGCGTCTGGTAGCCCTCTTCAAGGTTGACACGTGCTCCTGGTCGCGCACCCGAAAGGGTATCCGCCGATCTGAGCACGTAAGCCAGCGGTGTTTCCACCAACAGGTCACTGTGATGGGACATCACGGTATCACAGATCATGCGCCGCTCGCCGAAGCGGTCCGCGTAGTCACCGCTGATGACGGCATGGCTGCCCTCGATCCGGTAATCGATCGCCTTGCCGATATCATGGAGTAGTCCGACGCGCTTGGCGGCATCGGCATCAACGCCGAGTTCACTGGCGATGATTCCCGCGAGCTTGGCGACTTCAACCGTATGGTACCATTGGTTTTGGCGGTAGCTGGTGCGCCAGTTAAGGTAGCCCACGAGGCGTTGAATCTCAGGATGGATGCCTTCGATCTGCACCTCCCGCACCGCCTGCCGACCTAATTTAACCGCCTGCTGCTCCAGTATCGCCCGGTGGCTATCATAGGTTGCCGCCGCTTTGCTCCATCCGGTCGGGCCTTTTGGTAGTAGGTCATTGAAGGCCAAGCGGACGGCTTCGCGGTTGATCCCGGCGCCGCCGGCTAACTTTACGATCGCCATCTGCATGGATGGATCGTTTAAGACCTCGATTTCAATTTCAGCCTTTTCCTTGAGATCTGCGATGAGCGCCGTGCCGTCTTCGAGCAGCTTTTCCGCCATTTGCCGGTCGGCAAGTTCGACGAAGTTGATCGATTTGGGCCAGTAAAACTCGGGAGCGTAACGAGCCATCACGCGAGTCATCGTGCGTTGGGCCAGTCTTTTGTGCGAAGAACTTAGTTCATCGTCGAGATTTTTCAGCTGCTTTTGACATTCGCGCTGGCGTGATTCAATCAGATTGGATTGCAGGCCTTTACTGACTGCTGCTGCGTCGACGTTGGCAAGGGTTTCTAGCTTTAGTTTAAGTTGGCTGCGCATGTCCTCGACCTCGTGCAGCTTCGCCGTGTGCGCCTGGCGCAGGAGGTCGACCTTAAGCTCATGAGCCTCTACATCCTTAGCGAGCTTCAGCAGGCGGGTTTCCCCCACGGCTAATGAGCGTTCTTGGGCGAGGTGCTCTTCCTCGGCGATTTTCATGTCTTCATGCCGCGAGCTGATGTCAGCATCGAGTTGTTCGACTAGAAGCAGCTGCTCATCTTCCAGTCGCTCAGCCTCTGACTTGCGACGCTGAACGGCCTGGCCGCGTGCGTCAGCTAAGATATCGTCATGCTGACGCTGGTGATCGGTACGCAAGCGCTTAGGTAACAAGCGATAAACCACGAAAAACAGCAGATAGCCAATGCCGATGGCGGCGCTTGCAAGTATTAAATAGGGCATATAGGTCAGGCTCCTTGAAGGTATTTCGAGTTGGTTTGACGGGCGCCGCCTGCTCCAGGTGGCAGCTCGTATCGTACCGTAATACAATACACTGCGGTTACTTGTCCCGGGGATGTCAAAAGACGCCCCCCCTTTCAGCTTATACGGGGACCTCATGGCGCTTGATAGCAGGATAAACACCGACATCTACAATTTTTTATCTGACACTATGCTTCTGGCCTGTAAGGAACTCAATAGCCGGCAAGGGGCCGCCTTGAAGGTTTCCCTGAAACCAGACACCAGCCTAGTGACCGAGGCTGATTTGGCTAGCGAAAAGGTTATCATCCAGAGGATTAGGGAGCAATTTCCGGCGGATGATATCTATTCGGAAGAGGCCGGACGTTCCTCAGCTGCGGCCAAGCCTGGCACCTTTGTTTGGGTGATTGATCCGCTCGACGGTACCACCAATTACGCCAACGGCTACCCATTCTACTGTATCTCCATTGGTCGAGGGCGCTTTCGTGCGGACAGCAGCATTGAAATGCTGCATGGCGGGGTCTTTGATGCCCCGCGCCAGCGCTTCTATTATGCGGGGCTTGGAGAAGGGGCATACGTTGATGGCCAGCCGATCAAAGTGGCTGCGGCTCGCGACTTCAGCCAGTGTTTTCTCGTTGCCGGTTTCTATTACATGAAGGGCCAGTCATTGCGGGCCGAGATCGAGCGCTTTGCCAAGGTTTCTGACCGTTGTCAGAGTATTCGACGTGATGGTGCTGCCGCCTTGGACTTGGCCATGGTCGCTGAGGGCATCTATGATGCTTTTTGGGAGGCTGGCCTGCAGCCTTGGGACGTCGCCGCGGGTTCGCTCCTGGTGGCAGAAGCGGGAGGGGTGGTCAGTAACTACCGACTGCCCGATGGCACGGCCTACGACATCCAGTGTCAAGGCATCATTGCCGGCTCGCCATCAGCGACGGGCGAGATCGTCGCACTGTTATGGTAGGGATGGTATGATGTATGGCATCCGCACACTTCATTGACCTCAGATTGAAATACACTTGGTAAGGAGGGGCCATGCATCTAAGTGCTGAGGCGTCGCTCGTAGTTCGGCCTCCTTTTAACTTGCTTTGCTGGAGGCTATTAGCAGCCCTATGCCTCTGTGGCATGGTCATGGGCCTTACGCCCCTCGCGCGGTCTGCCCCACTGGTCGAGGTCGATGATCGCCTCGAGGTCAATTGGAGCATGCTGCGTGTGCGGTTCTTCGGCGAGGCACTTGTAGGCTCGGGCGAGGATGGCTTCAAGGTCGGCGAAAAACAAGCCTGGCGCGAAGGGGCGGCCTTTGCCACCGAAGCTGTGCGCAGCCTCAATATGACCTTGCATGAGATATCCAGCCGGAATAGTCCAGAGGCACTGGAAGATGCAGCTAAGGCCTCGAAACAAGTGGCTAGTTCGCTGCGCTCCTATAATACGACGTATTTTGCTGACGGCACTGTTAGGGTGCACCTCGAGAGTTCATTAGCCAAGGCTCTAACGACCTCGGGATTCCATTTTCGCCAGCGTGAGGCGGCCCAGTCGGTGCCAGCGGAGTATACCGGTATAGTCTTGCGTTCGGCGGCCTCAACCAAGCCTGGTGCCGTTTATTCGGTTGTCGATGAGCATGGCGATCTGCTGTTTGACGTTCATGCCATGGCTCAGGAGTCATACAAAAAAAACCTGATGGGGCGTTGGTTTAGGCATCCCACCAAGGAAGAATTGGCGGCGGCGGTCGGGGCCAGTCCTCTGAGTATTGGTGTGATTCCGAAGGATGGGCGCTTTGTTGCCAAGCGCCAGGAGTGGGACGAGGCCATGCTGGGTCACAAGTCACTCTTGATCAATGGCACGATTGCCATTGCCTTGCCCTAAAACCTTGTGCTACACCCATCGATTCTTGGTTGGGCCGCTCAGCATGGGCGGTGTGGATCGTGGGTCTGCTGTTTTTTGAGGCAGTTGTAATGGCATATAAAGCGAAGACGAGGAAAGCGGTGGCTAAGCGCTTCAAGATCAAGCCTTCGGGTAAGATCAAGCGGGCTCAAGCCGGTAAGCGCCACATTCTGACAAAGAAGGCGCGTAATCGCAAAAATAAACTGAAAAAAGGGGCTTACGTCCACGCGTCTAATATTAGTCGTGTGCTCCCCTGTCTGCCGAACGGTTAAGTTGGAAGGATACTTTTAAGCTATGACGCGCGCCAAACGGGGCTTTAAAGCCCGCCGTAGAAGAAAAAAAATCCTTGCCCTAGCCACCGGATTCCGTGGCTCGCGCAAGAACCGCTACCGTACAGCCATTCACGTGGTTCGCCGGGCGCTCCAGTTCTCATACCGAGATCGTAGGACCCGTAAGCGGGACTTTCGTAAGCTCTGGATTGTCAGGATCAATGCGGCCGCTCGTGCTGGTGGCTTGCGTTACTCTGAGTTCATCCACGGCCTGAAGATCAAAGGTATCAGCCTGGACCGTAGCGTCCTGGCCGAACTTGCGCTCAACGATCAGACTGCGTTCAGCCAGCTTATTGGCCAAGCGAAGACTGCACTCGCGAAGTAAGTTCAGCCTAGCTGACAAAGGAGGACCTAGGCTCTTTGGCTAAGGTCTTTCTTTGTCTGTATCATCGCGGCTCGCGCTAGGCTTGATGCTTCGGCAAAGCTGAACCAACGAATCGTCGATGTAAGGCCAAAAATGCATAAAGACGCGCATGATCACGTTGCCCACCTAGCGGAGGGCTATATTGAGCATAGCGTTGCAGCGCTACGACAGTCCGGGGCCAGGATCACCAAGCCTCGGCTTGCGGTGTTGGCATGCTTGGCGACGAGCGAGCAGTCGCTTAGCCCCAAGGAGCTCCTGGAGAAGCTGCAGACGGGGCGGAAGAAATCAGGGGTCGACCTTGCCACGATCTACCGTATTCTAGAGGCATTCCACGACTTGGGGCTGGTGCACCGCGTCGGCCCTGAAGGCTCGTTCATGGCCTGTGTGCATTTGGCCTGTGCGAGCGAAATGCACCTGGTAGCCCACTGCGCATCGTGCGACAAGACGCAGGAGGTAGACCTGCCTGCGGCATTTATGACGCTACTGCGGAAGCATGTCGAGCAAGGCCTGGAGTTCCAATTTGCTGAGCATTTTTTTCAAATGAATGGCATTTGCAGGGACTGTAAATCCAAATGACCAGGCCGCCTATTCATGTTTGTCCGACCTCCCTGCATCAGACTTTGCGCTCGACGACCAGATCTAAACGGTGCAGCCTGATTTTTTGGCCGCCGAAGCGCTGAAGAGCGGAAACGCTGATTTCTTTATCCATAGCCTGAGGAGCATCATACCACCTGGCTCGAGAGGCCGTCTCAACTATGGCTTTTTATCAATTGGAAGCACAAAGCTCCCAGTCGTTTGGCCTACGACCAACGGTGAGACCCCATTCCATTTTTCGATCATTTGAAGATCAATGATACCAGGATTCTTACGAATCGCCTCTCCGCGAATATCGATGGCTTTCGCTTCACCAACTGCACGTATCTCGGCAGTTTCGGCTTCGACTTTTGCTTTATCCTTCAGAAACTTCGATTTTGCAGCTTCTTGTTCCTGTACCATCTTCTCTTCGATGGCTTTCTCCAACTCTTTGGACAAGGTCACATTTTCAATAACTACATCCTCTATGATCACTAGGTCTTGAATCTTTTTCTGAGCCGACTCTAGGACGCGAAGTTTGATCCGTTCACGTCCCTTGACGATACCCTCGGCCGTCTCTAGAGCAGTCGCTTCTTTCAAAGCCTCTTGCACTCGGGGTGCCACTAAAGATTCGAAAGGATTGCCTGCATACTTCGTAAAGATCGTGAAAATCTGAGATTCAGGAATTCGATACAAAACCTTCAGACTTACGTTGACCTGCTGCAGATCGGAGGAGTAGCACTCGGCCTTTACACCCTCCGTTAGTTGTCGGATCGAAACCTGAAAAAGATTGGAAATCATCGGTGGCTTAAATCCAACGCCCTCACCTTTTACAAGTGCGTCTGTCTTACCTAAAGTAACGACGACTCCACGATTCCCGGGAGAAACTACATAAAAAGAAGAAAATGAAAAGACAAGTAGGAGAATCACGACAAGACCGAATGCAAGAGTTCTATTCGATAATTCACGCATAGATGCTTCCCCTTTTTATGATGTGCCCCAGCGACCACTCAAGCCAGCTCCGAATCACCCAGGTCGCGACTTGCGCGAGGAGTTTGCCGATAAGCTAGCTCCTAACGAACCAATATTTCATGTTTTGGTCTACCAATCAACCGTCGTCGGCCTGAAGAAAAATATGATGCTCGAATTGATAGACGTCGATCTTGACGATAGCATATCAGCCGCCCGACTCTTCGGAGGATGCTTTTAACTTCAACTTCGGCTTAACAACGAGAGAGGTAACAATAGATCCGATAAGAATAATGCCGATAATCCCCAGAGACCAAAGAACCGGAAACTTCCCACCAAATGCTTCATTCAGCCAGGTCATCTTCAGACCGACGAAAATCAAGATCAGGCCTAAGCCGTATTTTAAGAAGCGGAACTTGTCGACGACGCCCGCCAGGAGGAAGTAAAGCGATCGCAAACCAAGAATCGCAAAGATATTCGACGTAAAGACAATCAACGGCTCTTTAGTAATGGAGAAAATTGCTGGTACTGAGTCGATTGCAAATATGATGTCGGAAAACTCAATAAACACCAGCGCTAGGAAAAGCGGCGTGGCATATAATGTACCACTCTTGCGAAAAAAAAAGCTCTGCCCGTGAATTTCTGGCGTAACTGGAAAAAACTTCTTCACCAGTTTGATAAGCGGGTTAGAGCCAGGATCAGGCACTTTTTCGGGAGCGACAAGAATCTTCACTCCAGTAAGTATTAGAAAGCCACCAGCAACTAGCACAACCCAGTGGTACTGACAGGGCTCACGCACTTAAATTGCCGGCCATGCCGTTAGTCTAAATTTTCTGCGCCTCCATAACTCTGCGCTTCTGCGGCTAAATTTAATGAACGTACGACCCTGCGA
>Ga0315291_10012469_pt1 | contig 10313 bp, 17 predicted proteins | sample YL17G12_20_MG_FD_203070 | JGI IMG/M metagenome (GOLD analysis project Ga0315291, IMG submission 203070) | Sediment microbial communities from Yellowstone Lake, YNP, Wyoming, USA - YL17G12_20 | ecosystem: Environmental > Aquatic > Freshwater > Lake > Sediment | place: USA: Wyoming | collected...
TAACCGCCGCCATGAGTGCATCGCCCGCTTTCGGGTTCTTGGTTGCCCGCGCGATTGCTACGTGTGCCCGTGCTACCAGCGCCGTTTCTGTGGTGTGTGCCATTGCTCCCAACCTCATGCGGTCAACGCCCGCCGGGTCTTTCAATGCCGCCCGTTCCCCGCTCCTGGTGTCAATGAGATAGCCACCGTGCACCACCAGGGGAGGCGGTAGCAAGGTTGGCTTTTCCACACCGATGGTCACGTAACCAGCCGTCAGCATCGCGTGCTTGACCGTCGCTGTACTATGCCCCCAGGCCAGGATCACGAACGCCACCGCCGCCCCTACAGCCAGCAGTGGAATGGCAACCGCGCCCGCCGTTGCCAGCGTGTGCGAGGTCTGTACACTCGCGTCAGCCCGCGCTAACTCGGTCTGGACGTCCGCTTGCCCGCGCGCCAGGATGGTGGACGCTTCTGCTTGTCCTCGTGCCCGGATCGCGTCCGCTTGCGCGCCCGCCTCTACCGTTGCAACAATGAGTTGCGTCTGCATCTGCGTAGTATAAGCCGTGACGGTTGCTTGTAGCGCCACGTCGTGCGACGCAATCTCGTTCTCCAGGTCGGCTTGCCGTACCTGGAGGTCCATGTCCGCGTTGCCCTTGGCAATGTCCACCGCCACCGCCGTCGCTTCTGCCCTCACCTCGCGTACAGGGTCCCCAACGTGCACACCCTCGCCGCGTGTGTCCACACTGCACCCAGTCACCAGCGCCAGCGCCAGGAGCAGGAACGCAACCCCAAGAAGGTAGACTTTGCTCATAAGTCAATAACCTCTCGCCCTTGCGCCAGCCGCGGCCTAATCTCAATAATCTCAGGCAGTCGTACCTCTGGCAGTTGTGGCGGGTCGGACTGAATGAAGTAAATCATACAATAACCTCCTCATCTTGGCGGTGTGGAGTTACGTCAATTAGTCGGGGTAACACAGCCTGTGGCATTATTGGGCCTTGCATCTCCCTCACTGTGCGAACTGTATTTACCCTCACGTCGGCCACACTGCTTGCCGCGCCTAGAACTGAGTTGACGCCCAGTCCCAACCCGGCCAGCACGCCGCGCGCCTCCAGATGTCCCAACTTCCAACCGACCGCCAGCGCCACAGGCAACAGCACTACCGCTCCCAGTGCCACCGCTGCCAATGCCCCGTGTGGGATCTCTAGGAACGCGCACCACAGGCCATAACTGACGCCGGCCAGTAACGCCAGGCCGACAACAGCCAACCCGACCAGCAACCCCACCCGTTGCCCCAACATCGTGCCTTTCGTCTCTTGCTTTGTCATCCTAACACCTCCAGATCGTTTCTTGCTGCCTGCCTGCCTAGTTCCCTGTCACTCCCTGCGGGTTTTTCCCTTCACATCCAAGGAAAACGGGCATAGAGAGTGTGTATCATAGGCAGGCAGGCAGGTCTACACCGTCGCCAGCGCCCGCTCAGCACAAAGCGAGTAACCGTTTTCGGCCAGCCATGCGAACGCGCCGCGCCCTAGTTCCAACAGCCGAGATGCCTTGACGCTACCTGGCCGCCCCATGCCAGCTTGCTCCAACCGCTTTGTAAGTAGTGGCCGCCCTTCGTTTTCTATAGCAGCCGCCACTGATACACCTAACTCCTCGCCCGTGTAGTGCCATGATCGGCTACTGCTGCCAGCCGTCGGTAGGTCTTGCCCAACGTCTGAGCAATCCACCTCAGGCCACTGACTGAAACGCCACTGCCCGGCGCGCCCGTTTGCCTTGTCCAATGCTTCCTCAATATCGTCCTTGTCCACAAAAGCGCCTTGCACCCTATAGGCCGTCTTACCAGGAGTGACTACGTAAGTGTCACCTGCAAACAGGAGTTTGTCTGCCCGTGGTTCATTACTGCCTACCGCCACCTTAGACGCTTCAGAATCAGTCACCCGCAAGGCCAACTTGCCCCCCAGGTTGCGCCGCGTGCTAGGATCACCGAAACTGTCAACCGTGGGATGCTGGGTAGACAGGAGCAAACTAACGCCCGCGCTTCTGCCTTGTGCCGCCAGCCGCCGCAAGAGATCTACCACAAGATCGTCTTGTGCCCCTTCCTGAAACTCATCGTATACGACAAGCAGCCGATGGGTAGACGCTTCCCCTTGCGCCAGCCGTTCGTATCGCTCACGCATTTGCGCTACTGCCCAGGCCAGCGCCCGTCGGGCCTCGCCAACTGTCACTGCCACCGGGGCCACAACGCCAGGCAGTCGGTCAAGCGCCCGCAGACTTTCGCCATACTTCCCATCAATCAGAATTGTCTCATTGCCAGCATAGGCGGTCAACTGCAAGACTGCGTTCTGAATAGCGATAGACTTACCAGCGCCGCTCATACCCGCCGTCAGCCAGTGTGGCGTATCGTCGCGCAGTTCGGCTTTGACAGTACCCCCGCGCTCAGACTTGCCCACTACCCACTGATTAGCGTGTAGAGGTCGCAGGTTAAGGCCTGACAGAGGGATGATAGACTCTGACAGATCCTCAGACCAACCCGCCTCAATGCGAATCCACCGATTATCTAAATATGCTTGAGGGTCCCCCTGGAATTCCCAGGGGCAAAGCATGCGCACTACTGCCAGGTTGTCACGAACCAGCGCTCTAAGCAAGTGCCCGGTCTCCAGACCACCGACCAGCAGCCGGATACCTCCAACACGTGGGCCTTGCAACCGTTCCCAACGGGCCACAGTGATTGACTTACCAGTTAACATGCCGCTGGCAGCATTGATCGCTATGACCTGTACCCACTCTGTCAGCTTTTGCGCTCTCAGCATATCTAACCGCTCCCCTCTCATTTGCTCCCCCTACTCTAGCCCCCTCCGAACTTCTTTTTCATTGCTTCCAAGCCATGTCGCGCCTGTGTTGGTTCGTCACCTTCTGCTTGTGGCTTTTCTTCTGGCGTTTCTACCACTTTCAAATTGCGCATCAAGGCAAGCAAACTATCTAACTTCTCATCTGTCGCTGTCAACCTAGCCTCGATAGTGCTTGCGCGTTTTCGGTATAACTCAACTGCCTCTCGGATAACCCCTGATACATTGTGCTGTTTAGAGAGCCACTGCAATAACTCAGCATCCCTCACAGCATCAAGGCTGATGGATATGCGCACGGTTGGCATTGTCTTCGCTCCCATGTTTCTGCCAATGTTTGTCGGCATGGCCCCAGGCAGACCATACCTTTTTGCCACAGATAGGACAGTAGTGCAATCTGCCTGCTCCTCGGTCTGTAGCTATCACTGGCATAAATTCAAGGTAGTTTTGTGCCTTGAACGTGTAGCGCATCTACTCTATCCCCATAATACTCTTAGATACTTATTGCTGCCCTTGACGAAATTCTGCCAAGGTTTGCCTGTGTTGTTTCATCACTTCACGCTCTGCCTCATCCCAGGCCATCTCCCACCAGCAGCGCGTTTCAGCCGCGCGATAGGGGTTCTCAGATCGAGGCGTACAAGCATAATATGCCGCGCGTCCTTTTGCCCTTGCACGACGAAAGCGTTCTATTGTACTCATTCACTTACCCCCACATATCGCGTGCAAGTTTTAGGTATCCTCTTACATTGGCAAATTGTGCATCTTTGGCTATGGTCACCTCTGGGTAAATTCCATCCATCTTGGCTTTGAGTGCTCTGCCTAGAGCAAGTGAACCGCCACCAGTCAGAAGTGTGGCGCTAAAACGGCCAGGTTCTTGCCACACTTCCGAAAGTCGGTTAAGTATCATCGTAACAAGAGGGTCAAGATGAGGCTGAGCAATCGAGGCAATACCTACTAAGTGGCCTTGATACGGGAATGTACCTACCGCCAGCCATTGCGCAACTTCGGGCGCTTTCGGTTGGATCCCTGGACACTGCGCATGGATGTCACGGGCGATAGCATCAAGTGCCTTGAGCAATCCCAGGCCGTCGCCATGTGTCCATTGGCCGATCTCCTCAAGTTCGTGAGCCACTAACAGGTTAAGCGTGTTTCCGCCAATATCTACCACGCCAACCATACCAGTAGAAAAGGCATTACTGAGGATTTTACCAGTATCGGTCATGGCCTGGTCAAGTAGAGAGCCATAGGGTTGTGTGATAATAAAAGCATCTTCTACCTTGATAGTTTGCCAGTTCCCCCCATTGCGTTTGAAAGTGTGTTCCCCGATAAGTGACTTGCGCAATTTGTCAGCCCAGGCTTTGTAATCCTCAAGGGGAAGGCCCGTGACCACTTTTGTGGCAATCGAGGCTTTATGCAACTCTGACAATGCAGCATAGAACAAAACGCGCCAAGATGGTTCAAGTACCCATCCTGCATCACGCCGGCCCGTTGTGTAAGCAGACTGTTTGAGCGCAGTTTCTCCCACTGGCCATGATGTGCTATCTGGCAAAGCAACAACCATCTTGGCTTTCTTGGCTTGCTCAATCGAGAAAGTTTCCCGCGTTGGCGTACCTACAACAGACGGGAAAAAGCCAACTTGCCCGTTTGCAGCAAGCGCCTTGCATGTATTGTAACCGATGTCTACTGCTGTAAGATTCAAGTCTATTTCCCCTTCCGTGCTATCCACAGTTCCGCCCGCAACCGCTCCACCTCAGCCAGTAGCGTGCTGTTACCCTGCTGCAGCAAGTCGCGTTCCCCCCTCGTGATTAGCCGTGCCTCGCGTTCAGAGGCAAATTCAGCCTGGAGGCGCTCCACTTCGGCCAGCAAGACGGCAATGTCCTCTGGTGCATGGGCAATGAACTCAGCGTCCTCCATGGCGCTGGCGTACTTGGCGAACTCGGCAATGTGCAACTGTTCTGAGACACTACTCCTACACCGCCGGGTATTCTTTACGATCTCTCCTTCGCCAAAATATCCCCCAGTTTCATCAACAGTGTAGACCGTGAAAATGTCTGGTCGGCTATCTGGTTCTACTCTCCATGGCCCCGACGTTGCGGCCTGTAACCGCGCCCTAATTGCGCCTAAGTCAACCATTTTGTTATCTCCTCTCTTTGTCCTGTAATACTACCTAGTAATAAATTGTACCACAAAAAAACACGCTTGTCAAGTCATTGCTCCTGAAACCATATTTGTACTATGCCTGGTGCTTGCTCCGCGCAACGGCAATACTTCCACGGTCCTGCCGTCCACGTTTCCACTACTTTGTCAAAGTCTTCTATCTTGCAAGGAATATGAATTACTCGCCGGATACGAGGCGGCTGTTTGCTCAAGCGCCAGAAGACAAGCAGCATAACCATGATGTTTGCCGCGATGGTGCCAAGACAACCACCCATAAGAAGAAGGGGCAAAATGTCATTCACCACGCGCCTCCATGATCTTGCGCAACTTGCGCGATTGCCGTTCCAGGCGCCGACGGAGACGCCGTATCTTGCGCACAAGATACTCATTCATCTCATCAATCAGGTGTGCCTTTCGGTAGAATGTCTCTGTGGTCACGGGCAAGGCCCACACATCTTCGTCGGTCAGTTCGTCCAAGTCACTCACCGCGCGCCTCCTGTACCGCCCTGATGCGGGCGGCAGCGGTGCGGAGGGTTAGACAATCTGGGATGATTTTCCCATCATGTAGCGCGATAGCATCAAAGTTCCGCCATATCATCTCCATCCATCCTGCCGCCCGCTTCAGCAACTCCGCATCGGGCAAGGCGCCCCGCAGCCGCCGTTCCTCCTCGGCATGGCGCTCCAACAAAATATCACAAGCGTCGTTGCCAGTCTGGCGGGCAACGGCTAGTTCCGTGCGTAAGCTCTCTACCTCGGCCAGCACATCCAGCAGACCGCGGCAAACGTCGTCGGTAAAATCACCCTCATCAACAGCGTTGTGTAAAAAGCGCAAGTCAAACATTTGTTACCTCCAAAGCATTAGTGACCGAAATGGATAGGGGTATTGTCGAAAAGCCCAAGTTTAGATGCTACCGCTCCGATGGCGAGAAAGACACCACCAACTAGCAGCATCACAAACAGGTACTTTAGCAACGCCGCGAACAAACACCCCTGCCGTGCAATAGGGTTCTGAATTTTGTCAGCCTTTTCATATTCCTGCCTTGCGCGCCGGGGCAACATATCCCAGCAGATGAACAACATGAGGATCCCTAATACCCAGACTGTAACTATGCCCTTCTCCATTGCTACACCTCCTCCAGATCGAGTAACATTTGTCGTGCCCTTGCCGCGTCCATTGGCGTGCTGGCCGCCGTCACCCGCGAGGTCATGCTTGACGGCCGTGCCGCAGGTTCTTGCGCTTCTGCCAGTTCGTGAGCAAGCGCCCATGCTTCCTTAAAAATAGGGTGATGACACCGACCACACCCGTTACGCAGCCAATCACAGGCCACACGCCCGTTGCCAAGATTGAACGGGCAACTTGTCACTGTGCACACACCCGCGAAAACTGTCATTGGCCTTTCCTCACGCTCACAAATCCCATGCCGCCACAGGTGTGGCACGACCGCCAGCGTTCGCACGACGGGTCATATACCCGCCCCAGGCCGTGACAGGTCGGACAGGTTTGTGGCACTACATCATGCCGTGTTGCATCGGTAGTAGAGCCTTGCGTCGGTCGGTCTAAGTTGGTACTCATTTTCTCATCTCCCTCATTGCTTCCTGTATCGTCAAATTGTGCAAGCCCGCGAATGCGTCCAGGATGTCTCCATGCCAATTACATCCGAAGCAGTGGGCATGTTTATCAGAATAAAGCGCCATCGAGGCATGGTCATCCTGGTGAAACGGGCAATTGATCATCATAACTCCCCGACGTGCTGTACCATTTACGTTCAACACGTCTTCCCATCGCACAGTAGCCTTGATGTCTGCTACCGAGATACCGCAATCTTGGCGCATTGCCATATCATACGGGTCGGCTGGCCTCGATACGTGAGCAATCAAGGCGGGCGGTTCGTATTCTGGCAAAACCTCTTTAATGCTACCCACCCGCGCGATCTGTGCGGGATCTCCCACGCCAGTGTACTTGTGTCCGCTAGGATGGATGCTCGGAGGCGCAAGCACATACCCGCCGCTTGCTTTTAAGTCTACCCCCTCGCCCTTCCAGCATCTTACCTCATTCTCTACGTAAAGGTAGTAATGCCATCCGCGCGCAGTCTGGACATGGTAAGTGTCCATCTTGGCTAGCGTTTCCCACGCATCACACAAAGTCGGGTCGTCTACGTCTACCACTACCAAGTTCCTGTGACCTGTGATGACTGCAAGGTTGAATTTGACCACGGCAAACCACGCTCTCAACTTCGCCTCTGTTGGCAACTCGCTCTGGAATTGGTGCCAGCTTTCCAAAGCTGGCTGCTTGCTACCTGCCAAGATAGGAATAGTGGCTATTCCAAGCGCGCGCCACTGCAATGCAGTATCTAGGCTTGTCATAGAAAACACATCCCCTGGCATTCCTCTGCTTCCAGAAACGACAACTGTCCATGCTCCTCTTGGCTGCGAAAATCGCAATTCACCAGTGGCTTACGCTGTGGTGTGAGGTAGCAGGTATATCCCGGCCTCTTATTCCTGATCGCCTCATCCACCTGTACAGCCTTCTCCCAGTCACCGTTGCCCGCCAACTGAATCTCGCGCCAGGTCGCGCGGTTGTGGAATGGGCAAAAGACACACGAACTCTTGACGGGTACCTCCAGGTCATTGTCCACCAGCCAGCGCACAATGTCGGAATGGCTGACGCCATACCGTGATGCTCGTTCAATCCTGATGTCAAAATCCAGGAATGGGTAAGTATTGGTCACCCACTGCACATCAGATAATCGCCGCCGTTCCACTTCATCCAGGCTGATCCCGATCCATTGCTCCACCGCCGTTGCACCTTGTTCGCGCAACCATCGGCGCATGGGTGCGATCTTCCAACGCTGAGTACAGGAACGCCTTAATTGTCCAAGTCCCTCGAATCTGGTCGGGGCGGTTGTATAGGCTGGGATAAATACACCACTATTTTGGCGAAACTGATATGGTGCAAGTTCACTCCTAACCGTCACCACCCTCACGCCGTGCTCCTCCAGCCACGGCGTCCACTTGGCAGCAAACTCGTAAGTCTCACGCCGTTCGTGGGCGGTATCGGCGTGAATTGCCACGTCCACGGGTGGGAGGACACTGAGTGCGCTCATGGCGGCCAAGCCAAAACTTTGCGTTCCCCAACCCAGGCTAATCGCTTTCATCATGTTCATCTTCTTCCCCTTCCTCATCTTCGTAGAAGTCAACTTTGACAGTCCAGCACGTTTTGCACTTGGGACACGTCACGCTGTATTCGCCTGGACTGACCGTAAAGTCTAAGTTGACCTGTGACCACTCTCCACAGCAGGGACAGTAAAACTCTGTCATCTCATGGCCTCCTCGTAAGGGTCTTCTTCGTAGTGGTAAAACTCTATCCCCTGTGACTTGAGAACATCAGCATAGCGAGCATCGGGTGAGACTACTACATAGGGTTTCTCGCAGTACTGCTCATATAGACGAATTTGGCGAACAAGTTCACCTAAAGAGGGAATAGATGACTTGGCTTCTATACAGACAACTTGGCTAAATCGTTTCACTTCCCAAGTTACCTTAGCATTGGGATGCGAGATAGCCCATCCTCCACCAGTATCTATTGTAACCTCATCCCATGACCATTTCAACATTAAGTCTACAAAGCCAACAACGTACTTATCAGACATAATAGGGACTTCCCATTTAACCTTATCCACTGAGATGGGATTCCGTACTGGCAAGTCAGTCATGATAACACGTTCTACAGGCTGATATGCTTCTTCCAAACTTGCGTTTAACTCGCAAATCTGTTCTGGCGTCCACTGTGCTCTTGTTCCCCAAATTGCTGTTACAATGTCAAGAGCATGGCCACTTACCCATAACACAATTTCATCATGCTTAGGCGTCTTTAAGTCGTCGTCCTTGAACCCTAACTTCTGCTGAATTGTTGCCGCTCTTACCTTTTCCATTTTTATTGCTCCTTTTCTGTTTTCTGGACTAGATGGAGGATATGGAGGTATTTTGCCTCATAGTACAGTAGGTAAGAGAATATAGGTAGTACAGCAATAGAACTTGTATTAGAGAGAACTTACCAGTAGTACTAGAAAATGCCTCCATATCCTCCATATCCTCCATATACCACTATATATAGTGCTTTTATGTACCTCTGCCCCCCACATATAGGGGTTTTGACAGTGGAAGCAGTATGGAGAATATGGAGGATTGCGAGCACTCGCTTGGCTGTACATTGCACATATTGGCGATTGTACAAGTGAGATAGTGTGCGTGTCAAGGCGCATTGCCAATTCATCTTGATACCTCCATATCCTCCATACTTTTGGGCCTATCCTCCATACCTACTTGCCATCTTTCTTGCTAACTTGTACCTTCAACTGGACACCTAGATAGACATTGTGGGCTGCCTCTGGTTTGTGATGACACTTTAGGCGCTCCATCTCGTGCTTAAAGTTCCTGCTAGAGTGGGGTTTATAGTTGTTATCATAGCACCACGCCTTGTAAGCATCATAGAGCACCGACGATTGCTCTTTGAGGTCTTTGCCTTCGTAGCATTCATCTTTAATGAATAGTGCCACCGGGTTAGCATCCTGGCGGTACTCTTTTGTGGATTCTGCAACCTGAGAGGGTAGCACAAACCTACCTCTATCTCGTAGGCGTTTTAGACCTTGCATGGCCCAGTTAAAAATGCCGGGCAACTCAGCATCGAGGCGTTCCTTCAGATCCAAAATACGCTCGTTTGTGGCGAATTGACGGTTGAACGGGATGACCATAACCCGGCGCCAGAAACCCTCGGAGGTGTCTGCTACCGGTGGTAACTCGTTCATGGCCCACCATAACTTGACCATCGGCTTGAGTAAGAAGGGGTCCTTGCGAATCTGCCTCACGTTCATTGTGTCACCCGAGACAAGCATTTTAACGTAGGCGTCTTCTACGAGGTTTTGAGTTGCGCCAGCTTCCGAGCATAGAGCAATTCGCTTGCCTGCGAGGTCTGCCAGTTGATACAGTTCGCGTTTGAATAGGCCAACGTTGAGAGACATGCAAGCGGTCCCTCCCAACTGTTCCAAAACGTGGAACAAAACGCCTTTGCCATTTGCCCCTTCCCCGTAGCACCAAAAAGTACAGTGATGACAAACTGAGGTAGTGAGCGAATAACCTACCGCTTCCTGGACAAATTCTGCAAGTTCCTGGTCAAAGTCCACTGAGCGAGGTTTGACCAGTGTAGACATGAGGTACATCTGCCACGTCACTGCTTGCGCTTGTGAATCGTAGGCAAACGGTAGCTGCGTCGTCAAGTATTGCGCCGGGTTGTGAGGTAGTAGAGTTTGAGTGCCTAGATCGTAAATGCCATTTGCTAGG
>Ga0315291_10012471_pt1 | contig 10312 bp, 19 predicted proteins | sample YL17G12_20_MG_FD_203070 | JGI IMG/M metagenome (GOLD analysis project Ga0315291, IMG submission 203070) | Sediment microbial communities from Yellowstone Lake, YNP, Wyoming, USA - YL17G12_20 | ecosystem: Environmental > Aquatic > Freshwater > Lake > Sediment | place: USA: Wyoming | collected...
CACTTGCTCAGTATGTCGGCGTCTTTGCCATCCATGAGCAGCTTAATCTCAGCGACCGCCCTATCCTTATCATAATCGACATAACGACAGTTCACCAGACAGTCGCCGCACAGGTTACACTTTGAAGAATCCCACATTCTTGCTCTCCTTTGTATTTAGTTCCCTGGTTGGATTGTATGTTCATAAACATTAGCTGTCAAGGCATTACAAATACTGGCGTGAGCCGGACATTAAACAGTCTCGCGTAGTGTGTAGCCCGATGATAAACTAATGCGCGATTTCCTCTCGAGTATTTAGACTCGGCAGTTCTCCAGCGATTGCGGTCTAGCTCTGCGGTTTGAGTGGCTCAGCATTAGCAGGTGAAGGCAATTTTGAATGCGGCAAACGTGGAGATTGACTCATATATCCACTATGAAAGGGCACTTTCAGTGGCTCAGTTTATCGCCAAAATTTCTGGCTATCTGCCTATGTTACTATCATCTCATACTTTGGAACCCCGTTTTCCAGGTAGAAAATAAATTTCACTGTTCTGCCTTCCACAAGGTACTTCTCCGACTCCTGGCGAAGCTTCCTGAAGTCCATTGTCTCCATGAAGGTCCTCAAAAGTTCTATCCTTTGTTCCAGTTCGTTGTTTTCTTTGGGTACCGCGAGCAGCTTTGCAGTGGCTTCTCTGTACTCTCTTTTGGCCACCGTTTCAATGCAATGGGAAAGGTCTGGGACTAACTCAATCTTAAGCATCTGATATTTCCCTGCCGACTACGGCAATGTGAACCGAGTGCCCGCATTATTCAGGAAGAACACTTTTTCAAACTCTTGAGCTAGTCTGGCCGAGGCGCGGAAGCCGGTGCAATGAGAAACGCCCAGCTTCTGGATTTCCATTTGCTTAAGGTCGGCTATGGTCTGACCTATACGTTCCTCGGAAGCTCGAAAAAGGTGAGTGCCGCCAATAGCGGCGTAAACTAGCTCTTTCCCGGTGAGACTTTGGGCGCGGCGCAGGGTATTGACTATACCCCGGTGGGCACAACCCAGAATAACAACTAAGCCAAAGTCCGTATCAATAAGGAGAGCAAGGTCATCGGCTAACTGGTCTTGATGTAGAGCGTCGCCCTCTTTAATGAAGAGGTTATTTTCAACTTCCTCATACCCTGAAACCATGGGAATCTCTCCTGTGGTCATGACATTCTCGCCGATGCGGATTGGCTCTCTTGTCAAGTTGAATCGGGCGCCCCGGCTCTCCAGCTCCTCCCGTGAGAAGGGTATACCGCAGCACTTTACTCCTTCCTGGTCGCGCTGAACATACTTAGCGGTAAATATGTCAGGGTGGGCAATTATCTCTACTACACCCTTCACTTTCAATACATCTCGCAGTCCGCCGGTGTGGTCGGCATGGCCGTGGCTGAGCACTATCTGGTCAATCGTAGAAAGGTCGACTCCCATTAGCTGGGCATTGTGTACCGCAGAAAAGCTCGGTCCGGTATCCACAAGAATCTTCAGATTGTCTACCTCGACCAAGATACTGAGCCCCCACTCAGCAAGATAACCGTAGTTTGCAGTATTCTCACTTAATGTGGTTAGATGGATTTCCATAAACGCTTCCTGCTCAACTTCTCCTGTAAGCCCTTTTCCACGGCTCTTTCTGCAGATTCATATATTCAATAATGGCTTTTTCAAAGTTAGGGAGGCTAGTCCAGCACATGGAACCCTGATTTTATACCCACTTCCTTCAAGATACTCATTGGGGACAGGATAAAATCGCGAAACTTGTAGGTTAAAGACATAAGTCTGAAATCAAGATTGGACTTTGGCTTGGCTCTGGCTTCTCGCATTGGCATTCTATTATTCACCAATTTGTGCACTTTTTCTCATTACAAAGAACACTGAGCGATAACGTTTAGGCTCTTGCTTAAATGTATCTATCTCACGCTGGTCATTATCCATTATTGTCACAGTCTTCACGTTGCTGGCGTGCTTTATCCAAATCTCATTAAGTTTCTTATCCAGTAGGCTATAGTATTCATTCCACCAGATATCCTCACTTAAGACAAAATGGTTGATTAGCTCGTAGCCGCATTGGGATATTTGTCTTCGTTTCTCTGTAAGGTCACCCAGGTCGTCATGGACTACGAGAAACCCCCCGGTTTTTAGGAGTCGCCGCCACTCCTTGAGGCCTTTCTCAAAACCTATTACAGCTATAGAGCCTTCTGCCCAGATGATATCGAAACTTGCGTCAGGTAAGTCTATATTGAGCATGGAGCAATTCTCAGCCCTGACCCGAGCAGCTAATCCTGCTTTCTTAATCTTACCAGCCAGTCTATCCAGTGCAGTCTGGCTAGTATCAATGGCCACTATTTCTCCATCACTCAATTTTGCCAACTCCATAGTCGGAACTCCGGAACCACAACCAATATCCAATATGCAGGGAAAAGGTCTTTTCGGCAGCATCTTGAATGCCTTTCTTGTGTACTTGACCAGGCCCTCTCTAAGTTGGTCTTTATATGCTTGGAGTTCCTCTTTTTCCAACTCGTAAGCCTCCAAACTGTTCTTGCACCATCTACGTTCTAGTCAATTGTTCTCTTTTAGTGCAGCCGTTCCATGAGGTTGGGTAACTTGCCCGCAAGGTAGAGCTTGACTGCCTCATCAATGCTCTCAACATCGGTGACTATCGTCTCAATGGCGCGGCTTTTCAGGCTCTCGTAAGCACCCCAGCCCATGCCTCCGGCAATGAGTACCTGGCAATCATCAATACTCTGAGCCATAGTGGCGTGCCTTGACTGCGCACCGGCATCATAGCCGTGCCGTTCTCCAGGTGCTGTATCAGGATGCTGGTTAGCGGCGAAGGTGTGGTGCCCTGCCTTGGCTCTGGTTTCCTTACTCACGACCTTACCATCTTCCACCGTCACCACAACATATAGCGGCGCCCGGCCAAAGTGCTGGCTGACAGTAGTTTCGTCTTCACTTATAGCAGCAATCTTCATTAGTTCTATCCCTCCTAATCTATATTTAGTTCGTATTTTGGTTTGCCGTCGGTAAAGGACAGTCTAAGCATAACTTTCCTCCCTTCGGCAAGATACTTTTCAGTTTCATCACGTAGTTTCTGTGACTCAGGAGATTTGAGAAAGGCTAGCAACGTCTCATACCTCTGCTGCATCTCCTTATTCTCGCTCTCTCCTCTTAGAAGCTCCCTCAGGCAATTATAGAGCTCCTGCTCAGCCAGGCATTTGATGCACTTGCCTGGGATTTCCTTGGTTGAGTACCTTGGGTCAAGGTTGATTGGCTCCATACAATTTACCTTCAGTTCAACATCACACAGACATCGTGCACGACCTTTAGGTTATTCTTGTGGCAAAAGGCTAAGGCAGCTTCGCTTTCTGAGCCCGGCTGCAGCCAGATGCGACTCAGTCCCAACTCTTTACATTCCTTGAGAATCTCCTCGGTCACCTTGGGCGGCACAACAAAGTCGACAACATCCACCTTGACCGGAATATTGGCGAGGCTGGCGAAACATCTTGTTCCCTCAAGCTCCTTAAACTTGGGGTTTACCGGATAGACCTCATAGCCTCGGCTTTTCAGGTTCTTGAATATCTGATGACCATATTTCTCAGGATTGTCAGTGGCACCGACCACGGCAAATCTCTTTTGAGCCATAAACTCCTTAATCAGGTCTTGCATAATATTGCCTCTTTAATGCCTGCGGCATCCTTCGCCGGTAGAGCAAGGTGGTGTCTCACACCGCTCGGTCCGGCCACAGCAAGTAGTGCCTGGAGCATTAGCCCCATTTTTCAACAGGCTTGGAGCAGATATCAGTCTTTCTAGGTTCTGGCTACTGCAACTGGGGCAGGCTAACATTCTGCTATTCGAGGGGTGGAGCAACAATAACTCAGATACGTGTCCACAATCTCGACATCTAAAGTCGTAAATAGGCATGATTTCTCCTTATCTGACCCGTAAATTTGAGACTAACTCCCACAGTGCCTCTATCTGGTGGGATACGCCGTTTCGGCTATATTCGACCACCGGCAAACCGTGTACCATTGCCTCAGTCACAACATTATCAAAAGGAATGTGGGCGGCTACCTCCACTTTCTGGCTGAGGCAAAAGTGCTCAATCTCACGAGTATTTCTCTCGTTAATGTCGTACTTGTTGATACAAACCAGAGCCGGGACGTTAAAATGGTGGCAGACATTGAGAACCCGCTCCAGATCATGAATCCCTGACAGTGTGGGCTCGGTCACCAGGAGAGCCAGATTGGCTCCGGAGAGGGAAGAGATAACCGGGCATCCGATACCCGGTGGACCATCACTGATGATGTAGTCGAGTCCCTGTTTTTCCGTCATCAGCTTTGCCTGCTGCCTTATGGTGGCTACCAGCTTCCCCGAGTTTTCCTGAGCGATTCCTAGCCGGGCATGAACGAGGCTGCCATATCTACTATCAGATATAAACCACTGCCCCACCAGATTCTCCTTCATCGTAATAGCCTCAACCGGACATACGTGATAACAGAAGCCGCAACCCTCGCAGGAGACAGGGTCAACCATAAAGTCCCCGATAGCCTTGAAGCGACATAGCTCCTGGCATAAGCCACACTGCGTGCACCTCTCCCCATCAATAAAAGCAACCTGACCGCTCCAGAATTCATGTTTTTCTCGGATTGCAGGCTGGAGTAGCAGATGAAGGTCAGCAGCATCAACATCGCAGTCCACCAACACCGTGTTCTTGGCCAAGGCAGCGAAGGAGCCAGCAATGCTGGTCTTCCCGGTGCCGCCTTTACCGCTTAATACTACGACTTCTTTCATCCGCTATCTCCTGAATCCCATCAAAGACCCGGCGGAAGCCCTCTTGCCATTGTGGCATGCCCTCGACCAGCGTTATTCCCCGCGAGTTAAGCCGGGCAATTTCAGTATCAAGAGGAATAGTAAGTAGAACTGGTATATCCTCTCTAAAACAGTATTCTTCTACTTTTCCGTCACCTACCCCGACACGGTTGATAACCACTCCAAAGGGTACTTCAAGCTCCTTGGCTGTCTCCACCGCCAAAATAAGGTCGTTGAGTCCAAAGGGAGTCGGCTCGGTTACCAGCAAGCAGAAGTCGCTGTCCTTGATTGATTCCACGACGGGGCAGGATGTGCCTGGTGAGACATCAATGATGACTATACTGTCAAGGTTAGCCTTCTCTTTTACCTTCCGGATGACAGGTGTCGACATCGGCTCGCCTACATTCAGTCTGCCCTGCACAAAGGTTATGCCATTCGAGTGCCCCGTATCCACGACTCCGATTTCACGCGGCTCTTCCGAGATAGCTTTTTCCGGGCAAAGATAGCTACAGGCACCGCAGCCGTGGCAGAGATGAGGAAAAACGAGGACATTCTTGGGAAAAACAGCAATGGCGTGGTAAGCGCAGACCTCGGCACATTTGCCACAGTAGGTGCATTTGTCCTCATTGACCCTGGGAACCATAATGCTGACCGTTTCGCTTCTTGTAATAACCGGCTTTAAGAAGATATGGTCATTAGGCTCCTCCACATCGCAATCCACAAGCTGTACTCGCTCTCTATCTTTGAGGGAAAGGGCAAGGCTGGTAGCCACCAACGTCTTGCCGGTTCCCCCTTTACCACTGGCAACCGAAATAATCATTGACACTCCAGTAAACAACTCCTGCTAGTCATGCTCCTTGAATACTCTGTCCTGCGTTACATCGTTCTTTCTTATCCAATCCATGAGCATAGCCGCGTGTTCTTTTTCCTCATTCATGTTGTGCGCGAGGAGCTTCTTCAGTGAAGCGTCCCCGGTGGCGTCTATCCTCTCCTGGTAGAAATCTATGGCTTCCAGTTCCTCTCGCAGGGATTTCCTGGCTCTCTCCAGGTCAACATGCTTTGGGTCTAGCTTGTCCAGAGACTCGAAAAACGGCATCTCTAATACCCCTCCTTTCTAAGCAGTTAATTCCTAATCTCTTATCATCTTGGTACCGCACTTTGGGCAACTCACGTTGTAACATGGCATTCCCTGTTTATGGGACACTTTTTCCCCACAGCTGGGACAGACACAGTTACCTCCGGGACCAGACCCTGGCTGGTTACCTCTCATCCGACCACCCCTCTGACCACGTCTAGTCGGTGGTCCCGTACCATCTCCTCTAGGCATCGCTGCACCTCCAAAGAAAATTTAGATTTTATCTCCCGGTTCATACTTCTGCCATGACTCATCCTCTTCCCATACCAAAGTGAGCGGTTACATTTGGCTGCGAGCTGGCTTTGAGCGTCCCTGACTTGTAGCCATGAATGGCGACCTGCACCTTGCCCGCAACGCCGGTGATGACCTTAATCCCCGCCGCCGAAAGTACTTCATAAGCATTAGGGCCGCAGTTGCCGGTGAGTACCGCCTCAACTCCCTTGCCGGCAATCATCTGGGCGGTGGAAATCCCTGCTCCTCCGCCTGCCATACCACTGGAGTTTTCTATCGTCTCAAACTGCATCGTCTCCGGGTCAACAATGACGAAATACTGGCAGCGACCAAAACGAGGGTCTATCTCAGCATCCAGGGCAGGACTAGTGGCTGTAATTGCAATCTTCATCATTAACTCCTTTCTGCTGACTTTGCTCTCATTGCCTCCAACTCCTTAATCCTGGCTTCAATTTGCTCCAGTTGTTCTGTCAAGCCTCGCGCTTGGTTCTTCAGGAAATCAAGCTCTGTCTCCGGCACACTCACTGGAATCGCGCAATAGCCCCTACCGCCGCCTGTCATCGGCCCCATGCCACGGGGGCCAGTACCATTAAATCCTGGCATTGTTTACCTCCTTTCTTGGCTAACGCCGGGTGCGGGCAATCTTTAGTTATGACTGCACCCAGGCATCAGCACCTGATAACCTGTTTTTCATTCACCGGTTCCCAGGTCGTGCATTATGGCTTCAATCCGGTTAAGCTCTGCCTTTATAGCCTCAGCCTGACTCTTCAACCAGTCAATCTCCCGTTCTTGGGTCATCTGGGGAGCATAAAGTGGTTGAACAAGTAGATAGGGAGAAGCCATAGCCGGCCCGGGATACCAGCACCGTGGCAGCCCACCCCTGCCACGACCGATGTAGGGCCACGGCGAAGAAGCACCTCTGAAACCAAGCCCAGCACCTCCTCTACGACCAAATCCTCTGCCAAATCCGTACACCATGCTGTCACCTCCTTTCCAGTTTTGTGTATGAGCAAGTACCGCACTGGATACACAGCCTCTGGTTTATCACTGCCAGGCCATCATTAATAGTAATAGCCTGTTGAGGACACGCATCGACACATGAACCACACCCGTTACATTTGCTACCACTAATGTGAAACATTATTCACTGCCTCCCGCGTCTTCTTCCATGACGACCAGCCGGACCCCTCCTGTTCCAGACTGCCCCAGGTGGACGAAGCGGCATGACTTTTGACGTGTTACATACTGGACACAGCCGAGGGGGCGCGCCGACCATTGTCTCAAAGGGGACTTCCCACTCATGTCCACTCAGACACTTGAATCGGCTGAAAGCCATCTCGTAACTTCCGCCTTCGATTCTTATTGCTTTGCCGTTGAGTAACGCATCAGCTATTTTCCGCCGGCTCGACACCAAAATCCTTTGAAAAGTTGGACGGGATATATTCATTCTCTCGGCACCTTGCTCCTGCTCAAGACACTCGATATCTTTCAGGCGTATCGCCTCAGCCTCTTCTACTGACAGCCGCACCTCTTCAAGAACCCTCAGTGGTATACCGGCTGGCTTGAAATAGGTTGCTCCTGGCAAAAAAGATACCCGGCGACATTTTAACGGTCTAGACATGTCCACTCCATATTATGAGCATATGCTCATAATATTATAACCCTTGACGTTGTATAAGTCAAATAGGCAATCCATTTCTCGGAGCAGCCAATTAATCTCTTTATTTCATAGCGATACATAGCTCGATAAAGTTTTCCCTGATAATCTGAAACATCCCATGTATCGCTATGAATAATAATAGCGAAGGGCTCGCAAGAGTAACACGTGAAATAGATAAAAAAAGGGGGTGACAGCTTTTCAGCTACCACCCCCTTTCCAAAAGGTAATTATCCCTTGACAATATAAGCTCCTTGTGTTATGATGGTAGTGTAACAAGGAGAAAAGACATGACAGCAGTAAATAGAACTCACCCAATAAAGGCAAAGTCTTCTGACTCCCAATATACACTCGTAGAGTTTATGGAGACATTCCCGACCGATGCCGCTTGTCTCGAATGGCTTTGGAAACGACGCTTTTCGAAAGATGGCGAACACGCCCATTGCCCGAAGTGCAACAAGGTGCGCTCTTTTAAGCGGTATGAATCGAAGCAACTGAAGGTTTCTTGGACTTGCGTTGCTTGTGGGTATCATATTCACCCGTTGGCTAAAACCATCTTCGAAAAATCCTCTACGTCCCTTAGACTGTGGTTTTATGCCATGTACCTGATGGTGAGCACTAAATGCGGTATTTCCGCCAAACAACTGGAACGCGAGCTTGGAGTGACCTATAAGACAGCTTGGCGTATGGCCTACCTGATAAGGAAATATCTCATGGAGCAAACAGGTGAACTGCTTGGCAAGAATGAGGGTGTTGAATTGGACGAGACGTTTATAGGTGGGAAGGCTCATAATATGCACAAGGCCAAACGTGCCCGTCTTGGCGGACGTGGAACTGCCGGTAAAGTTCCCGTATTTGGTGCAGTCGAACGGCATGGTAGAGTTGTGGCAGTCACTGTTCCTAATGTAGACAGGGTTACACTCCTGCCACAAGTCGTAAGGCATGTTATTCCAGCGTCCACCGTCTATACCGATGAAATGGGTGCCTACGACCCGCTCATTGAGAACGGATATAACCATAAGAAAATCAATCATATGGAAAAAGTCTATGTGAGCGGGGATGTCCACACGAACACAATCGAAGGCTTTTGGTCGCTGGTAAAGCGAGGCATAGGGGGTGTTTATCACGCAGTGTCCGCTAAACATCTTCAAGGCTACCTGAATGAATATGCTTGGCGGTATAATCACCGCGACGATGAGAGAGCGCAGTTTGAGACGCTACTTCTTCGGGCGGCGGCGGGGAACTAGAGGTTTGATGGGTTTCGCCGCCTTTTCTAGTGCGTCGAACACGTCTTTGCGCTTGGGAACTGGTATCTCGAAATCCTTTGGAGTCTTTTGTGTGTCCATTTTCCCCCTCTTTACATTTGGAGTATAACAGATGACCGATTGGTGGCTCAAGGTTCGGCGTGCTGAGAAGCACATGGTAGACATCCAACAAGAGGCCATCGGGTACGCAAGCAGCCATCCTTACGCTCTCACTAGGATTCGGTTGCCTGATAGCAAGAATCAAATCAGGTGTCGCTTCCAAATCACTGAGCAACCGAATCCGATGATTGCCGTCATGCTCGGTGATTTCATACACAACCTGCGAAGTGCACTTGATTACATCGTTGTCGCCTGCGTCCCTAAACAACGCCGTACGAAGGCTAGTTTTCCAATCCTGCATAAAGATATTTTCGCCAGAGACAAAAATGGTCAATTCATGGTCAATGATGCTGACCTGCGGAAAAGAACTGAGGCCGCAATTAAGGGTTTGCATCCTGAGGCTAGGGCATTCATCATAAGGCTGCAACCGTACCAAGCCTACCAATTTGGATTCGATGCGAGTGCTCATAATTTGGGAATCATCGGCCGACTCGAAAACGCAGATAAGCATCGTCAACTTATAACCATCGGTTATGGTGTGAAAGACGCCATTATGAGTTTTACTGTTCGGGGCTTTCCTAATACACCCATCCCATGGGGGGGACCGTTGGCCACTGGAGCACAATTTCTGAAGGATAATACAATAATCCCGTTTAATATCAATCTTGACGGACTCCATCACCCCGATGATGGGGCGTCTATCAAACCATCCGATATGGATATGCATCTCTCCGGCACCGCCAAGATACTGGTCAAGGTACTCAGGATAGGAGGGAATAATTCTCCCGACAACTTCCTGCTCGACACCCTCATGCCTCACGTACTCTCCGATGTGCGGGGTATCCTTGAGCGTCTGGAACCTTATGTTCTTAGCATTTAATTCTTTTAACATATTCCCCCTTATACGGTAAAGGTATAGTCACCTTTCCAAAAGGAGGGGAATTATCACCATTTTTCTTGGGCTAGTCTGGAGGTAAGCCAGGTACGCAGCGGTTCATCCAGTGTACCGACTCTAGATTCCAGCCAGCGGACATCTCCGCTCTCCAAGGCGGCTTTTGCCTCCGGCGTCAGACTATAAGCCTTTAGAGCCCGGTTCGGATTCTCAGCCAGTCT
>Ga0315291_10012472_pt1 | contig 10312 bp, 11 predicted proteins | sample YL17G12_20_MG_FD_203070 | JGI IMG/M metagenome (GOLD analysis project Ga0315291, IMG submission 203070) | Sediment microbial communities from Yellowstone Lake, YNP, Wyoming, USA - YL17G12_20 | ecosystem: Environmental > Aquatic > Freshwater > Lake > Sediment | place: USA: Wyoming | collected...
ACCGTAAGGCATTAAGAGTTATGCAATTAGCAGAAAAATTTGATTTACCAATTACAGTATTCATTGATACGCCTGGTGCCTACCCGGGCATTGGGGCAGAAGAACGCGGCCAGGCCCAGGCAATCGCACTTAATTTAAGAGAGATGGTGCGTATCGGCGTGCCTATTATCGCTACAATTATAGGAGAAGGCGGTTCAGGAGGGGCATTGGGTATTGGGATTGCAGATAGAGTTTGTGTCTTGGAAAATGCCTATTACTCAGTTATATCTCCGGAGGGTTGCGCTGCAATATTATGGAAGAATGGCTCAAAGGCACCCGAAGCAGCAGAGGTATTGAAATTAACCGCCCAAGATTTGTTGAAGATGGACCTTATTGATGAAGTGCTACCTGAGCCGCTGGGAGGGGCGCATCGCGACCCACAAAAAATAGCCCAGATTATAAAGGATGTGATTATCCGCAACCTGAAAGAGTTAAAAACCCAAAGCAAAGAGGAACTCCTCGATTCAAGATATCAAAAATTTAGGAGCATGGGTAAATTAGCATGATTGAGCAAGAATTGTTATTGCTGGGTTTACTTAAAGAAAGCCCTAAACACGGATACGAAATAAAAAAGAAAATCAAAGAAATCTTGGCCTTGTTTGCGGGCATAGATTTAAAATCTATTTATTATCCCCTAAGGGGATTGGAGAAGGACGGTATGGTGATAAAACGTATTAACAAACAAGGAAGACGGCCACAGCGTTTCGTCTATGAATTAACTGCTAGGGGCGAGGTCAGGTTTAAACAATTGCTCACCCAAAGTTTTCTTAATTTCAAAAGACCGGAGTTTAGTTTAGATCTAAGCCTCTATTTTCTGAATTATATAAAACCCGAAATCGTCCGACGTAGATTGCGTGCACGTATGCATCTCTTAAAAAGACTTACCAAGGGCCTTAGGCAGATGGCCAATTCTATAAAGAAAAAGAGGCCTTCGTCACTGGCCTACATTATAGAGCACGATCTTAGAATGGTAGAGACCGAATCAGAATTCCTCTCCAATCTACTAGTAAAATTGAAATAAAAAAATGCTTACAGATTTGAAATTACATTCACTTCTGATAAAGCTCTTGAAGGGTTGTTTTGTAAATAATACTATGTTCCCTAAAATAAAGATCAGTCTTATTATTCTATTCTGTTCATCCAATCTATCCTTTGCTGAAGAGATTTTCCTTAAATCAGGCAAGATGGCTAATGGCAAGATAATTGAGAAGAATCATAATTATATAAAAATATATTCTGATGGGCTAACCATGCCTTATTGGATGGAAGAAATACAAAGCATAGATGGGCAAGATATAGATACTTGGAAAAAGAACAATAAAGAATCAATTTTAAATACAGCTGAACCAGAAGAAAATCTTGGCGATAAACTATATTATATTAATCAGAAGTACAATATTAAACTTAAGATTCCGCAGAACTGGAATGTGCTAAGCCGCGATAAGAATACAGAATATTTCAATCTGCTAAAGAATATGATGCCTTCTTCCGCGGCAGAGTTGGTTTGCTTCATGTCAGAGAACCCATCCAATGTTACCTCTGGCCCTGATTCACAATACAATCCCCTTCCTTTGATTACAATAGCCCAGAAGGTTATAACTTTACAGAATCAAGATGCAGTAATTAATGCAAGGCAGGCGATCGCTAATACCATTGAAAATCAAAAACAAAGAATTGCTACTGAAGAAAACGGCAGTTCTAATTCGAGGATTGGTTTTGCATTAGTAAAAAATACTTTAGGAGAACAAATTATAAGATTTCCTAAGATAGAAGAAGCTCCGAGCCCAGGTGAAAATAAAAAAATCTTATACACCACTTATATGTACTCACATATAAATAAAGAAAATACGAAGATGTACTCTTATATAATGATGTGCGGGTGTTGGCTGGATGATGCGGATAGGTATATCAATACCCTTGATGAGGTTGCCATAAATTTAGTAGCCTTAGATTAATATGAAGATTCTGCTTCTTGGGACTTTCATTTTATTTTGTCTCTTAGGCCTTTCAATAGGTATCATTTTAATTATCAGTCCCGGTTTTGCAATAGAGATACAAAGAAAGTTTTATGAGAAGATAAATTGGAGGATCACACCCATTTCAATGGAGAAGGAGCTGGCAAATACCCGGATAATGGGTTATTTTTTGCTTTTGCTTTTCGCATTAACTGCGGCCCTAATACTTACCAATAAAATAACTTTTCCAAGTTTCAGATACTAAGTAGTCAGGACGTTTTTAAATCCAAAGCTAAAACGTTTTTAAATTTGTTAGTAAAACTGTTTTGGGCTCAAGATTAAAAACGTTTTACGATTAGGAATTAAGCAGGTTTGAGGTTGAAATCAGAAACGTTTTACTAAAAGATTAGTTGGAGTTTTTTATTTTTTGTCATATAATAAAGTTAAGGTAATACACAGTTAACCGATTCCTCTTGGAGGGCTCAGAAGAGGCAATAGAATATGAAAAGCTTAGTAGTTTATTATTCGCATTATGGAAATACTGCCTATGTAGCTGATAAGTTTTCAGATGCCTTAAGAAAGTACGGAGAAACTCGAGTTCTGGAATTAGAATATAGCGGTGGTAAAAAAAACCTGGCCACTCGTTTATTATACAGATTAATCCCTTCCTTAGTAAAGATATCTCCCATTGCCTCTGACTTAAAAGATTATGATGTATTATGTCTAGGCATCCCGGTTGTGGCTGGATATCCTCCTGCAGCAGTAGCGAAATATATCAATACCTGTAAGAATTTAGATAATAAAGAAATTATCTGTTGCTATGTTTATGGCATAGAAGCCAGCGCAAAGAGCTGCTCTAAATTTGTAGAGAGAGTTTTGCAGAGAAGAGGGTCTCCTGCAATAATAAGCATGGGTGTGCCCTGGTCCTCTGTGCACGATGAGCAATTCTTAAATAAAGCTATCAATGAGGCAATTGAAAAAATTACCCCAAACCCATCACAGCCTAAGTCTAACCTTTCCTAATAGTTTCCTCTCTGATTCAAGAGTAGAGAATTTACTTGACAGTTTCAATTTTTTTTATATAATATAGAAAAATTTAAATAATAAAATTTTACTAAATGAGGACATTAGTTTTTACGGTAGGTAGGGGGACTGCTATTAGGAGGCTAGAGCGGCATAACTTATATGTCCGAATTTATCCGCTTGAGATTGTGCGAAATTTAAAAATAAAACCTTTGCACACTATATGATTCGGGATATTTCAGCATTTGGGGGCTTACCCTATGAACTGGGAAGTTAGTACAAAAGAAAAACTCGACCTTATGATCTCTAAGATTCCGGTTTTTCATCGCCACATCACCGAAGAGGCAGTAACTAAAAAGGCGCAAGAAAATGCCATAACCAGAGGCGCAAGGCAAATCGAAGAGCAGGATGTAATCAACGCTTTCTTTTCTGATGTACCCTCTCCTTTTTATAGTATGATGATAAGGCTTTTAGACCAGACAGGTTTTGATTATAGGAAATACGGTTTTCCCAAATGAAGCCCATCCGCCTGTGGCGGGAGGCTCATTAAAAAAATGAAAATAGCAGTTATCGGTTCTGGCGCGATAGGAAATCTTGTTGCTGGATACCTAGAATTGAAGGGTGCAGACGTTTATTTAGTTGGCAGGCCAGAAGCTGTAGGCATAATCAGAGGACGGGGCCTGAGAATCTCAGGGGTAAGAGGGGATTTCAATATCCCTATACATATTTATGATACATTAATCTCTAGGCCGGATTTAGTTATACTAGCAACAAAGACCCAGGACATTGATAGCGCATTAAAGGCTAACCTATCTCTCTTAAAAGATTCTACAATTTTGACCGTACAGAACGGCATTCAGGCAGATAACCTTGTGGCAGGATATATCCCAAAAGAAAATATTATTTCTAGCATTATAATGTTTGGGGCCACCTACTTGGAAACGGGCAAGGTGGTGCATAATTTTGAAGGGAGCTGGATTATAGGTAAGATATTTGACGGCATACCAGATGAAAAATTAATTTCAATAAGCCTCATCCTCGATAAGGCATTTGCGACCATAATAAGTGAGGATATAAAGGGAATGAAATATCTTAAAATCTTCGTCAATGCCAATAATTGCATCCCGGCGATACTTGGCATAAGTATGCAAGAGGCTTTTTCTGACATCGAGGTAAGCCGTATAAGCATTGCTATCTGGAAGGAAGGATTCGAAATCATTTCAAAAGCCGGGATTAATTTGGTATCTCTTCCAGGGTTTCCTTTAGAGAATATTACTAAAATGACTTCTCTTGCAACCCTTGATGCAGCGAAGATATTTTCAGGAATTATGTCTACATTAAGCAAGGACCCTCTTTATGGCTCAATTCTACAGAGCATCAAAAGAGGAAGGGCCTCTGAAATTGATTATATAAATGGTGAATTTGTAAGGCTTGCCAAAGAGAATAATTTGCCGGCCCCCTTAAACCAGAAACTGGTTGAAATGGTGCATGGGGTTGAAGAGAAGCAGGAATTTTTTAGCAAGGAAGAGCTCCTTCGGGATACGAAAGGATTGATTAATTAAAATGGGCGAAGTCGATACGCCGTTTCCTAAGTTGAAACTTACGGTTACGGGCGTTTTTGGAAAGTGTTATCATGGATATAAAATAGGAGACGAGCTGATATTGGAGGATTTTACCCATCCTCCTAAATTCTTTTGTTTGGGGCTTGCACATGCACTTTTCCCCGTAATATATGCCTTAAGCTTTGGCTCGTGTTTTCCTTTTCGCGATAATCAGCGTTCGCTTTTGGTCACCTGCCCTGACGGCGGGAAATTAGAGTTTAAGGCTGAGATTTTGGACAGAGAAGGCAAGGCGCAAGTCATACCTAAAGATCCGAATTTTAGCGGGCCGAACCCGAAGAAAATGGTGCTTGAAGTAGTCAAAGCAGACAATTGTCCTTTAGGCTACAAGATTGGCGATAAATGGCAGACAAAGGGTTTAAAATGCATCCCTGATTTTTGCGGCGCTGCTTTTCACTGTGCGTTTCCTGCGTTATTTGCCTTAAACTTTGGCGCCAAGTTTTTCTTTATGGAAAATCCGGATTCCATTGATACGGTCACCTGCCCTGATGGCGGAAAGATTGTATTGAAGGTAACCAGGATAGATGAGTAAATGATTAGTTTTAATTTTGCACTTTGCACTTTGAGTTTTGCACTAAGCTAAATTAAAATTCAGATATGTATAAAAGGCGCGTCGTTATCACAGGCTTAGGAGTAATTTCTCCTAACGGTATCGGTAAAGAAAATGTCTGGCAGGCGATGTCAGGAGGGGTATCCGCAGTAAAATTAGTGGATTGCTTTGACGTCTCTGTATTTAACACCAAGATTGCTGCTGAAGTGCGTAACTTCGACCCCTTCAAATTAGGCCTTACCCATGATGAAGCAGTGCGCATGGATAGATATGTGCAGTTTGGCGTGGTCTGTGCAGACATGGCAGCAAAAGATAGCGGACTGGATTTTTCTAAAGAGGATCCTCAGCGCATTGGTGTTTGTCTTGCCAATGCTATCTGCGGCACAAAATATATGGAAGAGGAATTTGCACTGGTTACTGATGATGGGAAAAAACCCATTGACCCCTCTTTGGTGCGCCCGGATTTATATGATGCGGCGATGTTTAATACGCCTTCCATTGAAATATCGGCGAGGTACGGCCTAAAGGGCGTCTGTAATACTCTTTCCACTGGCTGCACCGCAGGCACGGACTCTTTAGGGTTTGCCTTAGAGACAATACAGGATGGCGAGCAGGATATTATGTTTTCCGGAGCAGCAGAAGCGCCCATAACACCCATTACCTTCGGGGCATTTGATGTAGTTAATGTGTTATCCAGCCGCAATGATAAACCTGAGGCCGCCAGCCGCCCCTTTGATAAGAGGCGCGATGGATTCGTTCTTTCGGAAGGCGCCGGTATATTAATTTTAGAGGAATTAAATCATGCCCTGAAAAGAAATGCGCATATTTATGCAGAGGTGGTCGGCTTTGGGACAAGCTGCAACGCCTTTCATATGACAGACCTTCCAGCAGATGGCTCTGCAATGGCAAGTTGCATAAGTTTGGCTTTAAAGGATTCCGGGATCAAGCCGCAGGAGATAGATTATATTAACGCACACGGGTCCTCTACCCGCATGAACGATATCTTTGAGACCTCGGCATATAAGATGGTCTTCGCTGATTATGCATATAAACTACCGGCCAGTTCTCTAAAATCCATGATAGGCCATCCTCTGGCTGCGGCTAATGCCATTGAGCTTGTTGTCTGCGCAATGATTTTTCAGTATAACCTTATCCCGCCTACGATAAATCAGGAAGAAAAAGACCCTTTATGTGATTTGGATTACGTGCCGAATGAAGCCAGGCCAAAAAAAGTAAAGACAATTCTAAAAACAAGCAGTGGGTTTTCAGGGATACATTCTTCGTTAGTCTTAAAAAGGTTTGGTGAGTAATGGATGCCGCGCCTTCTTCATATTCAAAAAATTGTTCTATGTATCATACATATCTTCTGAAAAGTAAGAAGAAGGGAAGTTTTTATATCAGTTATACTAAAAACATTAATAAAAGATTAAAAGAACATAATACAAGATTGGTCGAATATACATGTTCCATGGGAACTTATTTATTATGAAAGTTTTCTTTCGTTAGAAGATGCGAAAGCCAGAGAAAAGACATTGAAGAATTTTGGAAAAGCATATATTCAATTAAAACTAAGGATTAAAAAAAGTTTAAATAAAAATAATGAATAGCAAAGAAGGTGCGCAGTGGAAAAAATTGCTATTACCGGCATAGGTGTTGTTACTCCCTCAGGAATCGGGAAGCGCCAATTTTGGGCAAATATTAAGAGCGGCCGCTGTTTTATAAAAAAGATTACCCGTTTTGATGCCTCGAAGTACCCCTCGCATATCGCCGGGCAAATTGACGACCTGGAAAAATATTCCCATGTTTCAGAGCGCCTATTAAAAAAGATAGATGCCTTCTCGCATATGGCCTTAATTGCCTCTGAATTGGCTTTGCAGGACGCAGGGATTGATATTAAGAAAGAAGACCCAAGCCTTGTGGGTATATTTTTAGGTAATGCCATTGGCGGTTGGCTTTATGCTGAGACAGAGTTACGCGATTTATATATTGAAGGCCGCCAGGGAGTATCTCCTTATATGGCCTCTGCATGGTTTCCTGCTGCACCACAAGGCCAGGTCTCTATTTATTATGGCATAAAAGGTTTTAGTAAGACCGTGGTAGCAGACAGGGCAAGTTCTTTGATGGCCATCGGCTATGCACGCAAGACGCTCGGCAAAGGGAAACTAAATATGATTTTAGCTGGCGGAATGGAGGCACCAGTAACGCCTTATGCCCTTTTATGCTGCAATACCTACGGCGGATTATCCGGGAATAATAATTTTCCTGAGAGTGCATATAGGCCTTTTGATAAAAAGCGCAGCGGTTTTGTTATTGGTGAAGGAGCGGGCATTGTAGTCATGGAGACCATTGAGCGCGCACACAAACGGGGCGCAAGTGTTCTAGCCTGCATTTCGGGATATGGCACCAGTTGCGACGGAAAAGACAGGATCCTTCCTGATTCAGAAGGCAGGCAGTTAACCAGGGCGATTAAGATGGCTCTTGACGATGCCGCGGTGGGACCGGATGAGATTGATTATATAAGCTTGGATGGCCTTGCTATAGAGATCTGGGATAAGACTGAGGCAGATGCTATTAGAAGTATTTTTGGAAAAAGGGCTCAAGATATACCTCTGAGTTGCCCAAAGACGATGTTTGGTAATTTGCTTGGCGCCTCAGGTGCAGTAGATTTAATTATTACTATTTTGGCTATGGAGCATAATTTAATCCCGCCGACTCTGAATTTGGATGAGCCTATTGACGAACTTAATTATGTATCCAAAAAGGCTAGGCTTTGTGAAATAAATAAAGCCTTGATTATCTCCCGTGGCCGGGGAGGCATTAATTCGGTGTTGGTAGTTGAAAAAGTGTAAAGTTTTCCCTTCGAGCAATAACTAAGTTATGGGATCCCGCTTTCAGCGGGAAAAGTGCAAAGTGCAAAATTAAAGTGTAAAACTTAAAACTTTCCCGCCATTTATTTAATTTGAGGCGAGATTCCTTCAGAGCAGGAAAATTTTTAACTTTAACTTTTAGCTTTGAGTTTTAAGCTTTGAACTAAAAAGGAGGAGTAATGAAGATATTATTTGTTATGCCAAAGGTGGGTGCGTGGGCGACGCACGGAATACATAAGTCGCCGAATCAACTTTATGCGCACTGGGCAAGCTACGTGCGTGAGCGAGGATACAAGGATATCGCCGTTATTGATGGCAGGGCCCTTGAGATCCCTATGGATCAATTAGTTGAACAGGTCAAGGCCAAGAATCCCGATGTCGTGGTTATGGGTGAGCAAATACACGGCTATGCCGGTTACGGAGTTTTGCGTCACTTCAAGGAGGCCTCCCAAAGGATAAGGAAGGCGCTTCCCAAAACAAAGATAATCTTAGGCGGGCTTTGGTATTCAGCTATGCCTGTGCCGACTTTGGAAGAAAATCCTGCGGTAGACTTTGTAGTAATGGGTGAGGAGGAATCTTTCGGAGATTTAATTGAAGCCATAGATAAAAATAAAAACTTGCAGGATGTAGGCGGCGTTACCTCGCGCATCGATGGAAGGATTGTCATGGGTCCGCATAAGCCGCTCATGTCCGATTTGGATAAACTGCCGCTTCCGGCGTACGATTTATTTCCTATGGATAAATATGTCGGGCATACCCACTGGAAGCCGTTTGTGGATATGATTACTTCGCGGGGGTGCCCTTCTGCCTGCACCTTCTGTTATGAATGGGATCAGTTTGACCCGCGTTCTCCCTCGGATTTTCTAAAATGGCGGGCAAAATCTCCGGAGAGAGTTATCGAGGAACTGGAGGTATTGCATAAGCAATACGGCGTAAAGGTCGTGGTCATTCAAGACGACAATTTTAATGTTGACCCGGAAAGAGTCAAGAGGTTCTGTGAGCTCAAGAAGCAAAAGAATATTCCTATTAAATGGGTTTCCTTAGGCAGGGCTGTTGACTGGGTGAATTGCGAAAAGATTTTGCCGCTGATGAAAGAAACAGGCTTGTTTATGGGCGTATTTGGGATTGAAGTCACCACACAGGAAGAGCTAAAAAGAATTGCCAAAGGTACCACCATTGAACAGATTAAGAAGACCATCGAGATATTACGAAGGAACGATATCGCTATCGTTGCCGATATCATGATCGGGTTTGATTACGACACCGAGGCAATCATCAAGCAAAGATTTGAATTTGCCGACCAGGTTGACCCCGATATCTTGTGGATCGGCTATGTAACCCCTGCGCCGAATTCTCCCATGTGGAGGATTAGCTTAAAGAAAAACTGGATTGACCCCAAGAAGGTTGATTTTAGCACCTGGGACTTCTTACACCCGGTCATCCCTACGGACCATCTTTCAATCGAGGAATTGGGTCGCTTGGGCGCTTGGTGTATGCGCGAGTTCTTTTCCAAGCCGGGCAGGATCAACCGCATTATGGAAAGTAACTTTGATATGCTTGCCAAGCTATGCTTCCAGGATGTTATGGCAGGTATAGGAAAGTGGGAGGCAGGCGCGACAAAGGGGGAAGTACATGTGTAATGAAGTCCAGGCTCAATTCGCAGACGCCCCTAACGTATCGTTTGGGCTACAATTTATTTCGTCCTACGGACTCCATAAATTGTCTGCTCATTGAAGGAGGCCATAATGGATACCAAGACTAAGATTAAGGATGTGCTGGTGCAGCTATTAAAGGTAAGGGCTGAGGAATTAAGGGATGATGTAAAGCTATATGAGGGAATAGGGGTTGATTCTACGGAGATGGTAGAAACTGTCATTGCTTTAGAAAAAGCCTTTAACACAAAATTGAGCCCAAAAGAGGTAACTAAATTTTCCACCATTAATGATATTGAAAGGGTCATTCAGTCCAAATTAAATCCATGACAATTATTGACCTAAGCCTGCCGATAGATGAGGGAGCTTTTGAAGTCCATAAGGTAGCGATCGAGCGGATTGACCACAAGAGAGGCGTAGAGAAATTTAACCGCGTAATTATGGGCAAAACCTTACGTGGTAGAATACAGTTTCTTCTTGGCAAGCGAATACTAAAGAAAGAAGATCTTCCGGATGAGGAGTTTCTTTCTTTAGAAGTGGTTCATTCTCCGGTGCATATCGGCACACACTTAGATTATTCATTCCACTATGGTTCGCATTCAGAAAA
>Ga0315291_10012474_pt1 | contig 10311 bp, 10 predicted proteins | sample YL17G12_20_MG_FD_203070 | JGI IMG/M metagenome (GOLD analysis project Ga0315291, IMG submission 203070) | Sediment microbial communities from Yellowstone Lake, YNP, Wyoming, USA - YL17G12_20 | ecosystem: Environmental > Aquatic > Freshwater > Lake > Sediment | place: USA: Wyoming | collected...
CCAACGATCAGACCAACGAGTGGCACCGGCGTCTCGCCGGTGTTTCGCGGGGCCTGAGCCTGTCCAGGTTTTCCACCGGCGAGACGCCGGTGCCACTAGCCTCCCGGAATCACGCATGGCCATTTAGAGAGCGTACCGCGGGTCTGTCTCACCAAACCACCCTTTCCTCGGGTGCCTCGCCACTCCCAGCAAACGTCCCCTGCGGGCAGATTGAAACGGGTGCAACGCGACACCCTCCCGGGCCGGAGGTCAAATCGTCCGAGGTTTCCAACGATTATCAGAACACGAGAACTCGGCATGACGGTTCCCGTCAGTCGCGCACGGCGTGGACGGTGTCTTTGCCCTTGTACTTGCGCTTTGGCCCTACTATCCCGAGTTCGAGCGCACCTATGACGGGCGTTACGCCAAGCGCTACAGTCTGTGGCGGCCGATTATCGGCGAGGTGGCCCCGCAAGTTCCTCCCGCCTTTGCCGCCGGTGCGTTGGCGTTGCGCGCCATGCGCAGCCGAAGAAGCCCGAGAAGATCGTCGAAACGACCGTCGGAGGGCGTCGTCCGCTCGATCCGGAGCTAAAGACCGCCCAACCCCACGCGTGTGTCACCAACGCCACGTTGTAGTTGTACTCCTCAGCGGATCAAACCGATCCAAGTGCCCGGCGAGGCAATCCAAATGGCCGGATTCGAGCGGATTTGCCGCGGGTTCTTGCCAACGATCGGCGTCCACGCTAAGATCAGGGCCGTTGCGTTTGCCCTTCACCCCGCGAGCGGATGTGTGGCGTGTAGCGTCGGCGGCGGGCCGAGCGGCGAACGGCATCGGCGGCGGAGCGCGTGAAACTCTATCCGCTGGACGAGTCCGGCAACCGCCGCGGGGCCGTGGCCTGCCGCCAGCAAGACGGCAAGGCCCTGCTCGTGCTCGGGCCGGAGCACAAGACCGTCTGGTACGAGGTAGAAATCCATTAAAGTCCATCAAAGCACCGTTTAGGGCGGATTATTCATCGGACCGTGGTCGAGTCGGTTATCGGGTGCCACGGCTGTATCAGCCGTGCTCCAGACTCCCACATTTGCCCATGGTTACACGGCCGACACGGCCGTGGCACCCGCATGAATAATGCGGGTTTAGCGGGCGGGCTTGCCCGCCGTCTGGCTGCGGCAGCAGGCCGCGTCAAGAGCCCCTCTCCCCGCGACCGCTTCGCGGTGCCCGGGCGAGGGGAGAACGTTTCAGAATAGGCTATAAGACCGACGTCATGGCCAAACGATCCCCCTATCAGCAACGCGTGATCCGCGACTACTACCGCAACCAGGACGCCATCTCGCTCCAGCGGCTGGGCGACCTGGTGACCGAGCTGTATCTGGCCGAGGGGAAATCGCGGGCCCGGCTCTGGAAGCGGGCGGCCGCAACCCTCGAGAAGCTCCAGGTCCCCGCCGACCAGGTGCGGCACCTCGTCCAGAGCGACAACCCCACGCTGCTGGCCAACACGCTGAAGCAGTTGCTCGAGAAGAAGTGACCCAAGGGCTTTGCGTATCGCTTTACGCTGCAAGAGGTTACGGCTTGGGCGTTGCAGCCTGCGATATGGACGTCCCGCCCAGGTGGATGCCCAGCGCTCCCCCGGGTGTTCAGCCAGCGGGAGAATCAACCAAGCTCGCCCGTTTGTCAGACGGGCGCCCGAATGCGCGTGGAATCTGGCCCCTATCGCGCGGAGGTTCCGGAAAACTGGATCGGCTCTTATAATACGTGTTGGGGCATACGGGAGTGCGACCATGACGTACCGCGGACAGATAAAGAATGGCGTCGCGGTGTTGGACGAGCGCGTCAACCTTCCTGACGGCACGCCCGTACGGGTCGAGGTGGAACGCATCGACGCCGACTTCTGGCGCAACAAAAGCGCTGAGGACCTGGCCCGCACGCAGGGCGTTAAGCCCTGTTTCGACCCGGGTGATCTCGCTGGCGACTGGCCCGAGGACGAGTCGATCGACGACTTCCTGGCCTTGATCCGGCGGAGCCGCGTCTGATGGACCTTGTTCTCTTGGACACCGACGTCTTCTCGATGTTCTTTCGGCGCGACCCTCGCAGCCTCCGTTACGACGAGGACGTGCGCGGCCGAATCCGCTGTCTCTCCTTCGCCACTGTGGCGGAATTGCGTTTCGGCGCAATCGCGGCCGCCTGGGGCGAGCGGCGCCGCCAACAGCTTGAAGACGCGATCGCACGCGCCGTCGTCCTCTCTGCCGACGACTCCGTCACTTTGTTCTGGGCCCGGGTGAAAGCCGCGCGACAGCATGTCGGCCGCCCGATCTCCTCCGAGGACTGCTGGGTCGCCGCCACAGCCCTGCGCCACGACATCCCGCTCCTGACGCACAACGCCGCGGACTATCAGGACATTCACGGTCTGAAGCTCATCACTCACCCCGACGCCCAACCATGAGGGCCGACAACACCAGAGGGCAGCGTAGCGTGCCACCGTCTCGCACGGCCGCGCGGGTCAAGATCGAGGTCATGCCCCTTAACACCCGGGAGATGGAGGGAGAAGCGTGAAACGCGACATGGATTTGATTCGCGCGATTCTTCTGCACGTAGAGAAATGTGACAATCTCCAATTCACGATTGAAGGCTACGACGAGCAGTGCATCGCGTATCATGTTCGTTTGCTTGTACAAGCTGGCTTCTTGCTCGCCCGGACTTCGACTTCCTTGAGTGGCGAAATCGAATTGCAGGACTGCGGGACTACGAGTCTCACCTGGGAGGGTCACGAGTTTCTAGAGGCCAGCCGCGATGAACGTCTGTGGTCAAAGGCCAAGCAGGCGGCCGGCTCCACGGGCGGCATGGTTCTCGATGTCCTGAAATCCGTCCTCATCGGCCTGGCAACCGACGCGGCGAAGAAAGCGGCAGGGCTTTCGTGAGGCAATGGGCAAACCAGAATGGCGAATCTATCTCCAAATCCCTCACCCCCGGCCCCTCTCCCCGCAAGCGGGGAGAGGGGAGGCTAGACTGCGAGCGTCCTCCGCCTATTTCTTCGCCTTGACCGCGGCCTGGGCGGCGGCCAGACGGGCGATGGGGAGCCGATAGGGCGAGCAGCTCACGTAGGTCAGCCCGGTCCGGAAACAGAAATCGACGCTGGCCGGGTCGCCACCCTGCTCGCCGCAGATGCCGATCTTCAGCCCCGGCCTTGTCGCGCGGCCCTTCTGCACCGCCATCTCGACCAACTGGCCCACGCCTGAGGCATCGATCGTCTGGAACGGATCGGCCGGCAAAATGCCGTCGTCGAGGTAGTCCTGCAAGAAGCCGCCGATGTCGTCGCGGCTGAAGCCGAAGGTCATCTGTGTCAGGTCGTTGGTGCCGAAGGAGAAGAACTCGGCGGAGCGGGCCATGCGATCGGCCAGCAGGCAGGCCCGCGGGATCTCGATCATCGTGCCGTAGAGGTACTCGACCGCCACGCCCAGCTTCTGCTGCACTTCGGCGTGGACCCGATCGACGACCTGCTTGGTGACCTCCAGTTCGGCCACGTCGCAGGTGACCGGGACCATGATCTCGGGATGGGGGTGTTTGCCCTGCTTCAGGAGTTCGGCGGCGGACTCGAAGATCGCCCGGACCTGCATCTCGGTGACCTCCGGATAGGTCACCCCCAGGCGGACGCCGCGGTGGCCCATCATGGGATTGCTCTCGTGGAGGGCCTCGCCCCGCTGGCGGACCGCCTCGACGTCGATCGAAAGCGCCTTGGCCAGTTCGGCCTGGGCGGCCGGGCTCTGCGGCACGAACTCGTGCAAGGGCGGGTCGAGCAGGCGGATGGTCACCGGCAGGGTGTCCATGGCCTCGAGCGTGGCCTTGATGTCGCGCTTCACGAAGACGAACAGCTCGTCGAGCGCGCCGCGGCGCTCCTCCTGCGTATTGCTGAGGATCATCTTCCGCAGCAGGAACAGCGGCTGGTCGGAACCGGCCCCGTAGAACATGTGCTCGGTGCGGAACAGCCCGATGCCCTCGGCGCCGAAACTCCGGGCGACCTTGGCGTCGGCGGGGGTGTCGGCATTGGTCCGCACGCCCAAAATCCGCTGCTGGTCGACCAACTCCATGAATCCCGCAAATCGCGGGTTCTCGGTGGCGTCGATCATGTTCAACTTGCCGCCGTAGACCAGGCCCCTGGTGCCGTTGAGCGTGAGCAGGTCGCCCTGCCTAAAGGTGCGGCCGTCGGCGCTCATCGTCTTGGCCTTGAGGTCGATCTTCAGCCCGCCCGCCCCCACGATGCAGCACTTGCCCCAGCCGCGGGCGACCAGGGCCGCGTGGCTGGTCATGCCGCCCCGGGCGGTGAGGATGCCCTGGGCCGCCCGCATCCCCTCGACGTCCTCGGGGTTGGTCTCTTCGCGGACCAGGATCACGGCCTTGCCGGTCTTGGCCTGGGCCACGGCCTCGGCCGAGGTGAAGACGATCTGTCCGCAGGCCCCGCCCGGGCCGGCCGGCAGACCCGAGACCACCGGCTCGACGCCCTTTTCGGCCTCCGGATCGACGATCGGGTGCAGCAGCTCGTCGAGCTGCTCCGGCGCAACCCGCATCACGGCGGTCTGCTCGTCGATCAGCCCCTCGTCGAGCATGTCCATGGCCATGTTCAGGGCGGCGGTCCCGGTCCGCTTGCCCCCGCGGCACTGGAGCATGTAGAGCTTGCCCTCCTGGATGGTAAACTCGACGTCCTGCATGTCGGTGTAGTGTTTTTCAAGGGCGGTGCGGATGTCGTCGAGCTGCCGGTAGAGCTTCGGCCACTCGGTTTGCAGCGACGGCAAATGGCGGTTCTGGTCGCTCTTGGTCTCCTCGTTTAAGGGGTTGGGCGTGCGGATGCCGGCCACCACGTCTTCGCCCTGGGCGTTGACGAGCCATTCGCCGAAAAACTTGTTCTCGCCGGTGGCGGGGTTTCGGGTGAAGGCCACGCCGGTGGCCGAACTCTTGCCCATGTTGCCGAAGACCATGCTCTGCACGTTGCAGGCGGTGCCCCAGTCGTGCGGGATACCTTCGATCTTGCGGTAGGAGACGGCCCGCTTACCGTTCCAGCTCTTGAACACCGCGCCGACGGCGCCCCAGAGCTGTTGCTGCGGATCGTCCGGAAACTGGCGGCCGAGGACCTCCTTGACCTTGGCCTTGTAGGCCCCGCAAAGCCGCTTGAGATCCTCGGCCGTCAGGTCCGTGTCGGCCTTGTAACCCTTAGACTCCTTCAGCTCGTCCATGATCTTCTCCAACTGGCCCCGCACTCCCTGGCCCTCTTCCGGCTCGATGCCCTCGGCCTTCTCCATCACCACGTCGGAGTACATTGTGATCAGGCGGCGGTAGGCGTCGTAGACGAACCGCTCATTGCCCGACTTCTTGATCAAGCCGGGGATCGTCCGGCTGCACAGCCCGACGTTTAGGACAGTCTCCATCATGCCGGGCATCGAGCGGCGGGCGCCGCTGCGGCTGGAGAGCAAGAGCGGGTTGGCCGGGTCGCCGTACTTCATGCCCATCGCCTCTTCGGTCTGCTTCAGGGCCCGGGCAACCTCTTCTTTCAGCCCCTCCGGGTACTGCGCGCCGTGCTCCATGAAGTAGGTGCAGGCGTCAGTAGTGATCGTGAATCCGGCGGGCACCGGCAGGCCCAGGCGGGCCATCTCGGCCAGGTTGGCCCCCTTGCCGCCCAGCAGGTTCCGCATACTGGCGTCGCCGTCGGTCCCCCCGGGACCAAAGCTGTAAACGTATTTTTCCATCGTTGGCTTCCTTCCAGACCTCAAATCGAGCAAGAGTATCCGATAAGCCACTCCGCCGGGTCTCGAAACAATCGAGGCAGACGTTCTCCGGTGTGGCCCGACCAGCACATCTAAAGCCGCCCAGTTTATCAGTGCCCGCCGCAATCGTCAAGGAACCGCCAAAACCGTTGCACGGCAAGTATTTCCGGCAACGCGGTCCTTGGGGTAGTCGAGGTCGACGGACACCGGCGGGGTACGATGCCGAGCATGGTCTTGCCGGTCGGCAAGCCCCAGGGAAGTCTTTTGGGGCCGGTCATCGATTACGGCTCCGCTTGCTCCAGCCGCTTCCCTCAGAAGTGGGTCTTCGGCGGGTACACAGCTCCATACTCCGGCGATGCGCCTGGGCGTGACCAGCGCCAAGGACGGCAGGGCTGCATACCTCGGCACCGCGCGCCCCGTAATTCGGTGGTTATTCGAGGCGCGTCACGAAACCCATGAGTAGATGGGACGACAGCTCGATTTGGCAAGCCGAGCATTACGCGTCGGCGGCGGTAGGCCACTCGCTTAGGGCCTCCCTCACCTGTTCAAGATTGACTTCCGGCTTCGGATCACCGAGATCCGCACCACTCACGACTCTAAGGAACGCGTCTGGGTAGCGGTTGTCCCATCGACGCAGGGCGTAGAACTTCGCCGCGGCCATCACGTACATGGCACCGAGTTCCGCGGCTGGCTCGAAGCAGGCACTCATGTAGTTAATGGCTGTAAACGCCTTCTGAACCATCTGGCTGTTGTCGCCGTGCCGCCTGTAATCCCGAGCTGCGCGCGGATACATGCGGAGCAGCGTCGGCCACCCCAAGAAGTAGAGAAGATTATTGACCCAGCGTTCAAAGTCGCGATCGTCGGGGGCGTCCCCGTAGGCCTTGTTGAACGCCGTGCGCAGCGTCGAGCGAAACCAATCCTCCGTCTCCTGGCCCCTGCTTTGCTTCAAATCGCACCAGGCGTTTGGCCTAGCTTCCATCAGGTCGCCGCGCTCGACCGTTGCGTATAGAGCAAGGTCTTGGTAGACCTCGACTTCGCGGTGGGTATGCTTGTTCCTGTAACTAGCGTTGTAGGGGCCGGCGATGCCATTTACGTAAGGATGGACAACCTGATCGGCGGCGATGTGGGTGAGGTATCCACAGGCGAAGGCTAGGGTCATCTTGTCCTGGTCGCGCCAATGGCCTTCCGAATCGCGCCATATCGCTTCGATCATCTCAAGTGGAAGCACGTTCGGCTTCTTGGAGTGAAGAAGGTCGCCCCACGTCCACTCCGGGGGCTCAGCGACCTCCTCTTCGGGCAAGTCATGCGGCCAACGTCCGCGTATTGCGTAATAGGGCAGGTCGGGCCCGAGCGATCCGAGTTCCATGTACCGCGCATTCTCGTTGAGCATTTCCACGAACCCGGCGAGCACGGTCTCGGCGGCCAGTTTCTCTCGGACCTTCCTGGCGATCAGCATGTGGGCAACGCAGGCTGGCATGATCGACTCCTACTCCCGTTAGCGAAACCTCATCCCTGGGCCCCGGGGGCGGGACAACTCGAGAATTTGTATCGGATCCCATGTCTCGTAGGTGCCCTTGGCAAGTTGATCGATAAGGGCCTCATGGTCCGCCGCCGCTTGCTGGGCGGCCTTGGCAAGCGCGGAGACGACCTGGGAGACGGCTATTCCCAGGTGCGCGACCCCCGTCGTCGCTACTGGCCTTCCCGCATTTGCTCCGGCGGACGCGCAACCTAATCCGCAGCGCCTTTCTGAAAGCTGGGTGAACGGCGTAACGATTATCGCTAGGTGAACAATGCCTTGAGCTTCGAGGTATTGTAGAGGAACTCGTACGAGTAGTGTTCCTCCTCGTCCTTGACATCCATTCTGTCCGAAGGCAACTCGAAACACCAGCACACCATAGCCTCCCAAAGGAAACTAGCCAACCCCTCCGGAGACATGTTGGCCAAGCCTTGGCCAGCGCCGATTCCAGAGCGTCGGGAGCGGAAATCTCGTGTCAGTCCCGAGAAAATGTTGTCTGATCGTCTCGTCCAACGTTCAGTTTCTGACGCACGTTCCGACGCTCGGAATCTCCGGAGAAGGGCGTCAGTTTCTGCATGATCACCTGCTGGCAGACCGCGCAGAACGGATTCTTGAGAGCTCTCATCCGGCAATTGAACTCGGGCCGATAGCAGCCGCAGTGGTAGTAATCGGCGCCTTCAAAGGCGCCGACCGTCCCAATCACCACCGGGCTGGGTTGGGGATCGCAAAGCGCGCAGTTGGCGTTCTTCGTCGTGGGGATCGGGGTTGCCGGCTGAATTAGAGCGCGCCATTTGATGGTGTCCCGATTGCTGTTGATGGTTACGTTCGGCTGGCTGGGCTCGTACGCGGGGTGGTGGTCGTGCCCAACGTCGATCCCACAGCCGGCATAATACTCGTATTCATCCGCGAGGCCGAATGCCGTGTGCCCTATTTCGTGCAGAGCGGTCTCCATAGCGCCGGGGGCCTTGGAGAAAGTGGCGACCGCTCCCCCCGAGCCACCGTACACCGTGCTGTTGACAATGACTAGGGCAATGTGCCACTGGGGGACCTGGACGCTGGCCAGACTCATCACGGTGAGGTTATTCACTTCGAGCAAACGCCGGATGCCGTTGTTGCCGAACGAGGCGTCGAAATATGTGCGGGCAGTGACCCCCGTTCCTCCACACGAGGTGGGGTCATCGGCGCCGCTATCCGTAGACGTGACGTCCACGCGGTACACGTTGATTGCCGTGCGGAGGTGGTCGAAGGGAGACGTGGCGAGAAGCGTGTTGAGGAATTGTTGGGCGTCCCCCGCGAACAGGGCCATCTCACTGCTGCGGTATCCTTCGGAAAAGATGAGGAGGTTCCATCGCCGCATAGCGGGCCCAGCGTCCGCGATCTTGGTCGTTCCCAAGATGCTGCCGTCAGCGGTACTCATGCAATTCTCCGGTTGGAGATCGGTACAGTTATCTCTACAGCAAGAGTTCGCCGAAATGACCCCAATATGTTGTGTTGCTGGCAAAGCAACCAATACAACCTGTGGTACCCAAGTCACGGAAGTCTTGCTGTAGAGTTATTCCTTACGCAACACGAACCGTGCGATTTCCGTAGCTGGCTGTCGGGCCAGGTCGGGAACCTGTGTGCCGCCACCCGGGAGACTTTTGGGTTGCGGGCTGCTGAATAGAGCGACTGCGTGCCCTTCTTCGGCATCGGGAACCAGGATCATAAACACGCCCTTGCGTCCGGGGGTCGCCTGACGCGCTACACTCCGCTTCGGATCGTCAGAGAAGACTTCCACGTCTTGCCGAATGGGGTTCTGCATCACGCGGCGGAAAACTGGGCGGTCTTGCACGTCACGTATTTCGCACCAAAACCCTGTGTAGTCCTCGGCCCCTTCGATCGGGTCAGAGGGTGGCAGGGTCATCTCCACCGATTGCTGGGAAACCAAATGCAGGTGGTCGCCGTCGAACGAAAAGACTAGCCGGACCGCCTTGGTCGGTTTTCCCTCGACCGGAGGAACGCTTGATTCTGGCATTGTTAAACTCCGGAACCCTTGTAGCGGATGCCACCAGCGTGTCAGAGTACGCTTGTTTCCGGCAACCCCCAAGACCGATGACTCCCTCAACTTACCGGGTACGCCCCACGTGTCAAGATGCCTTGGGTTCTCGAAGCGCCCCGATGGGTGATTTTCCGGGCTCTCCGCGCCGGGTGGATGAGGCCCCATCTCGGGCCGGAAATCGTTTCATTCAGAGGCCGATCGGGCCGCACCCGCTGTCCGGGGGCTGGAGGTTTTGCAGTGCCGATGACCCCGGCGAGCGGCCGAGACCCAGCCGTCCGCTCATTCGCCAGGAAAATGCACCACACACCATGTACGGTGGTAGAGGAGGGGCTGCTTCGCGTATATTGCGGGACGTATGCCGCTTCGGGGGTCAAGGGGCGAGCAGCCGCGAAGCATTGGTCGACGTGATGGATGAGAACGATCTGGCACCGCCGAAGAACTTCGTCTTACTGGCCGCCGTCTTCGAGGGGGGGCTGGCCGTCGTGGCCGTGGGCCTGGGCTGGCTGGTGGGCCATAACCCGCTGGATTCGTTTCCCCGCACGCCGGCGGAGGCCGCCTGGGGTGCGGCGTGGGGCGCGGCCGCCGTGTTGCCCCCGGTGGGCCTGCTCGGGCTGTGCCTGAAGTGCCCGCTGGGGCCGTTTGTCCGGCTTAACCGCGTGGTCGATGAACTGCTGGTGCCCTTGTTTCGAGACTGCCGTCTGCTGGACCTGGCGGTGATCTCCGCGCTGGCCGGGCTGGGCGAAGAGATGTTGTTTCGGGGCGTCGTCCAGCAGGCGGTGGCCGACTGGTGCGGCGGGCAGACTGAGACGGGGATCTGGATCGGATTGGCCGTCGCCGCGGTGCTCTTCGGGCTGGCCCATACGATCACTCCCACCTATGCCCTGCTGGCCGGCGTGATCGGGCTGTATCTCGGGTGGGTTTGGCTCCGCGCAGACTACAACCTGCTGGTGCCCATCGTGGCCCACGCCGGATACGATTTGCTTGCGTTGGTTTATCTGGTAAGAATAAGAAGGAGGGGGGGCTTGCCGGT
>Ga0315291_10012475_pt1 | contig 10311 bp, 12 predicted proteins | sample YL17G12_20_MG_FD_203070 | JGI IMG/M metagenome (GOLD analysis project Ga0315291, IMG submission 203070) | Sediment microbial communities from Yellowstone Lake, YNP, Wyoming, USA - YL17G12_20 | ecosystem: Environmental > Aquatic > Freshwater > Lake > Sediment | place: USA: Wyoming | collected...
AAGTAAATATGCCTGTCTTTAGAAGATAACTCGAATGACTTGACAGACTTACTATAAACGTGTACACTTATGGCTTGGTAGTAAAAGACCTATTTAAGTAGTGTTTTTTACGCAAATGATAAATAACTTTGTGTATGCGTAAGCCTGCACACCTTTAACTTAACTGGAATTTTCGGAATACAAAAATGTTTACAACTAACCTGAAACAGACGAATGAGTTGCATATGGTGGCATTAGCCTCCAAGCGCCTCTGTGCCGGTTATTGGGTCGGGTTCTCAACACCAAGTAATGAACAAGATCCCATTAAGATGGCTTCCTCCTATAAGGAGTCTAGGACTACATAAAAGTATCCAGGACATTTATAAAAGGAAGCCGCTAAGGAAACGAAGCGGCTTTTTTGTTGGCCCCAACATAGTTGGGAACCAATGTTAGTGTAGGATAGTGTGAATAGGTGGTAACGTAGACCACGTCGGGCACTGTAAAAAACATCTGGCAAAAGGGCGGGTTCGGTGATGAAACTCCTTGTGTGGAGCGAAAAACCCGGATTGTAAAGAGCATCAATTAGCCTCGGAAGGAAGACCGATGTCCAAGGCATGGTCCAGGTGCTCTTTACAATAGGCATTGTATAGTGCCTACAAGAATTTGGGGTAGTAGACCGTTAAGGAGACGGGTCAGTCTGTAAAACTGATGCCTCTGTGCCAGCCTGGTTCGATACCAGGGTGCCCCACCAAGTTTCAGGATAGACGGAGAGCTCGAAGTCCCAAGTAGCGGATGCCGGTGAACCGGTCCTAGTTTACCGTGAAGTATGGTTTGTTAAAACTCGCTCTTTCGAGACGCAACTACCGAAAGGTAGTCCTGAAAATTTATAAAATATAACTACCGCGGAAGCAGGTAGTGGAGATGAAAGTTCTCCAAACTGATATGGGCGAGCATGTACGCTGGGGCGCGAATTGCACTTGCAATGCGATTGTTGAGGGTTCGATTCCCTCCTTGTCCACCAAAATTTGTTGTCCGGACGACCTAGTGTTGTGCATATATAACGCAACTGTTTCTATGCATGTAAATTAGGCTGTGGTATTCGAGCTGTGCGTTAGGTGCAAGGTTGCATAAAGGGCTAACTCCCTACCTAATATGGCGTCGTGAAGTTGTAGACCAATAATCAGGCAAAAGCTACAATACAACAAAGTTTTCTAAAGTGTTCATTCAGCAAACTCAAAAAAATTCAACTTTAACTTGAAAATAAAACGAACACTGATTATATTTGCCGCAGTCGCATTTTGGAAGTGCAACCGCCTGTCTAGCGGATTCAAGCGAGTTCGATTCTCGTCTGCGGCGCCACAATTTAAAGAGTACCTACTGCACCTAAAAAATTCAATTGAAAATGAAAAAAATGTGTACTCTGTCTTATTCGCTCTTTTAGTTCAATGGTTTAGAATGCTGGTTTTGTAGTCCAGCGATGAGGGTTCGACTCCTTCAAAGAGCACCACATAATGTTTGATAAAGGTATAAACCTTAAAAGGGTCGGTCGGAACTACTATATCAAACATTGTTTAGTGAATGTATAATCAGCGTTCTCGCAGATGCCCCCTACGCACTAAACAAATTTCTTACTGGGATTATTGTCAGTCAGGTCAGACGGCCAGCCTTGGAAGTTGGAGGTCGTGAGTTCGAATCTCACATCCCAGACCAGTTTTACAGAGTATGATGAAATGGTATCATCCCACCTTCGGAGCGTGGACGTCTCAGTTCGATTCTGAGTACTCTGACCAATTTGCCTCTGTAGCTCAATGGTAGAGCAATCGGTCGATAACCGACAGACCTAAGGTTCGATTCCTTTCGGAGGCACCATATAAAGAATTCTTCCAGCAAGAGGCTTATTGCTTTTTAGGAATGTTTATAGAATTGGGCCCCTGTAATTTCAGATACTCAGCAGAGGTACAGATAAATATAATATCTGTATTTAATTGGTATATTTAAATGGCTCATTGTATTTTAGTTAATGGCATATGGTATGACCCTAATCATTATTGTTCAAGGACAGTCGGGGCATACGCAATTAAACATTGGGCATCACACTTTAATTTTAAAGTGAAAGTCATTGATTATGCCCAGTGGCTGGGTGACTCTCTGACTGAGTTGGTCATAGACAGAATTACACACGAAACGCTTGTTATTGGGTTTTCTATTTCCTTTTGGCCTACCAGCGGAATTATCCCTGTCAATATCCGTAATCTTATATTACGGATTAAGGAAGATTATCCACACATTAAACTTGTGCTGGGTGGTGCACGAAAGCCGAAGAAAGCACTCGATATAGAATTTGATCAATATTTTATAAAAGAATCTGAGGATAAATTTGTCGAGTATCTTCAGTCGTTGTCAGGGCACGGATTTAAGCATTTTTTCAACAAAAAATTTGACATTACACAACTTAATCATCGATTTGATAAATCGGATGCTATATTACCGGATGAAATATTACCTATCGAGCTTGGTCGTGGATGCATTTTTAAGTGTAAATTTTGTGCACACGAGAATTTAGGCAAGGCAAAGAAAACATATCAGCGAAATCATCGGCTGGCGCTTGACGAGATGGCCTATAATAAAGAAAATTTTAATGTATATAGATATAATTTTATCGACGATACTGTTAATGAAGATAAAGATAAGGTTGAAAGATTATCAAGTCTATCGCATGATTTGGGATTTAACATTCAATGGCAAGGGTATCTCCGTGCCGATCTTATTTGGTCAAATCCCGAATCTATCATACAGTTAAAACAATCAGGAATACAATCGGCGTATTTTGGTATCGAGACATTTAATTCTACCGCAGCAATGGCCATTGGCAAAGGATGGAGTTCTAGGCATGCAAAGAACTTTCTTCCTGAAATACAAAGAATATGGAATATACCCTTGGGTACTAATTTTATTGTTGGATTGCCGGGCGAAGACGAAAATTCGTTAAAGGACACATTAGCATGGTGTATAGATAACCCGATTGGTAGTTATAAATTTGTGGCACTTACGTTGTATACAGAATATGACGGTGTACAGAGCGAATTTACCACATCTTACAAAAAATACGGGTATAGTGTTGGGCATAACGGAACATCATGGGATAATTCTATTATGAATAATACCAGGGCTCTTGAAATTTGTAATGAATTCAATACCATACTTGATCATTACAATCATATAAGTAGCTGGACATTAATGAATATTCGAAATATTGGTGGTCCCGATAAGTTGACGCTGCCCGAATATCAAAGATATGTTGATAAACATGCACCAGATTTTATCACACGATATATAACATTATTAGAACAGACAGATTAGGAATAAAATGTATTATACATCTGATGGCACAAGATTTAAATTATGGATTGACGCAAGAATACATCAAAATCGTACCGGGCATGTTCCATTATTTGATTATCATAATAATGTATGGAAATCGTTACGCCAGGATCTGATACCTGATAGACCTCTATGGGATTTGTATAAAGAACAAGCCCAGAGATTGCGCGATCAGCATTCGTGGTTAAGTCTTATGTATTCCGGCGGAGCCGATAGTCATAATATTCTTATGGCATTTCTTTTAAATGGGGTTCATCTTGACGAAGTTATTACCTGTGATTCGAGTTTTGGAAGACCTGCTACATTCGATACCAATTCGTTAAATTTACATTCGGAATTTGAATTAACAGCAGCACCGGTACTGAATTGGGTTATAAAAACGTACCCTAAGACAAAGGTAACAGTGATCAAATCTACCCCCGATAGTATTGCTGTTTCTGGTGAGAGTTTACATAATCAATTAACTAATCATAGATTATTGACATTATTTAATGGCTTCGAACACGATACGCAAATTACTAGTATCGGTACTCTTATTGTTGGGCAAGATAAACCCTTTCTTATAAAGAACGGGGAAAATTTCTTTTTTTCCTTTTCTTGTATTGTATCTAATTTTTCTAATAGAAAATCGGTCCCGTTTTATTGGGATCATACTTTTCCTGAACTGCATATTAACCAATGTAGGGTGTTGGCAAGAAACGGTGTTTATATAGAGACAGGTGCAGTAAAGGAAAGTCAGCTAGCAAATAGGGAAAGATATAAAGATATTCTCTATAAAAAGACATGGCATCGTAAATTTCAGGTAAATAAAATGTCTGATTACTTCGAAGGCAATCCTTATACTGGTGCCTTTAATTATATTGATCCGTTATTATGGAAAAAAATGGCAGATTTACGCCAAGACATCTTAACTTCGTCTCATTTAACTTTAAAGGATATTTATCCATGCAGGACAGAACAATTTCCTCTTTACTTGCCGCCTTTTCCTTCTTAGCCTGTAGTCCTGTACACGCGGTAGAATATAATGTTGTCTATCCTTTCCCTATTACCAATTCTGAACTTTCTACAAATATGATTCCACAATATCGTGCATGTTTTGCAGCTAACGGAGATAAATTAAATATTCATGTTAAACCGGGTGGCGATACTATTGTTGGTGCAAAATTTGCAATTGAGAATAATTACAGTATTATAACTACTATTACAGGGAAAGAGAAAAATAGCACAGATGAGATACGTTCTTTATTAGGAAATTCATCATTAGGCAGTTTTCCTCTTTCTTATTTCAGGTATACTGTTATTAAAGCAAATAATAAAGCAAGTAAAGATGATGTTATATTTGTTACTACCGCGAATGAACGAGGTATATCGGGCGACTTTGCTCGTGAAATTGTAGCAAATCTAAATTTAAAAAATGTGGTATATATCTATCTGCCAACTGCAGGAGAACGTATTACCTATACTATTTCTAATTTAGTTGATTATGCCCTTGTGCCCGATTCTGATGCCGTAACACAATTGGCCAGGGAAGGTAGATTTAACATAGTTGATTATGATAATCAACTTGAGGGTCTGTGGTGGTTTATGACTAAGGATAAGGACCTTGAATCTAAATTTAGATCATGTACCACTAAAATCAATTATCCGTCTTTTCTTGGAAAAGTTACAGATGAAACGATTTCTCGTTGGAAAAAAAGATTTCAGTGACGTTAACATCGTTATATGATAGCCCGTTTCTTGTGCTTATTAATGATAATCACGCGCCTGGTATTGAGCGGTAGCGCCAGACGTACATTACTTTTTATCTAATATGTTTTTAGATATGCCATTTGGCTAAGGCAGAAGTGACAACATCAACGTTAATGTTCCCTTGCTTTTCTGCAACGTCTTGATAAGGCGTAGGTCCGTGGTTCGATCCCACGTGCAGGCACCAAAATTTGCAACCGTACAGATAGATGACTGGATCTATGGTCGGTATATGATGATCCGCTCCAGTCAGCTCGTTGTTATATGTTGGTTCAATTCCACTGCAAATATTCCTATATCGCGTTTGACTTCTGGTGAGGTCCGTGGACTTTCAATCCACTTAGGCGAGTCCGATTCTCGTACGCGATACCATACAATTCGGGGAGCAAACTTTGACGGTGAAGTCCTGCCTCTTAAGCAGAGAGAACCCATTTCGAGTATGGGGCCCCCCACCAATCAATCCGCCTTACCTTGTTACTATATTATATACAAGACTGGTGGCCTATTTATAACGCCTTAGTGTAACGGTTAGCACGCTTAACGAAAGTGATCCTGTTAAGGATACGTTCAGCACCAAAATTCAATCCACTCATAAGGGAGCAGTCGGGGTTCGATTCCCTGGGGCGTTACCATTTGACAATAAGATTAACCTATGTTATTCTGAGACTAGTTATAGGAGTCTCAATGAATAGATTGCTTATTGTGTTAGCATTAGGGTGGGTTGGAATTGCCTCAGCGCAAATTTCCACCATTCCTATTGACCCACGTTGCGGACAAGTTTTTTGTCCACCGCCTCCGCCCAACCCATGTACAGTGGATCCCAATTTGTGTAAGCCTAAACAAGTTGTTCCTGTCCAACCAGTTGACAGATGTTGGATTCCAGAGGGTTGCCCACCGACAAGCAAGAAGGATGAATTCAAATGTATCGATGGTATCAAGTACCAAAAGATAAAGACTCCAGATGGTATGTGGGTATGGAGACCAGTTCTTCGGATTTCCGGCGAGCCTACTAAATGTGAAACACGCGACTAACACACAAGGAAATCAAATGAAAAAACTATTATTGGTAGCAGCAATTGCGTTTGCAATGTCTGCCAGTGCTCAAACAATTAGCGGCCTTGGTGATGAATTCAATACCTTGGCAGCAGAATTGCCGGGATTGAATGTAACGATGTCAGATAATACTGATTATAATATAAGATTGAAGAAAGAATATGATCTTTATATTACAGATCAAACTCAAAAGAAGGCCGCGGTAGCCGCAGCCATTGCAGTGATTGAACGTGATGTAAAAGCACCTGTTGAACAGAAGTTACGCTCTAGAGTAAGTGAATACCAAGCCCGCTGCGCCCGCACATTCGATCGTGATACCGAGATGGATCAATATAATCAGTGTGTTGCAGATAAAGCAAATATTGAACAGGAACAACGAGATGCAGGGATTTGGTGGGAAAATTATAAGACTATATGGAATAAGACGAATGTCGAGCCAGTAAATGCAGTTATTCTAAAACAGAATGCTCGTATTGAGCAGATTGATGCACAGATGAAGGCAAACTTCAAACTGTTTACTAGTGCTCAAGATCGTTTCATAGAGGTTAAGAAGCGCCTGTCTGCTATTACAGACACAATGAGTATTTATTGTGCTAAGATGCCTCCGTTAGCAACAAATAAATTTACCTATAATGAATGGGTCAAGTGGTGTTCCAATGTTGATTGGGACGGCGCCAGTCGTAAATTGCCACCTATGTATAAATGGCAAGGTTAAAATAATGCGTGCGGTTTAGGGAATACGTTTAGCCTTCCAAGCTGAAAGATGCAGGTTCGAATCCTGTCGCCCGCTCCAATTCAGAAAGTAAAATATGTTTTCATTTTTTAAACGTAAACCTAAAGAACACTGGCAATTGGTTAAGACTATATCAATTTCTGTTTCCTATTATAATAAAAAAGGTAAGGTTTATTATCATCTATTTGAATCTAATATCAGGAATAGAAAAACAGAGATAAAATGTAGTATTGATATGCCTTCATATTTAGATTTGGAAGAGGAAGCAAAACGATTTGATACCTATCAGGAGATAATTTATCGTTGGGAGAAAGGTCGAGTTGATCCAGATATTCCAACATATGATCAAATCCCTGAAGAGGAAACAGTAGCCATCCTAAAAGGAAAGGTAATGTAAGAAAATTTTATCTCCAGTTTAGTTTCAAGTCTTTAAGTCTAGTAGATTACACAGGCGCGTAACCATTCCGTAGTGGTCGAACGATGATAAGAATTGATAGGCTTTCAATGTCTGTAGCATAAACTAATGCCTTCAGTATCGGCAATGATGCAACCCTGTTACTAGATGTGTGCTTCGGCTTACCATCGAGAGGGGAAGATTTCGGGTTTGGACCGTTCACACCTCTTGAAAGCTGTTTTATAATGGGTCCTTCGTCTAATGGCAAGGCCGTCGCCCGATTAGCGATATACCTCAGTTCGATTCTGAGAGGACCTACCAAATATGATGTATCGCCGTGTGGCACGGATCCCTGGTCGCGGGTACCCGGTCTAAGTTCAATCCTTATATACATCGCCAATTTTTATATTGTAGTGTAACGGCAGCACGCCGACGATTTAGCGCCGGGGGTGAAGTAAAATTCTTCCAATCACTAAAATTTATATGGGTCATTAGTTCCAATCGGCAGAACAGCAGTCTCCAAAACTGCGTGATGGGCGTTCGAATCGCTCATGACCCGCCATACAATCCGACTTTAGCTGATGTGATCATAGCGCCGGTGTGAAGCTCCGGTGAACCAGGTTTGATTCCTGGAGGTCGGACCAAAACAATTCCGGTAGAGGCGCCATGGTGGCAACCGCTTGACTGTTAATCAAGACTAGCTTGGTTCGATTCCAGGTACCGGAGCCAAAACGTTGCATGTGGCCACATGCGAACAGGAATATATAAGGTGGGCATGGGGCCCGAAAGCATCACTATTCCGAAAATTATAATGCCCCCGTACGCTAATTGGTAGTGCGGACAGTTTTAGAAACTGTTGGTTGGGAGTTCGAATCTGCCCGGGGGTACCATGAAATGCTTGACATGTATAGGTGTTCGTCGTATACTTGCACGATAGCAAGGAGCGATATGGCAAACATTTATCTTATTGGTTCACTAAGAAATCCAAAAATTATTGAAATAGCCACAAAACTGCGAGAAGCAGGACATGAAGTCTTTGATGATTGGTATGCGGCTGGACCCGAAGCAGATGATTATTGGCAAAAATATGAAATCACCAAAGGAAATAATTACAAAGAAGGGTTAGCAGGCTATGCAGCTAACCATGTCTATAACTTTGACAAGCATCATTTAGATCGTAATGATGTCGGAATATTAGCATTACCTGCCGGTAAGTCTGGTCACTTAGAGCTTGGGTACATGATAGGTGCCGGCAAGCCGGGATATATACTTTTTGACGATGCTATGCCGGATAGATGGGACGTTATGTATCTATTTGCAGCAGGTGTCTTTTTCAATCTCGATGATTTGATCAAGGAACTAGAAGTTAAGAAATATCGATAAATAGTAGATATCATTAGGATGCTACTATGAGATTACACGAATTTATAAAAGAAGCAGGCGAAACAACTGTCATTGATAGACCACCCGTGCATCAAAGAGAAGAAGTTCCGCAACATTTACCCGGCGGAGCAACAGTAATGATCCTGAATGATCCTGTTACACCAGCTGAGGTAGTGGTTGAAGCTATCATGTATGGAACTGGACTAAGTGCAGATGAAGCTTTTACAAGAATGGATGATGCTCACCAAGGTGGTTGGGCACCAATTGCTAGTTATGCCAACAGAGATTTGGCAGAAACAGTAGCAAACAAGATTATGACTCATGCTCGGAACAATACGAGATATGATAGATATAGGCCGCTTATACCGTATAATGGTGAATGGCCTCTGCAGGCTGACGTAATGGATGCCGAGCAGTAAGATTTCAAAGGTTGGTTTCAGCAAACAAAAATTACTCTTACCAAAACGCCGAAAGGCAACCAAGAGGCCGGCCCGCTGGGGGCGTGACATGGGTTCGAGTCCCGGCTAAGTCACAACAACCTGTTTTAATTTCAATGGTGTTTGTAATGTAACGGTTAGCATACTTGTCTGTGAAACAGGTAGAGCGGGTTCGACTCCCGTCATTCACCCCAAATAATGTACGTGTGACCCGAAAGGCTAGGGACGAGATTGCAACCCTCGTATATGTAGGTCCGACTCCTATCACGTACTCCAAAATTTGATACACTCTGCGACGGGATATGGGAAGCATATCATTATCAAACCGCTGTGGAGGCGTTAGCGGCTTTGTGTTAGCAGGGTGCCATCTTTGTCTAACTTAATCCCTTAAGGAAGAAGAGCCTTGGCACACTGGTCGTCTGGCGAGCCGGTCTAGAAGCTAACCGCAGAGTGATTTATTGATAAATAGTTGATGAAACTTAGTCAGCTAACAGAAAAGAGTCATTATAAAAAAGATCACGTCTGTAAAACACCAGATGCAGTGTTCTCAACACACATTGGTGGTAAAAACGTTGATATATCAGTTAAACTTCCGTTTGAAACGAACTTAACTAAAGATGAATGTGAGAAGCTAGAGGCTGATTTACACTATGCTGTAGAGAAAGTGCTTTCAGCAAAGTTCTTCAAATAATGCCCCTGTACGCTAATTGGTAGTGCGGCTTGATTCAAAATCATGTGGTTGTAGGTTCGAATCCAACCAGGGGTACCAAACAATGGGCCGCTAAATGCGAAAGGGGATTGTACTCCTTGGCCATGACTTACAAGCGGTTCGCGACCGCTGCGGTCCACCATTCACTAAGTCTTTGTAAATATTATCCTGATTTTCATTGATGGACATACCTTCTTGTTTACTGAAAGTGTAGACATAGACTTATACAGGTATGTAATTAGCTCAGGTGAAGAGCGCCGAATCACAACGGAGGACGCAGATCGAAACCTGCATTACATAGAAAATTTAATGCCCGGAGAGTGCAGCTGGTGAAGCCATCCTCCTTACAAGTGGAAATTGTAGAGTTCGATTCTCTATCCGGGTACCAAACATGGGGGTTGATCTGGAGCGGCTCTCCGGCGCAGTCTTGAAAACTGATGTATCGATGAAGAATCGGTAGGCGATCGACACGACCCTTCCCCCGCCAAGTTTGAGA
>Ga0315291_10012479_pt1 | contig 10309 bp, 10 predicted proteins | sample YL17G12_20_MG_FD_203070 | JGI IMG/M metagenome (GOLD analysis project Ga0315291, IMG submission 203070) | Sediment microbial communities from Yellowstone Lake, YNP, Wyoming, USA - YL17G12_20 | ecosystem: Environmental > Aquatic > Freshwater > Lake > Sediment | place: USA: Wyoming | collected...
GGGGCATCGAGGGCGTGCGCGTCCTTCAGGGCCTGCTGGCGATGACGGGCAGGTATCCTGCGGACGACCTGGAAAGGGCCTGCGGACTGGCCCCCTCCCCCACGCGGCCTTTCGCCTCCAGGCGCTGCGCGCCCTCCTCAAAGACCCGACGCGACAGCTCGAGCTGATCGAGCGCCATCCCCTCATCCGGCCCATGGACTTCTACGGACGCCTCATCCACGTCTCTTTCGGAAAGGAGGAGGACGACACCCACGACGGCAACGGAAACGACGAGTTTACCGCTTTGCGGGATGCCGGCGGGAGCCTCCAAACAGAAGGGCCCGTCCGCATGGAGCAGATGGGCCCTCCCGCCGTACATCCGCCGATCTCGGCGCTCGGGTCGCTCTCCAGCGGAGCCCTATCCTCCGGACCGGCACGGGAAAGCGTACCCGGCCAGAGCGCCTCAGTCAACCACGATACGGAAAGGATACCCCATGAAGAACAGCCTGCTGGACGCCCTCAAGAGCCTGCGCCTGAGCGGCATGGCCCGCTCGCTCGACCTGCGGCTCCAGGAAGCCCGCGGCAACTCCCTGACCCCGGAGGAATTCCTGGAGCTTATCCTCCAGGATGAGCTGCACGTGCGCCACGAGCGGCTCATCGCCCGAAGGCTCAAGGCCGCCTGCTTTCGCGAGCTGAAGACCCTGGACGACTTCGACTGGCGCTTCAACTCCTCCATCAAGCGCAAGGCCATCTACGACCTGGCCACCGGCCAATTCGTCCGGGAGCGCAAGGACGTCCTCTTCATCGGCCCGCCCGGCGTGGGCAAGTCGCACCTGTGCCAGGCCATCGGCTACGAGGTGATCAAGGCCGGATCGCTCGTCCTCTACCGCTCCATCTTCGACCTGGTCCGGGACTTCCTGCGCGACGAGGCGCTGGGCGGCGAAGAACGCATCCTGGCCAGGTACCTGAAGCCCGACCTCCTGATCATTGACGACATGGGCCTCAAGGCCCTCCCCAAGCGCTCCGGGGAGTACTTCTTTGAGATCGTCATGCGGCGCTACGAGACCCGCTCGACCCTGATGACCTCCAATCGCCCAATCGAGGACTGGGGGAAGCTCATCGGCGACGTCCCCTCGGCGACCGCCATCCTCGACCGCTTCCTCCACCACGCCCTCGTCATCCCGATGAAGGGCCGCAGCTACCGGCTCAAGGACGCCCCCGCGATGGAAAACCAGGACGACAAGGACGCTTGCACAGCAGAAACGGAATCGGTCTAATGACCGTCACATCACCCAACGAACCCCGGCCGGTTTTGACCCGTCCCGCCGTGGCCGGTTTTCACCTGTCCGATGACACTGGAGATGCTTGCCGACAATCTGATCATTTGCGACCTCCTCATGGAGAACAGGGGACGGTGCGAGCTGACAACGCTGACGGCGACGACCATGGCCCAGAGACTGAGCAGCGGCGTGCGAAAGCAACTGGCAACGGCGGGCCTCTACCCAGCAAGGGGGCCGACCCTCATAGTATTATACCGCACCCAGGCACGTTTTTAACCCCGCCACCCAGCCTCTGAGGGGCTCCGTCCTCGACCATCTCGGAACGAAAGCTCCCCAAAGGCCCCATATGGCCTGCGAAGGGCATCCCGTGCTGATGGTGCTATGGGGCGGAGTAAATGCGGCCGTGAGAGGGTTCTTCCCACCGCCCCCGGGCATATCCTTATTCATCTTCTGTAGCCCATCTGGTGATATCATCAGTCCTAATGATCCCATGGAGAACGCCGTTCGGCGCGAATCTTAGGCATTGCTGGTTTGCGGCGTTAGTAGGAATGGGCTGATTCTGGCCCTTCTGTAGTGGATCGCAAAGAGGTCCTCATTCGCTGATGCCTCAGTACCCGCCAGAGGGGCACGCCAGGCGGTGTGGACGGCTTTTAGCGGGTGTGGCTTGTAAGACCGCCGCCAGTGCGTTCCAGATGAGTTCTGCCACCACCGCTTCGGTTTCCGCTCCATATGGATGCGCGGAGGGCGAACGATACGGGCCATCTGGCCCTCTGGGGCGCTTACCGGTCTGCTGTGAGGCAGCGAGATCGGGTCCTAAGATATACATTGGAACAAGCAGGCCCTGCAAAGGGTGTTTGGGACTCACAATATGTGCGTAAGTAGAGTTACAATTTGTATCATGTGGGGCCGATTGGTCGACTCCGAATATAGCGTACAGTGGCGTTAGAATGTGCATCAGTTGCGGCGTGAGTGTGCACCTTGGCTGTTAGTGGCGAGGGCCGCCGGAGGGATGGTTCCATGATGCTGGATATCGTGTGGATGCCTGTCCCGGGCGGTTTACTCACACCGGTCTGGAGGGGGTGGCTCAGCACGGCCCTGGCGCTCTGGGTCCAGCGCTTCCTGAAAGGAGGGCGAGCAGGCGCGAGGAGCCAGCATGGAGTAGCCGGCCGATCTGAATCCTGCTAATGGGTGGCGCAAGCCTAAAGGGGCAACAATGCTCCTCCAATGGCCAGCTCTTCTTCGGGGGGATCGGCTACCCTCAGCCTGCCAACGGACCTCAGTTCGCGCAGCGTCCGGCAGCCATAGCGTTCGGCCGCCTTGTGCAGGTGATAGTAAACACGCCCTGCGGTCATGCTCAATGTCACTGCGATGCTCGTGCCCGAGAAGCCCGCGGTATATCGCAAGAGCACCTGCTCCCGCAACAACCTGGTGCCGAGGTACGTGTGGCAGTCCCATTCGTCGGCCTGCGCCGCTGTTGCCAACTCGGCAGCAGACATGGGGGCCTGGTACGCTCTGTCGAATATCATTTCCTGCTCTGCCGAAATATGCATGACCTATTACCTCGCTTTCACTTTTGGCCGGTAACCGATGAAGCCACGGGCACCAAGCTCGTGGAGCCACGTTTGGACGTCCGCTGCACGCACGCCCATGTCTTGTGCTGCTGCGGCCACGGAGACGTGCAACTGTCCATCGAGCTCTCGACACTGAGTGACGACGTAGCACATAAGCAGCTTGGCATCCTTCGAGACCGCGCTGTCGCTGAAAAGTCTCAGTGGCACCTCGGCGGGGCAATACGCCTGCCGGATCTCATGCGAATGCACCTCTCTTCGGATTCGTTGTTGTTCATGACTTAGTCCTTTGAGAACCAGAAGTAGAACCAGGCGAAACGTCCCCCGCCGAGCCACGGACCCGACAAGGCCAAGACGCCAAGACGCCGCAGCCGGCGCCGCCTTCCACAGCCCCGTCCTCCGCACGTTGGGCCACAAGCCCAGGCGGGCGGAGGAGGGAGAGAGGCCTGCGCGTGACGTAAGCCTCGGGGCCAGCTTTGAGATGACCTCCGCTCCTGCCGATGAGACCGGCACTTGAGCGGCACTCGACCGGCACCTGACCGGCACTTCTCCGTTGCCATCCGAGGGCACGACGGCCCTTGCGGTTGCTGACCGGCACGACCGGCAGGTTCTTTCCACTCCTTACCACTTCTTTCTCTTTCTTCCTTCCCTAACTCTCAGGAGTTGGCGAAAGTTGCCGGTCCTGCCGGTTTGGCTCCGCAGCGCCCTGCGTGGCCGTTCGTGCCATCTGCCCGCTGCCGGTCCAACTGCCGGCATCTGCCGGTCCGCTGTGATCGGCCACACGCATTCCCTTCAGGAGCCGTTCGCCTCGGTCTCCCTTGACTTCTTGCACGCCCTCGATCGCGCAGGCCCGTTCGTACGCCTCGCCCCTGCCGACCGCACGGTAGCCGGAGCCCGCGCACCAATCGGTATAGGCCTTGTACCAACCCGTCTTCAGCACGCGGAATTCCGCGCCGATCTCGCAGCAGTCGCCAACGAATTCCACCACGGTGTCGTTCTGACCTCGGTAGCGGCTCATGAGTTCCGTGCTGCTTACCTGCTCGGGGAACGCCATGTCGTTCCGGATCAGCCTGCCCAACCCCTGCACGACCAGGACGAGCAGCCGCTGCAGCGCCTCCGGCGTCGTGACTTTCTCGACAAGGTGGGGGTCCACGCGCCTCGGCCGCTTCGTGAACGGCAGCAGGAGAAGCCGGCGGTACCACGCTGGCGTCTTATCGGGACAGCTCGGCACCTCGTTGCACGTGAAGAGCAGCCGCGCGTAGAGCGGAGCGCTATACGCGTCCTTGCCCTTGTGCTCGACCCGGATCCGCGGGAAGCCGCCCGAAAGGACCTTCGGGACCACGGCGCTCCTGAGGGGGGTGTTGTCCAGGTCGTCAAGTACGCAGAGCAGCTTGTTTTCGAGCTGGGCCAGGGCAAACCGGTTGTCAGCAAGGTCCTGGAGGCTCACGACCGCGGTGTTTAGCTCGCCCACCAGGGCCTGGACTACGGTAAGAAAAGTCGTCTTGCCCGTACTCGTTGGCCCTACTACGATGAACAGCTTGTCCGCGCTGATGTTGGGCACCAGGAGGTAGCCGAGCGCGGTGCAGGCAAGATCGAGGCCGTCGTCGGGCAGGACCTCGCGCAGCAACTGGTCCATACGCTCGCACCTGGCGTCGGGGTCCCACTCGACCGCGATCTGAATTGTGCTCCAAAGCTCGGGGTCGTGCGGATGAAGCTCCCCCGTCGTTGGGTCAACGATGCCGTTCGGACAGTTGACGAGGAGGCGCTCTGGGTTCCACTCGCCCCACGGCCTCCTGGGCACGTCGCGCTGAAGAGCTGCGATCGTTTCGGCCACACGGTCCCTGCTGACGCCCTCGCCCAGGAGCTGCTGGACCCTAACGTCCACACCCACGGCAGGCAGCCACACGCCGCCTCCGTAGACCATCAGCCGTCCGCCCCCGGTCTCGGGGTCGAAGCCATAGGCGTAAGCCCCGTCAGCTTTGATCTGGCGGGCGCGACGTAGGGCCACAAACGAGCCGTGCTCGGGCGAGGGGTCTGCTTCTCCCGGACTAACGCCCTCCGGCGTGGGGGTGGCATACACGCGCGCCGCCATCTCGTCTACAGGATCTTCGCCCTCGTCGGAGGGGTAGGGCGGCGAGCAGTTCGCCGCTGCGAGGCCCAGCAGGACCAGTGCCTCGTGCTGCGTCAGCCCCCGATCCCGCAAGGAAGTCGCGTAGCGGAACAGCGTTTCGTTGCGCTGTCCCTGGAGAACTCCTTCCAGGATATCGGCTGCAGGTCCGCCAGCCGGCTGCGGTTCGCCATCGGCTGACGGGCGTTCCCATAGGTCAGCCAGCGCCGCGGGTAGAGCGGGAAGTTCGCCGGCCCAGTCGGTAAGCGGGGTGCACCCGGCGGCCCATTCATAAGAGCCGCGGATCCTCCTTCCGTCCTTCTCGTAGTCGGCCTCCGAGCCGCCGGGCAACAGCATGTAGTGCGCGTCGCCGGTCCTGATCTCTCCCCACGGGAAGTTCCTGAACTGGACCCCCTCGGTGCTGCCGAACCAGAAGTGCATGCCGCCCGAGGGGGTGCCTACGGCCGGGCATGACTGGTCGAACGGCCGACCTGCGAGCCATCTCGCGAATCCCTCTATGTCGTCCACGTCAACGACGACGTTCCTGCCGGGTATGCCCGCGATGAGGAAGGGCGTCCCCTCTTGATGCAGGGCCCTGAACTCCCCAACGCGCTCGTCGGTACTCTTACTAACGCAGTCTCGCCACGCCTTGAAAGGGCGCTTATCTGGCTTTACAGCGAAACATCGAATGCCCCGTGCTTCATAAGCATTCAGTCTGCTCTCCAAGTCCCCCAACCCGGGCCGGGTCTGGGACACCTGGTCCGCCAAGACCATCCGAATCCTCCAGAAACGCTGAGAGTCTCATACCCTTCGGCCCGCGCCGGGGGCGCGACTGGCCTTCCACGTGCCGACCCCATTCCCTTCGTGCCATGTGTGCCTCTGCGGTCCTCCCGATGAAGCTTTTGACCGAGTTCATCATGTGGACGACCCCTTGACTTAACCTTGCCGTTATCATGCAATGCGTCGACATAATTGTTAAGAGGCGTCATTCTGTGAAACTTGGGCGTAGGAGGAGGGTCTGCGATGGTCGAAAATGGAGGCGATGCTGCCAAGCGCTCTCCGGTGGCATGGCGCCTGAGGTTGCTCCGACAGCGTATCCTCGGGCTCAAGCAGACGGACTTGGCGGGAAAACTGGGCGTAACCAACACCGCGCTTTCGAACTACGAAACCGGCCGGCGGCCGCCCACCATCGAATTCCTTAGCAAGCTGCAGCGGCAGTACCAGGTCAACGTGAACTGGATCCTTACGGGCCGCGGTACGTGGCGCCTGGGGCAGGACTTCCTTTCGGAGCTGGAGAAAGAAGGCCCTGTCCTCCATGCGGACGACCTCGAACTCGTCGAGAAGATCCGCAAGCGCCTCGAGTCACCTACAGGCCCGGGCGCGTTCTCGCGCACCGTCGTGATCGCACCGGGAGACAGCGCACAGACACTGCCTGCCGGGGGTGGGTTCCGGGCGCTGCCGTATGTTGGGAACGAGAGCCGTGTCGACCAGAGGCCTTTCGCCGAAGCAGATGTAAAGGGCTACTTCGTCGTTGAACATGACCCGCGCCTGCCGCCCGAGAGCCTGCGTTGCGTCAAGCTGCCGCACGGGGACTACAGACCTGACCTACCGATGGACAGTATCGTAGCCGTGGACATCCGGCAGATATCAGCGCCGCCGGGCGCGCTGGTCCTGGTGCGCTGGGAGGACGAGGACAAGACCCGGCATCAGGCCATTTGCCGGCTGGTAGCAAGCGATCCGAGGGTTATTTGTCAGCCCCTCGGCGCCGCTGGGCGAGCCCCCGGCTCCAAAGGCGTGGAGTCAGAGCGCGTTCGGATCGTTGGACGGGTTCGGTGGGCCTGGCACCGGCTGTTCTATGACTTGAGCTGAAGGTCCTGCCGGGCGCACAGGAGCAGACGAAGCCAGAGCTGACAGGCATTGGAGCATGGCCATGGTGGCGATTGCTGGATCCGTAGCCGGGAGCATCGGCGGCTGCGCAGCGCATCCGGGACGGCAGCGTGACCCAGGCGCGATGCCTGATGGGCTGCTTCGGGAAGGCGCAGCGCGGAGCCGCACTATGAAAGAGTGGAAAGGAGATGCCCTGGAGATAGGGCCGCCGGCGCAGGCCGGCATGACGGTATTGGAACGGACAATATGGGACGCAGAGATCTATCGTGTGAGACCGTGCGGCCGGAAGAGGCGACGGCCGTGCAATGCTCCGCCAGGACGGAGCGCGTGAGCATCGAGTGCCCCGTAGACAAAAAGACCGCCGCCCAGATCCTCGGCGTCTCAGCGGACACGCTGGATCAGTGGACGGCCAAGTATGGCATTCCGCACATCAAGTACGACATGGACGGCAATCTTGGCAACAAGGGCAAGGTCCGCTACCTGCCTTCCGACCTGTTGGAGTTCAGGGGCCGGTACAGGGTCGAAGGGCGTGACGTGCAAGACGAGGTGGAGGAGATGCTGTCGGAGACCAGAGAGCCGACCTGAGCCCGGCCCGCAGCCATTCAGCACGGTGGGAGAGGCTTGGCTCACAGGACGTTGATCTTATCGTCCTGGGGCGCAAGGTGGGCATAGATCATCGTTGTGCTCACGCTCCGGTGCCCCAGCCACTGCGACACGCGGTAGATGTCCATGCCCTTCATGACGAGATGGCTGGCAAAGGTGTGCCGGAGCGTGTGCAGCGAGAAGTGCGGCAGGCCGCTGGGCCTTACCACCAGCTTCCTGAACTCGACGGAGAGCTCCCGGTTGCCGAACTGATGCCCGTGGCTGTCGAGGAAGCAGTATCCGCTATCCCGCCTCAGTGGCAGGAGCACCTCTTTCAGGTCCTTGTGCAGCGGGACGGTCCGGGACTGGCGGTTCTTCAGGGTGAATCCTTCCTTGTTGACCAGCGTGATGACGTTGCGGTCGAAGTCAATCTCGGGCCAGGTGAGGAACCTGAGTTCGCTGTTCCGGAAGCCCGTGTAGTACGCCGTAGCGACAAGTGGCCAGAGGTAGGTCTGGCGGGCGACCTCCTTCACCCGCTCCCACTCGTCGAACGTGAGGTAACGGGGCGGGTTCTTCTCGGCGTTGACCTTCGCAACGTTCCGAGCCACGTTGCTGAGAACGTAGCCCCGCTGAAGAGCAAAGCCGAGCAGCCCTGAGGCGCTGAACATGCAGTGCCGGACAGTGACCGGCTTCAGGCTTTCCAGGAGCTTCTGCTGATAAGCCTGGATGTGCGACGTCCGGATGTCGCCGGGCTTCTGGAGCCTCTGGCCCTTCAGGAACTCGACGAACCGGGTGACACGGGGCCTGTCGTGGCGGTCGAGGGTGCTTTGCTTTTTCGTGGCCTTTGAGTAAGATAGGTATTCCTCGGACAGCCGATCGAGGCTGACGTCGACGGTCTGGCCGAGTTCGCGCTGGGCGAGCCGGAGTCCGAACTCCGTGAGATACTGCTGGGCCAAGGTCTTGCGGTTCGTCTTCAGAGAGCGACCGCGTTTCTTGCCGTCAGCGGTCCAGTAGAGGTACCAGGTGTCTCCGCGCTTCTTGAGGAATGCCATGCGAGGGCTTCGTTACCAGGTCAGTGGCTGCCGTCCATCTGACACATTATACCAGGGTAACAAACCGGCAACAAGCCTCTTTATCCATCGCAAGGCTATCTGCCGTAAGTGCGTTATTTCTGGCCGGATACAGCTAGTACGCCCGTAGCTCAGCTGGATAGAGCGGCGGTTTCCTAAACCGCAGGTCGCGCGTTCGAATCGCGCCGGGCGTACCACCTACCCATCCCGCCTAAGTCCTCGGCAACCAATAACTTAAGACAATCGGCCGATTCCCGGCGGCAACAGGGAATGCGCCATTTTGCCGATTTAGAGCGGAGTGGGTCAGTTTTGGGTCAGTCGGGATGCCAGATGGAACGACGGCATCCGCGACGTCCCGCGCCCTTGAAGTCGCGCAGGACGTTGTTGATGATCACCGCGTATCTACTGGCTCGCAAACGCGCTTAGAGCCTCTACTGCTTCCATGAAAGCGCCTGTCAAGGCTTGATGGCCGTTGGGTCAAGGCGCCTGCGTGAGGACTGTCCGGTCATGCTTCCATCCGTGCCCGGCTTCTTCGGCCGGCACACACCATATGGTGGGACCCGGGGCTCCCTAGTGTGATGCGTCACTAATAGCTTTACTAATGGCAGGGGGTTCTGTTATGATATCCAGCCATGAGCAGAACCGCGCCCCTGATCATCTTGAGCGAAGCCGAACAGGCGATTCTGGCAAACTGGGCCAAGAGCCGCAGCCTGCCGCACCGGCAGGTCGTCCGTGCCCGGATCATCACCCTGGCCGCGCAGGGCGTTACCAGCCAGAGCATTGCGACGAGCCTGGGCATATCCCGCCCGACCGTCCAGCTCTGGCGAGGACGGTTCCTGGCCTTGCGCACGGCCGGCCTGGAGAAGGACGCTCCGCGCCCCGGCCGCAAGCCCCGCATCTGTCCCGCGAAGATCAGGGCGGTGGTGGAGGCAACCCTGCACACCATACCTGCGAACGCCACCCATTGGAGCACCCGCAGCATGGCCAGGGCGCAGGGCCTGTCGGAGGCCACCATCCGCCGCATCTGGAAGCAGCACAACCTGAAGCCTCATCTTGTCGAGACCTTCAAGCTGAGCCGGGACAAGCATTTCGTCGAGAAGCTTCAGGACGTCGTGGGCCTCTACCTGAATCCGCCCGAAAGGGCGCTGGTCCTGTGCGTGGACGAGAAGAGCCAGATACAGGCCCTGGACCGCACTCAACCCCTCTTGCCAATGAGGCCCGGCGTTCCCGCCCGGCAGACGCACGACTACAAACGAAACGGGACCACGACGCTCTTTGCGGCCCTGAGGATGCTGGACGGAAAGGTCATCGGGGACTGCATGCCCCGCCATCGGCATCAGGAGTTCATCCGTTTCCTCAAGCGCATCGATGCCCAGACGCCGCCGGGGCTCGACCTGCATCTGGTTGTGGACAACTACGGCGCCCACAAGCATGCGCGCGTGCGATCCTGGCTTGGACGCCATCCTCGATTCCACCTGCACTTCACTCCCACGTCGAGCTCTTGGCTGAACCTTGTCGAACGGTGGTTTCGCGAGATCACGGACAAGCGGATCCGGCGCGGGACGTTTCACAACGTCCGCTCGCTGATCAAGGCGATCACCGAGTATCTGGACGGCCACAACCAGAACCCTCATGTCTTCGTCTGGAGCGCTCCCGTGGAGCGCATCCTGGCTAAGATCGCCAAATGTAAAGAAGCGTTAGACGCACCACACTAGTACCTAACTGCACAACTTAGCGTACTTAGGTTGGAGGCTCTTTGGGCCTGTGTAGCGTTTCGTCCATTCGAAGGGAGCGGCTTGTTTGTTGTGCGCCTCGGTGTAATCGTCAATCGCCTCG
>Ga0315291_10012482_pt1 | contig 10307 bp, 7 predicted proteins | sample YL17G12_20_MG_FD_203070 | JGI IMG/M metagenome (GOLD analysis project Ga0315291, IMG submission 203070) | Sediment microbial communities from Yellowstone Lake, YNP, Wyoming, USA - YL17G12_20 | ecosystem: Environmental > Aquatic > Freshwater > Lake > Sediment | place: USA: Wyoming | collected...
CGCCTGATGCCCAACTTCGCCCACGGCACGGCGGGGATCGCTTATTTTCTGGCGGCGCTCTACAAAGAAACGAAGAAAAAAGAATTTCTCGATGTCTCCCTGGCCGGGGCGAAGTACCTCTTGTCGGTTGCTAAAACCGAAGGCGACACCTGCCTCATCTTCCACGACGAACCGGACAACCGGGACCTTTATTATCTCGGCTGGTGTCACGGCCCGGTCGGAACGGCCCGGCTCTTCTATCTCCTCTCGGTAGTCACTGGGGACGACACCTGGCTTGGCTGGGTCCGGAAATCCGCCAATGCTCTCCTCCAGAGCGGTATCCCGGAAGAGGAAACGCCCGGTTTCTGGAACAACGCCGGGATCTGCTGCGGCCTGGCCGGAGTGGGGGAGTTCTTCCTCGATCTCTACCAAGCCTTGGGAGACAGGTCTTATCTTGAATTCTCGAAACGCGTTACGGCCCGGCTTCTGGCCAAGGCATCCGTCGAGAACGGCCGCATGTCGTGGGTTCAGGCCGAGCACCGGACGAGGCCGGACTATCTCTTTGCCCAAACCGGCACCATGCAGGGCGCCGCAGGGATCGGGACCTTTCTCCTCCGCCTCGACGCGGCGGACCGGGCCAAGACCCGGCGCGTCGTATTTCCCGACACGCCCTTCGCCCGCTAGCCCCGGATTGCGGCGTCCCTCTTCCACAGCGGCCGGGGCGGGCCGCCGCGGTCCACTTCCGCCGCGAAGGCTCGTCCCTTGACGCCGGAGACACCGGTCGCATCTTTTTTATCCGGAGTGTTCGTGCTATCATTCCCCCCTTGAAGGATATGGCCCCGAACGATTGAGGAGAACCACCCCATGGCCAGAATCGACGACCTCCGCAAAATTGCCACCCGGCTCCGCATCCACTCCCTGCGCATGACGACGGCGTCGGGGTCGGGACACCCGACGACCTGCCTGTCCGCGGCCGACCTCGCCGCCTGCCTTTTCTTCGGAGAAATGCGCTGGAACACGGATGACCCGGCCGACCCGGCGAGCGACGAATTCGTCCTGTCCAAGGGCCACGCCGCGCCGCTCCTCTGGGCCGTTTACGCCGAAGCCGGCATCATCCCGCTCGAGAGCCTGCTCGACCTCCGGAAGATCTCGAGCGACCTCGAAGGCCATCCCACGCCGCGGATGAAATGGGTCAAGGCGGCGACGGGTTCCCTGGGCCAAGGGTTGTCCGTCGGGGTCGGCCTGGCCCTGGCCCAGCGGCTCGAAAAGTCGCCGGCCCGGACGTTCGTCCTCATGGGCGACGGCGAGTGCGCCGAAGGCCAGGTTTGGGAGGCGGCCAATTCCGCCGCCTACTGGAAACTCCGCAACCTCTGCGCCGTCGTCGACGTCAACCGGCTCGGCCAGTCCGACCCGACCATGCACCAGCACGACCTCCCCGCCCTGGCCCGCAAGTTCCGCGCCTTCGGCTGGGACGCCGTCGTCATCGACGGTCACAAGGTCGACCGGATACTCGCCGCTCTGAAAGAAGCGGGGAAGGGGGGCAAGCCGACGGCCGTCCTGGCCCGGACCCTCAAGGGCAAGGGGGTGAGTTTCATCGAAGATAAAAACGGCTGGCACGGCAAGCCCCTCAAGGCCGACGAGTTGGCCCGGGCGCTCGAGGAGACCGGTTGCCTCCCCGATGTCGACTCGCGAAAATTCGTCCACAAACCGAAGGCCTTCCTTAAAAAGAAAGCCGCTTCGTCCTTCGACTTCCCCCGGACGGTCTATCGAGAAAAAACGGCGACGCGCCTGGCCTACGGCAACGCCCTCCTCAGCCTGGGCAAGGTCAATCCGTCCGTCGTGGCCGTCGACGGCGACGTCAAGAATTCGACCTACGCCGACAAGTTCTTCGAAGCCTTTCCCGGGCGCTCCTTCCAGTCGTTCATCGCCGAGCAGAACATGGTCGGCGTGGGCATGGGCCTTGCGGCCAAGGGGTATATCCCTTTCATCGCCACCTTCGCCGCCTTCCTGACCCGGGCCCACGACCAGCTCCGCATGGCCGCCTATTCCTTTTCCAATATCAAGATCTGCGGCTCCCACGTCGGCGTGAGCATCGGCGAGGACGGCCCCTCCCAGATGGGCCTCGAGGACCTGGCCATGTTCCGGCCCATCCCCGGATGTGTCGTCCTTTACCCGGGCGACGCGGTTTCGTCGGAGGCGTGCGTGGCGGCCGCGGCCTCGCACCGGGGCATGGTTTACTTGCGGACGTCGCGACCGGCGACGCCGATCCTCTATCCGGCCGGAGAAACGTTCCCCATCGGGGGCTCCAAGGTCCTGCGGAAGGGGGAGGGGGACGCGGTCACGGTCATCGCCGCCGGGATCACGCTCCACGAAGCGCTCAAGGCCGGTGACGAGCTTAAAAAAGAGGGCATCGGTCTCCGCGTCATCGACGCCTATTCCGTTGCGCCGCTGGACGAGGCGACGATCCTGCGGGAGGTCGCGGCGACGGGCGGCCGGGCAGTCGTCGTCGAGGACCACTACGCCGGCGGCGGGCTGGGCGAGGCCGTCGCCGGGGCCCTGGCCGGGAAAGCCGCGCTGAAACATCTCTGCGTCCGGGAGCTGCCCAGGTCCGGAAAGCCGGACGAGCTTCTCGAACGGTATGGCATCAGCGCCTCCCATATCGTCCGGGCCGCGCGGGAGCTCGTCAGCGGATGAAAAAAATCCGATTCGTTCGGTCCGCCCTTTCGGCCCTCGTCATCGCCGCCGCGATCCTCCTCCCGGTCTCGTCGTTATCCGCCACGGCCGAGGGATCGCTCAAAGGGACGGTCACTGTCGTCTACGACGGAGACACGGTCCGGGTCCGCCTGGCCGACCGGAAGGACGAGCGCGTCCGGCTCATCGGCGTCGACACGCCCGAGCTCGACGACGCCCGGGAACAGGTCCGGCTCATGGCCTTCCTGGCCAAGCGCTACACGTTCAGCCGGCTTTTCCAGTCCACGGTGGAGCTCCTCCCGGGTCCGGAAAAGCGCGATGTCTACGGCCGGCTCCTGGCCTATATCCGGACGGCTGACGGGGAGATGTTCAACGAAACCCTGGTCCGGGAGGGCTACGCGCACGCCTATCTGAAGTTCCCCTTCGACGAGGCCTGGAAGACGAGGCTCAAGGAAGCGGAGAGTGCGGCCCGCCGGTCGGGGAAAGGCCTATGGCAAGGGGAGCCCTACCCCGTGATCGGCGCTCCGGAGGCCGGCCGTCATCCCGGCGAGATCCTGACCGTCCGTTTCCGCTGCCTGCGTTCGTTCAAGCGCGGCGGCTTCCACATCCTCGAAGCCGAGGGGGCGGAGTTCGACGCGGTCATCCCGTTCGAGGTCTTCAAGTCTCTCCCCGGTTCGCTCGATTTCTCCGGACGGACGATCGAGGCGACGGGCCTGGTCGAGCTTTACAAGGGGCGCCCCCAGATCATGATCGGCGTCCCCGTCCAGCTCAAGCGCATCGATTGAAAGGTTCGACAGTGTACGAAGCCCGGTCGATAGACTTTGACCCGGTTTGTGCAGCCGCGGAGGAGGTTGCACGGAGCCTGCTGGCTGCTTGGAATGCCCGCGACCTCGAAGCCTTCGTTGCTCTGCTTGCAGAGGACGTCGAATGGTACGACCCCGCCATGCCAGAGCCGCCGGCACGCGGGCGACCCGCTGTGAGGGCGTTCGCAGAGGCTGTGCTGCACGCCTTCCCCGATTTCGAATACGAGGTCCAGGGACCCCTGTGCACGGCTGCCGACGGAAGCCGGTGTGCCATTGTGTGGCGAATCTCAGCGACCCACCTGCATCCGCTGCGCCCGCTCGGGTATGCACCGACCCGTCGCCAGGCGAATATCGACGGTGTCGACGTCCTGGATATCCGGGAGGGCAAGGTCACTCGAATCCTGACAGCGTTCGACCCCCTTCCTGCGGCCGAGCAGCTGCTTGGCCTGCGCCTCCGACCCGTGCCGGGCACGTGGCGTGCCAAGGGTGCCGTAGCCGTGCAACGTGCTCTTGCGTATCTTGCGCGGAGGAAGAAGTAGAAGTGCTGCCCAACAACACGGGTCGCCGAAAGCAAACTTGAAGGGAGTTTCGTCATGGCCTCATTGATAACCTCCGCGATACGCGAGTCGCTCGAGGCCGCCGTGGGCCCGGAAAACGTAATTTCCGATCCGGACAAGACCATCGATTACGGCCATGACGAATTCTCGCTCCGCGAGATCGCCCATGAGCCCGACGTCGTCGTCAAGCCGGGGACGACGGATGAAGTCGCGGCGGTCCTGCGCATCGCCAACACCCAGGCCATCCCGGTGACCCCGCGGGGCGGGGCAACCGGGCTCTGCGGCGGCTGCGTCCCGGTCCGCGGCGGGATCGTCCTCTCCCTCGAGCGGATGAACCGGGTCCTCGAGGTCGACGCCGACAACCAGATGGCCGTGACCGAAGCGGGCGTCCGCCTGTCCGATTTCACCCGGGTCGTCGAAGAGGGAGGCCTCTATTTCCCGCCCCATCCCGGCGACGAGAGCGCCATGATGGGCGGTCTCATCGCCACCAACGCCGGAGGCAGCCGGGCCGTCAAGTATGGGACGATCCGCAATTACGTCCGGGGCCTCGAGGTCGTCACGCCCACGGGCGAGATCCTCAAGCTCGGCGGGAAGCTCGAAAAATCGAGCACGGGCTACAACCTCATGCATCTTTTCATCGGTTCCGAGGGGACGCTTGGCGTTGTCACCAAGGCCGTCATCCACCTCAAAGCCAGGCCCGGCATCATGCGCTCGTTCGTCGTGCCCTTCGCCGAACTCGAGCCGGCCCTCGAAACCATCCCGCTCATCATGAAAAGGGGGGTCGTGCCGCTGGCCGTCGAGTTCCTCGAGATCGAACCCATAACCCTGACCGAGGAGCACATTCGGAAAAAGTGGCCGACCAAGCTGGGGAAGACCCATCTCCTGGTCATCCTCGACGCCCCTTCCGAGGCGGAAATGGACCGGCTGTCCGAAGCGGTCGCCGAGATCTGCCTGGAGAAGGGCGCCATCGACGTCTTCGTCGCCGACACGCCGAGCAAGCAGGACGAGGTCCTGGCCATCCGTTCGAAGATCTACGACGCCATCAAGGCCGGGACGGTCGAGATCCTCGACATCTCCGTCCCCCGGGCCGAAGTGGCCGGCCATGTCCGCAAGGTCCGAGAGCTCGCCGCCCGTTACGGCATGTGGCTGCCGACCTTCGGACACGCGGCGGACGGCAACGTCCACACCCACATCATGAAGGCCCGCTACGAGGACGGCCGAATGGTGCCCGTCCCCGAGAGCGAATGGAAGGACAGGGCCGACCTCGTCCGGCAGGAGCTCTTCCGGGACTGCCGCGAGCGCGGCGGGGTCATCTCCGGCGAGCACGGCATCGGCCTGGTCAAGAAGCCATACCTCTCCATCGTCCTCGACGGGCGGCAGATCGAGATCATGCGCGGCATCAAGCGCGTCTTCGACCCGAACGGGATCATGAATCCGGGCAAGATTTTCGACTGAAGTCAACCAAACGGGACGGGGAAGAAGGGGGACGCGTACCGGAGGTACATGTCCCCCTTCTTCCGTTTGCATCGACGGGGGGTTCATGATACTAATACGGGGTAGGGCCAAGATAATCCTGGACGATTAGGGGGTCACGCATGATCGAACGGATCACCGAAATATACATCATCCTGGAGAACAAGCCGTCCCAACTCGGCGACCTGTGCAGTTTCCTGGCCGAGAACAATGTCAATATCGACGCCATCGGCGTTTTCCACGACACGGCCAAGCTCTGCGTCCAGAACCTCAACAAGGCCGTCAAGCTCCTGGCCAAGCTCAACTACACGGTCGAGCTTCGCGATGTCCTCAAGGTCGACCTCGAGAACAGGCCCGGCGCCCTGGCCGAGCTCACGACCAAGCTCGGGGACGAAGGCATCAACATCGAATACTGCTACGGCACGCTGGCCCGCAAGGGCAGCCAGATCTCGGTCATCATGGACGTTTCGAACATCGAGCGGGCCTGCAAGCTCCTCGGGGTCTGAGCCGGCCGCCCGGATATTTTGCGAGGCCCCTTTACCGGCCCCGGCGCAATCGGTTAAGCTTGTCCCATGCCTGAACGATTCGATATCGCCGTCGTCGGCGGCGGCGCTGCGGGCCTTGTCGCGGCCGTGAGCGGCGCGCGCCGCGGAGCTTCCGTCACGGTCCTCGAGCGCCTGCCGCAAGCCGGAAAGAAACTCCTGGCCACGGGCGGCGGCCGCTGCAATCTCCTCAACGAGAATCTGGCCGCGCCGGCCTTCACGTCCTCCGACCCCGGCCTCGTCGCCTCCGTCCTCGACAGGTTCGGCATGACGGAGATCCGGGCCTTCTTCGAAACTCTCGGCCTTCGCTTGCAGACGGAAGAAGACGGCCGCGTCTACCCGGCCACGAACCAGGCCTCTTCCGTCCTCAAGGTGTTGGAGATCGAGGCCCTCAGGCTTGGCCTTCCCGTCGAATCCGGCTTCGAAGCGGCGGGCATCACCGCCTCATCCGGAGGCTTCTCGGTTGCCTCCGCGGCCGGCCGGACGGTCGAGGCCCGGGCCATCATCCTCGCGGGCGGCGGCAAGTCCTATCCGGCCCTCGGCTCGAACGGAAGCTGCTACGGGCTGGCCGGGCGGTTCGGTCACTCTCTCGTGCCTCCGGTCCCGAGCGCCGTGCCGCTTCTGGCCAAGGACGGGATGTGCCACTTTCTCCAAAGGCAGAAGCTCAAGGCCCGGATCGCCAGCCTCATCGACGGCCGAGTCGGACAGACGGCCGAGGGGGAACTCCTCTTTACCCAATACGGCCTCTCGGGGACCGCGGCCCTCGATGTCAGCGAGAGCCTCTCCATCGCCATCAACCGCGAGGGGAAGAAGGACACCGCTGTCATCGTCGACCTCATCCCGTTCATGCTCGAGGCGGACCTGGCCGCCGAATTATCGAGAAGAATGGAAGCCGGATGGCCGGCGAAGGACCTCGGGGCGGGGCTCCTGCCGGAGAAATTCGCCCTGGTCATGGGGCAATTCGTCCGGGACGCGGGAGCGTCTTCCGGAAAAGGGAGCCGGGCGGGCGCGGCCCGAAATCTGGCCGGGGCGCTCAAGGCCCGAAAGTTCGCCGTCCAGGGAACGCGCGGCTGGAACGAGGCCGAGTTCACGTCCGGGGGTGTGGATGCCCGCGAGGTCAAGCCGCGGACTCTCGAATCGAAGCTCCGGCGAGGGCTTTATTTCGCCGGCGAGGTCCTCGACGTCCAGGGCGGCCGCGGCGGCTACAACCTCGCCTGGGCCTGGGCCTCGGGTTTCGTCGCCGGCCTGACGGAATAAAGCCATTCGAAGCTGGCCCTTTCGGCCGGCCGACGGCGGCCGGGGCGGGCCGCCGCGGTCCACTTCCGCCGCGAAGGCTCGTCACTTGACCATTCGTGAAGAAGGCGGTTGTCATGAAAATCAATCCCGGGAAAACGATCCGCAAGAGGTCATTGGGCTCCTTGGCCTTCTGGGCCCTTCTTTTCGCCGCGATTTTTTCGGCCACGGCTTGTGCTCCTCCTGCCGGGAGGAGCCGCCTTCCGGCTTCACGACACGACCTCGCCTTCAAGTCGCTGGCGGGGACTTGGGACGAGGCCATCCCGCTGGGGAACGGCATGATCGGGGCGCTCATCTGGAAGAAGGGCGAATCGCTGCGGATGTCCCTCGACCGGGCCGACCTCTGGGACCTCCGTCCCGTGGCCGAATTCGCAGGACCCGAATTCCGCTTCGATTGGGTCAGGAAGCAGGTCCTTAGAAAAGATTACGATCCCGTCCACCGGATGGGCGATATCCCCTACGACCGCGACCCGGCCCCGACCAAGATCCCGGCCGCGGCCCTGGAGTTCGACATCTCGGCCCTCGGAGAGATCGAGTCCGTGCGGCTCTCCATCGCCGAAGCCGTCTGCCGGGTGAAATGGAAGAACGGGGTCAGGCTGACGGCTTTCGTCCACGCGACCGAGCCCGTGGGCTGGTTCACGTTCGAAGGGTTGCCCGCGGCCCTGATGCCGCGCCTGATCCCGCCGGCCTACGCGGCCCCGGTCCCCGAGTCTGACGCGGAAAAGAACTCGCTGACAGGGAAAACCCTGGCCAGCCTCGGCTATCCGGCCCCCGAGCTCGACAGGGACGGCACGTCCGTCCGCTACCATCAGGAAGGCTGGGGCGGGATGAGCTACGAAGTCGCCGCGGAATGGCAGAGGCCTTCGGACGGGATCCTCACCGGCGTATGGAGCATCAGTTCCGTTTACCCGGAGAAGGAAGGCGCGACGGCGGAGACCGGCGGCACATCGCAGTTCGCGCCGCAATCCGTGGCCGAGGCGCTCAAGCGGTCGCTCGCGCGCGACCTCGAATCCCATGGGGCCTGGTGGAAAACGTTCTGGTCGAAATCGACCATCGCGCTTCCGGACCCCGTCCTCGAAAAGCAATGGTACCTCGAAACCTATAAATTCGGGGCCGCCTCCCGCCGTGGCGCGCCGCCGATCACCCTCCAGGCCGTCTGGACGGCCGACGACGGCAGCCTTCCGCCCTGGAAAGGCGATTTCCATAACGACCTCAACACCCAGCTCAGCTACTGGCCCTGCTACAGCGGCAACCGGCTCGAGGAGGGGCTGGCGTTCCTGGATTGGCTGTGGACGATCAAGCCCCGTTGCGAAGAATATACGAAGCTCTATTTCGGCGTCGAGGGCCTCAACGTCCCCGGCGTCGCTGCGCTCGACGGCTCGCCCATGGGCGGCTGGATCCAATATTCGCTCGGGCCGACGGTCTCGGCCTGGCTGGCCCATCATTTCTATCTCCATTGGCGCTTCAGCGGCGACCGGGCTTTTCTCGGGGAACGGGCCTATCCTTATCTCAAGGCCGTGGCCGTGTTCCTCGACCAACTTGCCGAGCGGCGGGCGGACGGCAGGCGGAAGCTCCCGCTGAGTTCGAGCCCGGAGATCAACGACAACAGGATCGACGCCTGGTTCGCGGAGACGACGAACTTCGACCTGGCCCTCGTCCGCTGGCTTTACGGTGCGGCGGCCGAACTGGCCGGCGAGCTCGGCCTCGCCGACGAGAAAACGCGCTGGCTCGGCATTCTGGGCGAGTGGCCCGAGCTGGCCCTGGCCGAAGACGACGGCCGTCTGCTCGTCGCGCCGGGCTATCCGCTCACGGAATCGCACAGGCATTTCTCGCATCTCATGGCCATCCATCCGCTGGGGCTCATCGACCGGAGCGGGGGAGAGGCGGCCCAGCGGACGGTCCGCGGGGCCCTCGCCGAGCTCGACCGTTTGGGCCCGGATTGGTGGTGCGGCTATTCCTACAGCTGGCTCGGGAACCTCGCGGCCCGGGCCATGGACGGAGAAAAAGCGGCCGGGGCCTTGAAGGTCTTCGCCGAGTGCTTCTGCCTGCCCAACAGCTTTCATGTGAACGGCGACCAGACGAGGAGCGGCAAATCGAAGATGACTTATAGGCCGTTCACACTGGAGGGGAATTTCGCTTTCGCCGCGGGCATTCAGGAAATGCTCCTGCAGAGCCATTCGGGCGTCGTCCGCGTCTTCCCGGCCGTCCCGGCGGCCTGGAAGGACGCGAGGTTCGATTCCCTCCGGACCTACGGCGCGTTCCTCGTTTCAGCGATAAAAAGGGACGGCAAGGTCGTCGAGGTCCGCGTGAGGTCCGAGAGAGGGGGCAGGTTCCGGCTCGACAATCCGTTTTCGGGCGAAGCCTACAAGGCCTCGGGCATCGCCGGCGAAAAGGTCCGCGGCATCGGCCGGGTCATCGAAGCCGATATGCGGCCGGGAGACAAACTCCTCCTGAACGGAAAATAATCACCGGCATCGCTCCCGCCGGCGCGGCATTCCGGGTGAAAAGCCGCTTCACATCCCGGGATAGAGCAGGGCGTTCAAAAGGAACTTGTACGTCCCGTGGGACTGGGCCCGGTTCTGGCACCTGACCCCGATGAGGATGATCCGGCCGTCCTTGTATTTCGTGTCGACGACGGCCGCTTTCCGGGTCAGGTACTCCTCGCCCAAGAGCCAGCCGCTGAGCAGGACCTCGTCCTCGGGATAGGCCGCCACGACCTTGCGGTCCCAATCGAAGGGAGGCGAAGACGTGCTGAAGGCCAGGCTGTTGACGAACATGGCCGCGGCCTCCTTGGGCATGCCGTAGCCGATGGGCGTCTCGTTGTCGACGAGGATCCTGAGGATCGAGGTCGGGCAGAAGAACTTCGCCCGGTCGACGCCGGTCAGGGTGTTGCGGGCCGGAGCTCCGAATTCGCTTATGGCGAATTCCGAGGCGCCGTTGAGAGCGACGAGGATGCCGCCCTTCTCGAC
>Ga0315291_10012485_pt1 | contig 10307 bp, 5 predicted proteins | sample YL17G12_20_MG_FD_203070 | JGI IMG/M metagenome (GOLD analysis project Ga0315291, IMG submission 203070) | Sediment microbial communities from Yellowstone Lake, YNP, Wyoming, USA - YL17G12_20 | ecosystem: Environmental > Aquatic > Freshwater > Lake > Sediment | place: USA: Wyoming | collected...
GAGATTCTGAGTAGGACTGATGGAGTACCACGGGATCTTCAACATGACTTCTTTGAGAACTCTCATGTGCGATGAACCTGGGAGGCTCATTGCTTCAGTAGCCGTGTACCGGGGCAAGTGGGTTCCTGGTAATTCGGGAGTATTCCACTGCCATATGCCGTTTGCTCCATACGTTATGCCGACGAGTGCGCCAGAGAGCAGCGACTCATAGCTGGCCTGCCTTACATACGCGGCATCGATGCGGAACGTCCGTACTTGCGTCGTATCGCCGGGCTGCCAGAGGTTGTTGTAGATATCTTCGTACGCGGCTTCGCCATTCAATAGCGGCTTGGTATTCTTTACGAAGAACCCAGTTAAAGCCGCGCGGCTGGTATAATCTCCATCGGTGACGTGCGATGACTGGTACATGTTGAAGCTGAGCCAGGTATCCTGCTTGTCGAAGTAATCGAACGAAGCTGTCCATGCCTTGGGGTGAACCGTGGCAAGATGAGAATCGCCGGAAGCAGACAGGAGAGTTCGGGCAAACGCAGCCCAGAAATTCCTTTTTTCGATCGAAAGGTATTCATTGTCGCCACCAACGATCCACAAGACATTCGACCCCGCATATCGGGCTCCAATGTAACGGGCTAGCAGCATCGACTGGTCAACCGTGAGTGCACGCAACCCGGGTCGTGCATAGTATTCCATCATCGAGGCCCAGAGCGGCACGAGCGCGACAACGAACCCGGAATCATTGGCGGCCTGGACAATTCGGTCAAGGTAATCGAAATACCGCGGATTGAGTTGTGAAAGGTTGCTGTTCAGGAAGAAGTCTGCACCATGCCTGTTTCGTACGCCGAAAGCATCGAAGAACTGGTGCGACATGACTACGATCTGAAGAGCATTGAATCCTTTTCTTGTCCTGTCGGCCAGATAGGCCAGCATCTCTGCATCGCGCGATTTCCACGCAATCTCCCATGCGGTATCACCGAGATAGAAGAATGCGTCACCATCAGCATAGGTGAGATAGCGGTGATTGTCGGAGACACGAAGGGGGCCTTTGAGGTAGAAAGGGTTGGAGCCGACATAATTCTGAACATGAACAACACCGTGGATTTCATGCAGCCCGAGGTTCGTAGTATCGTTGCACGTGATGGAGTAGCTCCAGTCTCCTGCTGTCGGGAGCGCAAACCGGATGCGATAGGTATTGTCCCCATCCCAGAAACCGGCAACGTGGAGCGTCATTCCCTTCGGGCCAGTCAGTCGGCACTCGATCGCGACATCCTTGTTGGGATTGTCGTACACACGCGAGGAGCACAGGACCAGCTGAGCCATTCGGTTTGTGGTCGCCTGCAGTGCCTGGCTCTGAAGCAGCGTTGGTTGCAGGCAGAGCAAGAGAGAGCCGACCAGCACCGGTATGAAGCGAGGAATTCGTTTTGTGAAAGTCACCATGGCCACCGTGGTTTGCCTATCACTTCCCTGGTTCCGCCCTGCTTCCCAGGTGTGTCTCATAGAGTCTCAGGATGCGCCTGTATTCATCCGTCCAGCTCGTCGGCTCCTTGAAACCGTGGTCTTCGACCGGGAAGACGGCAAGCTCCCAATTCTCCTTTTTCAGTTCGATCAGGCGTTGCACAAGTCTGACCGCGTCCTGGAAATGCACGTTCTCGTCCACCATGCCGTGGCAGATCAAGAGCGCTCCCTTCAGACCGGCTGCAAAATAGATGGGTGAGCTTCGGTGGTAGGCGAGCGAATCGTCTTGCGGGATGTTGAGAATTCCGGACGTGTAGCCCTGATTGTAGTGTGCCCAATCTGTCACGGGGCGAAGTGCCGCACCGGCGGCGAAAACATCCGGGGTTGTGAACATCGCCATGAGTGTGATGAATCCACCATACGAACCGCCGTAGAGGCCGATTCGCTTTGCGTCAACACCGTAATTCTGTACAAGCCACTTTGCTCCGTCAACCTGATCGTCAAGATCCTTTCCCCCCATGAAGCGGTAGATGGCTGTTCTCCAGTCGCGCCCGAGACCCGCGCTGGCCCGGTAGTCCATATCAAGTACGGTGTATCCCTTGTCCGTCAACAGATTGTTGAACATGTATTCATGGAAATAGTCGCTCCACCACTTGTGAGCATTCTGCAGGTAGCCGGCGCCATGGACGAAGATGACCGCCGCGCCATTCGGATGTTCGGGTTTGTAGAGACGCGCCGGCACATCCGCGCCGTCACGCGCTTTGAAGGTAAGCAATTCTGGAGAGCGCCAATCGTACGATCGAAACTCTTCGGACGGGGAAGTCGTGACCTGCCCGGCCTTTGCCCCCGGCTTGTTATCCATCAGATACAGCTCGGGCATCTTGTTGCTGTAGGAATAAAGGAGCGCGATGCGGTCTTCAGCAGGTGAGAGTATGGTTTCATTTCCCCCTTCCATCGACGTAATGCAGGTTCTTTCTCCCCCTTCCAGTGGCATAGAATAGAAATGATGCTCGCCGAAATGCACTTCGTTCGAACTGAAGTACCACCGCTTTTTGTCTTTCGAAATCCGCGGGGAGTAGACTTCGAATTTTCCTATTGTCAGTTGTGTCTTGATCTTTCCATCAAGCGTTACTGTGTACAGGTGAGACCAACCATCTTCTTCGGATTGGAAATAAATGCGGCGGGAATCGGGAAGCCAGCCAACGGTTGGGGAGAAACCAAACCCGCGAATTCCGGGTCCACCGAGCCATGCATCGTCGTGCTGGCGCTCCACGACAGTGGTGAATTTCGCTTTCTCGACATCGAGCATAACAATCCAGCGATCCTTGTTGTCCTGGGAAAACAACTGGACAAAGGCGTGGTTTCCATCCTCTGACCAATATGGGGCGCCGAAGTTGACGGCGCGTGGTCTTGGCTTTGCTCTGCCTGTGTCCCCCGGCGCTTTTTGGCTCATCATGCCCGGGATTTCATCCACTTTGACCTGCATAACTGAATCGAGAGCAATATTATAGACGCAGAATTCGCTGGTGGGAAGCGGCTCTCCAACTTTGGTTCGACCCGGAATGTCCTCGGTGAAACCGCTCTCGGTCACATAGTTCGGTACAATTGTTCTCTTCTGCTCGGACGGGGACTGTGTCAGCGTGAAGGTCACAAACCGCTCGTCGGGGGAAAGAACAAGTGATGAAGCCGACTTCTGTTCGATGTAGTACGGTTTGGGGCGTTTGAGATCGAGGGCTTCCTGCATTCTTTTTGCAGCGTCTCGTTCCACTTTTCGTTCACGAAGGACTTCAAAGAGCTGCAACTGTTCCCGCTCGAGATATTTCTGAAGATCGCTTTTTCGCCCCTCGCGGGAAGACGCCCCGGGCTGCAGATTTGTAATTTGCATCTCCGCGGCCAACTTCAGGTCGCGTGTGAAAAGATTTCCTCCACGCTCAAATGTGATCTTCTGCTCGTCGAATGTGAAGCGCGGATTCGACTCGGGGGTCGTTGTACTTGTGAGCTGGATTTCCTTCTTGCTCTTGATGTCGAGCATGAAAATATCCATACTCTTCGCATAGAGCTTCTTTGTCTTCTCCTTGTTGTACGTTCCAAATCGCCCGGGAAGTCGCTTTTGTTCCTCAACGCTTACGCGCCGCGGTGTTCCGCCTCTTGAACTGACGACGTACAGCGAATCTCCCGCATCCCCCGTCTGTCGCCAGTCAAAGTGGAGGAATTCTCCATCTTCTGACCAGAATGGACGGCTGGGGGAGGTTCCCATCCACTCGGGATCTCGCATGATCGTCTCAATGGTGAGCCAGCCGCGCGTTGGATTTGCCGGTGTCCCGCGTTGTTGCGCTTCGGAAGTTGTGAGTGTGAGGAGGAGAACAAGGAACGCGAACATGAAGGAACGAACGAGTCGCATGGACAGATCTCCGGAAGTGAATGTGAGACGGTGGGCGTCGGGTCAAAGTAAAGAAAAGGGGAATGGAATTCAACGCAGGGAAGCGGAGTCAGTGAACCGCTGGCGGAGAAATGATATGTGAGCCCATCGACTGGAGGACGAGGATCCGCTTCGCGGTGGGGGGATGTGTTGCCAGCAGGTCCGCAAGCCACCCTTCCTTTGCATTGAAGGCCCGGTTCAATGGATCAATAATACAAAGATGGGCAATGTTGCCTTTCAGCACTGTCGCCTCACCGGCTGCGTGTTCAATCGTTGTGAGCGCGTGGGCCAGAGCGTCAGGATCATGCGTCAGCTCCACAGCTGATGCATCAGCCAGGTATTCGCGATGACGGAAGGTAAGGACAACCAGAAAGTATGTAACGACCGGAACAACCAACAGGGATACAAGCCAGAAAGCAAGCACGAGGAGCTTTTTTATGCCCCTAATCTTTGGAAGCGCGAGGCCGGCGGAGCCGCTTTTCAATGCTGCGGGTTTGGACCAATGAGTGAGCAAAACAACAGATCCAAACAGCGCCGTGGCTGCGGTCCTGATACGGCTGTCGTAACTCCTGATGTGGCTGATTTCGTGTGCAACCACCCCTTTGATTTCCGCGGGGCTCAGGCTCTCGATCAGTCCCTGGGACACGACAAGTGAGGCATGCTTTGGACTCCGACCGATGGAGAAAAGATTTGGAGTGTCGTCTTGCACCACAAAGACTCGCGGGGGTGGAATTCCCGCTGCTTTACTGACCTCTTCGGCGATGTCGATCACTCGGCGATCACCCTCAAATGCACGATCGGCCGGAGCTGCCCCGACAGCTCTGAGAATAGAATAGGCTCCCCACTGAAGGGCTGAGAAGGCGGCCCCCACGCCGAGGCACGCGCCGACAATAAGTCCGTACGGTGAAGTTGTTCCAAGGACCAACAACGCAGTTAATTTACCGAATTTATGTGGATCGATGTAGGCGAGTTCCCAGAAAACCATCCAGGCGATCAGGATGAATGACGTCGAAGCCATCCATATGCCGGCTTTGTTTGAATAGTATTCCTCAGCGCCTTCGAGTTCATCACGGTCCGAGAATCGCTCGTTGAGCGCGTCAAGGCAATTGAAAATCAGCGAGATAACAATCACCGTTGCGACCGGGACCGTTAACAATTGATAGTTGTTGAAGGTCACCATCATGTAATCGAACAAATAGCCGAGCAATGCAAAAGAAAGGGCAAACCCACCCATGACGAGAAGCGTCTGGACCTTGTTCTTTCGCTTCTGCGCGGCAATATCTCTTGATTCGAGTATGAGGTTCATCCGTGTACCAAGGCGACGGGTGATCAAATAGGCGGGGAAATACTGACGGTGCTTCGTCAGTCAAAGGACTGCAGCGAAAGGTAGAGAAAAGCGCCTCGGGATTCAACCGGATGGGATGGTGGTCTGGAGGATTGTCAAACTTGTAGCTAGAACTCTTCTCAAAAGCTCCTGTCACTCCCGAACGTCTTTGTCGAGAGTCCAGGCTGCGCAGTCTGGATTCCCGCTTGGGACGTGCGGGAATGACATTGGTGACACGGACTGTTTCTTTGAGATCGCTGCTAGTCTTTTCCGTTCAGTGTCCCGGCGAAGTAGGCATCATACGAGCCCATATCGAAATGGCCATGCCCGCTGAGATTGAAAAGAATGACCTCCCTTTTTCCCTCTTCCTTTGCGCGCTGGGCTTCAACAATCGCAGACTTGATTGCATGCGCAGACTCCGGCGCAGGTATGATGCCTTCGGTGCGTGCGAATGTTACCGCAGCGGCGAAGACTTCGTTCTGTTCGTAAGCCTGTGCTTCTATCAGTTTATCCTTGTACAGTCGACTGACAATCGGCGCCATGCCGTGATAGCGGAGACCGCCCGCGTGAAGGGCCGGCGGCATGAATTCATGACCAAGTGTGTACATCTGCAGGAGCGGTGTCAAGCCCGCTGTATCGCCAAAGTCATACCGGAACTCACCCTTTGTTAGTGATGGGCAGGATGCCGGTTCGACGGCAATGAAGCGAAGCTGCTTGCCCCCGATCTTCTCTTTGACAAACGGCAGTGCAAGTCCGCTGAAGTTTGAACCTCCTCCGACACACCCGATGACGATATCCGGAAAAGCGCCGGCCCGCTCCATCTGCTTCATGGCCTCGAGGCCTATCACCGTTTGATGGAGCAACACATGGTTGAGCACGCTTCCGAGTGAGTAGTTGGTATCATCATGCGTTGCAGCATCTTCGACCGCTTCGCTGATTGCAATGCCAAGACTTCCGCGTGACGAAGGATCTTTTTCCAGGATTGCCCGACCTGCGTTCGTCTCGCGGCTGGGGCTTGGCACCACTTCAGCTCCCCATGTGTGGATCATCGACCGGCGATAGGGCTTCTGCTCATAACTGATGCGAACCATGTAGACTTTGAGTTTCAGACCAAACATGTTGCACGCGAGACTCAGAGCGCTTCCCCACTGACCAGCGCCCGTTTCTGTTGCCAACCGTTTGATTCCGGAAATTTTGTTGTAGTATGCCTGCGCAAGGGCTGTATTCAGTTTGTGACTTCCCGCCGGGCTCACCCCTTCGTACTTGTAATAGATCTGAGCCGGTGTGTCCAGTGCTTTCTCCAGAGCGAGGGCGCGGAACAACGGCGTTGGCCGGAAAGCAGCATACGCCGAGCGGACTTCATCTGGAATCTCAATGAAGCGCTCCGCGCTCATCTCCTGTGCGATCAGCGGCATCGGGAAGATTGGGGCGAGATCCTGAGGGCCTATCGGCTGCTTTGTACCCGGATGCAGGGGGGGATCGAGCGGGGTAGGAAGATCAGGGAGAACGTTGTAATAATGAGTGGGGATCTCGTTCTCTTCGAGTGTGAATTTGCGTTGCATGGCAACCTCCGTATGTTGTGCTATGGACAGTGGGGGTGAAAACGGAAAATCGTGGATGGAGGTTCCCACGATTCTCAAAACAGGCATAAACGAAAACGGTGGGAACGCTCCATTCCGCGTTTCCACCGTTGTGTTGAATTCAAATTCTTATGAACGCACGACAAGCAGTGAAGCGCGGGCTACAGCCGGCGCCACCACCAATAGCCCGTGACCGGGAGATATGCTTGACCGTGTTTCATTCTTCCTAAACTATATGAATCATTTACGAGTTTGTCAAGTAGTCTGGCAATAGAGTCGTCACCAAAACGCCAGTAGTTGGAGTGACGCACTCCTGCAAAACGAGAATGAAAACGCTTGGTTAGGAACCCACATTAGGCGCAGTTCCGTTCGCTGAAGCAAATCGATCCACGAAATCAGCATCTTTCAGCGACAGATTGATTTTCCACCTTCATTGGGCTACATTGGCATGCAATCTTGAGCATGAATCCCTTCTCTAACTCACCCGGAAATCAGTCTCAGAGACCAGTTGGGAAAAATTACGCTTTTTGCACACGATCTCGACTCTGTTCTTTATAGCCGTCCACCAGTATGTTGACTATCCTGATCCCGCTCTCTGATTTCCTAGTTGATCCCAAGAAAAAAATTGACTTAACAGCCCTCTCCTCTGAGCAAGCTTGCAAACTCATAAGGGAGTCTTACGGATTTGTTTCGAGTGCTGTTGAAGTGACGATCGAGAATGGAGTAGCTATTATCTCGGTTCCTGAAGAGACTTCCAGGAAAGTCGATGAGGCTTTGGATTGGTTTGAAAGGGGCATCACAAAGGCAAAGCAAGGGGATTACGAGAGTGCGATAAGATTGCTGACGAAGACTCTTGAGTACTTGCCTTTGCATACTGACGCCCGTCGAAACCTAGCAATGGCTTATCTTGAATCGGGGAACCAGGAAGAGGCAATCAATCAATTGATAGATGTGTTGCGGCTCGACCCCAAAGATATTTGGGCACATGTACTGCTCGGAAATATTTATGGAATGTATAGAAAGGATTTCGATTCAGCCGAACCGTTCTACCGAAAAGCATATGAAATCAATCCGGATGATTCCTATCTGCTTCACAACTATGCATCGTTGAAAGGTAGCAAGAAGCAGATTGAGGAAGCGATAAGAATGTTTGAGAGGGCTATTGATCTGAATCCATCCTATCCCAATTCCTACCTTGGACTCGCGATGCTCTTGGTTGGTGAAAACCGCAACTCTGACTCTCTTTTTGCACTTCGACGTCTTTTCAGTCAAGCTCAAAAGGAAGATCGGAGGAGCGAACCGGTTTATGAACAGGCACGAAGGCTCAATCTGCAACTAAATCGAGAACAAGCGGAAAAAGATTATGAAACGATAATGACGTTTGTGCGCGAGCGTGCAACTTCAGTTGAGGCTATCAGTGGGTTCCCCGTTGATATCGTCGAAGACGATTCACTGGAGGGGGTAACTGCAAAGACCGAACTCGCTTGGAGACACCGCACTGATCGGCACAGAATCCTGTATAGAACGGCACCATCGACCATTGTACCTCATTTGATTGCACACGAGCTAGAACACATTCTCTTGGAACACGAGGCCCGCGCGGGCGGCGTAAAAAAAGTTTTTGCCGTGGATGATCGTCATAAGTCCTTCGTTAGCGATTCGATTCGCGTTGATGTTCAGCGGTTACAAATGGATGCAGATGTGGCAAGTGGTTTTGTCAAGCGCTTGATCAATGGTCTGACAAACCAACTCTACAACTGTCCATTAGATATGGTCATCGAAAAGCGCCTGTTCAACAAATACGACGTGCTTCATCCATCCCAATTCGTCGCTCTCTGCGATACGCAGTCTCAAAACAGCGCCGTTCTGATTGACAAAGAAATCAAAAGAATTACGCCGCGCACGATTCTTCGAAGCAATCTGGCGATGAATTGTGCCTACGCGATCTTTACGGATTGGCTCTACAAAGGTGTAACCGACTTTGCATCGTCATACAAGGCCTCGAGCGTTTTTCCCGTTGGTAAACGTCTTTTCGAAGCTTTTCAGGACGTCGAAGCCAAAATACAACCAGGTGATGAATATGAACTGATCCTTCGATTTGCGAGCATACTTGGTCTGACAAATTGGTTCTCGATTGTCGATGATGATTCGGAATCCGAGAGGCCTCAAGGACCAACAAATCCAGAACTGCTCGAGCAGAAAGAATCAGCCACAATGATGTATTGTCTCGACACACTTAAACGGTTTGAGAAGATGTCGGCAGAAAAAATCCGCGAGGTTGCGTTTGAAGTGGGGATGCTAGGTACGACTGGAATAGACTACACTAAACCTGAACGACGCTATTCCCTTAAGTCAATCCCCGGAGAACAATTCTCAGGTCTTCAGTTACTCGTTTTTATGTATGTAGGGTTCAAGAAAACCGATCCCAGCTTGAATACAGGATTGAAATTCGATAATGCATATGAACTAGCATTGAAGCTGTACCGTAGCGCTGGGAGTTAATAATGCACCTCTACGACTGTCGGTTCGGGACATTCATACAGAAAGCAACCTCCGGGCAAATTGCTCATTTGCTGCAAGAGCGATTTGTGGACAGACTTGATGCGCATCCTTCCGAATCTGAAGTGCGATCATGGAAGAATTCGCTGGGGGCCTTCGCAGAGTCGGTCTCTGATATCGGTATGGACCGGTCATGGATTGTGTTGGAGTATCAGCTCCCTCTATCTTCATCCCGAATCGACTGTATGGTCCTGGGTTCGGACAAGAAGAAGCAAGATAATGTGGTCCTGATTGAATTCAAGCAATGGGATTCCTGCAACGCCACGGATGCATTGGAAATTGTTCGCGTGGGAGGCGTGGAGTTACTTCATCCAAGCGCCCAAGCGAGAGCTTATCGTCAGTATCTTGAGGATGCCCATTCGGCGTTTGAGGATGGCCACATCAGACTGGCCAGTTGTGCTTATCTTCATAATGTTAGATCCGAGCTGAGGTCGCATTTCTTTGATTCACGGTATTCAACGATACTGGAAGACTCACCTGCATTCAGCGGAGAGAATGTGGAAGAATTGTCCAAGTTCCTTGGCAAGCGAACCCGATGTGGGGCATCGACTAGGCTTGTTGATTCTCTCCTTACAGGTCAATACAAGCCTAGCAAGAAGCTTCTCGATCATGTCGCTGATTCCATTGAGAAATACGAACCCTGGAACCTGTTGGATGAACAGCGTGTGGTCTTCAACCGTATCATGGCAGATGTTGAAACTGCACGTAAGAAGAAGTCTAAAAAAGTCATCATCGTTCTTGGTGGACCTGGCACTGGGAAGAGCGTTATCGCGGTGCAAGTTTTGGGTGTTGCTGCTCGTAGGGGCTACAGTGCAGTCCACGCTACAGGATCGAAGGCTTTTACAACGAACCTACGAGGCATTGTGGGTAGAAATGAATCCTTCCTCTATACACACAACTTCATTAACGCGCCCAAGAACAGTCTCGATTTGGTGGTTTGTGATGAAGCACACCGCCTCCGGGTGAGAACACAGTT
>Ga0315291_10012487_pt1 | contig 10305 bp, 11 predicted proteins | sample YL17G12_20_MG_FD_203070 | JGI IMG/M metagenome (GOLD analysis project Ga0315291, IMG submission 203070) | Sediment microbial communities from Yellowstone Lake, YNP, Wyoming, USA - YL17G12_20 | ecosystem: Environmental > Aquatic > Freshwater > Lake > Sediment | place: USA: Wyoming | collected...
CGCGGGCGTGGAAGTGGGCCACGAAGCCGGCGCCGATGAGGCCGAGTTTTAGGGTCTGCATGGGGTTCCTCCTTTGTTGTGAGTTGAGAGAGGTAAACAGCACGTGAAACGTGAAACGTGAAACGTGTGTTATGGCAGGTCCGTCAGGTGCTTGATTTCCTCTTCCATGTCGGCCAGGCCGGTCACGGCCAGTTCCCAGTCAAAGTAGTCCTGTTCGACCTCGAAAGAGAGAGTGGAACTGAGGACGTTTCGACGGAAGGCCTCAAAATTCTGGCCGTATTTGGCCTCGAATTGGCGGACTAGGGTCTCGTACTTGATCAGGTTCTTCTGAGCCTGCTCCAGCAGCAAATCCTCTGACACCTGTGAACCCGTGAGTTGACCGGCTTCCCACATCCTAGACACCGGAACATGCCCTGTCGTAGTCATTCAATAGCCATTATACCTGAATCGGATACCAAAGACAAGAGTCCCATAAAGAAATATCAGAAATCTCTGCGTTTCTCTCCGCCTCTGCGCCTCTGCGTTGAGTCATCCTCCACCTAGAGGAGCCGCTGGATGCGGTCAATGGTGAGCGGAGCAGAGCCCTCGTAGTGGTTGTTCACGTTCAGGTAGACGCTGACCCTCTGTGCCACCAGTTCCTGGACCATCCCAACCACCGCCGCCAGTTCCTCGTCCCTGGCAGCGACGATACGGTCCCAGCGCTTGCCGGTCTCTTGCTCCATCTCCTGCCGGTCAGGCCCGTGGAGGCGGACTATCACCACCTCGTGCTGGAGGATGAAGGAGCGCCATTTCTCGTAAGTTTGGGTGATGGGGGGCATCCAGTACCCCTGTAACAGCACGGGGCTCAAGCCATTGCGGCCCAGGAACTCAAAGTAGGGCTGGTTCAGGTAGTTGGGGTTGCGGACCTCCACGGCGTACGGGTAAGAAGCGGGAAGCGCCCTGGCGAACGGCTCGAAGCGCTCTTGGAAATGCTGCTGAGATGGCATCTTTTGCTTGTTCAGGTACTCGAACTGGAACATGAGCGGGCCCAACACGTCCCGCAGCGGGTCGAGCAGCGCCAGGAAGTCCTGAAACAGGGGCATGGACAGAAAGTGCGGATTGGCCACGAGCGGGCCGGCCTTGACCTTCCTGTAGAGATGGGTAAGCGTGATGCTGTTGGGCACTTTGACGGTGAAGCGGAAGTCGTCGGGCACGGAACGCCGGTAGGCCTCCACGTCGGCCGGGTTGGGCAGCCTGACGCTGTCTTGTCCGAAGAGGGACCAGAACCACTGGTCAATCTCGACGGTGTTGTAATGGGCGGCGTACTCCTGGAGGTAGTTGATGCCCTGCGGGGCGGAGTAGACCAGCCCATGCCAGGAGGGGAACTTCCAACTGCACGTGCCGATTCTGAGTTCTGCCATAGACATTCATCCTCGCTGCCTGAACACAGGCTTGGGCAATATGGCAAGAGTGCTGTATAATGTCGGCAATCCAGTCCGTGGAGTTGGATGGCCAGTGGGCTATCGTGAAAGAGCCAGGCTCGGCCTGGCTTTTTCATGTCCCATGATCAGCAGAGACAGTACCAGACTGGGGACTGGAGATAGCGAGTTGTAGTGGGCCAGTCGCCTGCAGGTGAAAGCCGGCTCCACGCCGTGCACCTGGTAAACGGGTCTAGCCTGCAGGGGGCTGGCCCAATTTCTCTGTCAGATGCGGTCAGGCGTGAGACGATGAGGCACGTCCTCGACCAGGCAGCAGGACACCGGCCCCCCAGTTTCGCCCACAAAGTATCAGTTGCGGCTTTCCTACTTCGCCCCGGCGATGCTCGCCAATGCGTCGGCGTAGACTCCCATCTGCTTCTGTAGGCCCTCCAGCTCTCGCCGCATCTGATGATAATACTCCCAACCCTGTTCGTGCTCCAACCGAGGGACGTCTGGAGGCCGTTTAACTTCGTAGGCTTGCAGCAAGGGATGCCACTTGCTACAGAAGGGCCTGAGTCCCGTGTTCAGAATGTCAATCGCCACGGGGCCAAAGGAATCAGGTCCGTGCGCCACAGCCGGCCCTGACTGGCGTAAGATTTCTCGTGTCAGTACAAACAACGAATAGAGTGAATCGAGCATTTCCCGCAACGAGCCTTCGTGAACACCAAGAGGCTGCATGGCAGTGCGAGTCATCAACTCAACATAAAGCGACCAAGCGGCCCGTTGTTCGACTTCGTTGGCCTCGAATTGCAGGCTACCTAATCCGAAAGGCAAGTTTACGGCAAGAGATCTGGCTTTTATGCCCGGAAGCTCCATGATTCTTCTCCATTAAGCATGTTGTAGCGTCAGCTACCCGATGCGAACCAAGTCTCTGTAGATATCAGGCCTGACCACCTTTATTATGTCACGAACAATCCCATCGAGATCCTTGTACTTCGAGACATCAATAGCCAACTTGTCTGCCAAAGTTGGGTCAAAAGACTTTACCTCATCTTCGGTTACTCCGTACCATATAGGAAGAATGACCTTGCGTCCTCCGATCTCGCGATTCCACAATCCTTGCAGTTCATGCTTTGTGTAGCTCTTCTTGAAAAAACTCTTACTCAAGACGACAATCCCATATCTCGAATGAGCCAAGCCCTCGGCGATAGAGCCGGATAGGCTATCGCCCCATTCCAAGGTGAATTTGTCGTACCACACCTTGACCCCATGTTCCCGTAGTCTCTCAGCGAGTGGGGCTACAAAACCCTGTTTGTCCTCGGAAGCGTGAGAGACAAACACATCGTACTCGGTCAACAACCGCTCAGGCGTGCTCCTCGTACCATTTGCAGCAGGCCCGCCAGAGACAGCAGCCTGAGCGATTGCCTCGGACGCAGGTGCGTCGCGCTGATAGGGCTCAAGCTCCTCATACAACCGGGGGTTATTCCTCTTGGCCCACGCCAGGACATCCTCAATCCGCCCCTTCATTCGAGCAAACTCGATGATTCTCCGAACAATTTCTGGCTTTTTTCTGTCACCTTTGGGCAGCTTGTCGCTCAGATTCTCGAAACCAGAAGTGAAAGAACAGAAGTCGCGAAGGGCATCACAATCAGACCCTTCCGTCAGTAGACGGGCGATCCTCTCTAGATCGTAATCTTTGTGGGGCTTCAAAACACATCCTCCCGCTCAAGTGTCTACGAGAAACGCATGTCTCTTCCAGAGTCAAGTTCGGATGATAGCATTTCGCATCCAGGTAATTCAGCAGGTCCAAAGCAACCCCACGCTCAGTTCACCTGCGGACTCAAACAGCGTATTCATCAGCAGGTTCTTTCCTGAGCGGAGGTACGCCGCGCTGATAAGGCTCAAGCTCCTCATACAACCGGGGGTTATTCCTCTTGGCCCACGCCAGGACATCCTCAATCCGCCCCCTCATTCGAGCAAACTTGATGATTCTCCGAACAATTTCTGGCTTTTTTCTGTCACCTTTGGGCAGCTTGTCGCCCAGATTCTCGAAACCAGAAGTGAAAGAACAGAAGTCGCGAAGGTTATCACAGTCAAACCCTTCCGTCAGTAGACGGGCAATCCTCTCTAGATCGTAGTCACGAACTCTGTACCCCCGATTAGGCACATCGTCTCCATCGGGGGGGACGTTGTCACACCTGCAATCCTTGTACTCGAGAATCACTTTGCAGCCAGGCAAAATCAAAGCACCGCCACACCGATTCTCGTTCAGTGTGAGCGTTCGTGCGTCATCCATAGAGTACTCCTCCTCACGAGATGCACCATAGCATGCTGTATCCTCGAATAAATAGGTCTATGATTACCGCAGTCAAGCACTGGGCCTGACCACAAAGATTGTAGGACCTAGTACTCGCCCGAAGGTAGCTATTGCCCAATCAGATTGGCAGACCATCTCGCCGTGTCAGACTTCGCGGCTGTCGGGCCGCTTCCTGTAGGGTGTGGTCGGAACTACACCCTCACGGTGGTGATTTGTCTGGGGTCCAGTCGACACATTCAACCTAGCGGGTGGATAAAATGCCTCGGTCAGCTTCTTGAAAATCTCCTCAAATTCCAGAGATTCACACCCTTTTGTGTTCTCCACCACATTGAGCTCACCCACCAACTTCCTAATGACTGCACTATCCCTAGCCATGATTATCCATCCTCCTGATTAGCACTTCACAGAATTGCCATTTTACGTTTCAACCCAATCACCCGAAACGCATATTTCACCTTGACAAGGTATTCATGAGATCCTCCAGTTAAGCTTTTCGAAAATATACCTTTCGAGTGGACAGCCATCGCTCCGGCAATCAGTGGGGCAATGAAATCCCTTGATCAGGGCCTCGACCTCATCGTCGCGTTCGTACAATAGATCAGTGATCTTGCGCAGGCGAAGGTGGCTGCGCCAATCTGGCTCCTCCAGTTCAAGTAGCAATCGCTCAATTTCTGCAGGCGCATGTTTGAAATGAAGCCGGTCTTCAACATCCTCAGTGATGCCAAAATCAATGCAGGTGGCAATCAGGAAAACCTGTACAGCGCAGCGTTGGCCGAACCTCTGACCAACGAAATCAAGATACTCGAAACCTTCCCGGTAACGCGAATCGTAACGAGGAGAGAACACACTAAAGAAGGCACTCCTCTGCCTGCGTCCAGACAAGCCCCCTGCCTGTTGGATAAGTAGCATCTGGCGCGGATACAAGGCCTGGCGTACCTCACGATCAAGCTTGCCCAGGAAAGCTAGTTCCATCCAGGCCGCAAATCCCTCATTGACAATAAGAGCGCTGTCTTCGAGTACTCTGACTGCTTCTTCATACATCTCATAGCGCCGATCAGGCTCATCCGGGAATCCATGGCCCTGCAAAATCGCTAACTGCTGCCCCAGACGGGTCTGAACATAAAAGAAACCGTGTCCATATTTCTCGTGGAGGAGAAAAGCAGCAACGTTCTGCTTAACGTTGATGTCTTCGCTCTCCTCACAACACAGCAAATTGTACTCCAAAGACTTTGCAGCAGCAGGGTGCAGAGTGGCAAGGCTGCTTGCCAGACCGGGATCACAAGGAACAAACGCCCCATGACCAGGCAAATAGGTTGGAGCGATGTTAGTCAGGACAAGGTCCAGCAAGTCGGGATTGTACCATTGCTCCCGATGGGCTGCAGCCAGTACCCCTTGCAGCCACGAGACTGCCTCCCTCTTGTACACTGCCTGGACGAATTCCTCGGGTGGCAAGATCCTGAAAGGCTGCCCTTGAATGCGCACATCGCTCAGGCGCTCATCCACCATTCGCAGGCGCTCAACAATCTCCGCCTCCAGTGGATAGACATAAGCCGCCTGGATTTCGGCCAACCGGTCCGAGTAAGAAGGGTGGACGGTCACCAGAGCAGGGAGCGATTGACCGGTTTCTGCGATGCGCAGGGTCAGCGCCTGGGACCCTGCGGCAGCGGCCTGCAGGTGCCAGCGGTTCACACCGTCGCCCCGCTCACACCCCCGCTCCACCAGTCCATCGCCAAGCGCCAGTTCCAGGCGGTGAGGCAGTGGCTCCGATTCCGCTGCCCAATGAAAAACCCCTTCCACTGTGAGATACTCACCTGTTTGAAAATCTGTCTGCAGTTGCCCCGATTTGTCTCCCCTGATTTCGAGCGTGAAATAGCCGGGGGCCAGGCAGTGCATTTCTGGCAGTTGGTCGAAGAAGAGTGCTGTATGCTCGTTGACGTGAACAGCCAGGCGCAACTTTTGCTCCCCCAGGGTCTGTGGGTGCACAACCCATTGCATGCGAGTCGTTTTCCCAGGTGGAAGTGAGCGGCTTTTTCGGACCGGTTCGGAGATGAGTGCGTCGGCATCTGACTCCAGAACACATTCAACCTGCGGGCGCACCTCAGGGTCGCTGTTGCGCAGTTGCAGGACTATTGTCGCAGCCTGGCCCCACCTGACAGTTTCAGGGATGGTAACCTCCTCGACCTCAATGACGTTGCGGGCTGCCAACCAGCAGAACGTGTTGGCCAGGAGTTGTTCATTGTCTTCAACCGCCAGCAGATCATCCGTAAACCATCCGACATCGCCCACCGCCACCACACGCGCTGGTCCTACACTGGAACAGGCCATAATCCTCTGTCGAGTTGCTTTGGTGAGGGCCAAAGGACGGCCTTGGTTACTTACAGCCAGAGAAGCGACCTTACCAACCTGGACCCGCCTCACATTGGCCGTGATGTAATGAGGCCAGAACACCTGCAGAAAGGTAGGCGGGTAATTGAGATACTCCCGGAACTGTAAGCCAGTCACCTCTGCCATTCTCAGATTCAGATCAAACGGCGGGTTGATCATCGTCTCAGCATCGTTGATCAGCAACAGGCCTCCCCCGGCCGCAAGGAATCGCTCGATAGCCTCGATTTCCTCCCGCTCAAAGTCCTTTCTGGGAGCACCCACAACCAGAATGTGAGCGGCCTGCAACCGCTCAGACGAGAGTACTTCATTCGTGTGGTCGGTCACATACCCCCAGGCGGCCAATTTCTGACGCAACAACGAAAACTGAGGTTCGCCATCTGCACCTTCAGCGACGGCCAGTTTCTCCCCGTGAGCCTGGGAAAAGAGAATCGTGATTTTCGTACTATCTGGGGCGTCCATGTTTTGCTCTATATCACATGACGAGACAGCCACGCTATCTTCGACAGCATCCAACCGCACAACAAGGCGGATCACCCTCTGAGGGCACGATCCGCCTTGCCGTCGTCAGATTGCCATTCCTATCCTCCCTTGGATGATACGAGGCAACACGATATTCGGCGCACTTGACAAACATTATCACGATTGTATATCGAAATTGGGGAAATGTCAAGAACGTTTGTGGCCTTGGGATATGCTTCGGTGGCGGGGTGGGTTTGTGTGGGATGCGCCGGCCTGAAGAGCCGGCGCTGGGCAGGTCACTATCTGGGACCGCAGCCCAGCGCCGCCTGTTCCGCGGCGGCGCCGCCCCTCTGGCCTGGGTCAGTCGGCTTACCCCGTGGTAACCACCTGCAGCAATTCTACCTCCGCTTCCGACGCGACCAGCATCACATTGAACTGGATGTCCCGCAGGTGCTCGGCCACCGCCTGTTCGCCGATGCCCGGCGGGGCGTAGACGGCGAAGAGGACGTGGCGGGTGGCCGGCGTGAGGCGGGTGCGCTGGTCGGGGCCGTAGATGACGCTGGAGATGATCCCTTCACCGTCCGCCATCATCATGTCGCCGGGCTTCAGGGCCTGCTCTTCCCCGTTGAGCCGCACGTAGCGCTCGTCGCCACGCGCCACGTCCAGCGTAATCGGCCGGTGCAGGGTTTCGAGGTCGTGCCCGGCCGTGAGCAACATGTTCTTGAGTTCGGCGACGAACATCGCTTCGACCAGCGCTGCCACACGCGGGATGGACCTGCCCTGGAAGGCGATGGACTCGAGTTGCAGGAGCACCGGATAGGTCTTTTTGAAGCGCTTAAAGTAGGCGGTGTAGGCCGGGATGGGCGGAAGGGCCTTCAGATCGGCCTCGGTGCTGAAGCGGGTCCGCAACTCGTGCTCCAGGTCGGCTTTGGCCTGGTCGAGCGCAGGGTGGCGGTCGGGGTTCGAGACGTGGTGCATGACGAGGATGCCCGCCGCCGCACCGGGATAGGCGGTCTTCCAGGCGTCAGATACGGTCAACATCTCAGGAACACCTCCCTTGGGCAAATCGGCAAATCGGCAAATTGCAAATCAGCAAATCAGCAAATCAGCAAACCGCAAATCGCAAATCGCAATGAGTGGATCATGTCGAGTATGGTTTCTCGCCCAGAATGGCCAGGATTTCGCCAAAGTAGATGCGGTGGTAGTCGTGCTGGGGGTAGTTTTTCTCGATGGTGGGGTCGAGGAAGTGGGTGGGGTCCAGGTCGGCCCAGTAGATCTTGCGGCACTCCAGGATCAGGCCGGCCTCAGCGAAACCCGGCGCCGCCACCTGGGTGGAGGCAATCGGGGTAAGCCCGGCCTCGGCGATCTTGTCGCCGTGGCGGCCGGATTTCGAGCCGAGGAGGTTCAGCGCCTTGCGGTAGCGCTCCGGGAAGGCGCACAGGGTGAAGGTGTCGTAGCGCTCCAGGAACCCGTAGGTGTAGCGGTGGGGGCGGACGACGACCTGGGCGAAGGGCTTGCCCCACATGGTGCCCAGGCTGCCCCAGCCGACAGTCATGCAGTTGAACTGGCCGGCCGCAAAGTCGCCGGCGGTCAGCAGCAGCCACTGGCGGTCCCACAGGTGATGCGGCCTGACCAAAAGGTCATCGAACGGAATCGGTTGGCGGGTCATGGCAGTCTCCTTTCATGGAAACCTTGCGAAGGTTGCGAACCTTCGCAAGGTTCAAGGTTCAATAGAGCGGCCCCACAGTACGGATGAGGCGGAGAAATTTGGCGCGGTTCGAGCGGCGGCAGGGGATCCAGTTGGTCATCAATAGGCCCTGGCCGCCAAGTTGCAGGATGGCCTGCCGCCACTGGCGGGCCTGGTCGGGCTCCTGCCCCGGCGCGCCCCACACCTCAAAGCCGGCCTGCACCAGGCGGCGGACGATGTCGGGCCGGGCGCTGCTATAATCCCACACGGCCTGCACCACGTCCCTGGGAATCTGCTGCTCGGCCACCAGGGACTTTTCGGCGTGGACCAGCGCGCGCCCCTTGTGGGCCGAGTCGTTCCAGATAATGGTCCGCAGCCCTCGCTCTTGAAGGCCGCTGTGGAGGGTCAGGATCGCCTCGACGTATTGAGAATGGGCGCGGTCGTGGTCTTCGTCCATGCCGACGTGAAAGTAGCGGCGGGGACGGCAGACCTGGAGCAGTTCGTCCACCAGTTCGAAGGCCAGGCGCCAATATTCGTCGTTGTCGAAGAGATAGTGGTAGGGCCTGAACCAGTCGTTGTGCCGGTGCAGGTGACTCTGGGAGAAGTTGAGTTTGGGTACGACCTCAAGGCCCCGTTCTTCCGCCCGCTGCACCAAGTGCTCCAGGTGGGCCATGGGCACAGAGTACGGGCGGGCCAGTTCGGGATGGGACTGGTATCTCACGCCGTCGGCGCAATCTATGACGAGCAGGTTCAGCCCCACCTCCGCCAGGGCATCTACGACCTCCAACCCCAGGTCGAGGTCGAAGGGCTTTTCACGCGCTTTGCGCTCGTACCAGCGGGGGTCGTAGTGGGTGAGGTGGATCAGGAATCCACGGATGGGGACGACGTCGCGTTCTGTCATTGTTCAAGCCTCCTTTGCACGATTCTTCAACGCCGAGTCGCAGAGATTGGCTACCTATCAGTCGCAACCGTCTCTGCGTCTCTCTGCGGCTCTGCGTTTAAACAGATTGGCGCGAGGGACCCTGGATTGGGGCGCCGGCGGGGCCGCGGTGGTGAGGGCGACCGAGCCGACGATGACGGCGGCGGCCAGCAAGGTGCGGATGGTGAGCGGATCGCCGTCGAGCAGGTGGCCGAGCAGGATCGCCACGAGCGGGTTGACGTAGGCGTAGGTGGAGACGAGCGGAGTGGGTGCGACGCGCAGGAGCCAGGTGTAGGCGGTGAAGGCGATCCACGAGCCAAAGACGACCAGGTAGACAAGCCCCCACAGCGAGCGGGCGGCGAAGGTGCTGGGGTCCAGGCGTCCCCACTCGCCGGACAGGGTGCCCAGGAGTAGCAGCCCCACCCCACCCGCGAGCATCTCCATGCCGGTCGCCAGCAGGGGAGAGGCCGGCAGCGGGGCCCGGCGGCTGTAGAGGGAGCCGATGGACCACAGGAATGCGCCCAGGCTCAGGGCGGCCGCCCCGAGCAGGTCCACACAGCCCACTGCGCTCTCGGATTGGGTGGGCCGGACCAGGACGACGACGCCGGCAAAGCCGGCCAAGAGGCCCACGATTTCGCGCCAGCCCGGCCGCCGCCCGCCGGGGCGCAGCAGGTCGAGCAGGACCATCCACAGGGGGACGGTGCTGACGAGGAGGGCGGCGACGCTGGAGACGATGCGCTGCTCGGCCCACACGACGCCACCGTTGCCCCCCACGAGCAGGAAACCGCCGACGATGGCGGCCGAGCGCCATTCCGGCGCCGTGGGGCGGGCGTCGCCACGGGCGCGCCGCCAGGCGTACAGGACGGCGCCGGCGAGCAGGAAGCGAGTGCCCGCCATGAGGAAGGGGGGCAGGGTTTCGACGGCGAAGCGGATAGCCAGGTAGGTGGAGCCCCAGATGACGTAGATGGCGAACAGGGCAGGCCAAATAGCCCAGGGGCGGGATGGGGATGGGTTGGGAGTTTCGGGTTGTCTGGTCGCAAGTGTCATGGATAGGGTACCTTGTTGTAAGGGTTGTCGGGTTCTAGCCGAGAGATCGCCCCTCACCCCAACCCTCTCCCCGGGGGGAGAGGGCGCGGACTCC
>Ga0315291_10012488_pt1 | contig 10304 bp, 9 predicted proteins | sample YL17G12_20_MG_FD_203070 | JGI IMG/M metagenome (GOLD analysis project Ga0315291, IMG submission 203070) | Sediment microbial communities from Yellowstone Lake, YNP, Wyoming, USA - YL17G12_20 | ecosystem: Environmental > Aquatic > Freshwater > Lake > Sediment | place: USA: Wyoming | collected...
CTTTTACCTTGTAAGAACCAGAAGGATAATCCATCTCGGTATTAAATGCAACCATTTTGTTTTTCGGGCTTTGGGCTATGAGAGAACCCATTTTATTCAAGCCTTTGTTGAGGTTTTTAATCTTGTAAGTGACTTCCCAGTATTGAAAATTCTTGTCATATACTCCCGGCTTGTTCCATACTGAATCATAATCCAATCTGTAAATATTATAGAAGCCGCCTTCGGCCAGGGCGGTTATAATAAGCGAAGTGCTGTTTTCATACGCGGCATTTTCAGCGATATATTTGAATCTGGTATTCTCATTGCTTTCCAAAATATCCCGGATAAGCGCAACGCTCTTGTCGTAAGGGTCGGGTCCGTGACCATCGATGTACTGCAATTTATCGACCTCATTATCCATTTTTTTGCCGGAAAGATTTACGCGCGTGACCATTTCATAATTCGACTGCTTTACTACTTGCCCCAGTGCATTGATGTATGCCAGGTTTTTGGCTTTGCCGCCCAGCCAGCCGTGTATGTTCGCTTCGTTTTCTATCTGAATTGCAATTACCCGGTGATTCTTATCGTAGGCTCTCAAATGTTGAAGCAGGTCGGATAGCATCTTTTTTTCCTTACCGAGCAGCTCATCATTTCCAAGGTCGGCCGCGCAGCAATTACCCATATCAAAACCGCTTGCGACAACGCATTTGCCGTTCGGATCTTTTATATGATATGCCTGGTGACCGTTAAAAAGCCAGTCAGGGGTAAATCTGGGGTCGACATGACCGCAAAAATTAGCGCCTCCCCAGATAATGTCAAGCCGTACGTCATACTTATTTGCAAGGTCGATAATTTTATCAAGTTCTGTCCAGTCACGTTTGCCCTCAACCGGCTCAAGATGCTTCCAATACAGCCAGAATGTAAAACACTTATAATTTGCCTCGGCTGTTTTTTCTACATATAGAGCATAATCCTGCTCCGGCGGATACCACGACTGCACGGCATTGTAAAGAAACGGTCTGCCGTCAACCTCAATATAATATTTTCCTGCCGCATTTCGTACCACTTTCGATACGATTATTTTATTTGTCGCCTGATTAGGCTCCGCGGCAGCATATAAACTTCCCTCAACCAGAATTGAAATCATCGCAGCGAGCAGCACAACCGATAATTTTTTTGACAACATTTGCATTTTTAACCCTTTCTTCACAATTTGTTCTTTTTAAATGTGACCATCGTCAACGAGTGCGGCGGCAAAGTTACTATCCATTGATTCGAGTCAGCGGCAACTATGTTCAAGCTCTTGACCTCAGAAGTATTGGAAGATATCCGGGAAGCTGTAAACACAACTGCCTGAGCATCTTTTGCAGGGAAATTGTCCACGGCAATTTTGGCCGTAATAGTCTGGTCGTGCTCTGATTTGTGGAGCAGATATACCCATACGGTAGAACCATCACAACTTACCGCAGAAACAGACTGTATCTGAGCCTGATTAGCCGAAGTGGTTATCAGCCGTTGCCCCAGCACATTTGAAAATAATTTGAAAACCTCAAAGGTAGGGGTCGGCTTGTGTTTTTTCTGGTCAAGAACCGTGCGAAAATTGCCATGAAGGTCGCCGCCCCACGTTAGAGGCCACATACAGGCCATATAGAGACCGCCATCTATAAACTGCATCATCATTTCGGACTGCATCAGGGCGTGCTGGAAAGCCGAGAACCGGCCACGGCAAAGGCATTGGCGATTTCGGTCAGGCCATATTCGCATCAGGGCGTGCTGGAAAGCCGAGAACCGGCCACCCCCGACTGGGGCAATATTCCACTCCAAAGCGGCAAGTTTTATATCATAACTGACTCCGTTTACGTCCTTGATTTTGTTATAGAAGCCGCGGATATCATCAACAAAACTCGGGCCTATATATTTTTCATCCGGACATTCTTTGCACCACTCCCGCACCCTCATGGGATTTTCATGCAGCCACATATCCCATGTCGCATAGCCCCACGCCCAGTACCAGTGCACATCCGCTATGTCAAAATATGCACCGGCTTTCTGAATAATCAGTTTCCAATCATTCCAGTAATTTTCGACGCTGAGCTTGTTTTCCCATCCTATGATAATCTTTATACTCGGGTCAACAGCTTCCATTGCCGTCGCAAACTGCCTGATATATTCTGCGTACTCAACCGCTGTCATCGCCTCAGAGTTAGATTTATAGTAAGGTTCGTTGTCAAGATACCAGTACTTGACATTATAGCTTTTATCTTTGCAGTACTGCACCCAGCGGACAGCCTCGTTGATACTATCCTGAAGTCTATTATGTTTTTTTCCGGATTGGATATTGATTCCAATCAGCGGTTCAGCCCCTATGTTCCGGCATTGCCGTATGTAGTCATCCGTATCCATGTACTTCTTGTCCACCGGATATTTGTTGGGGGCAATATTGGGGTCCCACAAATCTGTATTCCAGTGCGAATAGGGTGTTTCCCAGTGGAGTTTCGACGTTTCAACGCCGCCGGGATATCGCAGCAGTTTCGCTTTAATTTTGCGCAAATTTTCAGCGATACCGCTATTCGCCCACAGCTCATCGGTATCATAATACCACGATACATTAACGCCGGTAAGCATTGTGCTGATATCGCCTTTAACCTGAGCCGCATCGACATTGACAAGAACTTCGCCTGACACAATATTATGGTCGGCAGCAACATTAGCGGCCGTTTCCTCAACAAAAACACTGCCTGCAACCAGTAAAACCAATAAACATTTCAAATACATATATTTTTTGTCTTCCATTACTTACACCTTTTTTATCCAAGTAAACAAAACCACATCTGATATGTTTCATTTATACATCATAAATCAAATTCCCAACTAACCAATTTGCGTTATTTTAAAGCCAATTTGGGTATTAGCGACACAGCTTCAAAGTGTGCTTTGGTTATAAAATCTTAAAATCTACCGTGTGGAAAACCTGAATTCGGTCGTGTGCTGATATTTGTGCTGGGGCTTGAGTATAACAGACGGGAAAACCGGTTTATTCGGTGGGTCCGGGAAATACTGTGTTTCCAAACACAGCCCCGCATGTTTATGATACACAGCCCCTTTCCCCTTAAGAGAACCATCGAGGAAGTTGCCGGTATAGAACTGAAGGCCGGGCTGAGTTGTATAAATTTCCAACACTCGTCCACACCTGGGCTCAAACAGCGTTGCGGCATGTGAAAGCGGAAGATTTGACCTGTTTAACAAATAATTATGCTCGTAGCCGCAGTGGATATGGCTGATTCTGGAGCCGATAACTTTTGGTGTTCTGAAATCCATCAGAGTGTTTTTAACCGGCTCAACAGCTCCCGTCGGAATCAATGCAGAGTCTACAGGTATGTAGAAATCGGCATTTATCATAATCTCGTGGCCGAGAATGGTGCCGGAATCGTGGCCGCCAAGATTGAAATAGCTGCGATTTGTAAGATTAACCACCGTGGTTTTGTCGGTTTCGGCTTCGTAGTGAATGCTGAGTACGTTATTATTGTCGAGCGTGTATATTACCTTACAAGCCAAATTCCCGGGATACCCCTCTTCTCCATCAATACTTAAATAGCTCAGTTCCAGGGACGTACCTTGACTTTGACGTATAATATTTGCACGCCATACCTCTTTATCAAATCCTTTAGTGCCGCCACGTGAATGATGACCGCCATCGTTTTTTGGTAAACGATATTCCATTCCGTCAAGCATGAATTTTCCCTGTGCCATTCGATTCGCAAAACGGCCTACAATACAACCGAAATATGGTGAGACCGCCAGATATTGCGCGAGCGTTTCATAGCCAAGAACCACATCATCTATGTTTCCGTTGCGATCAGGAACTTTCAAAGAGGTGATTATGCCACCATAGGTTGCAATCTTGACGGACATTGAGCTACGATTCTCAAGAGTATATAAGTCGATATCAGTTCCATCCGGCAAATTGCCGAATCGCTCTTTTTCGACCTTTACCAGAGAATCCTGATACCTTAGCGGCCTGATAGATGAACGTCTGAGAGTCTTGGCATTCGCATCAATTTTCTGAGGCATATTCAATTAAAAACCCGTCTACAAACAAAAAAACCACCTTCTCAGTTTTTTTTGATAATACCAGTTTGAAGATATTTCAACAACGCCAATTAACGCATTTTCCCAACCGTTTTATGCATCAGGAACGGCGAAATCGCTTAATTCCAATTCCACGACTATGATTAAAATTGTATGGGAGGACATACCCCGCTACCGGATATTGGAAATGCAAGGATACGGGCCTTCCTAAATACGGGGCTTCACGTCTAACCCGTGTAAGCCCCGTATCAATTAAAACCGTTCAACAGTAGTCTTTCTTGAAGTAAGAAAGATTAGCCTTTTCTTCTCAACAAAGCTACCAGTCCCATGCCCAGCAGAGCAAGTGTTGCCGGCTCCGGTGTTATCAGAGTGTTGCCCGCATACTCGCCCGATGTCATGTAGTCAGCTTGGCCTAAAATCCAGCCCGAACCTATATAGCCATTCGCCAACACTGTCTGGTCTCCCGGCAATACAACCTTGCCTGTGCCGGTTATGTTCAGCAACCCATTTGCAGTCATTTCAAGGCTCGCTGCGGTAATAACTCCACCACTCAGATCTACATAACCCGTGCCAAAGTATTTACCTATTTGCAGGTTGGTGCCAACGCTAATTGAGCCATTGCTCATGTTGAGTATCCCATTGCCTCCGTTATTACCCCATTGATCATTAAGGCCGCCAACAGCAAATAAAGCCGCAATGGATATCGAGCCGCCACTGACATTCACTACACCGTTGTCGCCAGTGCCGCCGCCAATTTGCATCAGGCCGCCAGTTACACCAAGAGTGCCTCCGGTAACATCAAGCGTGTGATCGCCCCAGAAACCCACATGTAAACTCCAGCACGCTGCATCCATATCGCTATTAATCTCAGTGGTATATCCAGTGCGATTCAACTCGACACGCTGGCCGGCTACGGGCACAAGCGCTTCCGGAATCCAGGTGGGTGGTGGCCAGGATATCCAGTTATTGGCATTATTCCACAAGGTGTCTTCTGCAGGGGTCCATTCACCACCGTTTCCATTACCTCTCCAGTAGTTGGTTGCGGCGGGCGCAACGCTAACCATGGCCAGCAATAGAACAATTACCATCCAAATTTTAGTACTCTTCTTCTTCTTCATCATCCACTCTCCTAATTTCCAAAAATTAAACCATAACGTTTTCTATTGGCTACACACCAAAAGATTTTTGTCTTAAACATTACATCGGGCGCTTCCGGAAACCGCGAAAAGCCAATTATATAAGCTTTTTTCTCACGCCATCCGCGAATACAACTTAGTGATAGCTTGGAGTGCTTTATTATTTTCTCCGCCCTCCACTATCTTAACTGATTTTATTCTACGATTATTCGCGGTCAAAAACAACGCCAATTTGCGTTATTTTCCAACCGTTTTACGCATCACAATATTATATTGTTTTTCAGTCGCTCGAATAAAACTGTCCCCGATTCCGATGTCAACCAGACACAGTGTGAAAAATTTGAAAAACCAAATTACGCTATGGGAGCAGCAGCCAATCCGGCCAATCAGTTATCCGAGAATAAGCTGTGATACCAAAGTCAAGTGGATATTCTTTGTGCCACTTTTGGTCCCACAATTGTCTGAGCCGCAAGTTCTTAACTGAGCCATCCAAATACGCGCTGTTTACGCGTCTACTGTGTCGCCAGATGCAAGAACGGCCCTGGCCGGCTGGGGCGGCAAGAAACGCTGACGCAGGAAAAGGAAATTTCGATGGTGGCTCATACATTGTAGGCCATAGTTCCAGCCAGTACGAATCCAATAAAAGTGGTATATTGCCTGCGTTGGGGACATCCGGCCCTCTCCAGCGAGCACTTCGCAAATTAGGGAAAATAGGCGATTCGGGTAATGAATCGCAAACCCATGCGTTTATGCCATAACTCCCATAATCTCCAGCTTCCACCTCCCAAGCCACATCCAGCGGGAAAACTCCCCATGCTTCGGTTGCTGTTCGAGGCTTGGTGGGCGTGGCGACATCGTATTTCCTTAAACTGGCTGGCTTCGTGGCATTAGGACACAGGCGAAGCTTTGGGTCCTTATAATAGGGCCGAAGTGCCGACGGCCACTGGTCACTTTTCTTGGTTATCCCACCCTCACTTTTGGTGCCCATCCACCCGGCAAAAAAACGGCCCTTATGGTCGTTGCTATACATTATAAACACAGTTCCCCACTGTTTGAGGTTGGATTTACACACCACCTGCTTGGCTTGCTCCCTTGCTTTTTGCAATGACGGTAGCAGCATTGCAAGCAACAACGCAATAATTGAGATTACCACCAACAACTCTACAAGTGTAAACGCTCTTTTTCTTGCCATAATATAACTCCATATATTGCAAAACTTCAAGAGACAACTTAACCATTTATAATCGCATTCTCCTTAAGATGCGACTATAGGTAACTCTCTATGGTAATTGCAGCCACCACTGTGAAGCCAGCATAGCAAAGTCCTTGAAATCAACTCGACCATCGCCATTAAGGTCAGCTTGATTAGTGCCAACTGCTAACCAGTTGTCTGCCAATATTTTGACATCCTCAAAGTCAACGTAGCAATCACCTGAAAGATCCGCACCGGAACCACAGGATGATGCGGATATCTCCGTCGTGTTAGTATCGACGTGGTATGCCGCATATGCCGGACTAACTATCCATCCGGAATCTATGTACCCATTAACAAGCACTCTCTTATCACCTTTCAACACCACCTTGCCGGTATCGCTAATATTCAGCAAACCGTGCGAGGTCATCGCAAGGTTGTTTGCAGTGAAAATTCCACCGCTGAGGTTAACATCCCCTGTACCATTGTACATGCCAATTTGCAGAGTGCCGTTACAATCAACCGTACCACCACTCATATTGAAATGGCCATTAGCTCCCAGATCACGCCATTGATCGTTAAGCCCGCCTATAACAAAATGTCCGTTACCGGTCACTGAACCACCGCTTATGTTCAGTATGGAATTGCTGTCGGCATATTCCTTGCCTACGTCGGACCAATCCGACCTGGCCAGTTCCAGCATGAAGTTATCAACCTGCAACGGCAGATTGCCGTCCTGCGGGAAAAAAGCTTGAGGCCAAGTACCGGCAATATGTAGTGTTCCGCCGGTAATATACAGCGCGTGCCATCCCCAGTAGCCAACCGCCACCCAGGCAGCCTCGGCAGCGGTATTGCTATCAATCACCGTGGTCCATAGATTCGGATCAGTGACAAAATTCCCATTATTATCCAAACCGCGATTCAGAGCAACTGGGTCGTTGATGTCGGGTACAAAATTCAGTCTTACAAGCCAGTCTGGCGGTGGCCATGAAACCCAATTGTGTGGATTACTCCAAAATGTGTCTTCTGAATTCGGCCACGCAAAGCACGGATCAACACTATTAAGGTCAACTTTACCGCACCAGTATACAATTGCATTGCTAACTGCGGAGGCAATACTACACATAAACAGCACTAAAACAATCGTCATACAAATCTGCGTTTTCTTCATAATACCTCTCCTTAATATACAATATACGAAAAACCTTCTGATTCTGCTTGCTTCTTATTTTACAGCTATTTACACTGCAAAGCAAAACCACTTTGCGTTTTTATACAACCATTTTGCGCATCGAGAAAAAGTACGATTACATCGTTCCGCCGACAGGTTCTGTTCTATCCGGGATAATTCATGCCGATTACTCATTGCGTTGAGCTTTTTTTCTCGTCTCTTCTAATTTACTGAAACCACACTCAGGACACCTGTCGGGATAATCCTCGACACTGCCAGAAACATAAAAAAATACCGCCTGACATTTCTCGCATTTCACGGCTTTAAAAAGGCTTTCTTTCCCACATTTTTTGCACATAATCGGCGGCATGCCCATACCTCCTGCCTCTCTTTGCTTTGTGTCCACAAGCTGGTAATAGTCTCGCAGCGGCATCTCATAAGAAACTCCGCAATCAGGAGTGTTGCATTTGACCCATGTCATTTCGCCTTTTAAGTCGGGGATGCGGGTAAGATTTTCAGCACGGGTTGCCAAAATTATCCCCGCAACAAGAAGCAAGCAACAAGCCAAAGCAATAAGTATAATTTTCTTTTTATCCATACTGTCTGTACTTCCTAAACATCAGCGTTCGATTAAAGCGGCCACTTGTTTAATATTATCGCTCGCATTGGTTAAAAACAACGCCAATTTGCGTTATTTTCCAACCGTTTTACGCATCACAATATTATATTGTTTTTCAGTCGCTCGAATAAAACTGTCCTCGATTCCGATGTCAACCAGACACAGTGTGAAAAATTTGAAAAAACCAAAAAATATTTATGAGATGCGTGGTCAGTTTATCGGCAGAAGCCACGAAGAAGCGAACTGGACCAGATCAAGGATATCGACAGTGCCGCTCCCGTTATAATCGTAGCCGGCGCAGTCCTATTAAGGTTTTATCGGTAGTCGATGAATATACGCGTAAGTATTTCAGGCTAGAGGTTGACACATCAATAAATGGAATGCGGGTAACGAGGGTTTTGTCTGAGATAGCACAGGCAGAAGGCCCCAGATTATTGTTATCGACAACGGTCCTGAGTTCATCAGCAATGTTCTGGATGCATGGGCATATCAGCAAGGTGTAAAGCTTACGTTCATCAGACCCGGCAAGCCTGTGAAGGAAGGATTAATTAACGCTGGACACTCCAATTCATAGTGGTACAATAAAGGGGGTAGGTCAGGTTCGGCAGTTATTCTTTAAGTCTGAAAATACACCCCAAGGAAAGTTTTGACAAATTGCAGTTGCAAGTACCTCACTGAAATATGTCTTCTTAAAAATATTATCCCCTAATCGTCCCCTGAATGTCCCCACGGGGATATTTGCTCAAAAAAAATATCAACTTTTTTCAAAGAATCTATCCTTTTATTTTTCAGGCACTTAGGGAAAATCCGTCATTCGATAGTAGCTGTTTTCCTCATATCGTTACTCTTTTCCTGTCCTTTTCCCATACTCAGACGCAAGGTTGTAAGGCAAGCATGGTCGTGTAAAGACCATAGCAGGATTGAATCCTGTATGCCAAAGCAATACCTTGTTATTGGAGTAATTAAAATGAACACACAAACAGTCACAAATCAAACCTGTCAACTTTTAAACGCCAAAGCTCTGGGGCTTATGTTGTCGCTGAGCAAGAGGCAGGTATTCCGCTTAAACTCAAGTGCCAAAATCCCGGCCCCGATCCGAATCGGCGGAGCTGTTCGCTGGTCTGAGCAGGAAATTTCAGAATGGTTACAGGCCGGAGCACCGGACAGAAAAACATGGCAGCAGCTGAAAGAAGCAAACAATGGCTAACCAGATTATTATCGCTCCCCGGCTCATGCCCGTGCGCGAGGCGGCAAAATATCTGGCTATTTCTGAGCGAACCCTTTGGAATTTAACCCACACACATAAAATTCTATCGGTCAGGATAGGACGTGCGGTGCGGTATGATTTGCGCGACCTGGACGCTTTTATCGCTTCAGCGAAGGAGGTTTGTTTACAATGCGAACGAAAATAAAAAAGCCGTCCTGCGGCAAACAGAGACGGCGGCACGAATCGCATGCGACAAGCGTATGCCATAGGTCGGGATTTCAACCTCGATTATTTGTGGCATGAGGTAGGTCTTGGCGAGGATGTTTGGTACATGTGAAGTAACAAGAAAGGAGGCCGAGATGGGTATATCATGGTTCGCCAATGAGCTAAAATGCAGATACTGCTTTAAGACGCACGGAACGAAGCAGTGGCCAACCAACGAAGACCACGTCCCTTTCTTTTTCCAGAAAGAAGCCGGAAACCATACCCTCACTGTGCAATGCCCCCACTGCGGAAAAGAATGGTACGTTGTGTGGGACGGCAACCCCGGCCCCATAGAGCCCGTTATTGCTCTGAAACGATGATGAGTCATGCCGTCGTTGTGGGCGTAGGATGACTCGATAACGTAAAAATGGTTTTTTGATACCGAAAAGGATAATTTTGATTTCCAACATCCGCCTTTTATTTTCAGCCAAATTTGTTGAAATGAAGAATCTTCTTCAACGGCCTTTTGGGGATATGCAAAATATCATCTTTATCGAGATAATATTTTAAGTCCTCTGTCGCGGCATCTTCCATAACGGGCTTTTCAGCAGGTTTGCCAAGTGCTACGACCGAATCAATATAATATTTTTCATCGATATTTAGAATCTGCGATATTTTTTCTCTGTTGAGAGCTCCCAGCCAGCACG
>Ga0315291_10012492_pt1 | contig 10303 bp, 6 predicted proteins | sample YL17G12_20_MG_FD_203070 | JGI IMG/M metagenome (GOLD analysis project Ga0315291, IMG submission 203070) | Sediment microbial communities from Yellowstone Lake, YNP, Wyoming, USA - YL17G12_20 | ecosystem: Environmental > Aquatic > Freshwater > Lake > Sediment | place: USA: Wyoming | collected...
CCATTTCGGAACCAATGTAAATCCCCAGTTATCTCCGTTGTAAGCTGCTGGATTTTCTGCATTAGGAAGCGGAGGAAAACTCGCGGTATTTAAGTAATAATTTCCAAAATCAGACCGACCTATATAGCCTGAAAAATAAGGAACAGGAGTAGTAGAAATTAAAGTTACAGATCTATTTAGCTGCGGTGCTCCTAAGTTTTTACCAGCGAGTACTACAGAACTTGTCGTTGGAGTTTCGAATAATTCGATATTAACCGAGGTGGTAAACAAATAATCAATCATTCTTTTTGAAGTATTGATGTACTTTTTAGCAGGTTCTATCAAAGTTTGCCCAGTTTCATTATCCACCAAGTATTGAGTCGCAATTAGCTTGCCGCATTCCGATAAGTATTCGTAAGGTTTGAATAATTCAGTGAAACATGGTATGATTATTTCATCTGGTACCGACGAAGTAATTTTGAGTTTCACAACTACATTAGCATCCACCACTACAAATAAATCCGAAAATCCAGTAGTCTTGAAACATCCTCTGTATCGATTGCATTCATTTGCTTTGTATAACGCTGGACCGTTTTCTTCTAAAATTAACAACATATTATTGGGTCCGGGATCGTTCACCGTATAAGCAGCCGTATAAAACCCGATCTTGATATCACCTTCGTTTTCGCATCCGCCGAATGGTTCAATCTTCCAGGAAATTTTATAATCCAAGTAGTCTCTAAAGAAAGTACTTCTGGGCCCAGTTGTTTTGATCGGGCCTTCTAAAGTGTCTGCGTAAAAACTAATTAATCGTAGATCGGGATTGGCTCCACTATTATCTCCTGTGAAAGGTATTCCTGCTAAATTGACTTTATTCGCTTTAGGTGTTTGAATATTTTTCAAAGGACCGCATTCTGGAGTGGCACCCCACAGACCAGCATAGGGTAAAATATTCCACAATTCTCCTTTGCTCATTTCTTAGAAAAACAAAATCTTGAAAAAAATTTTGAAACTTCAAAAATATTCGACGGCCAAATATAAAAGTCTGATTGTATTCTCTGCCGGGGTGATTATTATTTGTTTGCCGTCGAGGAAGAGGAGCCTAGGATAATTTGTCATAGCAAATTTTAATCCTAAGGACTGCGGGTATTTTATAGGTTGCAATGTTCCTTCTATAAGATTCTGTACCGAACTTACTCTAAAATTAAAAGTCGGCGAAATTCCGCCCTCGTAACCATCCCAACCAATACCATTCCAACTCCCGACCTCTATGAAGCCGTCAACACGATAAGAATTACTGGGAGATATATAGGTAGGTCCGCCGTAGGCAATAGAAATTTTATAATGAACCTTATAGATATTTTCACCCCAATTAGGCAACAGAGTAAGTTCCCATTTACCACCACTTTGTGCTCCTCCAGGAATGAACGGGAAATCTTCGGTGTCTAAATAAAAATTAGCTCTAGGAAATGAGTTAGTAAATTCTTCCTCTTTTACATTACCGTAAGGAAATAATTGTACTAGTCTTCCGAATTCTGCCGCCGCCTTCTTTGATAATATATTGTTATTGATGGTAGGAGTTTCAAAGAGTATTATATTGACCGAAGTTGCGAAAAGATAATCTATCATCTTTTTCGAGGTTTTTATATATTTTTTGACAGGTCTTAATAAAGTTTGACCGGTCTCAGTGTTTACTAAGAATTGAGTTGCCATCAGTTTGCCGCATTTTGATAGATACTCATACGGTTTGAATAATTCGGTAAAACACGGTATTTCTGATTCATTCGGTAAAGATGAAGTAATTTTAAGTTTTACCACTACGTTGGCATTTACTACCACGAATAAATCATTTACATCTGTTGTGATGAAACACCCTCGATATCGATTACATTCGTTTGCTTTGTACAGAGCTGGACCATTTTCTTCCAAGATTAGAAGCATATTATTTGGACCAGGATTGTCGAGAGTGTACGCTTGCGTGTAAAATCCGATCTGAACTCCTTCGGATTTATCTGCGAGCTCATCGTCGGATTTCGCGAATCTTTCTATTTTCCAGGAAATCTTATAATTTAGATAATCTCTAAAGAAAGTGCTTCTGGGTCCAGTGGTCGAAATGGGTCCGTCTAAAGTGTCGGCATAAAAACTAATTAATCGTAGGTCGGGATTAGCTCCGGTGTTATCACCAGTAAAAGGTATTCCTACTAAATTGACTTTATTTACTTCTGGGGTTTTTAAATTTATAAGCGGACCGCATCGAGGCGATTGATCCCATAGACCAACGTAAGGCAAAATGTTCCACAATTCCCCTTTACTCATTTCTTACAGAACTAAAATCTTTTTCAAGATTTTTAATCACAACACCGGACCGAAAAATTCTATCGCAAAATACAACAAGCTAATTTGAGGCGTGGCAGATTTTCGTGGTAGGGTATTAAATCCAACTTTTAGTCCTGCGAAACTTGGACGCTCGGACGGTTCCAAAATTCCCGAAAGTTCCACTGTATCGCCGACAAATGTTGATGATATAGGCTGAAGTCCATTGTTATATCCATCCCATCCCAATCCTCGCGATTTGCCTACTTCTATAAATCCCGAAAAAGATTTTGTATCGGAAAAAGTGGAGGTTGGAACTGGAAAATATATGGAAATTTTATAATGGACTTTGAAGAGTATTTCATTGAAAAAAGGAAAAAGTGTGAAACCCCATCCGTCACCATCTTGACCACCGTTCGAAATCACCAGCCAAGAGCTCGTGACAATATAATAATTCAGCCATCCGAACCCAGATTTTTGCAAAGGAATAGATTTTAAATTTCCATAAGGAAAAAAGACCACTAATCTTGCAACGTCCTCCGCTAGTAATTTTTTGTTAACCGATAAAGTATTGGCAGTTGGTGTTTCAAATAACAAAATATCTACCGAAGTGGCAAAGAGATAATCTATCATCTTTTTAGCAGTATTTACGTACTTCTTGGCTGGTTCGATCACTGTATCACCTGTCTGATCATTTATTAACATTTGTGTTGCCATTAGTACACCGCATTTTGATACATATTTGTATTTTTTGAACAATTCAGTAAAACATGGCGTTTCTAATTCTTCTGGTAAACTTGAAGCAATTTTAAGTTTAACTATCACATCGGCATCTACCACCACATACATATCAGTAAATTCGCTGGTCTCAAAACAGCCCCGATAACTGTTGCAATCATTTGCTTCGTACAAAGTTGGACCTTCTCGCGCCAGCATTAAAAGCATATTATCCGGTCCCGGACTATTTAATGTATAACTCTGAGTGTAAAATCCTATTTGGACTGCGGATAATTTACAATCGCCGAAGGATTCGATCTTCCACGAAATCTTATAATTCAGATAGTCTCTAAAGAAAGTACTTCGCGGACCGGTGGTACTAATAGGCCCTTTCAATGTATCAGCGTAAAAAGTAATTAGCCGAAGATTTGGATTAGCTCCGCTATTATCACCCGTAAAAGGTATTCCGACTAATTTGACCTTATTGAGCAGAGGTGTTTCCAAATCCCTACGTACGCCACATTGAGGCGATTCGCCCCAGGGACCTCCAGAATAAGGTAAAATATTCCACAATTCTCCCTTACTCATTTCTAAGAAAAACAAAATCTTTTTCAAGATTTTTCACTATTCCTCGTTTAGGCCGTAATAAAATTTACCACCAAAAGTAACAATCTAATTCGTGGAGTAGGGTATGTACCATTACGAATTTTACCGGCGTCGTCGAATCCTACTTTCAATCCTAAAAATTGCGGGTATTCAAAGGGCGAAATAGTTCCACTTAGTTCCGTGGTTGTGCCGCTTACAGGTAATGTAGAAAAGGGCTGTTTGCCATTATTATCGCCATCCCATCCCAATAAATTAGATCGACCTGACTCCAAAAAACCGGGATATCTAATTATGATCGTCTCATTCGGATTGGGGGATGCGGACGGTATCTCAATAGAGATTTTGTAATTAATTGTATAAAAAACTTCACCCCATGTCGGAAAAAGTGTGAAACCCCATCCGTCGCCGTTCTGTCCACCGTTTGGAAGAATAGGTGGAAATAACGAAGTCGGCAAAAAATAATTGCCGCTAAGAGAAAGTGCCATTTCCGCTAAAGGAATGCGCAGTTGAGGAACAAAAGAAACCGATCTCGTGGTACTGGCTCTTAAGTTTCCTTGTTTAAACACTGGAATTATAGAATTTCCTGGTTGGTAAAGCGAAATATCTACCGAAGTGGCGAAGAGATAATCTATCATCTTTTTAGCAGTATTTACGTACTTCTTGGCCGGTTCGATCACTGTATCACCTGTCTGGTCATTTATTAACATTTGTGTTGCCATTACTACACCGCATTTTGATACATATTTGTATTTTTTGAACAATTCAGTAAAACATGGTACGAATATTTCGCTGGGTGAATTAGAAACGATTTTAAGTTTAACTATCACATTGGCATCCACTACCACATACATATCAGAAAATTCAGTAGTTTGGAAGCATCCTCTATATCGGTTACATTGATTAGCTTTGTACAAAGTTGGACCTTCCCGCGCCAGCATTAAAAGCATATTATCGGGACCCGGGCTATTTAATGTATAGGCACCTGTGTAAAATCCTATCTGAACTCCAAGACCATCATCGGGATTAGATTGATCGAACCTTTCGATCATCCAAGAAATCTTATAATTTAGATAGTCTCTAAAGAAAGTACTGCGCGGTCCAGTGGTACTAATGGGTCCATTTAGTGTATCGGCGTAAAAAGTAATCAATCTTAAGTTAGGATTAGCTCCAGTATTATCACCCGTAAAAGGTATTCCTACCAGATTAGTTTTATTAGTTTGCGGTGTTTCCGAATCCTTACGTATGCCGCATTGAGGCGATTCGCCCCAAGGACCTCCAGAATAAGGTAAAATATTCCACAATTCACCTTTACTCATTTCTTACGGGACTAAAATATTTTTCAATATTTTCTAGAAGACTTACGAGGCGTCGAAATATTCGACTGCTAAGTAAAGCAAGCGCACTATCGGAACCGGACTATTTCCTATAGATGCAGTAGACCCATCAAACCCAACGCGAAATCCCATAGTTGTCGCAATTTCATTAGGTAGCAATGTTCCTTCTACTTCCGTAGTTGTACCGCCAACATATTCGCCAGGTAATCTCACTAATCCGTTTTGATATCCGTTCCATTTGAGTCCGGAATATCCGCCTACTTCGGCGAAACCTGCAAAAGTGACGAGTGGTTTGAATTTCCTAATAGGTATTTCAATAGAAATCTTATAGTAAACTTTATAAGATTTCTCTTGCCAATCTCTTAAAAGAACCAGACTCCAATTGTCGTTATTTTTTGTTCCTCGGGAAACTTCGGGAAAGCCATATGTATAAAGATTAAAAAGATTGCCTGAGAAAGTAATCCTTTGGCTGAGCTCTTTTTGAGTTAAATTCCCGTAAGGAAATATCTTCACTAACCTGCCTGTTTCGACGGATAATCGTGATTTGTTAGAATTTAAACTGCCATTAGTAGGATCTTCGAATAATACAATATTAACTGAAGTTGCAAACAAATAATCAATCATTCTTTTCGAAGTATTTACGTACTTTTTGACAGGCCGAATCAAGGTTTCTCCGGTTTCGCTGTCTACTAAGTATTGGGTGGCCAATAATTCTCCGCATTTTGATAGATATTTATAAGGTTTGAATAATTCAGTAAAGCACGGTACTTCTATTTCGCCGGGTAAGAATGAAGTAATTTTAAGTTTTACTATTACGTTTGCATCAACTATTACGTACAAATCGGAAACTTCAGAGGTTTTAAAACATCCGCGAAATTTATTACACGAATTAGCTCTGTACAAAGCTGGGCCGTTTTCTTCCAACATTAGAAGCATATTATCTGGTCCTGGACTGTTTGCAGTGTACGGGGCAGTATAAAACCCAATCTGAACTTCTGCGTCCAGCGTTTCGTCGTCTATTGGTTCAATTTTCCAAGAAATTTTGTAATTTAGATAAGAACGGAAGAAAGTACTTCTGGGTCCGGTCGATGAAATAGGTCCGTCTAATCGGTCGGCATAAAAGCTAATTACTCTTAAATTTGGATTGGCGCCACTGTTATCGCCCGAAAAAGGTATACCAGCCAAATTAGTTTTGTTGACGGGTGGCGCTTCAAGATTCTTAATGATGCCACATTCTGGAGCGGCGCCCCACAAACCTGCATAAGGTAAAATATTCCACAATTCTCCTTTGCTCATTTCTTGGGAAAACAAAATATTTTTCAATATTTTTTATGCTGTTGTATTTCTAAAAAATTCAACTGCAAGATATCTGAGTTGTACGCTAGGTCGCGGAATAGTTCGATTCGCTATTTGACTTCCTTCGTCAAAAATAACCTTAAAACCGAGAAAACTAGGAACTTCTATAGGGGAAAGAATCCCTGATAAAGTTACGTTGGTTCCGCTAACAGGGAGTGGATTAAAATTTTGTCTTCCACCTCGAAATCCTTGCCAAGCGTTAAGGCCTTCCGGTCTTCCAACTTCAACAGACCCCGGGTATCTCACTACTCTTGTTTCGTTAGGTGTTGAACCTGTAGCTTCTGGGATCAGAATATTTATTTCGTATTGAACTTTGAAAGCAAATTCGGCCCAGATTGGAGTTAATGTGAATCCCCAGCTATCGCCGGGATAACCACCTCCAGGAATCAAAGGGAGCCCTGTAGTTTCGAGATAATAATTTCCGAAGTCATAATAAGTCAAATTTTTCGGAGTTGTGCGAGGAATAAATACGACAGTTCTTCCAACCAAAGCTCCTAAATTATTAACCAAGTTCGTTGAAACTTGCGCAGGATCTTCAAATAATACGATATTAACCGAAGTTGCGAATAGATAATCAATCATCTTTTTCGAGGTATTTATGTACTTTTTGGCGGGTTCTATTAAAGTTTTTCCAGTTTCGTTATCTACCAAGAATTGTGTAGCAATTACATTTCCGCATTTTGATAGATATTTATAAGGTTTGAACATTTCGGTGAAACACGGTACGACAACTTCGTCAGGCAAGGATGAAGTAACCTTGAGTTTTACCAGCACATTGGCATCCGTAACCACATACATATCGATCAACTCGCTAGTTTTAAAACATCCCCGAAACTTATTACAGGAATTAGCCTTGTACAATGCTGGGCCATTTTCTTCCAACATTAAAAGCATATTATCTGGACCAGGACTGTTTGCGGTGTAAGGAGCAGTGTAGAAACCGATTTGAACTCCATCGGCGTTATCTTCTAAGTCACAGCCTGCGAACGATTCAATTTTCCAAGAAATCTTGTAGTTCAAATAGGTTTTGAAAAAAGTACTGCGCGGTCCAGTGCTCGTAATTGGTCCGTTTAAATGATTAGCGTAGAAACTAATCAAACGAAGATTTGGATTAGCGCCGCTATTGTCACCTGCAAATGGTATACCAGCCAGATTAGTTTTATCGAAAGGCGGTGTTTTTAGATCTTTCTGGACGCCACATCCTGGGGTTGTATCCCAAAGTCCTGCGTATGGCAAAATGTTCCACAATTCTCCTTTACTCATTTCTTAGGAAAACAAAATATTTTTTAATATTTGTAGACTACTTTTTTCACATAGCTCCTAGGAATTTATAATTTTTATATAGCGTACGCTATATATTAAAAAATTCAATTTTATAAAACATCTAATCTTGCGACATTTCCAAGTTTGTCCCGCTGAATATTGACACGAGGACCGGCTTTTGCTAATGGTGCTCGATTTACATAGTCAACTTCAATACCTTTTAGAGCTTCTTTTCTTACCTTTTTAGGTTTTTCTTTCTTAACTACCTCTTCGGTAATAACACGATCGTTGCCAACGAAACTGGCTGGTAACTGGATTTCTTTGAATAAATCTCGCTTAATTTTCTCATATCGAATACCTAAAGCAACCACATCTCCGGCTGAGTTTTCATACCAGGAATACGTGCGTCGAAATATCTTCCAATCAGGTTTCGTAATAATTGAGTATATGTATTTGTAATTTTCATTTGCTAGATTAATCTCTCTTTCCATCGCTCCTTCGTACGAAACTAAACTCTTTTCAATCTTTCTCAAATCCGAATAAAGTGAATCGTCTCGAAAAACTCTCGCAACGCTGGTACCAATTTTTGTAAGGATTTCGAGATTTTCAAAGCTAGAGACCAAATGAAAAAGATTTTTCTGATTTTCCATTGCTTGTCTCAGAACCGGCACCGTACTAAGCTTTTTCCCTCTTAAATCGACTGACTTGGAATTAGTGTACTTTTTAAGATTTTCTAATTCTCCGTTCACTTGGCTCAAAAATTGCTTTTTCGCGGTTTCGTATTTGAAGTTTTTGATTAGATCGTCGTAATGATCTAAAGAATATCGATGTAAATAGAGCGCGGCGTCATAAAATTCGGGAAAAGTCGAAACTTCCATTTTAGCTGCGAAATCGCTTCGATTCTTTAAAACTGCCCGGAAGGTGTAACAGCTTTCGGAACATTCTAAAAGATCATGTTGTGGTGTTTCGGATATCACATCACCCAAATTCCAAACTTTCATACAATGTTCTAAGACATCACCCATTGTATATTGTATCGTGTCAATCAAAGGCGGAAAAATGTAATATAATCCGTCGCGTCCAGGTTTTTGTGCATCGAGTGCTTGAAGAAAACCTTCTCCTTTATTGAAAAACCGAAAGAGTTTTTCTAATTCTTTCAAGACTGCTTTATTACCAGAATTAGCACAATCAGAAGCCAAAAACATCATTAGTTTATAAACATCATGAAGGGGCCATCCGCCATCCGTCAATCCATAAGCTCGCAAATTCAACGATCCGACTCCGTGATTTTTTCCGTTGTATTTTCCGGTCGATTGGCCGTAATCAATCGCTGTAAGAATTGATTCAGAAGTTACGTAGAGAACTTTACCAGTTTTTCCTGAATACGGAATACAGAAAGTTTTAGAAAGCCCTGGAACGGTGTTTTTTCTAACTAACCAATTACCGCCATGGGAATCGTAATGTGTCCAACCTACTGTATCATAAGCTACAGTGGTCGCTAAGATAAATTGCATAAAAAGCGAATAAAATTGTTTAACCGAACATTTTTTAACGTGCTCGCTGAAACTTTCCGAAGGTGTAATGTTTTCGTAAATGATGTAAGGAACTTTACTTTCACCAACATCACACCAACTAATCACTTCTTTGGTTTTTTCGTCGATTTGCGGTTTGGCACATCTCAAACCTCCGTAAACAAAGGCAAAATTTGGAATAAGTTTTCTCAGTTGATTAGTGATAAACAATCCGATAAATAATTCGTGCTCTAGATCGGCAACTCCATCTTCAGTTCTCGGAGCCTTTAAAACGAACATATCTTTCGCGTCCTTTAGTTCTCCGGTTAATGCAACGCCAAAAGCACTCTCTTCTCCAATTTGATGCAGATTCTTGACCTGTTCTTTCAAATAGAATAATCTTCCGAGGTTTTGTTGTTCTTCAGAGATTCCGTAGAAAACTGAATAAACCGAACAAGCAACGGCTTTCATAACATCGTAATTGTAGAATTGCTGATTCATAATTTGTTTGATCTTATTTGGATCAGTAAGATGTTCAATTGCATCAAGTTGTTTATCAGACGGAACTACTCCGCCGGCTTGACATACAGTAGCACGGGTTTCGATCGCATGTCTTTCAATTTCTTCCAACTCGGCGAAATTATTGACCAATTTTCTTCCGAGCGGTGTATTTTTGTTGAGTCGAGATCGCATTATCTCAACGTATTCTTGAATATCTTCGGTACGAATATCCATTTTTAATTATTTTATAGAAGAATATTTTTTTCAAAATATTTTTATTTTTAATCGCTATCACTTTCACAAGAAGAATCGTCTTTAAAAGGTTTTAAATTTGGATCATTTAGAAAAGCACGTAATTCAAGATCTGGAAAATCATTCGCAAGAGCTTTCGCAATTTTAATATGAAAAGGAGTTAGTAGTTTCTTTTCTACCAAAATCTTCAGTGCATCTAGACAATTAATAATATCGCGAAGATATTGCACTAGAATCTCGTTTGGCGGAATCCCAAAAAGTTTGCATAATTTTAGATCATCTATTATAGAACATTCTGAAGCAAATAAACCATCTTCCGGGTCTATATTTCCTTTAATTTCCACTATTCTTTTCATGGCTTTATACGAACAGATTGGTTCTGATTCTGCTATATTCTGCTCGATAGTCTCTACGTCAATTATATCAATTAAATAATCAACCATTTCAGCACTACCAATACAAAGAGCAAAA
>Ga0315291_10012493_pt1 | contig 10302 bp, 11 predicted proteins | sample YL17G12_20_MG_FD_203070 | JGI IMG/M metagenome (GOLD analysis project Ga0315291, IMG submission 203070) | Sediment microbial communities from Yellowstone Lake, YNP, Wyoming, USA - YL17G12_20 | ecosystem: Environmental > Aquatic > Freshwater > Lake > Sediment | place: USA: Wyoming | collected...
CCGAGGACGGTAAGAAGGTGCCGGCCCCGCACAGCGTTGCTTTTTGGGCGCGGCAGGCCGGGGTTAACGAAATGGCCGCCGAGGGTCTGCATTCCAAGCTGGGACGCCTGTTCCATAAACCGTACATTGTCGCGAAACCGGCTGCGGACCCGGTCGGCGAGATCATCAAGGCGCTGGAGGCGGGACAGCACGTCGTCCTGTCGTTCGGCAATTTCGAGAGCGACCTGGATTACCTGCTGGTCTCCAACCTGTTGACGCGCAAGATCCGGGATGCCTGGGAGAATAAGACCAATCATTTTCGCGCACACGATAAAGAGGAGCCACCCCGCCAGTTGGTCATCGTGGTTGAGGAAGCACATAAACTGCTCAACCGCGAGATGGCTGCCCAGACCACGTTCAGCACCATCGCGCGCGAGATGCGCAAGTATTACGTCACCCTGCTGATCATTGACCAACGCCCGTCGCAGATCTACGACGAGGTGATGTCCCAACTTGGGACACGCATCTCCGGCTGGCTTGGAGACGAGGATGATATCCACGCCGTGCTTTCGGGCCTTTCTGGGCGCGAGTACCTGCGCGGGATGCTGGCGCGTTTGCAGCCCAAGGAGGAGGTGCTCCTGCTCGGTTGGGGTGTGCCGATGCCGCTGCCGGTGCGGTCGCGGCGGTATGATGATGATTTCTGGAAGGAGTTGTTCGGCGTTTCCGGCAAACGCGGTGAGGCAGAGATTATGAAGGAGTTGGGATATTAGTCGGTTAGAACTGCCTCTGTTTGTTGTATAATCCAAATTGAGGTGTTGCAATGGTCACACTGACGTTATCCGATAAACAGGTCGTTGAGTTAGTCAAGCAACTGCCGCCGAAGAGCAAGCAGGCGGTGCTCGACGCGCTGACCACCGACGGCGATATCTGGTGGGAAATGACGCTTTCGCAGGGTGAAGAGCAGTTCCGCCGGCTGGCCGCTGAACGCGGCCTGGAATGGGACAAAATGCACGAAGCGGAACGCGAGACTTTTGTGGATGCTCTCCTGCACGACAAGCCGTGACTCCGAACTTCATAGTTTACGATACCAATATCCTGTTTTCCGGTACGGGCTGGCGGGGAAGCCCGTATCATTGTCTCCAACTGGCGCGCCGGGGTGAAGTGACTCTGCTCACCTGCCGGGAAATCCTGGTCGAGTTCCAGGAAAAACTCCAGGTCAAGCGCTACATGTCTGCCAGCGAAGCCACGCGGGCGGCGGTCGAAATTCTTTCATTCTCGCGCCTGGTGGAAATCTCTAACACTTTGAGAATCATTGCTGACGACCCAGACGACGATAAAGTGCTGGAATGTGCCGTTGTTGGTCAGGCGGAGTACATCGTTTCTGGCGACCATCATTTACTGGAGCTGGGGAGTTATCGGAAGATCAGGATTATCCGCGCGGTAGAGCTGCTGGATTTGTTTCCTGGTGTGGTGAGGGAATAATGAATCCGGGGGGGTCGAAAAGGTCGAGGCGCAGATTATGAAGGAGTTGGGGTATTGATTTGTGAGGCAAACAGTATGATACTTGAGTGTATAATTATTAGGATGGGTTAGAAAGGTTATGAATGACCTCTTTACAAGAAATAGCCTTAAGTTTTTTTCCACTTGCTGATAGCGATTTCGAGTTCACTATCTATCGCCGATCATATACTGAGGGGGAACAGAAATCAGGCTTCCCTACCTGCACAAGAAGGAAATTGCCAATATCAAAAGGCTCTGATGAATGGTCTGAATATTGGGTTAAACTAGATAGTAAAGATATACAAGGATTTGAGGTTTTTGAATGCAATTCCTTTACAAATTTTACGTTAACTATTGAGTTACTCTTTCAGTTACTAAATCAAAGTTGCCAAAACAATCAACTTCAAAACTACACTTTGGGTAAAGATTCTTTTAGATATCATACAATTTTCTTTGCTCTCCACGATTTCTATGAAGGAAAACAAGGTGTATGGCTAGAGCCTTATTTCTTGAAGTTGTCGAGGAAATTTGGTTTTCTGGCAGATTTTAGGTTTTACGTAAAAGAGGGCGTACCTTTCACAAAACGCATACAACAACTTAGTCTAAGCTTAGATGAAAACGGGAGAAGTAATATCAACTTCTACGCTGATAGATATGAAATGCTGAAAGAGTTTACGCAAAGGTTCCACACAAGACTGTTTCCCTTACGCTACGCGGAAAAAGAAATTCATGTAGAAGAAGATCTTTTATTAATGAACTCTGACTCGTTGCGATTTAAGAAATATGTCTTTGCAAACAATGAAACTGACAAATCTCAATTTGTTGGAGTTAAGAATAAAGGACCGCTAACACCTATTCCAACACCTGTAAGGGTTTATTTCATTTACCGGGAATCCGATAGACAATTTTCTCTTGATCTATATCGCGCTCTTCGGGGTGATACTTTTAGCAGTACCTTTCCAGGCATGGAAGCTATGTTCAGACATAAACTAAGCAATGAAAACGTAAGCGGGGTAACTATTAAAGACTTTACTCCCGGGGAATTAGAAAGGATTATTAGTTCGATCTTGCAAGACTCGGGCGAAATTCCTGTCATCCCATTACTGGTTATTCCTTTTAGCAAGGATGACTATGACGATGAGGCTTCCGAACAATATTATGCTGCAAAATACACTTTCTTACGACACCATCTACCCAGTCAATTCGTTAGTCTCAAGAAGCTCTTGAACAGAGAACAACTAAAGTGGGCAATCTCTAATATTGCTCTTCAATTATTTGCAAAGATGGGGGGGCAACCATGGAAAGTTGCCCCAGAGACAAAGAATTGTTTAATTGTTGGCCTAGGCCAGTCGCATAAGAAGGTAAATGATAAGGTTGAAAAGTATTTTGCATATTCGGTGCTAACTGACTCGAGCGGGTTATACAAAGATATTAGGATTCTTGGGCGGTCTAATGATCTTGATGTTTATTTGGCAGACTTTAAGCAGAAATTAACTGATGTTTTCAAACAATACATCAATGACTACGAAAACTTTGTGGTTCATACTACTTTCGCAATTCAAGATGATGAACTTGATGCCGTTAACGACGTTTTGGTCGAGCTATCTAAGAATGCTGATTCTCAAAAAGAATTCTCGGTGATGCGCTTTGACGAGCACAATAAGTTCTTTGGTTATTCACGAAATAGCAACTCCATGATTCCTTATGAAAGTTCTTATATTAGAATAGCCGAAAGAGAATTTTTAGTGTGGTTTGAGGGATTACAAATTCAAAGCCCAACAGTTCGTAAGCGCATCGGGCGTCCATTGCATGTTAAGTTTCTATATTCTTCAACAGACTTAGATTATTCGAAAATGAGGAACTATCTTCAAGACGCTGTGAACTTGTCAGGTGCAAATTGGCGAGGTTTTAATGCAAAGTCTCTGCCTGTTTCAGTCTATTACGCACAACTGGTGGCCAGGTACTATAAAGAATTCCAGGCATTGGGTTTTGAGGATATTAATCTGGAAAAAATAACGCCGTGGTTCTTATAAGAGAAATTTATGTATATCTTCAAGAATAACGAAATTGTAATACTGCTTGGGGCGGGTGCAAGTGTAGATGCAGGTATTCCACATTCGGCCGATATGATTCAAAGGCTGGAAAACCTCATACGTGATGAAGATAAATGGCAGGATTTCCAAGAACTGTACAATTACGTGAGAAGTTCAATCTATCATTCCTTTGGAATACAAGGAAGATTCGGGACGGATGTTAACTACAATATTGAAACTTTGGTCAATACGTTGGATGAATTAACCAAGAAGCAGGAGCATACCCTCTATCCCTTTGTTGGTGCATGGAATCCTACCCTTGTAGAGTTAGCGGGAAGTGAGTTTTATTTTATCAAGGATCTCAAAGGGAATATACTACATGAATTGCGTGGGAAATGGCTAGAATTGCCAAATAAAGAGCTAGCAGCCTACTACAAGGGTCTGATTGCTTTTAAGACCGATTATCAATACCCTCTGCGAGTATTTGGTTTAAATTACGATCTTTGTCTAGAGACCGCTTGCGAACAAGAAGACCTTGAGATAGAGCTTGGTTTTAACGAGGAGAGAAAATGGGATTGGCGCCAATTTACAGACACCAATCCAGACGAGACACCAGATATATATTATTATAAGCTTCACGGTTCTACAAATTGGCAATATGATCCCGATGACAGATTAACTTTTACTGATGCTCCAAATACAATAGATGATGATAAGGCCGCCATAATTTTTGGAACTTCTATTAAGCTGCAATACAGAGACCCGTTTCTTTTTCTGGTTTATGAATTTAGAAAATGGATTCTAGAGTGTAAATTACTAATTTGTGTTGGCTATAGTTTTGGCGACGAGCATATTAACAAGATCATTCAACAAGCCTTGAGTTTGAATAAAGAAAGATTGCTACTTTCCATCTCACCTTTTAAAGATAGTGATAGTAAAGAATCCGTAAGAAAACAACAAGAAGAAGTTGCGAGAATGCTAAACCATAGAAACACAGAGCAAATTGCTTGTAGAAGCTTTCACGCGAATCAATTTATGCTAGAAAAGCTAAAACTCGACTATTTGGGCGATTTGTTTCCACAGGAAGAACAACCATTTCCTATAGTAGCATAATATCTGGGTGATACTTCTTTCTGGTAGTTTAACGGATTAAACATCAAACCCATCGTCTTCGCCCGCCTCCCCGTCAGGTTCCCCGGGAATAAGTTCTTTGAGCAAAGTGAGGAACCGATGACCGCCCTCAAAACCATCTTTTTCATGCTGCTCGTCCCCGGCCTGCTGCTGGGTGCCCTGCTTGCCTGGCTCATGGCGACTGACGCCGCGCTGTTCTCGCTTGGGATTTTCCGTTGGCTGGCTGTCCCGCTCTGGCTGGTCGGTGCGGCCGTTAAGATCTTGTGCGCTTGGTGTTGGCGCTTCGAGGCGTTACCCCGTTTGAGAGCCTAGCTGATGGTTCTGGGATGAACCTTCAGCTAGGCTGCGATGTCTGTGATGAAGACTCCGCGTTGGTTAAGTGTTGTGATCACGGCAAAGCCCTCCTTTCGGATCATGTGTACCTCCTTTCGCTCGCGCGAATCAACTATATTTTAAACGCGATTTAGTGGACTTTTTAGACCGCGCTTTTAAGGACTTATATCACCGCCACTGACAAAGTATCAAGTAATAATTCCTTAACCAGCCTGGATTGGCGGTTTTAATATTTTTTTAATGCCAAGATAGTGTTTTGGGGCATCTTTGAAGCTAGTAATGCTGCCCCAACAACTACATGGCTGGGTGACCCTGGTGACAGAACAGAGAGTTTGGACAGTGTCATTTCTCTATCTACACTTACAAATAATGGCATGCGTTTTTTATTAGCCCAATAGGTTAAAATATTTAGCAATGGCAAATCATATTTCGCGACATCTTCCAGGCTATATATTCCAGGGCGTGTGTTTAATGAGATTTCTGCTAGGGGATAGGAATCTATCATTTGGAGTGTCAGTTCCAGATTGACAGTAGAAAATCCCATAGATTGGATTGCTATGCCTATACCTCCTCCCAATCCTTCAACTATCGAAGCAACTCTATCAAATTGTCCCAGAGAAAAATCCTCGTATTTAATACAGTGCAACAAAACAGCTCGTAATAATGGATTTTCCCCCAAACATTTACTGAGAGTATCTTTCTGTTTGCTAATTCCTTTTATGAAAAGGTGTACGTCGTAGGGTAAGTGCGGTGATATCTTGGCCAGTCTACTGATAGCTAAGAAGGGTTCGGCTAAAAAGCCTGGTGCTATAGAACCATCAGAGAAATCGGCATGCACTAAATCAATGTCGGTATGACTAAACCGTTTTAAAACATTATCTATTTTCTCATCCGGAACTGAGGTAATGGCTAGACTAACTAATGTACGATGAGGGGAGATAAGCAATTTCATTGAATTCTTTGTGAATACGGTAGTCTCCCTCTAAAATGTTGAATCGTGTAAACTTGATACAAACCAACCCGAGGGAGGAAAGAGGATCAAGGAGAAGAATTTGAAGGAGTTGGGGTTCTAGGATTCCTATTCGTTGAATCTTTGAGCCGGTTTACAAAGCGTTCAACAGATTAGATCAGACTTAGCATTTGATAAGGCGTTCTAGAAATGATAGTGAAATACCTCGAAGAATCTTTGTTCCAATTCCTCCCATGCTGGTAAGAAAGTTTGCACACCTTCGTTTTCCACAACAAAGGAAGAAAAAGTGGAGGCAAATTCACCACATTTTTGAAGCTTCCAACCCTTTGCTACGCCAGACAGAAAAGCTCCCATATATGTATCACCTGCTCCAAGGGTGCTGATCAGACGCTTAGGCGGTACAGTTCGAATATGGATTGGTTCTCGTTGTGATAAACTATAAATGGTACTTCCCTGTTCCCCTTGAGTGGTAATGATAGCGTCTAATCGGATTCCTGGAAGAGAAAAAGCGTCTTGTAAATAATTGAAGCCCATCATTGATAAGAAATTCTGAGCCTCAGTTTGGTTCATGAAGATGTATCTTGCGGAGGATAGGATTCGTGTAAGGAGTTCCTTATCACCTAAATACAGTATATGACCCAAGGCAACAGCAAGTATTAGTTTACGATTTTCCAATATCCTCTGTAGAAAATGGTTAGTTACTTCATCGCTTCCAAATTTTGCGAGGCAAACCAGATAATACTTGGAAAAGTCGAACATTCTTTGTAAGACACTGTCGTAGTACTCCTGTTCGACGTTAGGTTGAAAAAAAGCAAAGCTGTTATGCTGATAATCCTTATACTCGAAAAAGTGAGCACACTTTTGGTTAGTGATAATAGCTACATTGTCAATATCAACGCCTAAGTGCGATAAATGCGCCTCATATCCAGAATCAACAAAATCATTACCAGCTACAGCAAAAAGCGACGTCTGAAGACCTAGGTGTTGAAGAATAGTTGCTATGTTTCCAGCCCAGCCCCCAAAGTATTGCCGTGTCTCTCGAACTACAGAAACTTCATTCACTCCTGGTAATAATTCTACATGGCCGAGCATATCGAGAGTAAGGTTGCCTACTACAGCTATCTGCATTGTGAGAAGCGGTAAGTATTAATATGAGCAGAGGAGCGCGTTTTGCGAGGTAACGGCTTCACTCGTTCAAGTAGACGGTAATCCACGAAGTGTTACGCGGACTAATAGACACGATATCAATTATATCTAAACCTGCGCTTTAGATTTGAGGCTCTCGAGTTTCTTGAGGTCTCCATACAACTTTACATATTCCTCGAATTTGTCCGCTACTTTCTGCTCGTCTATCAAATTCAATGCAAGATCAACGCCATCCTTTAGAGTCGATACCTCGTCCATTGTGTAGAACGCCGCCGCAGCGTTGACCAAAACCAAGTCTCTTTTGGGGCCTTTGTCTTTGCTATAAATGATCTTTAGGAAGTCTTGGATACTTTCATCGCGACTTGCCACCCTAATCTCGTAAGGCTGGGCCTCCCTGACACCCAAGCCGACTGGGGTCACCGTATATTCTCTAATCGTATCTGTCGTGAACTCATGAATGACTGTTGGTCCAATGTTAGAAACCTCATCTAACCCACCTACTCCATGAACAACCAGTCCCTTACTATATTCAAGTTTTTTAAAGAGCTCTGAAAGTGGCTTCAGGTATTTCTCACTGAACACGCCATAAACTCTCCTTTTCATTGGGATCGGTGAATAGACGTTTGCCGCAAGATGATAGGCAGTAACAAAGGCAAGTCCTGTCTCGGGTACTCTCTTTAGCCAAAAATTAAAGTAACCTTTCCTTTCCTCTGGTTTAGCCATGGAATTCGCGTGATAAATGACCATGCCCACCTGCTTAATGATACTCCCGATCCTTTGAGGCCCTTCTCGAGATATTGCCAAGGGATCGACGCCAAATTCTTGCATCAAGTCTGCACTGCCCATTAATCCGGTAACACCAAAAAAAGCTTGTTTGACAACAACGATTCCTTTACTAGCGACGATAAACGAAGCAGCCGTGCTAATATTTGGCGTTTTTATCATGTCCCCCCCTGTCCCAGACAGGTCGATAATTCGGTCCGCGTTCAGCCCGACAGAAAAGCCAGGCACAAAATGTTGATTGGCCTTACAGAAACCTAATAATTCGTCGCTTGTCTCTCCTTTTGTGTGTAGTGCTGCTAAGAATGTGTAAAAGAAATAACTTTCTTCATCTTCACTTTCTAGAATCGAGAAGGCTTTTTCTGCTTCGCTAGCTGTTAAATCCTGTCCTTCAGTGAGCTTTTGAATGATTGGGAGCAAGTCTTTCAGCATTTTGATACCTCATTTACCAGCCATTGCGCCTTGTTTTTCTTCTATAACAATCTTTCTTAATTCTCTTACTTCGGCAAGGATCTCTCTTGTGTTGACTTTGGTTTCCTCAATAGAATTGGCAAGATTTCGCAAAGGCCCCATTATGTACTGCTCTAATATATCATATACATACACTGGGATTCTGTCCTCTAATGGAATTACTTCATCCGATTTTTGCTTCTGAATTTCGGCAAGGTCGAACAATCTATATTCAACGCTTGAGGATGATAGATTTGGATTTCGCAGAGAATAAATGTAAATCATTGCCTGGACATGGCCGGGGTTGCTATAATCGTATAGGAATGGTTTATCTTCCGTCAGGTTACCTTTGTAATCGAGGTCACCAGGGTCAAGACCTAGATAATTCCTAATTTCGAAATCCGCTTTCTTCTTCGGATCTTTGATCCACTCTCGTTCCTTTACGGGATGCACATAACCACCAGGGAATTGCCATTTTCCTTTCCATTCGCCTTTTGTTAGTCTACACAATAGTATCTGATTGTTTCCATAAGTTATCACGGCTAAACCAAGTGTGGCCACAAAGTAGTCAGCCCTCTCTAAGAATTCCTCGATAACAGCAAGTTTTGGATTTTCTCTTCTTGTTTCAAGTGCCGTGGGGAGCCCAATAAGGGTTGTTTCAAATGCGTAAATCCGCTTGCTTTCAGGTCTTTCTATCTTTTTTTTTAATGAGATGTTTATAGAAACGTGTTCATCCAACTTGATGAAACCAAGCAGTACACATAATAAGAAAAGCGTAAAAAGCAACAGAATGGTCAGAAATAGAAAACCAGCTATATAGGCAAGCATGGCTAAACCCTCTCCATAGGACGAGTAACATTATGAGTGAGCAAGGAGGTGGCTAAACTACAAATGAACCAGAAAAGCAGCAGGAAAAATACAAATATTGCTTGTTTATCTGTTAGAATTTGAAGCCACGGAAAATATCTAAAAGTGATCGGAAAAAAGATAGTTAGGGAAATATATGTGACCACCCCCACAGCTCTAAATGGCGGTGAAACAGAAACACGATCAGCAAATGCTAAGTCCAGCGCTACCGCCATCAGCACTATCGCAAATAAGAAAATGACAATTTCGTGCGGTTCGACGCTTGCGCCCAATATTATGGTCACTCCCACCCACGCACCGAGTAGAGCACCAAAGAATTCATGATGTAGATACCGCATTATCTCCTCCTATCGGGCAAATTTCCCCTTTGGAATCAAGAGACCACAACAGCGTCATTTTACAAATCCTTCATTCATATCCAACCCAGGAAAACAATGACATTACATTATTACAGGCAACCTTAGTTGTACAATATCACTATAAATGCTCAAGAAATAAATGAGTATGTAGAAATATTATAACATAACTAGCAATATGGTAGTATGTCAAGAGGTGTGAGTCGTGCCTTACCAGATCACCTTGACGGATACGCCGCTGTTCGATACCGGCCCCTTCCGCTGGCTGGCCATCCCGCTCTGGCTGATTGGCGCGGCCGTCATGTTCTGGTGCGCCTGGGACTTCACCGTCAAGGGACGCGGCACGCCTGCCCCGATTGACCCGCCCCGGGAAGCAGACCTTCATGGCTATATCCGCGGCAAGGCGTCCCTGCCGGAGTTTCAGCCCCTGGCTAATCTGGGAACATAACCAAAATCTGGATTGAGATGGTATTGCCCTGCCCAGCTCTTGTAAAAATCGAACATTAGTTCTATAATTAAGATCGTTGGGAATGGCTTTCCCCTCCTCGGTTCGCAGGGGCATGCTGTTCCCCCGGCTCACCCATGATCACCGCAGGAGTCATTTTGGACCAGGTCTCAGTGTATCCCTGCTGCGAAGTCCCGGTTGCACAGGGAAGGAAAAAGAGCTTCCAGTGCTCTTCACCACCCCTCATTCGTTTTTCATTGAATTCGAAAAAAGGCACTTTAATTCCAGCCGGGTTCCGTTGCGCTTCGGTAA
>Ga0315291_10012494_pt1 | contig 10301 bp, 10 predicted proteins | sample YL17G12_20_MG_FD_203070 | JGI IMG/M metagenome (GOLD analysis project Ga0315291, IMG submission 203070) | Sediment microbial communities from Yellowstone Lake, YNP, Wyoming, USA - YL17G12_20 | ecosystem: Environmental > Aquatic > Freshwater > Lake > Sediment | place: USA: Wyoming | collected...
TTGTCCCTTCCATGAGCGTTTCGGATAACATCTTCTTAGGTCGCGAAAAGCGGGGAAGGCTGGGGTGGGTGGATTTTCCCGCCCAGAAAGCCGCAGGACGCAACATCCTGCAGTCTCTGGGTGTATATGGCGTGGATGTCAAACAGCCTGCTGGGGAATATCCCATTTCCATCCAGCAGATGATTGAAATCACCAAGGCGCTCTCGATGGATTCCCGAATCATTATCATGGATGAGCCAACGAGCGCATTGACCGAGCCTGAGGTGAAAAGGCTGTTTGAGACCATTCTCTCTCTGAAATCAAAGCGTCATGCCGTTATTTACATTACCCACAAGATGGAGGAAATATATCAGATAGGCGACCGCATCACTGTCTTGCGTGACGGACGGTTTATTAATTCCGCGCCAATTTCCGAAATGACTCGGAACGACCTAATCCGTTACATGGTCGGCAGGGAATTAAGCGAGCAAATACCACGCCATCGGCGTCAGGACAATCAGGAATTACTGTGTGTGGAAAATCTTGGAATATCGGATATGCATGGGAGACGCAAACTGGTTGATGGCGTCTCCTTTTCCGTCCGCAAGGGTGAAATCCTCGGAATTGCGGGATTGCAGGGCTCCGGCGCAAGTGAATTACTCAATGGCATCTTTGGCGCTTATGGTCCTGTGGCAAATAAGAATGTCTTTCTTGATGGGAAACCATTTACGATTCACTCACCCGCTTATTCGATTGCCCAGGGATTGGCTCTGTTGACCAATGACCGCAAAACCACCGGACTTGTTTTCAGTATGAGTATTATGGAAAATATAACCCTTGCCTCACTGCCCCGGTTTTCTCCCTGGTGCTGGATGAGGAGGAGATGGGAGGCGGAATCTGCCCTCAACCGGCGGGAGGAACTCAACATCAAAGCAACTGATATTCACAGGGAAGTTTCATCCCTTTCCGGGGGAAACCAGCAGAAGGTGGCGCTTGCCAAATGGATTGAGACTAAACCAAGAGTTCTTCTCCTCGATGAGCCCACACGTGGTATTGATGTGGCGTCAAAGCACGAAATCTATGAACTGATGAACTCATGGACTGACGCCGGTTGCGCCATTGTCCTGATTACTTCCGAGATGCCGGAACTGGTCGCCTTATCAGATCGGATTATAGTCATGCACCGGGGACGGATTGCGGCGAGGCTTGAGGGCGACGGGATTACTCAGGAAAACATACTTCATGCCGCCATGGGGCAGGAAGAGGGGATTTAAGGATTTGAGAATTGGAGGATTTGAGGATTGAAGATATCCGCCTTCGGCAAGCCTACGGCGGATGAAAATAAATATAAAAATTCCTTCCACCAATTCTCAAATACTCAAATTCTCAGATTCTCAAATTATGAAGATTTCCCGAAGGAGGTTACATGATTCTGCTGAGTTCCAATTCGGATAAAAAACCTTTCATATCTCAAATCCTGCAATATCCCGTCTCACGGGCTATACTGGCACTGATGGTCATCTTTATTCTTGGCGTAATTTTCAATGGGGAAGGCGCATTTTTCAAATGGGCTACCCATCGGGACATGCTGAGACAGTCATCCGTTTACGGGATTCTCGCCTGCGGTATGACGCTTGTGATTATAACGGCTGGCATTGACCTCTCCGTTGGCAGTGTGCTGGGGTTTTCTTCCGTGCTTTTTGCCATACTATCCATCCACAGGGATTGGAGTCCGTGGTTTTCTATACCCGCCTGCATCGCCCTGGGCGCTTTTCTGGGAATCATCTCGGGGGGCGCGATTTCACGATTCCGCATCCAACCCTTCATTGCCACCCTTGCCATGATGGTCTTTGCGCGCGGGATGGCGAAGTTCATTTCCGGAGGGATGAAGATATCCACCTCCATAAAACAACCGGATGGCTCATATATTTATAAAAACGACCCGGCAATTTTTAAAATTATTGATTCAAGAATTCTGGGCGGAGACTTAGCGGTTGTTACGCTGGTCTTTCTCTTCTGCCTGATTATTTCATGGCTTATACTTACGCGGTTTCGCACCGGACGGTATCTCTATGCCATTGGCGGCAACGAAGAGGCGGCGCGGCTTTCCGGCGTGCCGGTCATGAAGACCAAAATTTTCGCTTATGGGATGTGCGGATTATTTTCCGCGATTGCAGGCATCTGCCAGGCGGCGCAGGAATATCAGGGCGACCCCGAGGCGGGCATTTCTTATGAATTGTCGGCAATTGCGATTGTGGTGATTGGCGGCACAAGCCTGATGGGCGGTCGGGGGGGAATCCTATTGACCCTCTTCGGGGCATTGACCATTGGTTATCTTGAAAAAATATTAAGCATCAATGCGGTGGGTGAAGCGGGGCGACTAATGCTGACCGGCGCCATTATTATCAGCGCCGTTCTCTTACAGCGCAGCAGAAAATAAAAAATTTCATCCACGAATCTTCACCAATCTTCACGAATAAATAATTAGTGTCAATTCGTGAAGATTCGTGGATAAAAAATCCGCCTCAGGCGGATAAATTCTCAGATACTTAGTGGTAAGAATCTATCATCAGACGATGCGTTATCATGGCATTTATCCAGCCAATTTATCCGACATAGCCCAACGGGCGAAGTCGGAACCTCTTTTCTTGTTCCCCGATTTTTATGAAACCCCATCACTTATTTCTTGATTTGCGAAAAACAGCCTGTTTAATAATTTTGTAATGTTGGATTGGTTATTGAAATAATATGGCTGGCTTCCATGATGTGGACATTCTTAAATTATCGCTACTGAAAGCATGAAATGCTATTTCGCTGTCAATGTGTGTATTTCAATCGAAGAGTCTGTCTTCTCTGCCATTGCAAAAAAATTTTTTAAAGGAGAAATTGTTCAAAATGACAAATCCCCAGATATTGGTAATGGAGAAATTTGGTGGGATGTTGACCATAATATTCTTTTTTATAATACCTTTTATACTTGGAGTGAGATATGTGAGACAAAAAAATCTATCACGTCATTATTTGTGGTTGTATTTTATCCCTATCTCATGGGTGGCATATTTTATTATTAAATTTAGCATAAAACTCGTTGAATGCCCATCGTGTCATAATAAAATATACCACAAATTGAATATCTGCCCTTATTGTTCAAATAATGTAGTGACTTCTAATAAACAACATAACGTAAGTGATAGCCCAATTCCTTATCATTCTGAAGAAAAAAAATGTATAATAGATCAAGGTAATAATTTGTCGCAAAAACCGATTACTTTAAATAAACAACATATATTAAGTTTGTGGTCATGGGCAGCACTGTTTCTCGCATTTATTATGATATTAAATACTGCCCTTGTCAGGGCTATTATAGGAATTCAAATTATGGGTGCAGAAATGTCACATTTTTGGTTTATGGCTACATTGATTGTTTCGGTTGTAGCGTTTCTTAAGAACCAAAACATATATGAGCGATTATTGTTTCCATGTTTATTGATAATGTTTATTATCATAGCTAAATTAACTCCTTTATATCTAGAATGGGAGCTCAAGAAAAAAGTAAAAGTGATTCAGGAAAACGTATCGATAGTTGCTTCAATAATTAATGATAATTATAAGAAGACTGGTATTATACCTGATAATATATATGCATTGGAAATACCTCTAAAATATTCACGTGATTATTTTGGGATGTACCCTATGTTGTCTGAGTTAAATTACAGGAGAGAAAATAATTTAATAACAATATGGAGTTTTGGCCCCGATCTTAAAAATAATTATTCGACAATTATATATGATCCAACAAATGGTACGATTAGTGATCGTGATATAGTAACAAAAATTACACTTAAATAGAGGGCATCTATGGTCGGAGGGCATCGAGGGCTATCTCGCCAAACTGGAATTCCGCATCGGTCTGACTTCGCCCGTTGGGCCATGTCGGATAAACTGGAACGGCTCCTGCCGCGTCATCTGGTAAAGTTATATTTTCATGAATCTCAAATGGGAGCATGATGGTAGATGCAATTGCGTTGCTTTTTTTATTGCCGACACGTTGTGTTGGGCGTTAGGAAATAAATGTATCGTTTAAAGAGAGGATTCTGGATTAGAGAGACATGGGCAAGTATCCTATCAGGGTATATGCGGACACATCGGTTTTTGGCGGGGCGTTCGATGATGAATTCCAAAATGCCAGCGTGTTATTTTTTAACGCCATCCGGGAGAGAAGATTTCTATTGGTGGTTTCGGATATCGTCCGCCGCGAAATTACTGTTGCCCCGAAACAGGTTCTATCGCTTTTTGATGAGATGCTGGTTCTTGCGGAAATCGCCGAGATTACGGATAACGCCCTTCATCTTCGAACCGCTTATCTGGAGGCGGGGATTCTCGCCCCTCGATGGTTGGATGACGCGCTGCATGTGGCGCTGGCAACCGTGAGCCGGTGCGATATGATCGTCAGTTGGAATTTCAAGCATATTGTTCACTTTGATAAAATACCGCTCTACAATGCGGTCAATACGTTACAGGGATATGACGAGATTTGCATTTATTCACCATTGGAGGTGATTGGGTATGGCAATGAAGACGAAAACCTTTGATTGTGTTGAGATGAAACACCGAGGGGCGGATTTGGTGCGGAGCGCCATCGGCGGCGCATCACCCGAAGAGGAATTGAAATTCTGGCGCGAGGGAACCGAGGAATTGCGCAAGCGTCAGAAGTCGTTAAAAAAGCATCAGGGCAAGGTGGATTGATCCCCGCCAGTGGCGTCCGTGGTCAGACTCGCCTATTAGCACTATTTAAATCTGGATTATTTCTTTCTGCCAATTTGGCTTCGACTCCGAATCATTCATGACTATGTGTCCGCGAAGATTTCGCCCAATCGCATTTCTTTCGAGATTTTAACAGGGATATGCAGGATAAACAGGATTAAATCCTGAACATCACACCACGGCGTGTCTTAGACCTGTCCATCCTCGTTCAGATTTCGAGGGGCGGGGCGGCTCGCCCCTTGATTTTCTCAACCGTCAGTGACCGCCGAACATTATCACTAATCCGCCGTAAGAGGAGATTGTCTTGACGCGCGGGGAATGATGAATATAGTTATTTCACTAAGATAGACGGGAATTGAAAAGAGGAATGAATCATGGTCAAACCTGTAAAGATCATTGTTGAAAAACACCCGGATGGATTTGTGGCGTATCCGCTCGGCTTGAAGGGGGTCATCGTGGGAGAAGGGGATTCTTACGAGGAAGCCCTTGCCGATGTCAAATCGGCGATTCAATTTCATGTCGAGACCTTTGGCAAAGAAATGCTGGAAGATGAGCCGCAAGTCATGGAAGCCTTTTAGAGAAAATAGAAAAATTTAAACAGGAGCGAATGGCATGAAAAGTTTTCCTACTATTTGGTTCGTAATTGTTGTGGCGGCATTGCTTGTATCTGCCGCCCCACTCTCAGCAAAAGACAACAAGGGCACACCGGAAAATCCCTGGATTATTGGCATGAGCCAGTGCAACCTTGGCGAACCCTGGCGTGTGCAGATGAATGCCGACATAAAAAGCGCCGCCGACGCCACGCCATCCGTCAAGGTGATTTATAAGGACGCCCAGAACGACACCCTGAGACAACGCTCCCATATTGAGGAATTCATTGGACAGGGCGTTGACCTCCTCATTGTCAGCCCCAAGGAGGCCGCCCCGCTCACACCGGTCATCCGCAACGCCTATAAGAACAATATTCCTGTAATCGTTCTGGACCGCCGGGTGGTGGGAGAGGATTACACCTGCTTCATTGGAGCCGATAATAAGAAAATCGGCGAGGCGGCGGGGCGCTGGATTGCAAAAAAATTGAACGGCAAGGGCAATGTGGTTGAGCTGAAAGGACTCATGACCAGCACGCCGGGGCAGGACCGCAACAGTGGATTCCGAAAAGGCATCGAGGGCACGCAGATTAAGGTCATCTTTGAGGCTGATATGAGATGGCTTGAGCCGAATGCACGGAAGGAAATGGAGTCCGCACTTGCGCGATTCGACAAGATTGACCTTGTTTATGGACACAATGACCCCGCCGCGCATGGGGCATATCTTGCCGCCAAGGCTGCCGGGCGGGAAAAGAACATGATTTTTGTCGGCATTGACGGACTCCCCCAGGAAGGTCAGGCATATGTCAAGCAGGGCATTTTGCAGGCATGTTTTGAATATCCAAACGGCGGGCGGGAAGCCATAGAAACGGCGGTTAAAATCCTGAAAGGCGAAAAAGTCCCCAAAGAGATTACCCTTAAATCGCGGGTCTTTACGCCGGAAAATATAGAAAAAGGTGGAGAATGGTTACCCTCTGAGGAACCGGCCAAACCCCCTGCAAAACTCCCCGAAACCAAGAAATAATCGAAGAGGGTCTTGTCCCATTTCTTCAACTCGGAAAATTGTGGGGCATTTGTATGAATTAAAAACTGCCCCGCGCTGTGTTAATATAGACTTTGGATGCTGAGGCGAATCAGTTTACCGGCAATCTGCCGCGAATTTTATTTCCCGCTTTTTCACTCTTGACACGGTCTCAAAGTGTTAATAAAAATATATTTAATTACTCTATGATACGCGGTGTATAGTACTTATAAAAGAGGTAATAATTGATGCACAATCAATTTACCGCAATTGTTGAGCGTGACGGACGATGGTTCATTGCGTATTGTCCTGAGATTCCAGGAGCAAATGGCCAGGGTCGCACTAAGAAGGAATGTTTGAAAAACCTGGCTGGTGCTATAAAACTGATTCTCGAAGACCGCAGGCGAGATGCACTTCGTGGTGTTCCTGCAAATGCAGACAAGGAACTGGTAATTATTTGATGAAGCAGGATGAACTGCTCCGTCACTTGCGGCGGCACGGATGCTACCTGAAGCGAGAGGGTGCTTCACACTCTTTGTGGACAAATCCTGCCACCGGATGGATTGAGGCTGTGCCCCGACATAAAGAAATATCTAACAAACTTGCTAAGAAGATTTGCCGTTGCCTGTTGATTCCTGAGCCAAAATAAAAAATACCGAATGAACGGCGGGCGGGAAGCCATAGAAACGGCGGTAAAAATCCTGAAAGGCTAAAAAGTCCCCTGAAACTAAGATATAATCGAAGAGGGTCTTGTCCCATTTCTTCAACCGAATTGATTGTTGTCTCTGCCCACTTTGCGTTCTCTGCGAGAAACCATCTATGTGATTTCGGGTTTTAATCCTTGACGGTTTTTGTATTAATACTGTCATAATTCAATCATATTTGATACGAAAAATGCCGGGAGGTTTCCCGATTGAAAATATTTAACACGATGACCCGCATGAAGGAGGAATTTGTCCCTATCAATCCCCCGCATGTCCTTTTTTACAACTGCGGTCCCACGGTTTATGACTATTTTCACCTCGGCAACGCCCGCAACTTTGTCGTTGCCGACGTCATCCGCCGCCATCTTGAATATCGCGGATATAAAGTCCGTTTTGTCCAGAACATCACCGACATTGACGATAAAATAATTAAACGGGCAAATGAGGAAGGTATCCCAGCAAGTGAGGTGGCGGAGAAATATACAAGGGTCTTCTTTGAACAGTGCCGCGCCCTGGGCATCCGCCGAGCCGACCTCCATCCAAAGGCAACTGAAAATATCCCCCAGATGCACGACCTCATCAAGAAGCTGATTGATAAGAGACATGCCTATGTTCTGGATGGCGATGTCTATTTCAGTGTCCGGAGCTTCCCCACATACGGGCAGCTTTCAGGCAGAAACATTGATGAATTGCTCGAGGGGGCGAGGGTGGAGGTGGATGAGCGGAAAAGAGACCCCCTCGATTTTGCCCTATGGAAGTCTGCCAAGCCCGGTGAACCTGCATGGGATAGCCCCTGGGGAAAGGGACGCCCCGGCTGGCATATCGAATGTTCCGCCATGTCCCTTGCCCACCTCGGCGAGAGCATTGATATCCATTCCGGCGGGACAGACCTCATTTTCCCTCACCATGAGAATGAGCGCGCCCAGAGCGAGGCGGTGACAGGCAAAACCTTTGTTAAGTACTGGGTTCACAATGGTTTTCTGAATATCAACACCCAGAAGATGTCCAAATCTCTCGGTAATTTCTTCACCATAGACCAAGTTCTTGCCCATTACGACCCGCTCACGGTGAAATTCTTCCTCCTTTCGGCGCATTATCGGCATCCCCTTGACTATAACGAGGAAAATATGGAAAATGCGCGGAACTCCTCCCGCCGCATCCTTGACGCCCTCGATACCGTGGATAAACTCCTTGCCTTAGAGAGCGTTGAGTTCACTTCCGCCTTCACTAAAGCTTCGGTGGATCTTCGAGAAACAGAGGCACAGGAGGCAATAAAGGAGAAATGGGTTCAGTTCCGCCGTCTGTATGAGGATGCTATGGATGACGATTTTAACACAGCGCGGGCGCTGAGCACCCTCCATGATATTGTGACGGAGATTCATGAGGTTCGGAAATCCATTGGCAATTCCTCTGAATCGGAGATCCGCCGAAGTTCTAACGTAGGTGGAGATGATGAACAGAAGAGACCTCTTTTTGCAGGTTTAAAGCTATATCGGAACATCCTTTTAGAGTTTTTGCATCTTCTGGGGCTTGACCCCGCACTGGCGGAAAGAGGCGTAGGCGCGGAGGGGGAGACGGTGGAACGGCTGATGCAGATTTTGATAGATGTCCGTCAGATGGTTCGTGAGAATAAAGAGTTCAAAATAGCTGACGCAATACGCGACCGTCTGAGTTCCATGGGCATCTCTCTCGAAGACCATCCACAGGGGACAATCTGGAAGAGGAAATGATTTCGATTTTACTGATAAGTATGAAGTATGAAGGATGAAAAATAAAGATTGAACAAGAGAAGGAGGTTGGAGATGGAGTATCTTCTGGGAGTGGATGGCGGTGGCACTAAGATGTTGGGAGTCCTCACCAGACTTGACGGGAAGGTGGTGAAAACGGCGAGGACAGGACCCGCCAGCTATCATGCCGTTGGCATTGAGACCGTGGAGAAGAATCTCCGGGAACTCCTCGATATCCTTGTGGGGAAGGATTATTCCCGGCTCAAGGCATGCTGTCTGGGGTTTTCCGGATGCGGACGCCCCAGCGATTATGATATGTTGAATCCCATGCTTCAGAAGGTGGGGATTTTTGAAAAGACCCATCTGACAGGTGATATGGCAATTGCGCTGATGGGTGGCGCGCTCGAGCCAAGAGGCATCATCGTCATTGCCGGAACTGGCTCAATCGTGTATGGAATCGGCGATGACGGCGTGCCCAGGCGCGCTGGCGGTTATGGCCAGTGGTTTGCAGACGAGGGGAGCGGCTATCGCATCGGGCATAAAGGTCTGTATGCCATCATGAAGGCATCTGACGGACGCATTAAACCCGTCACCTTTGACCAGCCCGTCCTGAAGATGCTTGGATTAAAAGCCCCCAATGAACTCATACTCTGGGCAACGCATAAGAACAAGGAGGGGACCATCAAGACCGATATGGCTGCCGTTGCCCCCTTTATTATATCTGCGGCGGAAAAGCGCGACAGGGCGGCAATGCAGATACTTGATGAGGAGGTCTCCGAACTGGTTCTGGCTGTGAAGACCGTTCTCAAGGGTTTAAAATTCAAAAAGATGCCAAAGGTCATCCTTGTGGGCGGTGTGGTGGAAAACAACCCCTTTTATTTCAAGGTCTTGAAAAATGCCGTAAGGAAGGCGATTTCGGGCATTCAGGTGACTGCGCCAAAGGCGGCGCCAGCGGTGGGGGCGGTCATCGGTGCGGCGCAAAAGGCGGGACTTGCTATCACATCCGCCTTTATCAGAAATGTCACCGCCTCCTGGGAAGCGCTGGAGAACAAATAATGTGCGTTTGCAATAGTTGAAGGAAAAAACCCATATCCTCATATGTGATATGAATGTAAAGAGAGGAGGAGCCTTTTTATGGAAATGCCTTATGGTGAGATTGAGGGAAAGAGGCTTGTCATGCGGTTTTCGACAGCCGATTTTTCCATTGCCACGGTGTTTATGGCTATCCGGGAACATTTAGACATGCTGGGAGAGATGGGCATCATCTTTTATGGAGCCGCAACAGAGATTCCGCCCGGTCACACTCCGGTGTTCAAGCCTGTGGACATCAAGGCGATTTTTGAATACACCGGCGGAGGCGATGCGCCGAAATATTTGAGCCGCGCATACGAAATCATCTGGGAGGGCATTGTGCACACCTTTCCACAGGAGGAGGAATGGGCGCTTGCAAAAAAATCATACGCTGAATTCATTCGCGCCCAGGCGGAACTCTTGCGTGCCCGGATGGAGACCACCCGTG
>Ga0315291_10012495_pt1 | contig 10301 bp, 11 predicted proteins | sample YL17G12_20_MG_FD_203070 | JGI IMG/M metagenome (GOLD analysis project Ga0315291, IMG submission 203070) | Sediment microbial communities from Yellowstone Lake, YNP, Wyoming, USA - YL17G12_20 | ecosystem: Environmental > Aquatic > Freshwater > Lake > Sediment | place: USA: Wyoming | collected...
GTAGCCAGAAGAACCGGCGATGCCAGAATAACCTGAGAAACCGACGGTTCCTGAGTAGCCAGAAACACCGGAGTAACCAGAAGTTCCACTATAACCAGAAGCACCAGAATAACCAGAAGTACCGAAGACGCCAGAATATCCGGAAGTACCAGCAATACCTGAATAACCAGAAATTCCAATACCAGAATAACCGCTTATGCCTGAGTAACCTGAGACTCCAGTTCCACCAGTAATGCCGCTGTAACCAGAGTAACCTGATGTTTGAGCGTCTGAACCAGAATAACCGGAAAGACCTGAGTAACCCGATTCGCCGCCGCCTGGACCCATTGGACCTTCAGCTCCGCTGTATCCTGAAAATCCTGAATAGCCTGAGTCGCCGAGGCTCTCTCCAGAAAAACCAGAGTAACCACTATTTCCAGTAGTTCCTGAATAACCGGAAGTGCCGATGCCAGAGTAACCGGAAGTACCTACTGTTCCTGAATAGCCAGAGGTACCGACTATGCCAGAATATCCGCTAGTTCCAATTATGCCAGAATAACCTGAAGTGCCAACACCAGAGTAGCCACTTATTCCAGAGTAACCGGAAGTGCCTAAACCAGAATATCCGCTTGTTCCTGAATAACCAGAAATACCAGAGTAACCGGAAGTACCAACAGTGCCGGAGTAGCCAGAAACGCCGGTAACGCCTGAGTAGCCAGAAGAACCGGCGATGCCAGAATAACCAGATTCGCCCAAACCTGAATATCCGCTAACACCAGAACCAGAGTAGCCACTTACTCCATAGCCTGAAAAACCAGAATAACCTGAGTGACCAGAATAACCTGAAAGACCCTGAACACCAGTATTTCCATGAAAACCACTATAACCAGAAAAACCGGAGTAACCTGATTCACCAACTGTTCCAGAATAACCGGAAGTTCCTACGATACCAGAGTAACCACTTATTCCTGAATAGCCAGATGTACCAAAAATGCCTGAATAGCCGGAAGTTCCATCAAGACCAGAATAGCCGGAAAAACCAGAATAGCCCGATTCTCCAAGACTATCGCCAGAGAAGCCAGAATAACCGGAAGTCCCTACTCCGGAATAACCTGATTCACCAGAATAACCGGAAACGCCGGAGCCAGAGACACCAGAATAGCCAGAGATACCGGAATAGCCCGATTCGCCTGAATAGCCGGAGGTTCCGTCGTTTCCTGAATAACCGCTGAGACCGGAGTAACCGGAAGAACCCGTAACGCTAGAACCGATAGAATCCTCTAACTCGTCTATCTTTCCTGCCGTAATGGTGTGGGCTATCTTGTCGCCGGTCTTCCAAGAAAAAGCGACGGTGCCCTCTTCGGCTCTCACGATGTCGAACGTGTCGCCGGAAGAAAGCGTGGCGGTTACTATCTCTCTGTTTGGGTCGTCGGACGGGTTTGAAAAATTTGCGGACCAGATGACGGCCCTGAAATTACCTGATGAAGGAAACTTTGAACCGGTACCTGTTAGAACAGTGAAGAAGGAAGAACCTGCAGCCACGTTTGCGGCTAGTGTCGACTTGGCAAAATTCTTGTTTTTTAGGTAAACCATTGATCCGGTCGCTCAGTCTGTTATGTTAGTGTAAAGCTATAACTGTATCACTCCAAAAGAGAGTCACCGTTATTCTTCGTTTACCCTGACAAAGACGTCTTCTTCTTTTACTTGAAGATCGGATAGTAAGACGACAAAGGTACACTTGTAAACGTTCTTGTCTGTACCTCCACTGACCATACAAGACAATACCTTCCTGCTAACGGATAACAAAGAAACAGTAAGAGGAGAAGGGTTGTACCCGCCTTCGTGCGCCGAGTCCGATTCGGAAAGGGTAGCAGTAACGCTGTACCCGTCAGGAGGATCGACCCCAGGAGTGGCAGGAGAGTTGATGACGGTCACTCCGGAAGGTATTCTCCTGGAAAAATCGACACCGATGATCTCCCTCTCTTTGGGTTGTTTCGGGTAATCAAACGGTTTCTTGTCTGTCACTATCGCCATCTCAAATCCTCACAGTGTATTAAAAGTCCCTAGAAGAGACTATGGCAGGGAACAGGTCTATGTCAAAGAGGACCAGCGTCTGATACTTTCCAGAAACTGTCAGCCTCATGAATTCTCCGTAGTACTTGCTAGAGTCCAAGTTCTGGGTGTCCGTCTCAGGGATCGTCAAAGAAAGAAGACCGTTGGTAGCGTCGTCTATCGTGCACTCGATCGGCCTAACGTCGTAGTACTCGTTGTTCCTATCATTCTTCATGGCGAAGTAAAAAGTGTCTCCAGTCACGTCGCTGTGAAGATCGAAATTAAGATCTATCGTCCTGTCCATTATCATGTTGAACCTAACAACTGGCGTCACACCTATGAGGTTCTGCGCTACAAGGACCGGAGAACTGATCTTGTCCCAGTTTACGGCAGCAAGGTCCTCTTCCACCAAGACTTCGGTGTCGTCTTTCACGTACATGTTGTGTATCCCAATCACCGTATCGTTAGCAGGAACCGGAGAAGCACCGGCCCTCCTGTACGCTGTCACGCTGTAAAGACTGTCTGGCCAGACCGTCCTCCCTTCTGTCACGTCGTACCTTCCCTTGATCACAGTGTGTTCGGAAAGAGAAAGACACGGCTTGGCAACAGCATCACCGCCGGCCGTAGCGTAGAAAGAACCTGTCGAAGCGTTCATCAAGTAACCGTTGGACTCTCTCTTGATTATGCAGTACACGGAAGAACCGGATGTGGTCCCGACCGTTATCCTCTTAAGGGCCAACTCAGCCTCCTATCGTCTGGGTGACGGTGACCGCTATCGTCGGAATCATCTTGTCCCAGTCTATCCCAGAAACGTCTTGCTCGACCACCACCTCTGCGTTATCCTTCACGTACATGCTCTTTATCCCAAGAATAAGGTCGACTTCCGGAGAAGGGTAAGCTCCAACCTGCCTGTAGGCCGTTGCCGTGTATAGACCATTCACCCACTCCTTCCTGTTCTCTGAAAAATCGTACCGCCCTCTGATAATGCTGTCCTCAGTAAACGAAAGATACGGGTCAAACGTACCAAGAGAATTCCAATACCCAGACTCTAGTGGTATGTGTATTTCGTTCGGAAGAGTTGGTCCGTTGGTCAGAATGCAAGAATAATAGTGACCCTCGTAAGTCACCCTATCGGCGGTCTCGTAATCCACTAAAGAAGAATAATCACCCCTCCACGAATCAGGAAATCCTTCGACGACAGAGGCACGAAACCCTCCGTCCGTGTCGTCAAGGTTCCAGCCGGTAGACTCCTGTTTGATTATACAATAAACAGTGAAACCCGTGAACGAGACAATCGATATTTTCTTTACTGCCATCCTGTTTCTCCGCTAAGGTCCATTAAGGATACTTGGACGAGATGATGTAAGAGAAGACCAAGTTACCAAAATCGACCGAGTGACTGGCCGTGAAGCCGCTGGTCCCGTTTATCGCAGAAACGTACATGCCCTCTCCTGTGTCCATCGCCAAAGCCATTGCGGAGTCAGCAGCGGCAGGAAAGAGAATGACGATGTCGTCCGCTGCCATCGTAACACCGGTCGCCTTATACGTCGTGGCAGAAGACATCGTTAGTGTCACGAGTCCGGCACCCTTAACACGGTCTGTTCCGGAAAAACCGGAATAACCTGAGGTATGCGTAATACCTGAATAGCCACTCGTACCAGAGTAACCGGAATCTGCAGCAATACCAGAGTAACCGGAAGCTGCGGCAATACCAGAGTAGCCAGATATTCCTGAATAACCACTGATGCCAGAGTAACCGCTGAGGCCGGAGTAACCGCTTGTGCCAGAGTAACCGCTAAAACCAGAATAACCGGAAGTTGCAGTAATACCTGAATAACCGCTAATACCAGAGTAACCTGAGCCACCAAAGATGCCAGAGTAACCGCTAAATCCAGAATAACCGGACAAACCGGAGTAACCTGAGAAACCGGAATAACCGGAGACACCAGGGCTAGCTCCCGAATAACCGGAAGTGCCAATACCTGAGTAACCGGAGTCACCGCTGGTGCCGGAATAGCCGGAAGTACCGATGCCAGAGTAACCAGAGCCACCGCTGGCGCCGGAGTAACCTGAATCGCCTAAGCTCTCGCCTGAGAACCCAGAATAACCAGAAGTACCCATTCCTGAGTAACCGGAAACTCCAGAACCGGAGAAACCGGAATAACCTGAAAGACCCTGGATGCCTTGAGCTCCATCGCTTCCGGTGTACCCCTGTGGTCCGATCGTACCAGACATACCAGAATAACCGGACTTACCGGAATAACCGGAAATACCTGTACCAGAATAACCGGAAGTACCAACGCCAGAATAGCCGGATTTACCGGAGTAACCAGAAGGTCCAGGGTTTACACCTGAATAACCTGATTCTCCTGAATAACCGGAAGGGCCAGGATTTACGCCTGAGTAGCCGGAAACACCTACGGTACCGCTGTATCCTGATTTACCAGAATAACCTGACCAACCAGAATAGCCGGAAGTACCAACGATTCCAGAGTAACCGCTGATACCGAAGAATCCAGAATAACCTGATTTACCGGAGTAACCTGAAAGACCTGAGTAACCAGATCCACCAGGAACTTCACCAGAAAAACCGGAGATTCCTGAGATTCCAGAAAAACCCTGCGTTCCTATTCCAGAATAACCGGAAGTACCGATGCCGGAGTAACCTGACTTACCGGAATAACCGCTAAAACCTGAATAACCGGATTCACCGGAATAACCGGAAGTGCCAGAATAACCACTGAGACCGGAGTAACCGGATTGTCCTGACGCTCCTGAATAACCACTGGTACCGGAATGTCCTGACTTGCCAGAGTAACCGGATTTACCAGAGTAACCGCTGTGACCAGAGTAACCAGAAGTACCAGAATAACCTGAAGTGCCGATGCCGGAGTAACCGGAGAAACCAGAATACCCAGAAATTCCTACGATACCAGAGTAACCCGAAGTTCCTACGATGCCTGAATAGCCAGATTCGCCCACGATACCGGAATAGCCGGAAGTACCAATACCAGAGTAGCCGCTAAAACCTGAGTAGCCTGAGTCTCCAGAACCAGAAAAACCGGAATAACCGCTTGTACCAGAGTAACCCGAGAAACCGACTATGCCAGAGTAACCGCTGAGACCGGAGTAACCTGAGAAACCAACAATGCCAGAGTAACCGGAGAAACCAGACTCGCCTGAGTAACCTGACCAACCAGAATAGCCGGACTCACCTAGGCTCTCGCCTGAGAAACCTGAATAGCCAGACTTACCTGAGTAACCTGAGTAACCTGAGACACCGGAACCGCTAAAACCTGAGTATCCAGAGAAACCAGAAGTACCGACTATGCCGGAGTAACCGGACGTGCCAGAATATCCAGAGAGTCCGCTGTACCCAGACGTTCCTGCTACGCTAAAAGAATCAATAATCATTTGTAATTCCTATTTCTATGAAATCCATGTTATAAATTAAACAGTTTACCGTCTATTTGGTCTTTTTTATGGCACCAAGACGCCAGACAATACGAATACCACGGCAGTGGCGGTGGCAACAAACCACGGCTTCTTGTACCACACATCTAGGCTATCAATCTTGTCCTTGGCGTCTTTTAACTGCGACTCAAGGCGCGCCTTTTCAAGTGCCCTGTCTTTCTCGGCGTTTGACTGCTTTAGTTGCGCAATCTCAAGGTCCTTCTGGGCAAATTTCAAATTGTCCCTCAAATCGTTGGATTCGGCGACCCCGATCATCGCTTTCTCTAGGCGCTCCGGTTCGACTAAGTACCCGTCAAATGGAGCTGGTTGAGTCTTCTTCAGAAGCGTCGTAGGATTTAAATAGACGACGTTGTCACCTATCTTCAGTCTAATCAGCGGTTCTGGCGGACCGGCGAAAGCGTTACTTGCCCCAGCCCTTGGGAGGAGTGTAATTATCGACAACGTTATCAAACTGGCCAGAAATACGCTTCGGGTCCTTGCTCTCAATCGCATCCTTTATTCCTATCCGCCTCTTTTCTTGCAAGGCTTTTACTTTGATTCTTTCAGCGGCCAGACCCTTTTCGAGGTCCTCTATCTTTATCTTGTTCCTAAGGATCTCTTCCTGCTGGGACTGATTCGCAGCGTCAAATTTTCGGCCCATCGCGTCCAGCCAGTCCTTCGTTTTTCCAGAAGTGTACCAGTGACTGACAAAAACTATCCCGACGACCAGAACAAGGGCAGCGACCGCCCCGATCACTTTACGCTTTGTCGTATTGAAGAAACCTTTAGCGTCGGAAATCTTCTTGTCCATCGCATCGTGTAAAAGTTTTTCTAAATCAGTGTCCATACTCTCTCCTCTTTATGCAAACGCGTTTATGTTAAGTCTCCATGATGTATTGGTAAGATTTGCACCGTAGCGTCCCGTTTTATGAATGCCAATAAATACCCAAACGATATTAGCATAACATATCGTCAAATTAGTTGCATCAAATACGTTAGACATACCTGAAGTCGTTCCACCTCCAGCACTATATGTAAAATTGTTAGCATCAATATATTCCCCAGGAGAAAATCCAGCGTCGGCAACTACGCAATGAAGATAGTAAAAAATTATTTTTGGAAACGCTCCCAAGCCATGAGCCAAAACCAAAGTTCCGTTAGTGGTGATCAACTGATCTCCAGAAGCATACGATTTTGTAATAGGAAGCACAGAGACCGCCGTGGATGTTGCTTCGAGAGCTACTTTTAGCGCATTATCGTTTGCGAGCAATTTAGCATGTGGGTTGTTGTGTCCAGGGTCGTTGTGCACCGTCCCTACTGCGAACTGGTCCACGGTCGCCCCTCCGGTAGGAGCGAAACCAGCTGACATTGACGGATACGGAATACTTATGGCCATTTCATTTTCCTCTTAGAATAGTATTTTCCATGTGATCTCAACACTACGGTTAACCCCTATTGTAACCTTATTGTACGTCGTCCTGAGCCTTGCCAAGAGGACGTTGTTCACCGGGTACGTGTCAGCAGAATCGTCGGACGCCGGAACGCCGCCTGTGCTTCCTGGCCTGTAAAAGAGCCCAAGCTCCCTAAAGTCGATCGCGGAAATGGTGCTGTTGGTGTACTCAAAGAACATGAGCGTCTCAAAACTAGAGACGGACAGGTTCACGGCAGACACGAAAGACAGCGCAATGCTCAAGGCCGGAGACAAGGGAACCTGAATGTTATGGTCCAAATACGAAGGAGCAGTAACCGGAACCAACGGGTTCCCAAGTTCTATCGCGTACCCCTGGGAAACGTCAAGGACTATGACGTTTGCCATCGCGTCCCTGAGAAACTTCTTGCCAAGGTCAGTGAACACGTTGTGACCGGAGAACAAAACGTCCTTGGTCTCCTTGTCCACCACCTCCACGTTCGTCATTACATCTTTTATGATTGACCTCATTTATTCCCTCATTTAATTCGTTCTTGCTATGGTGACAAAATCTTCCGCGTACAGGTTCCTGCCAAACAATTTGCCGGCATAACTGTCCCACTGGTTGTCAAAGTAAATCACTTCGCCTAGACCCCAGTTTGTATCCGTGCTCTTATCAATGGCCCCTTCGGCCAGAGCGTCGTGCTGGAAGTAAATCGCCCCAAAGAGGTACGGACCATCCGTAAGATCCTGGTTGACGTCCTGTATCACCCTCATTATGATGTTGCCAAGAGACGTCAGATCCATGGAATCTTCGTAGAGCCTGTCAAGAGTCTCGTTAGTCTGAGAAATACCGTCCACAGACAGTTCGTAGAAATTGCTGAGCAGTTTCGCCTTTATGTTCTTGTTGTAAAAATTCGCATAAGTTAAATTAGGGACGATTGTCCCAGAATCGTTAATAGACGAACTGAAACCGTACTTTATCAGAGAAGATTTCCTTATGGCGTTGTTGGAGACCTTGTCTATGAAGAGGTTCCCGAGTATCCTGTTCTTGTACTCCACGTCCGTCTCTCCCTCCAGCTTCTTTATCCCTATGACCTGAGTCCACAGGTTCAGGAAGATGGAGACCGCCTCCTGGAAGTTAAGTTGGAGTATCGCCTGCTTGATCTGTAGTTGGTTGACGGCCAGCTCTTCTGCCATGGCTTCCACGTAAGACTTGAACAGAACGGAGTCCTGGTACTGGTACCTCATCTTTGGGGTGAAATTGTCCAAGAGCATGTTCAGGATCTTGTGGGCCTCCCAATAGAGGAGCCTCTGGTCGTAGGTCAAGGACTCCAATATGCTGACGTCGGACCCAAGCAATGTTCTTGGAATAGGTGGAATAACTGGAACTGGAGAAGTTAGAACTATTATCGTAGCATCAGGAGACGACACACTTGACGCAGAAGAGACCGTGACCATGTTACCGAGCGTCTCGCCAGGTTTGTACTCAAGGAAAGGGTTGACGAACGTTATCTGGTTCGGACCGTCGAACGAGTCCACCACCCACGTCCTGTTGTAGTCAGGGTCCGTGAATCCAGAGATAAAAAAGAGGCTTCCAGGCGAAGCGTGAGGCCAGTTTGCACCGAGTTGCGAAGCCGAATCCTGTAATATGAAACCTCCGGTCGCCATGCTTAGGGTGTCGCTGGTGTACGAACCCAGCACTACCGGTATCTCAAGAGCTCCTACGAGATCAGCGGCAGAAAATCTCCACTCTAATCCGATCTGTGGTCTTTCGTACAGATCACCAGAAATGTACAGGTTGCCGTCGAAGACCTCTACAGAGTTTGAATCGTCCGTGTCTGCGTCTCCGCCATCGTCAACCGTGGTCGTAAAATCAGTGAGTAGATATTTTTCTATTAACATCTCTTAGCCTATAAAGGTAGTGGCGGACGGACCGTTATGTACGCGTGTACACCGTCGTTGTCTATGGCTTGTCTTGTTGATTCCCCTATGTCTGGTAACGTGACAGATTCAATGTACAACATCGTTTCCGTGTCGAATTTCACTATTCTAGTCTCTTGTAGAACGTACAGTATTCCGTTAAATACCGTTATGCCAACAATTCCAGCAGAGAACGAATCTGAACCGTTGAAATTAGCAGCAGTCGACGAAACTAGAGTAAGGTCCGAACAGTTTCTCTTCTGTACCACCTTTGGGTAGTTGTCGTCCACTAAATACAGGTAAACACCGTCGGTGACCATTTTCTTGTACGGGCCGCCGCCTATGTCCAACACCAGTGACGCCTCAAGATCTGCGACAGTTGATCCTTGTGGAGGAATGGGGCACTTGTAGATCCTGTTCGTTCCGCCGCCACCGAAGAGATGAAAATGTTCCAACCTTATCTTCATTACAACACGACCCCTCCCTTGAACTTTCTCTCCATCACTGTTTCCTCCTCGATTTTCTTCACGAGCTCGAACGTCCTCTTCAGTCTCGTTCCCTTCTCCCAGTTGTCCGGCAAGCTGCAGAGCTGGTAGCGCTCTCTGTTTCCCCTCTTCTGTACGTACTTGTCGGCCAACAGCTCCCAGTCCCCTTCCGGGTCCCGCGCCCACGTGACCATGTAGTCGAAAGGAGGGATGTCGAATCCCGCCCTCATGCGAAGATTGGCGTTCGCGCGGGCGTAATGAGAAGTGCCGAGGTAGCCTCCGAGCTTGAGCTCGCCGTTCTCCGCGTGCTGGACCAGGAACGTCACCGAGCTCGCCACCGCTACCGTTGCCATTGCCATTTGACCTCCGTGTTTTTCTTCATCGTAGAACATTGTACCACCCAGACGGTGTTCCGAAAACTATTGGGGTGCACGGTTGGGATTTTGGTCCGGACCGCAATCCCACGGTCACCGCCGACCGTACACCCCCGCGGTACCTCCGGTTCATTGCCCTGTAAGGCTCCCCGGAGTCACGCGTTTCAGTAAAACAAGATGGCGGTAGCAGGATTCGAACCTGCCTGGATAGCGAGGTACTGACGTGCGGCAGGGTTCCAACCCGCCGTAGCGCCGCAAGTGAGCCGAAGATTTCGAGGCCTTCAGACTGTCTTGCGTTAACCGCGTTAACCGCGGTACTGCTCCCTCCGGTGTCCCACCCACGCCGTACCGCCATTCTCTAATACGAAGCCACGATCGTGACCGGCTCTCCCGTCTCCTTCTCCTTCAGCGCCGCGAGCTTCACGAAGCCCTCGTAGGACTTCACGACCCCAGCCGCCTCCTTGCCGGTGGACTTGTAGATCACCCTCTCCCGTTCGAGGACCACCTGCTTCACTCCGGGGAGCCGCGCCTTCAGCACCTTCGCCGGTATCTGCGCCTCGCACGTGTCCGAAGCGAACGACTCGGCACACAGCACCTTCGTCGCGTACGGCGCGCCGTGGTACGCCT
>Ga0315291_10012496_pt1 | contig 10300 bp, 10 predicted proteins | sample YL17G12_20_MG_FD_203070 | JGI IMG/M metagenome (GOLD analysis project Ga0315291, IMG submission 203070) | Sediment microbial communities from Yellowstone Lake, YNP, Wyoming, USA - YL17G12_20 | ecosystem: Environmental > Aquatic > Freshwater > Lake > Sediment | place: USA: Wyoming | collected...
GGCCTTATCCGCAGGCTCCATGGACGATCTGTTATCATGGCCGAATATGAAAAACTTTCTCCTCTATATTGACTCATCCTTTATGTTCTGCCCCCTTCACCTTCGGCGGATGGGCAATTTTTCAAAAGAAGCCAGATGGGCTCGAAAGCTCATGAGTTCTAAGGAAAAAGAGAGCGTCTAAAGCCTATCCTCTTGCTCGAGGGCCAACAGATGGGACTGCAGAGATCTGGCCACCAGGGGATTTGCCATGCCCCCGGCAATCCCCAGCTCCTTCAAGACCGGGCCGCAGAGTTCCAAAGGATCAAAAGAAGAACCTTTTCTGGCAGCGTGCAGGACCGCCTGGTGGATGCGCTGCAAATATAGTAAACCGTTCTCCAGCGCCAGGGCAGCCTGCTCTCCCTCCCGCGGCTCATCCCAGGAGGAGAGGAGGTACCTGAATCCTTCGGTGGCCAGAAGCCTCCTTATTGAGGCCGCAGATTGCCGGAAGTCTTCGTAGATGGGCAATTCCCCCGGGACGGGCACGGCGTCGGCGGAGATGAGAGCCTCCTCTTCGGGAAGCCAGAGGGAGATCGACCCCGGGGAGTGGCCGGGGGTGTGGAGGACGCGGGCCTCTATCCCGCCCAGATCGAAGCCATCCCCCTCTGCCAGCAAGCGGTCAACCTTCACCGATCCTTCCACCAGCGAAAAGAACCCTGGGACAGGACGCTCCCTGGCCTGGAGCTCTGCGTCTTCGATCCAGGCCTTTTCGTTCTCGTGAGCGGCCACAGAGCAGCCAGTGGCTTTTTTTATGGCGGGGGCTGCTCCCATGTGGTCGGGATGGGAGTGGGTCAGGATGAGAAGGCTGATCTCCCGAGAGCGCCTTGCCGTCTTCATGAGATAGTCGAAGATGGTATTCTGGGAGGAGGCCACGCCGCTGTCGATCAGGCAGACCTCATCGCCGTAGACCAGGTAGACGTAGACGAACCTGGGTACGGCTCCCTGGGGCGTAGGCACGTTAAAGGGAATCTTCAAGGCGTGAAGGTGGGAGGTGATCTGCATTTTTGTCTTCTCCGGCTTTGGTCCTCGCGAGGATCCTGAGACTGGGCGGACCATCTTAAATTAGTTTTGCTATCTTCTATCTTCCCCCGGGATTTCAGAACCACAGCCGATATCTTTCCGGCAGGAAGATGCGACTGAAGGCAAAGATAATCTATGATGCCCACCTCAGTTCTCAAGACTTATCATAATCGCAGAACGGCCATGGTTCCTCTCCAAGGTGCATTCAATGGTCTACAAAACGCCGGCCAGCAAAAGATGTGAGAGCGAAGTGAGCGGAAATGGTTCGCAGAAAGATCATTAGGATAGACGAGTCTCTATGCAACGGCTGCGGCAGCTGTGTGATGGCCTGTTCCGAAGGTGCAATAGAGATGGTCGATGGAAAAGCCCGGGTGGTCAGCGATAAGTTTTGCGATGGCCTGGGAGCATGCATAGGAGAGTGTCCTGTCGGCGCCCTTACCATTGGGGAGAGAGAGGCGGTGGACTTCGATGAAGAAGCGGCCAAAGTTCACCTGGATCAGTCCAAAGCCAGCAATATCCAATTAAGAGCTGAGAAGATGGGCGAAGAGATGCAAGAGCTACCCCTGAAGGCGCCCATTTCTTCAAAAAAATCGACGGGTGCCGGTCATGGACGTCATCTGCGCAAGCTAGGGCCCTCGTCACAGCTCTCCAGCTGGCCTATTCAGATCCCTTTAGCACATGCCGATGCGCCTTATTTCAGGGACGCCAGCTTGCTCATAGCAGCCGATTGTTCTGCGTTTGCGTGCCCGTCCATCAGGGAGTTCATCAAGGGCAGGGTAGTGCTTATTGGCTGTCCCAAGCTGGATGATGCCGGTAGGCTCGCCGAGAAGCTGGCGGAGATCATGCGCTATAACGACATCAAAGACATGGCCGTCCTTCATATGGAGGTGCCGTGCTGCTCCAATCTGGTCAGGCTGGTCCTGGAGGCCAAAAAGAGGTCAGGAAATGTTATTCCCCTCAACCAGTTCGTTTGCATGATTGAGGGCAGCGTGGAAAGAGAGGATGAGGCGCCGTCAGGTCCTTGAGGCCTTCTGGGCAGTCCGAATCGGCAGCTGGACGCCTGGATAGTTATGACTGATCAGATCTCTCTGAAGTATTCCGGCATCGATGGATTGAGGGCCATGGAATGCTGTAATATTATGCGGGATTAAGCAGGGCTTGAGCAGATCCTTCGACAGCTTTGATGTGCTCAATGCCTGATGTAGCTTGACGAGGAGCTGTTCATGCTGGTTTGCCTCGGCTCTCCTCTCCCGGGTCTGGCTGTCCTCAGCGCTTCTCCCCGAGACAGAACGACCTACTATTATCTTCTCGTGTCGCTGTGGAGCTTTAGCAGCTGCATGAAAACGCGGGCGTTTTCCCAAAGCGGTCGCGGGAGACACTGTACGCCGGAGGGTCGAAAACAGTTGATCTAAGAATCAATCCTAGGGTAAATAAATGCTTTAAACCATAACATCCTTACAGCAGGATAATGACGTTTGCCTTCTTTCCTGCCGTCGACCTCCGCGGCGGAAGGTGCGTCCAGCTAGTGGGGGGCGTGCCGGGCACGGAGGTTATCTCCCTCGACGACCCCCTGGCCCAGGCCAGGCGCTGGGCCGCTGAGGGGGCAGACCACCTGCACATCATCGACCTGGACGGGGCGCTGCAGGGCCGGCGCATCAATGCTCCCATTATAAAGGAAATAGTCGAAGAGCTGGACCTCTTCCTCCAGGTGGGGGGCGGGATAAGAACCCGCGGGGACGTCGAGGAGCTTCTCTCTCTGGACATAAACAGGGTGATCCTGGGGACGGCTGCCATCGACAGTCCCGATCTGGTCGAGGAGCTGGCAGACAGCTACGGCAATGAGAGGATCATGGTGGCCCTGGATGTGAAGAAGGGGCAGGTCACATCGGAAGGCTGGCAGAAGATGGTTGGAAAGAGGGCTGTCGACTTGGGCAGGCTCCTGCAGGCCAAGGGCGCGGGATCGATACTTTTCACAAACATCGACGTGGAGGGACGGCTGTTGGGCATAGACCTAGAGCCTACAAGACAGCTTGTCCAGGCCCTGCGGATTCCTGTGGTGGCAGCCGGGGGAGTGACGAGCACTGAGGATGTCCTGGCTCTGAAGGAGGCGGGCGCTGCGGGAGCTGTGGCCGGCACGGCCATCTATACCGGCAAGCTCAGCGTGCGCCAGACGCTAGAGGCTCTGAGGAGGGGATGATTTTGAGGAGAGGCGAAGCAGAGGTTAAGAAAAGAGGATCTGAGGCTAAAGCAGCTATAGATCTTGAGGGGCAGGGCAGGGCAAAGCTAACTTCAGGCTCGGCTTTCCTTGATCACATGCTGCATTCTCTTTCTGCCCTAGGGTCGTTTGATCTGGCGGTAGAGGCAACAGGAGGCTTTGACAGGGCGGAGGCCGTAGGAGGTGCTCTCGGAGAGGCTCTGGACAGGGCGCTGGGTTCCCGCAGGGGGATCCGCAGGTACGGCTCGGCCATGGTTCCCATGGACGAGGCCCTGGCAGAGGTGGCTCTGGACCTTGGCGGCAGGGCCTATCTAGTCTTGGAGGGGAGCTTCTCCGGGGAGAGGATTGGAGACCTGGAAGCTGGTGAGATCAAGCCCTTCTTCGAGTCCTTTTCCGCCGGCGGGCGGCTGACGCTACACTGCCGGTTCCAAGGGGAGAACGACCACCATAAGGCGGAGAGCATCTTCAAGGCCACAGGCCTGGCTTTGAAAAAGGCGGCATTCCAGGAAGGCACGGCGATTCCCAGCATCAAGGGTGCGATTTAGCAGAAAGGATAAAACGATCTCATCGCCGGCAGCCCAGCCCTAAAGGAGGGCCTGGACCGCTCTGGCTTCCACCCTGGCGGTGGAGTCCAAGGTCAGAGGAGTAATAGAGATCTTCTTCTCCTGGTAGACGGTCTGCACGTCAGTTCCCGGGGCATCGCCGCATATCAGCTCCCCGTCTATCCAGTAGTAGGGCCTGCCCCGGGGATCGAACCTCTCCTGCACTGAAGTCTTGAAGATCTTGCGGGCCAGCCTGGTCACCACAACCTCAGTATCAGCTGTGGCTCCCACGGGAACGTTAATGTTTAAGATATCCACTCCTTGGGGAAGGCCCCTCTCTAGAACCCGGGACGACACCCGGCGGAGGATCTGGCCGGCCACATCGAAGCTGTACTTGGTATCGTGGTGAAGGTCGAACTTGTCCCCCTGGTCAACCACCTGAAGGGAGGCTGCTATGGCCGGCACCCCGTAGCTGGCCGCCTCCAGGGCTGCCCCAATGGTCCCGCTGGTGGTTACGGTATCGGTGCTGATGTTCTCGCCCACGTTTATCCCCGAGACAACCAGCTCGGGCATCTCCCTCATGATGGCGAAGATGCCGATGATCACCGAGTCGGTGGGCGTACCGGTCACAGAGTAGGCCCTCATCCCGTTCAGGTTCACCCCCGCATAACGCAATGGCTCGAAGACGGAGATCGACCTCCCCACGCCGCTCTTCTGCCCCGCCGGCGCCACTACCACTACATCTCCCAGGCCCTCCACGCTTCGAGCAGCGGCAAGAAGTCCGGGAGCGAAGATCCCGTCGTCGTTGGTGACCAGAATCCTAGACATCGCTTGAAGCTAGGGCTCCAAGATATAAAATCTCTGCTCCCCCTTCCATCCCTAGGCCAGGGATGCGCCGTAGATGTAAGCGCCATCGGCCAGCAGCCTGACCTTTAGATCGTCGGCCACGGCCTGGCAGCAGAGCTGGTAGGCTTCGCTCACTTTGCCGTCGCTCATCTTTTTGACCCTCCGCCATCCCAGCGTTGAGGCCAGGGCCCAGGCCGCCTCTCCTGAGGAGCGGACGAAGATCAGCTTTATGCTCTGATCGTTGTGCCATACGGCATCGGATTTTGCGCCGACTGAGATCTCGACGGTGATGGTCTCACCAGCGCGGCTGATATTGGCCAGGAAGACCCCAGAGTCCTTGCCGTCGTACAGACGGCTGCCAGGGTCGGTGTCAGAGGTGAAGGCATCATTGGAGGCGGTGGGATAGGCATCGTTTTCATCCCCTCGATTGGCATTTCTTTCCAGATCCCGTCGGCCGTCACACTGCTGGATGCCCACCAGATAACGGCTCTGATCGTTGTTGTTGCGCCGGCTCTCGTCCACGTGCATCACCAGCAGCCCCTCTCCGGGCAAGGATCCATCGAAGCCTGTCCTCCGGCGGTTCTCGATCAGGAAGTACTCCTGTCCCTCCGGCCCCAGCCTGTAGATATCAGGATAGGCTGTTGATGGCCGAAGGGTTATCTTCTGCATGGGCGCGGTTATGGGCTTGACCCAGCCCAGACGGACCTTGCACCAGGCTATGGGGTGAGCTGGCGTCAGGCCATTGTTGTTCCAACTGCCCCCGGCCATCAGGTCCCACCACCCTGTCCCAGCGGAGTCCATGTCGTAGTCGTAGAGGTCAGGCAGGCCCAAGACGTGGCCAAGCTCATGGCAGAAGACTCCGATCTTCCCATCTTCCGGCTCCATGGAGTATTTGCTCACCGTCACCCCGTTCTTCTTCCGGGACGTAATGCTCGACATGTGAGACCATATGTCGGTGATGTTGCCGGTGGCTTCCGCCCCCCGGCCGGCGTGAACTATGAAGAGGGCGTCCACCACTCCGTCCCCGTCCTTGTCATATTTGGCGAAGTTTACATCGCCCGATGCCAGGTCCACCACGTCCTCCACCAGCTTGTAGGCGTTGCCGGGATAGTTGCCGAAGCCGTACTTTGTGCCGGCATAGTAGCTGTAAGGCTGGGGAGCCCTGTACCAGCCGCTCACATCCCCCACAATGTTCAGCTGCTGATAGGAGGCCTCATGGTAGTAGTCGCTCAGGCTGCCGGTTGGATATGAGCCCCGGGAGAAGAGCATCTCCCGGAAATGATCCCCTGACTGAGATGCGGATTTGTCCTGGAAGTCCACCAGGAGGACCAGCGCCCGGCAGGTGCCCACTGCAGGGGCGGCCACGGAGGCGGGAGCAAAAGTGTGAGCCCTGGTGTGCTCGGGCCGGTGAGCGATGAGGGCGAAGCTCTGAAGATCGAGCAGCTCCGCGGTGGCATCTTTGGGGAGGATCTCTCCGGCCAGGAATCTCTTCTTGGTGCGGAGCAGCCTCTTCTCCAGCTCCGGCGACGGCGGCACAGATAAGATTTCAGGACATCGATCTCCCTTAGCGGTCATCGATTAGTAGTTTGTAATTTCAAATATAAAAGATTTGTCTTTATTTTTATTATGTTATGCAAGTATGCTGCGGGAAGTATACCTTCTGGAATATTTCTATGAAGAATTTCTATGGAGATCTAAAAACCATGCTGGCTCTCTCTAGCTCCCCGGCCTTGGCAAGAATCGGAAAGAGGCGAGTCCTGCAATGCCTAACGACTTCCGCAGCATAATTCCAGGGGCGTCTGCCCGCACCCCCCGGAGAGCGTTCTGAACCGGAGCATGCCGTTTCCCGTCAATGGGCGTCCGCGTCAATTCTTGAGTTTTCTTACCCAGGGCTCTGAAAGCAGGATTTTGATGGGAGATGGCCGGCCACTTCCATGCCCAGATGCGCTCCTGCAACCACTAGCCCAGCTCGCCGATTGAAACCTCCCTTTAATGACACGGCAGTGTATATGGAATCGATTTGATCGAGGAAAAACAAAAAGGTTATTACTTTGAAGTATTATCAATGCCGGTGATCCTATTTGGCATGGGAGGGAGATTCATTAGGAGATTTTTCGCATCGGGTTACTTCATAGCATTTGCTTTTGTGATCGTCTCGACGACTTTGGTTTCTTGTCTGGCTGCAGATCAGATCGTTTCAGCGAAGGATCTGACATATATAACTGAGCAGTTCCCACCCTATAACTTCCAAAAGGAGGGCAGGCTGCAGGGCATATCGGTAGATCTTCTCGAGAAAGCATGGGAGATAATGGGAGAGAACCTAAACAGCAGCATCATTGAACTTTTGCCTTGGACAGAGGGCTATCAAAGGACGTTGATGGAAAGAAATACCGTTCTCTTCTCGACAGCACGGCTGCCGGCAAGAGATCAGCTCTTCAAGTGGGCAGGACCTATCGGACCTTTCAGAAACGTGCTGCTGGCAAAAAGGGATAAAAATATCAGCATCACAAATTCGGAAGATATGGAAAAATACAAGATAGGGGCCATCAAAGATGACAGCGCTGTGCAAATGCTTCTCGACAAGGGCCTGAAGATGGAAGATCTGGTGCTGAAGACGAACTCCAAACCTCTTATAGAGATGCTTCAGAACGAAAGCATCGATGCCTGGGCGTACGGCGATACTGCCGGGATCTGGCTGATCCGAGAATCAGGCTTGAACCCAAGTGATTACAAGACAGCCTACGTATTGGGACAGACCGATTACTATTATGCCTTCAACAGAGAAACCCCTGATGCCCTGGTGCAGTCTTTCCAGCATGCCTTAGATTACATCAAGAGTAACAAAGACGAGAAAGGAGGTGTCGATTACGAAAGGATAATCTCTGAGTATATTCCTGTGATGCTATAGGTTAGTCCAATGCTCCCATGCAAGATAGTTATCCAGATGGGGATAAGGTTCTGCTGCCGCCAACGTTAGGGAGACGGCATAAGCAATTCGATGCCCATTTCTTACCGGCTTCAGCTCGGCCATCCTCGGCCGGCTAGACCGCGGGTCTCCGGGAGCTGAAGATGAAAAGGGCTTAGCATAAGCTTATAAGTCATGGCATGATTATGAGATTTGGTTGTGAAATAATGAAGATTGATCAGAAGATTATCAATAACATACCTGTACTTACGGTATCCGGAAGAATCGATGCCACAACCTCAGGAGATCTTAAGAGGACATTGGACAGCCTCATAGATGATAACCATGCTACTATCTTGATCGATCTTGCCGGCGTAGAGTACATAAGCAGCGTAGGTCTGAGGATTCTGCTCGCCGCACTGAAAAAAGTCAGGCCAAAACAAGGAGATGTGAAGCTAGCAGCATTGCAGCCCTTCGTAAGTGAGGTCCTTGAGATTGCCGGATTCACAAAGCTCTTTACGATCTATTCTAATCAAGCAGACGCGCTCAGCCAAATGAAGATTTAGGGAGCTTATCTATCATAGGATGTATAAGCAAAGATAGGATATGAAGACAGTGGTAGCAGGCCATAAATCATATCATCGTATGAAGCGTTAATTTGACTAGACCAGGCATACGAGGAAATGATGAAAGATAGGTGTGAGCTTACAGTGCCGGCCTCGAAGGAGCAGATACCCGTCATTTCAGAGTTCATCGCAGATTTAATGGCACCTGCCGGGTTCGATATTAAGAAGATATTGGAGGTTCAGCTTGCGGCAGAAGAGGCATGTACCAACATAGCCCTATACGCATATCCAAATAGCGAGGGATGTATCAATATTGCTATCGAGATAGCTGACGATCGCCTCGAGCTGACCATAGCGGATAATGGAGCTTCATTCGATCCAACGGCGAAGAAAGTAGCGGTATCAACTGCCGATGTTGAGCATAGACAGATAGGTGGATTGGGAATTATCCTCATAGGGGCAACAGTCGATAAATTCTCATACGAATTCAAGGATGGGAAGAACGTACTCCGGCTTATAAAAAATAGGGCTTAACCATAATTTGTAATTGATGTACCTAAATAAAAAAATTTATATATTCTCTGGTTTCATACATAAGTTCTGTCTTTCCCATTAAAAGGTGGGGCGAAGAAAACCAGAAGCCGGAAGGTTTCATTTCCAAGAGCTGTGTAATCATGGACGGCGAAGGGCGGAAGGTAGATCAAGTCTCCTGCCTGGACAGGATAGTATTTGCCATCCAAAGTCATGTTGGCCTGGCCCTGAATCACATAATCTATCTCATCCACGCCGCGGTGATAATGCGCCCCACTGTGAGCTCCAGGCGCTACTTGGGTCAGGTTGACGCTGGCATTCTCTCCGGAAGCTGCAGTTATCCTCAAATAGCCAATCTTGGGATCGATAGGATTTTGTTCAGCGAGTTGGCTGAGGTTCACAAATGTGAAATTGCCGTCTGGGACCCCTGAGTTCAATTTCTGTGAATCAATTGCGGTTGCATCACTGCTTTTCATCGCGCTCTGAGCCTCCTCTAGCGAGAGCGCCAGGGAGCAGGCGCAGCTTAACGCCACAATCAATAACAATACGATTTTGCTTTTCATGTTTCTATCTCTCCTAGGACTGATTGATCAGGAATTGCCAATAAGCCCAAAATTGATGGAGAGAGCTCCAGCAATAAACTTTTGCATCCCAAAGTCGCAATCTAATGGCAGCGTAATGAATCTTCTTTGTTTTGATAATAATAGCCCATGTACCCCATCTTTGGGAACAGGAGAGAACAGGACCGAAATACCCCTGCAATTCCTATATATTCCATGACTCTACTCCTCCAATTCAAGATCATATCATCGCAAAGGTGACCCTTATGGCATCCTCCCAAAATGCAGAGCTGATCTTGCCTGCAGACAAGACATTTCTTTCCCTGGCCAGGGCCTTTGTTCAGGAACTCTCCTTGCTGGCCGGCCTTCCCTCCCGGGAGGCTCAGTATCTGGAGCTGGCAGTTGAGGAGGTTTGTATCGGAATCCTCGACCAGAACTCCGATTCCGACGAGAAGGGGACCTTCACGCTCAAGGGTGAGCTCGGCAGCAGCGCTCTTATTCTAGCTGTCCTTGACCGGGGGCTGCCCTTCGATCCCTGTTCTGTTCCCAGCTTCTCTCCTCTCGAGGCCGAAGAAGGGAACTGGACAGCAGCTTCGACCTGGGCCGGCCTGAGACTGCACCTGATACGAAATGCCGTCGATCGGGTAGAGTGGATCAATCACGGGCCAGAGGGAAATGAGGTTAGTCTGACCAAGTATCTGCCTCAATCCCACATCACTGAACACGTAGCCGAGGCGGAGCTGTCTCCTTTCCCGGAGGCCGAGCCCCTGGCACCTGAGCAAAGCTACACTGTCCGCAAGCTCTTGCCAGAGGACGCCATCGGGGTCTCTCAGTGCTTATACCGCGCCTACGGGTACTCCTATCCGGACGACTACATGTACTACCCGAAGCGCATCATCAATATGAACGAGACAGGGGAGCTGACATCGGCGGTAGCTCTTGATGAGGCAGGGAGTGTAGTTGGCCATTGCGCTCTAGTCCACCACGACCACGGATCTGTGGCCGAGCTGGATCATGCCGTGGTGGCCCCGGCCAACCGCAAAGGAGGTCTATTGAAGCGCATGACTGCCCTCCTGGAG
>Ga0315291_10012500_pt1 | contig 10299 bp, 6 predicted proteins | sample YL17G12_20_MG_FD_203070 | JGI IMG/M metagenome (GOLD analysis project Ga0315291, IMG submission 203070) | Sediment microbial communities from Yellowstone Lake, YNP, Wyoming, USA - YL17G12_20 | ecosystem: Environmental > Aquatic > Freshwater > Lake > Sediment | place: USA: Wyoming | collected...
GCAACGATGCGATTCAGCCGCCGGTCCAAGCTCCGTCGGAGCGCAGGGCGTTCGTCAGAGCTGCGCTACTGGGAGTGGTCTGGGCCGGGGCGGCGGGTATCGTCATGTCGATCCCACTAGGTGCGGCGCTGATCCTGCTCATTGCTCGAGGAACGCCGATTCGCGACTCTGTCTTCCTGTACCTCTTCGCGCCGCTTTCGTTCGTGTCGCGTCTCGCTGCATTCTTCGTGGCCGGCTATACGGCGCGGCGGCTTGGGCCGGCAAGCGCGAGGCGCGGACGCCTCGGTCTCGGCGCGGCCGGGATCATTGTCGCGCTTAACGCCTTGCTGAGCATCCTGCAACAGACCGGCTTGTTGCCAGAGTACCGTTGGATCTTACACCACGGGCATTTCGTTCGGGCCCGCGCCGAACACTACATACTCACGCTGGACCTCTTAACAATGCCGATAATGGCGCTGACTGTCGGGTCAGCCTATCTGGGCGACCTGTGGGCCGCGCGCCGCCAGGCGAAACGGGCGCGGGAGAGGCTGGCGGGAGAGACCGACACTCTCGTGAACCTGCAAGAGCCATAGTGACGCGCCGCGCCGCCCGATTCATCGGGCCCTCGGCCACTCCTTTCCCCAATCGCCTCCAGCGCAAGCCCTTTTCCCGCCCGCGGTCGTTGTTGTATAATACCAGGGGGTCCCGCAAGCGGCCGCGTTGACATCGTCAACGCGGCTCCGCAATCGCGCCCCTCCGTCGTGCGACTCACACTCGCTTACGCTCCGGCTCACGAGGTCGGCGGCAACGCAGCAGGCGCGTGGCCCTGCAGGTTAAGACCTCCGTCATTCGCCTGTGGCCTTCTGAGCCGGAGCGGACACAATTGACAGGAGGAAGTCCCATGGTTCCCTCGATCGTAGCCATCGCGGCAGTGCTGGTGATCGCGACGCTCGTCTTGGTGAGACGAGTCACCATATTCGACTATCAGCGCGGGCTCAAGTACACCCGGGGGCACTTGACCCGAGTCCTCGGCGCCGGCGAGTACTGGGTGTTCCGGCCGTGGACCCGTGTGTGGGCGGTTGATGTCCGCCCGCGCTTCGTGACCGTCAGCGGCCAGGAAGTGCTGAGCGCAGACGGGGTCACGGTGAAGATCAGCCTGGCCGTGAAGTACGAGGTGGCAGATGCCGAGCGTGCCACAAGCAACGTTCAGGATTACCAGGACGCCCTTTACCTCACTTTGCAGGTGGCCTTGCGGGCGATTGTCGGCTCAATGCCGATCGATGAAGTACTCGAGAAGCGCACCGAACTCGGCCCACGCCTGACCGAAATGGTCGCGCCGTCGGCCGAGGAGATCGGCCTCAAACTCATCTCCGCCGACGTCAAGGACGTCATGCTGCCGGGCGAGGTGAAGCGGCTCTTCAACCAGATCGTGAAGGCGCGGAAAGAAGGGCTGGCGGCGCTGGAGAAGGCGCGCGGAGAGACCGCCGCCCTGCGCAACCTCGCCAACGCGGCGCAGATGATGGAGGATCACCCGAGCCTCTTGCAGCTCCGGGCGCTTCATCAGATCGGCGACGCGTCAGGCAATACGGTCGTGATCGGCTTGCCCAATGCGACCGTCGTGCCGAGCAGAGAGAGGCAGAAGGGTCCGGCCAAGCCGGAGGACGAGGCACAGTGAACCTGTGATTCCGCGCGTTCTACGAACCGCGCTGATCACCATTGGCATCCTGCTGGCGCTGGTGGTCGCGGTTTTCGCCGTCTCGATGGTGGATGAATGGCGGTACTGGCGGGCTCATCCCTTGAAGCGGGGAACCCCCTTGACTCACGCGCGAACAACGATTCCCGCCCCGCGCAATCCCGGCCACTGAGCACCTCGTGGGCTGGTGCTCTTCGACTTTACTTTAATGGGACAGTTCCAGGGACACCCGCCTCAATCCCGCCGGTTCAAGCGGTTTCCGTGACCCTGTCGGCCCGTGTTTGGGAGCGCCGTAGCTACCGCCTGAGTTCGGCTTTCAGCCGCGCGACGAATCCCTCGTCGCCCCACATCGGCGCAGGCTCCCGGCGCGGCGATACGCGCAATCCTTGGCATGGTCAACTTGTACTATCGTCGGGCCGGCCCGTCAATAATCAAGTCGTGTGTCCCCGGAACTGTCCCTCCAGGCCGGCTTCACGGGTGGTCGACAGGCACAAGCAGTGCCAGCCGGTGACTCCGGCAGGCGCGAACGATCAGTCTGGGCGACGACCGCATTTCGGGCATGGTGCCGGATGGCAGGCGCGGCAGAAGGTCCTACCGCAGGCGGGACAAGGGCCGTTCGCCGCCGGGCTGACCAAGTGCAGGGCATCATCGCACACTTCGCGGGGTCGCTCCCAGGTGTAGCTGTACTCGCAGGGGAGCTGATCCAGCTTGCGCGCGAGGGGATTCCAATCCAGCATGAATCGGCGTTCGCGCTTGCGGCGCTTGATGCGCACGGTGAACCGTTGCGTCGGCATCACCAATTCCAGGGTCTGCAGCCACGCCAGTTCCACCTTCATGGCGTACTTCTGACGCACGTCGGTGATCTTGGCTTGGTACTCCCGGGCGATCGCCTCCAGGCGCTGGCGCTCGCGGGCCTGCTCGGCCTGTTGCTTCTCGGTCAATTCCCCGCGCGCGTTCAGCGCCGCTAGCCGCGTCGCGGCCTCGTGCCGCAGGTCCTGGCAGTAGGCAAAGAGCCGCTGCAAGTCCCGTTCCTGGCGCCGGTTCATACCCTTGAAGAAGGGTTCCAGATGGCGGTGCAGCCGCAACGGCAGGGCGCGCTCCAGTATCGCGGAGAACTGCCGGCGTTCCCAGGGGAGGGGCGGGAACTCGGGCGTCAGCCGGTGCTCAGGGAACTCGAGGGGCGACAGGGGCTGCGCGGGCATGATCTCCGCACCGGCCAGCAGCTCCGGCAACATCTCATCCAGCGTCGCGCCATTGGCCCGGTTGAAGCCGAATTCCAGGATGCCATCACGCTTTTCGTCGGAGATGGCAGTATAGCCGAAACTGAGAATCTGGTAGCAGGTCCACGCCGGGGCGACGCCTTCCAGGCGATAGGTGGCATTGCGCAAGTCCAGATTCTGTTCGAGAATCCGCTCTGGATTAGCCAGCGCCGGATTGCCGACGGCGAGGATCCGTCGGGCATAGCGCCCCCGCTCTCCGAGCAGCGCCGACACGCGCTCCATCACTTGGGACTCGAGTGTGACGCGTTGCGCGTGGTCGGGCAGTTCGGCGCCAAAACCCAGCCGCGCCCACTCCGCGAGGCCCAGCGCCCGTCGAACCGCTGGTGGCGCCAGCACCTCCAGGCCCTCGGGATCAATCGCTTCCACCGCCGCCCCGGATGCCTCGAGCAACCCGGAGAAGAATCGCTGCAGTTGGTTCATCACGCCGTCTCGAATTCTTCGCCGAACAACGCGTCATCCAACTGCTTGATCGCGTCATACTGCTGCTTGGCCTTCATCATGCGCCCCCCCAGGTCGTCGAACGCCGAGGCGCGGTTCTGTTCGGTGGTCTCCAGCCAGGTGGCGAGGATGACGTCGGCAAAGTCCTGCTCCTCGCCCAGCTCGCCCAGGATGGCGTCAATCTCCCCGACCACCAGTTCGAACATATTGATTTTCTCATCCAGGATCTGCAGCACCTGGCTCTCGACGGTATCGCGCGCGACCAGGTTAAAGATGAAAACCTCCCGCGTCTGCCCGATGCGATGGAGGCGGCCGATGCGCTGTTCGATTGCCATTGGATTCCAGGGCAGGTCGAAGTTGATCAGGGTGTTGCAGAACTGCACGTTGCGTCCCTCGCCGCCCGATTGCGTGGACAGCAGCACCGGCACCCGCTCGCGAAATTCCGCGATGACCGCGTCCTTCTCCGGCCCCGTGAGCGACCCCTCGAAGCGCGCAAACGGGAGGTCCTGCTCGCGCAGCATGGCATCCAGGTGCACCAGGGTCTCGCGATGGTGAACGAAGACCATTTTCTTTTCCTGCGGATTGCGCCGCAGCAGATCGAGCAGCGCCTCCTCCTTTGCGCCGCGAGCGATCCCGCGGTATCGTTCACCCAGGGCGCGCCAGCGCTCATCCTTGCCCGCGCTGAAGCGATGCAGCACCGCCGCCGCCGCGGCGGGGGAGGAGCCCGCCGCGCTCAACAGATGATGCAGCGCCAGCCGGTGATGCCCGGGCGCGCTTACATGCAGCTCCCGCGCCAACTGATCCAGCGCCTGGTAACAGCCTCGCTCTGCTTCGGTTGCCTCCAGGCGCATGGTCACCGCGTGGCGAGCCGGGAGGCGCACGTCCACCAGGGCGCGAGTGTTGCGAACCATGACATCGCGCATCAGCTCGTGCATCCGTTCACGGTTGACGGGGAGGCGCGGCTTGCCCGGGGTCATATAGGCGGCGCGGAATTCCTTCTCGGTGTTGAAGATGCCCGGTTTCAGCAGGGTGAACAGGTTGTACATTTCCACCAGGCTGTTTTGCACCGGAGTGGCCGATAGCAGGAGCAGAAAACGCTTGCGCAGGGCATCCACGAGCCGGTAGTTCTGGGTCGCGCGGCTCTTCAGGTGATGGGCCTCGTCAACGATGACCAAGTCATACGTCTGTTGGGTCAGGTGCGCGAAGTGCTCCTGGCGGCGGGCGGTGGCGATGGAGGCAATCACCAGCGGCTGCGCCCAGAAAGCGCCGGGATCGGTTCGCACCAGGCTGTCATAGCTGGTGGCACAAGCGATCCCAAACTTGGTCGCCATCTCCTCCTGCCACTGCCCCACCAGGGAAGCGGGCGTCAAGATGAGCACCTTCTCCACCATCCCACGCAGTAGGTATTCCTTCAGCACCATCCCTGCCTCGATCGTCTTGCCCAGCCCCACTTCGTCGGCCAACAGCACCCGGCCGCGGAACGATCTGAGCACCTTGCGCACCGTCTCCACCTGGTACCAGTAGGTCCGCACCTCCCGCAGCAGCGGAAGACAGAGCAACTCGTCGAACTGGCACAACAAGCGCAAGTGATTGAAATCGGCGCGCAGCCGATACCAATTCCCATCCTCCGCGCCCGGAGCCCTGCGGTCCGCCACTATGGCATCCGCATTGAGCAACTCGAAACGAATCGGTATCTCGGGCTCATAGCGCGGCAGATCCGGCACCTGCGCCGCCGCCGGCGGCGGCGCAGGTGCCGTTGGCGCCTTTTCGCTCGATGCCGGCTTCGGTCCGCGAGTAGTCGCGGTGGCCCTTCGCCTGGGCCTGGCAGCGGCGCGAGGAGTGTCATCGGCGCAAATTGTCGTCAACGACTCGACCAGCCACGGCCACAGTGACGGGTCCGCGGGAAACCAGCCTATCCCTTGTTCGGGATCGCGCACGCCGACTTTCCGCAACAGTTCACGCGCGTGCACCATGGCGCCCTGCTGGCCGAGCGCGATTGCGCGCAGCAAGTGATGGCGGTTATCTACGATGTACTCCTTGCGTATCCGCTTGAGATGCCGCAGGCATCGCTCCGGCTTGTCCGCGACCAGCGCGGCAACCGCCGCCAGATACAGAATCTGATGATCCCAGGGCCACTCCCGCACCGCCCGTTCCGCGAGTTCCTGCACCTCCGGCGCCCCTTGGGCGAACGCCTCGTTCAACGCCTCGGCCCAGGCCGACGGGTCCTGCGGTATCTCGGTGGGGACAGATGTCACGGCGTTACGAATTCTTCTGCCTCAGGAGAATCATCCACGGCATGCCTGATCATTGGGGGGTCAGCCCGGTTGTGGAATTCGCACCGGGCAAACCGAATCCCTCTGCACCGGTTCAGCCACCGTGGTCGTCAAGCGGCCGGCCCTGGAGAGATGCAGCGACACCGACGGTTTGCATCGCCTCCGCCCGAGCAAGGCAGGCCTACAATCCCGGTTCTCACTTGAGCCTTCAGTCGCCCTCAGTCGGTCTTACGCCACGGCGCGGTGAGTGGCATCATCGCAGTGGATGCTCCAGAGTGTCGTTGAACCTGGCATGCGGCGGGGTGGGCAGGCCGATCACGACCGCATTGCCTGAAGCATCGCCGATCTGCTAACCCGGATTATTCATGGCGAGTGCGGATTGCGCGCAAGTCGCCGCAACCACCGGCATGAATAATCCGCGCGCGGGCACACGTGGCTAGTGCAGGAGCCATCCCGACGACGCGCTGCGCAGTATGAATAATCCAGGCTAAAGCGCCCGGAGTTGCACCAGGCTCGGCCGCAGACACACTACGAGAATATCGGCTGCAGCGGCTTCGCTAACGCTGCCAATTCCTCGGCTTCCTCCGCACTGAGCCGGCGGTACTTCAGCGCCGCGGCGATCGCCTTGCGCAGCAGCGGCGCCTCGCCGGGCGGAATCGCCGTCGCGATGGGCTGTGACAGCGAGAATGCCAGCGCCAGGGCGATCTCGCGCTCATCCTCGAGCGGCAAGTACCAGCACTTGGGGTACGTCCGCGCTTCTCCCTCTCGCCTCGGCCGGGCTGCAAGCGCCTTGAGGGCGATGACGCCCACGGCGCGCCGCCTCGCCTCCGCCAGCAGCGCCTTCGCGAACTGACCGCGCTGCTCGAGGACGAAGTTCACCGGCAGCATGACCGTGTCGAACGGAAAGCGTCTGATCGCATCGATCAGCGTCGCCGGTCGGTGGCCGGTGATGCCGATGAACCGCGTCAGCCCCGCCTGCCGCGCCTCGAGGAAGGCCTCCATCGCGCCGCCCGGGCCCAGCGCCTGATCGAGTTCCTCGGGCTGGTTGAGGCCGTGGAGCTGGTAGAGGTCCACGCGATCGGTGCGCAGCCGCCGCAGCGATTCGCGCAGCTCTTTCGCCGCGCCTTCCTTCGTCCGGTCCGTCGTCTTGCACTGAAGAAAGATGCCGTCGCGCTTGCCCGCCAGCGCAACCCCGAGCTTGAGCTCGGCGTCGCCGTAGGTCGGGGCAACGTCGAACGCATTGACGCCGGCGTCCAGGGCCTCGGCCACGACGTCGGTGGCTTCCCGATCAGACAGGCCGGCGACGGCGATGCCGCCGAACGTAATGAGTGAACTCCTGTGCCCGGTGCGACCGAGGCGCCGTGTTCTCATGAGTGACGCGCTCCGTTCTCCCGCCCCAGATACATGATCGGCGCCACGAGCCGTGCTTCCAAGCGACAGCCCGGCCGCCCCGCCTACGATCGCCGCGCCAATGTTCTTGATGAATGCACGCCGGTTCATCTGGTGGATCTGCCTCCCCGGGATGTTATTGCATTCAACCACTTGGCATTGTTACCCTGTTGGGTTCGGTGACGACACGGGCTCCATGGTGCTACCGGCCTGGGGCCGCCGGTGCAGGGCCGCGGCCGGACCGCACCGAAAAAGGTCAATGTCGGTGCCTTGTGCGACGGTGAAACCCGCGCCGCACGTGCTCAATGCGGGCCGGAAAGGCTAGAAGTGACCGAGGAAACCGCCCCCGAGTCGTTGGTCGAAGCCCTCGTCGACGAGGTGCGCAATTGGATGACCAAGGATCTTCCGGTCTCCGTGCTGCGCGCGCTGCGCCCCGGAGAGATCAGCGCGCTGAGGAAACGGTTGGCGCGCGTCATCGGCGGCGAGGAGCCGTGGGGAGACAGCAGCATTGCCGACGGAGGCGATGGCGAAGATGAGGAGTAGCTACATCATCGCGGCTGCCACGGCCGCGTTCGTCTGCGTTACGGCCTGGACGTCGCCGGCGCGCGAGAAGAGAACGCTGCGCGCTACGCCGGTGGCCGCGCCGCCCGTGATAGACGGCGACCTCTCCGACCCGGCGTGGCGGACGGCCGGGGTCACCGGCGATTTCGTCGTCGAGGACACCGGCAACCCCGCGTCCCAACCCACGCGCGTTTACGCCCTCAGCGACCGCGATCACCTCTATCTCGCCGTCCGCTGCACCGAGCCGAAAACCGATAGGCTCCGAGCGACCGCCAAGCGCGACAACTCCTCGGTCTGGGGCGATGACTGCATCGAGTTCAACTTCGACCCTGCCGGCGGCATCGGCCAGATCTACACCCTCAAGATCAACTCCATCGGAACCAAAGAACTCGAGCTGCGCGGGCGGGGATACGTCAACCCCTCCGCCATCCGCACCGCCGCGCGGGTCGGACGCGGCGAATACACGATGGAGGTCGCGCTCCCGTTCTCCGCGTTCCGCATCACCCGCGCGCCCGGAGTGGAAATGCGCTGGCGGATCAACTTCGAACGCCTCCGCACCGTCGAAGGCAGCGGCGAGGACGACGACTGGCAGTATACCGCAGGTGATTGGGCAAATCCCGAGGTCTACGGCCAGCTCACCATCCCCGGCGGCCCGGTCGCGATCGAGGCGGTTGGGCATCCCCCGCTGAGCGCGGGCCGGCCCAGCGGCGCGTTCGCGCAACTCGTCAACCGCTCGGGGGCTGCCCGCGAACTGAGCGTCTCACTGACAGAACTGACGGGTGGTAAAGAGCGCCGTTGGGAACAGAAGGTCCGCCTCGCCGCCGGGCGAAGGACGCGTGTGCCCTTGACGTTCGCGGCGCCCAGTTCAGGTGTGCGCACCTACCGCTGGGCCGTGCGCGACCGGCGCAGCGGGACCCTGCTCTACTCCCTGGATAGGACAACCGACGTGGCAAAGGCGTTCAACGCGTACGTGCTCTACCATCGCCGGCAATTGCTCGTGGATGTGGACACGCAGGCGTGGGGCGAGCTTCCGCGCGACGCAACCGTGAATGTGGAACTCATGCCGTCCGGCGGCCGCAAGCCGCACTGCGCCGCCCGCGCTCAGATCGTTCGCAAAGAGCACATGGCGCACGCTTCGTTGAAGGTCGGCGATCTGCCCGGGGGCTCGTACGAGGTCCGCGCGGTTGCGCGCAGCCGGTCCGGCAAGGCACTCGCGCCCGTGCTGTCCGAGGCGGTGAGCTGGCCCGCAGCCCCGCGCGCCGCGGGCGCAGGCGCGGGCCTCAAGGTGCTGAACAACCTTGTCACGGAACTGCTGCACGTCGAGCCGACAGCCGCAGCGCAACAGAGCTTCACGTTCACCAACCCGCGCCAGGGCTGGGCGTTCTTCGCCTCCGAGGGCAGCGTGCCCGCCTCCGGCTCGATTCGCGTATCGCTCGACGGCGACAGCCCGGGCGAGATCATCGCGCACCGACCTTCTCAGCGTGACCCGATCGAGGCGATGCGCTTCCTCCCAGCAGGTAAGCACACGCTGTCGGTCGTCAGCGAGGGCGGCGCGCGCCTGACGTCGCTGACTGTCCGCGCCATCCCCGAACTCCTCTATTGCCAATTCCAGGCCAATCCCCACGTCAGTGAGTACGGCCCCTACGACTGGAGCTTCCTCGAGAAACACGTTCTGCCGCACTGCACCACGGTCATCGGCGGCGCGGCCCCGGAGTACGCGCCTTATATCGAGCAATGGAAAAGCATGGGCCGGCACTGGATCGTCGGCTGCGGCGTGCCCGGCCTGACGGGAGATACACCGCTTAGCGGCGATGAGGTCGAGAAGGACTGGAGCGGAAACCCGGGCTTTCAGGATCCACGTCTCGACGGAGTGATCGCCGATGAGTTCTTCGGCGGCGAGAGCGAGAAGTATGTGGCCTGGACCGAAGCCCTGCGGCGCATCCTGCACGATCCGCGCTTCAAGGGCAAGACCTTCTACCCCTACTGCGGCAACATGTTCGAGGGCCGTGCGAGCCGCGAGTTCATCCAGGTCGCGACGGACGCGGGGTCGCACTTCGCGTGGGAGCGCTACTTCCCCGAGCAGCGGACCGAGGCGCAGGCGCGGGCGCACCTCGCCCAGTATCTGCGCGACGACATGCTCGCCTGGAGCAAGGCCCAGCCGGGCGCCGCTCAGCACATGATTGTCTGTTTCGGCTATCTCTCGCAGCCACCTGAAAGCCTCAACATCAATCCGAGCGTCGACTACAAGGTCTGGATGGACATGCAGTTCAACATGCTCGCGAACGACCCCGCGTTCGAGGGCCTCTACGGGGTGATGGAATACCTCTCGTCTTACGCCGATGAGGAGAACGTGCGCTGGGCCGCGCGGCTCTACCGCCATTACTGCATCGAGGGTCACACCGCGCCGCTGACGAGCGATCCCTACCTCCTGCCCCACCTCAGGAACCCCGACTTCGACCACGGACTCGACGGATGGAAGGTTGCCGCCGCCGAACCGGGGAGCATCAGCGCGAAGAGCATGGATGGGTACAGTTGGCTCGAGGGGCGCTACCCCGAGACTACTCAGGGCAACACCTTCCTGTGGATGAAGCGCAGCGGGCGCGGACCGAACACCGTCGCGCAATCCATCAAGGGCCTGCAGCCCGGGCGGCTCTATTCGCTCAAGATGTACACCGGCGACTACCAG
>Ga0315291_10012502_pt1 | contig 10298 bp, 8 predicted proteins | sample YL17G12_20_MG_FD_203070 | JGI IMG/M metagenome (GOLD analysis project Ga0315291, IMG submission 203070) | Sediment microbial communities from Yellowstone Lake, YNP, Wyoming, USA - YL17G12_20 | ecosystem: Environmental > Aquatic > Freshwater > Lake > Sediment | place: USA: Wyoming | collected...
AGGGCCTCGCGCAGGTCCTCGCGGCGGACCCTCGACGGGGCGAAGTCCGGAAAGAGGGCCGCGCACGCGGCGAGGGCCGCGCGCAGGTTCGCCCGGTTGTGCGGGGCGAGCTCGGCGAGGAAGGGGAGCGGGGAGAGGGGGGCCTCGTCGAAGAAGACGCGTCGGGCCCGTCCTGCAGGGAAGGTCGCGCAGAGGCCGCGGGGGAGGACCGCCGCGTCTCTCTCGGTCTGCCTCTCGAACAGGCGTGCCTTCGCTGCGGTGTACGCCTCCATCGTGCCGTGCCGATCGAGGTGATTCGGAGAGAGGTTGAGCAGGACGGCGACCTGGGGGTGGAGGTGAAGACTCTGCTCAAGCTGGAAGCTGGACGCCTCAAGGACGAGGACCTCAGGGAGGCTCGGCCGCTCGAGGATGGAGATGGCCGGCGTCCCGATGTTCCCCGCGACGACCGTGTCCCGCCCGCTCGCACGCAGTAGGGCGCCCATGAGCTCGACGGTCGTGCTCTTCCCGTTCGTTCCCGTCACGGCCACGATCGGGATCTCGGGAGGGATGAACAGGGAGGCGAGGTCGAGCTCGGAGATGACAGGGATCCCACGCCTCGCGGCCTCAGCGAGAAGCGCGAGAGTCGGCGGGACCCCCGGGCTCAGCACGAGAAGATCCGTCTCCAAGGCGGCCGTCGAGTGCCCGCCCTCCTCATGCGCGATCCCTGCCGCGTCGAGGGCCCGACGTGCGTTCGCTGTGAGGATCCCTCTCTCGCTCACCAGGACTCGTGCCCCGCGGCGCGCGAGGAACGAGGCCACGGCCTCGCCGGTCCGGGCGTACCCAAGGACCGTCGCCTGCGTGACCTCGCGGCTAGCGATCCTCACCGAGGGCCTCCTCGATCCTCTCCTCCAGCACGAGCTTCGAACTGAAGCCAAGGAGTTGGAGCGCGGAAGCGGCGGCCTCATAGAGGGCCTCCCGGGGAACCGTCCCCACGATCTCCGCTCCGGACACGGCCACCCCGTGGCGCTCCGCTTCGCGCCTCACCATCTCAAGGACGCGCAGGATAGGGGTTCTCCTGAAGTTGGTCAGGTTCATCGACACCTGGACCGCCCCGGGCTCGGCGAGAGGGAAGCCGAGGGCCTTCACGTAGCGCAGTCCTCCACTCGAGAAGCGGACCGCCGCGGCGACCCTCTTGGCCACGGCGAGGTCCGGGGTCGCCAGGTTGACGTTGAACGCGATCAGGAACTCGCGCGCCCCGACCGCGACCGCTCCGGCGCTTGGGTGAGGGTGGGAGGGGCCAAGATCGGGGCCCCAAGAAGGGTCCCTCATCTTCTCTGCGAGTCCCTCGAACTCGCCCCTGCGGATGGTGGCGAGGTCCCGCCGGGTCTCGTGCCTCGCCGACTCCTCGTACAGGTAGACCGGAACCCCAAGCTTGTCGGCGATCTCCTCCGCAACCCTCCGAGAGAGGACGACGCACTCCGGCATCGTGACCCCGCGTAGTGGGACGAACGGAATCACATCGACCGCGCCCATCCGTGGGTGCGTCCCGCGATGCTGGCGCAGGTCAATCCGTTCCACGGCCGCCCGCGTCAGAGCCAGGACCCCCTCCGCCAACGCGTCGGGCTCCCCGACGAGGGTGATGACGGTCCGGTTCTGATCGGCGTCCGGCTTCGTGTCGAGCAGGACCCGCCCGCGACCCTGCGCGGCAGCGGCGATCTCCGAGATCAGGCTCTCGCGCTGGCCCTCGCTGATGTTGGGGACGCACTCAACGAGCCGCTTCCACACCCTTCCCCCCTTCCCCCGCCAGGAGCGAGAGGTTCGCCTCGGCCACGATCTCCCCGCCGACGGCGGCAAGGACCTCGGCCTGAAGCAGGCCCCCACGTCGCCGGACAGCTTGCGCGGTCAGGATGAGCTGGTCTCCGGGGGTGACCTTCCTTCGAAAGCGGGCGCTCTCAACGCGGACCAAGTAGCCCTCGCTCTCACTGGGATTGCCAAGGAGGAAGGCGGCGGTCTGGGCCATCGCTTCGAGGATCAGGGTCCCCGGCATCACCGCAGGGAGCGGCTCAGGGAAGTGCCCCTGGAAGAATGGCTCGTTGACCGTCACGTTCTTCAAAGCCACGACTCGGTTCGGTCCCTCCTCGACGACCCGGTCGACCATCAGGTACGGGTAGCGAAGGGGCAAGGCACGCCGGACTCCCTCGACGTCGCGCGACATCTGCGCCGGGTCCTCTTCCTCTAGAGGTAGGTCGCGAGCTCCCGCTTGACGAGGTCGGTGATGTCTGTCAACCGCGTTGCGTTCCGATACACGATGACGTTTTTCGAGCGCAAGACGAGGTCGAAACCGTTCTTCACCGCGACCTTCTCCGCGGCCTGGACGATCTTCACCGTTGCCGCCTGGGTCAGAAGCTGATCGAGCTGAGTGAACGCTGCCTTCACCTGGTTGTACCGGTTCTGGAACTCCGCGGTGTCGAGAACGCCAACCCGGACGGTCGAGACGAGGTTCTTCATCTCCTCGACCACCGGCTGCGCCTCGTCGCGCAGCTTCTGGAGTTCGAGCTTCAGGTCGGCAAACCCTGCCGCGGCGACCATCTTGTCGATCATCCCCATGTCGATGGAGAGCTGGGCCTGGAGGAGGTCGACCTGGAGCTGGATCGTGCGGGTCTGGTAGTCGTCCTTGGAGACCTTCCCCTGTGCAAACTGCTGCTGGAGAGTGACGATCTCCGTCTGCTTGTCCGCCGCCTTCTGCCGCAGATCCTTCACCGCGTCCGTGAAGACCGTGAACGCCGCTTCGGCGTCGAGGTAGGCGATCTTCAGTGGAACGCCGCCGGTGAGCTTCGCGTCCAGGGCGTCCACGCGCGCTTGAAGGGCGGTCACGCTCGCTTTGTCCGTACCGCCCCCGGAGTTGACGACGAATGGGAGGACCAAGGCGCAGACGCCGAGGACGAGCGCCACCACGACCGCAATGACGAGATTCCTGGACATTCACTCCTCCTTCTTACACCTGCAAGACGCGGACGCATTATAGGGGGGGCCACACTGCCTGTCACCCCTAGAACATGGGGCCGAAGCCGAAGGTGAAGGTCGGGACTGGGCTCATCTCCGGGCCGAGGACCCAGGCTGCGTCCAACCGGACGTACATCCCGGCAGCTTCGACCCCCAGCTCAAGCCCCCACGACCCCTTCCCCTTCGATGGGCCTCCCCCGCTCAGGTCAAGCCCTCCATCAAGGAAGAGGGTGGCCGTCAAGCCCTCGGTGAGAGAGACGCGATACTCGACGTTCCCATAGCAGAGCCGAGTTGCTTGAGAGCTCTCCGCGCCACGGACCGTCGTGTCTCCCCCGAACTCGTACGTCTGGGATGCGGGCACATCGACCCCCCATCCCAGCACAGCGCGGGCTGCCAGCACCTGATCACGGTCTTCGAGGTACGGCAGCTCCAGACGCAGGGGGGTATAGCGAGCGTAGGAGAGGCGGAACTTGGTGAACTCCACCCCGGGCGCAAACCCCCCCGCCTTCTCCAGGGAGATGTTCCGTCGACTGCCGAGGGTCGGGAAGCGAGGGTTGTTGACGTCATCGTAGTGCAACCCCACCGTCACCGAATCGAGCGGCTCCCACTCACCCATGTCTCCCTGGCGGACGATCTCGTGCCTGTAGGAGAGGTCGAGATCGGCGTAGTTCTGCGACGGGTAGCTGACCTGGGCTTGCCCTCCGAGCGTGAGGAAACTCCTCAGCTCCTTCTCGTTCTCTGCTTCGCTCGCCTGGCTCGCGTCCACTTCTTTCTCCTCACTCTTCCGATACAGATCGAACCCAACGCGGCTGAAGGCGCGGAAGTACGAGACGGTGCTGTAGGCAATGTCCCAGGTGTCCGTCGTGTCCTCGAGCAAACCCCGACTGTAGGAAAGAGAGAGGTCCTGGCCGGTCCCGAAGATGTTCCGATAATGGAGGTCCATCTTCCCGACGATCCCTCCGCTCTCTGGGGAATAGGCTAGCGAGCCGTTGACGCCGCCGAGGCTCTCGGCTTCGGCGACGGCAACCGAAACCTTCACCCGATCTCCAGCCCACTCCGGGACCATGTCGACGGAGCCGAAGTAGCCGAGGGCCATCAATCGCTGATAGGCGACCCCAAGCTGGACGCGGTTCAGGACGTCTCCCTTGCCGAGATCCAGGACCTTCTCGATCACGTAGCTCTTCGTCAGGGTGTTCCCGGACAGCGCGATCTCACCGACGACGCCCTCCTCCACGCGCAGCCGGAGCCGAGCTCCGTCGATCCCCTCCACGACGTACCGGACCATCGAGTAGCCGGTCCGCCAGTACAGGTCGTGGAGTCCCTGGACAACCTGCAGGAGCTGGTAGTTGTCGATCGGGCCGGAGGGGATCTCTCCGAGAGACGACTGAGCGAGGCCCAGCGGGAAGCAGGAGACGCCCACGAGGTCTGTTTCGGACACCTCGACCGGCGCATCGACGAGGCGACGCTCGGTGAGAGTCCAGACGAGCCGGACCGAGTTCGGTGTGGGCCCCTCCTGCGGGACGAGGTCTACCCCCGAGAAGTAGACCGCGGCGCGCAGTCGGCCGATGACCTCCTGGACGGCGGCCTTCTTGATGCAGCCCTCGGTGGGGAGGGTGATCATCTCTCGGGCCACGGACTCGGGGACCGTCACCAGGCCGGTGATGACGTTCTCGGCGATGTGCGCCTCAACGATCTCGACCTTGAGGTCTGCCCCCGGCAGCACCTCCCCGATCCCTATCAGCGCGTACCCCTTCTCGTCGTAGGCGTCGATCACCGCTTGCAGGCCCTTCTTCAAGGAGGCGATGTTCAGGACCTTGTCGACGCGGGTCCCGTTCTCTCGCAGGAGGCGCCGGATCTTGTCCGTCCGCATGATGCGGGACCGGAAAAGCGTGATGCCGAGGATCTCTGTCGGCTCCTCGCTCACATTCCCGGTGATGGTGATCGACTTCACGACCGGGTTCTCCGTGACGTGGAAGACGACGACTCCCCCCTCTTCGACCGTTGGGATCACCTGGGCGAAGTAGCCGAGGTCGAAGACCGCCTGGGACGCCGCCCGGAGATCCCCTTCCTCGACGGAATCCCCGGTCTTGAAGGGGACGACCTCGAGGACCTTCTTCGCCATGACCGTCACGTTCCCCTCGGCCTTCACACCACTCACGACGAACGGGAACTCCACCGTCTGCGCAACGGCCGCAACCCCCAAAGCGAAGATCAAAACGAGCCCCCACATCCTCGACATGGTCCCTCCTTAGCAGGTTGTCTCGTCGGCCCGCCGGTACTGGATGGCTTCGGCGACGTGCTCTCCCCGGATGGACGGCTCCGCGGAGAGGTCGGCGATCGTCCGGGCGACCTTGAGGACCCGCGTCGTCGCCCGCGCGCTGAGGGCGAACCGATCGATCGCCAGCCGAAGGAGCGAACGGGCCTCGGGAAGGAGGGAACAGTGCACCAGGACGTCCCCCGCCTCCAGCTGCGCGTTCGAGTAGCGATTCGGCCGATCCTTCATCCGGGTCCATTGTATCCGGCGCGCCGCCTCCACTCGAGCGCGGACCGCGATACTCGGCTCCCCTGCGCCGCGGGCCAGGATCTCGTCCGAGGCCAGGCGCGGCACCTCGACGAAGAGGTCCACGCGGTCCAGGAAGGGTCCGGAGAGCCTCTTCCGGTAGCGCCGTACGTCGCGCGGGCTGCAGCCGCAGGCTCGTTGCGGATCACCGAGGTACCCACACGGGCAGGGATTCAGCGCGCCAACGAGGGTGAAGGCGGCCGGATAGCGGACAGATGCTCCCGCGCGGGCGAGGAGGATCGCGCGATCCTCGATCGGTTGGCGCAGGGCTTCCAGCACGCGGCGGTCGAACTCTGGGAGCTCGTCCAGGAAGAGGACGCCGTGGTGGGCGAGACTGATCTCTCCGGGTGCCGGGAGGCCGTGCCCTCCCCCGACCATCCCGGCGCAGGAGATCGTGTGGTGCGGGGCCCGGAAGGGCCTCTCCGTCGTGAGAGGCGCGTCGCGGCGGATTCGGCCGGCGGCGCTGTAGACCCGCGTCACCTCGAGCGCCTCCGGGAGGGAGAGCGGCGGAAGGATCCCGGGAAGCGCCCGCGCGAGGAGGCTCTTCCCGGCCCCCGGTGGCCCAATGAGTAGAAGGCTGTGCCCTCCTGCGGCCGCGATTTCCAGGGCCCGCTTGGCGTGCTCCTGCCCCTTCACTTCCGCAAGATCCACCGCCGCGCGATCTGGACGCAAGGCCAAGAGCGCGTCTCGATCGACACAGAACGCGTCGATGTGCAGCCCGCCGGCCAGGAAGGCCGCTGCCTCGGCAAGCGTCCGTACCGGATAGATCCCCACTCCGTCCACCAGGGCGGCCTCTCCTGCGTTCTCCCTCGGGACCACGACCCCGTCGAGGTCGGCCTCTGCCGCGGCCAAGGCGAGCGGAAGGGCGCCGGCGATGCCTCGCACGGTGCCGTCCAGAGCGAGCTCTCCGACCAGAAGATGCCGCTGCCGCGCCCCGGGGAGTTGGTCGGAGGCGATGAGGATCCCGAGAGCGATCGGGAGGTCAAACCCCACCCCGGCCTTTCGCACGTCGGCCGGGGCGAGGTTCGCCGTGATCCGCTGCGCGGGGAAACGGTAGCCCGAATTGCGGATGGCGCTTCGGATTCGCTCCCGGCTCTCCATCACCTCCTTCTCCGGCAGGCCGACGACCTGAAAGCCAGGGAGCCCCGTGGTCACGTCGCACTGGACCTCGACGAGGTGAGCCTCGACCCCGACCACCACGGCGCTCAGGAGTCGAGCGAACACGGTTCCTCCGCCGAGAAGGCGTCGCGGTAGTGGGCGAGGGAGTCGCCGCAGATGGCGATCACGTCGAAACGGACGGGAAGGTCGGGCTCCTCTCGCATCAGGTACGCACCCGCTGCCGCGATGAGCCTCCTCCGCTTGCCCAGCGTGAGCGCCCCCTCCGGCCCTCCGTACCCCGGCGAGGAGCGGCACTTCACCTCCACGAAGACGAGGGTGTCTCCGTCACGGGCGACGAGGTCCAGCTCCCCGAACGGACAACGCCAGTTGTGCGCGACGATCCGAAACCCCTGCGCGCGCAGATGACGGCACGCGAGCGCCTCTCCCTCTCGGCCAGAGCGATCAGATCTTCCCATCGTCTTCATGTGGCTCGCCTACAATACCCTCAATGGCGCCGCCTGGCTAGACCGATGCCGAACGTGAGAGGGATTCCGTTGCGATCCCCCTTCCGCGCGGCTATAATGCCTGCCAAAAGGGAGAGAGACGACGACGTAGCTTGATGGAGACGATCATCACGAACGTCACCCTTCTCGGCGGCGACGCCGCATCCATGAGGAAGGTGAGCCTGCGCATCGACGGAACCAGAATCGGCGCGATCGGCGACCAGCTTCTATCGGTGGAGCCAGGCGCGACCGTGATCGATGGCGGCGGCAAGCTCGCCCTGCCTGGGCTGGTAAACGCCCACACCCACCTTCCCATGGCCCTCTTTCGCGGTCTGGGGGACGACCTTCCCCTGCGGGAGTGGCTGGAAGAGGCGATCTGGCCTAGGGAATCCCGACTGACGTCGCAGGACGCCTACTGGGGGAGCCTCCTCGGCCTGGCAGCGATGGTCCGCTCCGGGACGACCGCTCTTGCCGACATGTACTTCCACGTCGACGCGATTGGGAAGGCGGTGGAGGAGGCGGGCATGCGCGCCGTCCTTTCCTACGGGATCATCGCGCAGGACCTTGACGCGCGCGGCCGGGAGGAACTCGCGCGGGCGGAGACGGTCGTCGAGAGGTGGGAGGGGCGGAACGGTGGGAGGATCCGGGCCGCGATCAGCCCGCACGCTCCCCATACCGTTGGGGAGAGGGTCTGGAGGGAGGCGATCGGCCTCGCGCGGCACCACGGCGTCCTCCTGCACACCCACCTCGCCGAGACGCGAGAGGAGGTGAGGGCGTGGCGATCCCGGACCGGCGAGAGCCCGGTCGTCTCGCTGGACCGAATGGGGGCGTTCGGGGGGCCGACCCTCGCCGCGCACTGCGTCCACGTCGACGCGGACGACATCGCCCTCTTGGCTGAGCGAGGGGTGTGTGTCGCGCACTGCCCGAAGAGCAACGCTAAGCTGGGCAGTGGCGTGGCGCCGGTGCGGGCGTTGCGGGCAGCGGGCGTGCGGGTCGCCCTCGGGACGGACGGGGCGGCGGCAAACGACGGTCTCGATCTCATCGAGGAGATGCGTTTCGCCGCCCTCCTCCAGAAGGCAACCACCGAAGACCCCGCCGCCCTCAGCGCCGGTGATGTCCTGGAGATGGCGACCTCGGCCGGGTCAGCGGCTCTCGGTCTGAACGCAGGAGAGCTGGCCGTCGGACACGAAGCGGACCTTGTCCTCGTCGACCTCGATCGGGTGGAGACCCTCCCCCACCCGAGCGGCGCCGTGTCGCTGGTCTACGCTGCAGGAGGGGCGAGCGTGCGGGACGTGATCGTGGCGGGCGAAGTCCTCCTCCGCGACGGAGAACTCGTCACGATTGACGAAGAGAGAGTGAAGGAAGAGGTGAAGCGCCTCGCGGGACGCTACCGGAACTAGTCGCGTCCGTCCCTGGGAGAGCGGGAGTCCCCCTCCCTCGGGGTCCGGACGGAAGGAGAAGACGATGGGTCTACCCCAGGAGAAGAAGCAGGGGATCGTCAAGACGTACGGCAACCACGCCACGGACACCGGCTCAGTGAAGGTGCAGATCGCCCTTCTGAGCGAGCGGATCGCCCAGCTGACGGAGCACCTGAACGTGCACAAGAAGGATTTCAGCTGCCAGCGCGGCCTGAGACAGCTCGTTGGCCAGCGACGCCGACTGCTGAAGTACCTGCGCGATGAGGATCTCGCCATGTACAAGGACCTCATCCAGCAGCTAGGGATCAGAGGAGTCTAAGACAAGATGGTCATTCGTGAGAGCATCGACTTCGAAGGCAAGGAGATCTCCCTCGAGACAGGGAGGGTGGCCAGGCAGGCGAGCGGCGCGGTCCTGGCGAGCTACGGGGACACGCGAGTCCTCGTGACGGTGACGCTTCAGGAGGCGAAGGAGGAGCTGAACTACTTCCCGCTCCGGGTGGACTACGAGGAGCGGTTCTACGCAAGTGGGAAGATCCCGGGAGGGTTCTTCAAGCGTGAGGGGAGGCCGAGCGACGAAGCGGTCCTCAACGGACGCATGATCGACCGCCCGATCCGCCCGCTGTTCCCCAAGGACTACACGGACGAGGTTCAGGTCGTGGCGACCGTCCTCTCCGCCGAGCCGGACTGTCCTCCGAGCGTCGTGGGGATCCTCGGGGCCTCGGCCGCTCTGATGATCTCCGAGGCCCCGTTCGCCGGGCCGATCGCTGGGGTCACGATTGGGCGGAAGGGCGGGGTCCTCGTCGTCAATCCGGACGCCCAGTCCCAGGAAGAGGGAGGCGTGGAGATCACCGTCGCGGGGACCCAGGAGACGGTGACGATGGTCGAGGGGATGATGACCGAGCTCCCGGAGGAGGACGTCGTCCACGCGATCGACCTCGCCCACCGGGCGATCCAGGAGATGATCGCCCTTCAGGAGCGGTTCATCGGCCGGGTCCGCCCGACGAAGAAGGAGCTCGCCCCGGCACAGGGGCCGGATGCGGCCCTCGTCGAGCAGGTTCACTCCCTCGTCTGGCCGGAGCTTCCGGCGATGCGAGGGCTCGCGACGAAAAGGGAGCGGCACGACCACCTGGAGGCCCTGCGCAAGCGGGCCGTGGAGGCCCTCGTCCCCGCGGACCTTCCCACCGAAGTCGTGGCGCAGAGGACGAAGCAGGTCAGCGCCCTCGTGGAGGACCTCTTCCGCACCTTCGTGCGGCAGGGGATCCTCGATCGCGGAGAGAGGATCGACGGGCGCCGCCCGGACGATCTCCGCGCGATCAGCTGCGAGGTCGGCGTCCTGCCGCGCACGCACGGCTCGGCCCTCTTCACCCGCGGCGAGACGCAGAGCCTGGGGATCGTCACCCTCGGGGCGACGCGGGGGGACGAGCAGATCATCGACCAGATGATGAAGGAGGGGCGGAAGCGGTTCATGCTCCACTACAACTTCCCGCCTTACTCCGTCGGCGAGGTGGGCAGGATCGGGTCGCCCAGCCGCCGCTCGATCGGCCACGGCTACCTCGCGGAGGGAGCCCTGCAGGCCGTCCTTCCGTCGGAGGAGGAGTTCCCGTACACGACCCGCATCGTGTCGGAAATCCTGGAGTCAAACGGCTCCTCGTCCATGGCGACCGTGTGCAGCGCCTCCCTCGCGCTGATGGACGCGGGAGTCCCGATCTACAAGCCGGTCGCCGGGATCGCGATGGG
>Ga0315291_10012503_pt1 | contig 10297 bp, 3 predicted proteins | sample YL17G12_20_MG_FD_203070 | JGI IMG/M metagenome (GOLD analysis project Ga0315291, IMG submission 203070) | Sediment microbial communities from Yellowstone Lake, YNP, Wyoming, USA - YL17G12_20 | ecosystem: Environmental > Aquatic > Freshwater > Lake > Sediment | place: USA: Wyoming | collected...
GGAGAAGACGGAGGGCATCCCCTTCTTCATCGAGGAGTTCATAAAGTCGCTCAAAGACCTGGGCATGATAGAGAGAAAGGATGTTGTTTACTGCCTGGCCAAAGACATCGCGGATATGGCCATACCGAGCACGATCCAGGACGTGATCATGGCCAGGGTGGACTCGCTGCCCGATGCTGCCAAGGCCGTGTTGCAGACAGGCTCCGTGATCGAGAGGGAGTTCAGCTACGGGTTGATAAAGCGCGTCATGGGCATGCCAGAGCAGGAATTGCTCTCCCACCTGTCGGCGCTGAAGGACTCAGAGCTCCTGTATGAGAGGGGGATATATCCCCAATCTACCTACATCTTCAAGCACGCCCTGACGCGTGAGGTTGTCTATGATTCCATACTGAAGAATACGAAGAGAAGGCTGCATAATGAGATAGGCAGTGCCATAGAGGAGATCCATAAAGACAATCTGGGTGAGTATTACGCGGTTCTGGCTGAGCACTTCATTGCCGGTGCGAGTTACGACAAAGCGATAGGGTATTGCCGGCTGGCTGAGAGGAAGGCGGAGAAGGCTGCTTCTATCAACGATGCCATCACATACGCTCAGAAACGTGTGGCATGCCTGGAGAAGCTGTTTCAAACCGAGGAGGTATCGAGAAAGATGGTAGATGCGAGAACAACCCTCGGGCTATATTGGGGTCAAATTCAGCACCAGATTGAAGCAAAAGAGATGGTTGAGCCCGTGGTTGACCTTGCCTTGAAGCTGGGCTACAAGAGAAGGATCTCCCAAATATATAGCATATTAGGGTGGTATAGCTGGTGGGTGGAGGAGGATTATCCTCGCGCTCACAGATACTTAACGGACGGGTTAAGGATAGCAGAAGAGCTAAATGATTTGCCTTCATTAGCCTTCGCGAATGTATGGTTGGGTTTTGTGTTGTCTTTTAACTGCGAATATGACAAGGCATCTTATCACTTCGAAAAAGCTTTGGAGGTTAACATAGCGGCGAACAGCATCTGGGGCATAGCATTTATCAAGGGTGCTATAGCCTGTTGGGTCTATAACTGGCAGGGGAAAATCAATGAGGGCTTTAAGGAAAGCTATGAAGCTTTGCAGGCTGCCGAAGAGAGTGGAGACATTTATTCAAAGGCATTCTGTTACACCTATCATGGTGATTCGTGCTACCGCAAAGGCTTGCTCAGGGAGGCAGAGGAGTATTTAGTAAAGGGCATCAATTTCTGCGAGCGCATCAACGACCCTGGGACTCTTCCTTATATTTACTTTTTTCTGGGCGAGATCTATCTCAATATGGGCAAGTACGATCAAGCCAAGGAGGTTTTTCAAAAAGCGATCTCCCTGCTTGAACAACACAGAATTCACCCTTCAGCGGCGAACTTGGGTAGGCTAGCTCTGGCACTGGTGAAAATCTTGGGCGGTGACGTTGATATCGAGTTGGAGCCCCTATACCGCTATCAGGCTGCAAACAAAGTGAAGTTCTGGGAAGGTTACATGCAAAGATACCTGATTGTCATTCTGATGAACATCGGCAAAAAGCACTTGCCCGAGGCGGAGAACTGGATTAGAAGAGTCATCGAGCACGACAGCAAGAATGGCATGAGATGGTGTTTAGCACAAGACTTTGCACATTACGGGGAGCTCTGCAAACGCAAGGGTGACTTGCCAAAGGCTAAAGAAAATCTCAGCAGAGCAATCGAGATTTTCAAAGAATGTGGAGCCGATGGCTGGGTGAAAAAGACAGAAGAAGAATTAGCGAGAATCTAGGTGTGGGTTAATGAGCCACATTTTCATCAACTACGGAGCAGTTTAGCAGTAAGTCTTTTGAGGTAATAACACTGCCATTCTTAAGGCAATTACACTCCAAATAAGGTAATAATATTACCATTATAGTACACCACACGGGACTGTTCCCGAACATTTGTTTGAGAAGAAGCAACTGGTCCCAGCCTTACAGGAGCTACTCGCCTCTTACTCAAAGCCACAGTAATTCTATAGTGGCTGTCATCGGTCGTCAAGAAGTTGACATATACCCGCGTGAGGTTTACTATACTTCAACCAAGGGTAAGGTGCGATTGTCTCGATGGTAGAGACGGTGACGTTGGGGGTGGGCAGTGGATACCACTTCAATCTCGAGAACCAACAACATTTCTTTTGACAGCCGCATCACGGCCCGTATTATGATAGGTGTAGGCAGACCAAATACAATCCTAGCATACTAACTGTGACAAGATGAAAACACTCGTCACGGGGTCTGAAGGATTTGGGTGAAATCATGGCAACGAATAAGTCAAGGGTGATTCAGGCCTCCAAAGGATATATCCTCGTTGACACCAAGAAATGCCAGGGTTGTATGACCTGTATGCTTGCCTGCTCTCTAGTACATGAAGGGAAAGAGAATCTATCGCTTTCCCGGATACAGGTGATTCAGAACCCGTTCGAGCGATTTCCCAGGGATATAACTGTGGCGCAGTGCAGACAGTGCCCCTCTCCCGCCTGCGTAGAAGCCTGTCCAACCGGTGCACTTCATGTCGACATTGAGAATGGGAACGTGAGAACGGTAAAGGTAGAGGAATGTAACGGCTGCAGGGAATGCATCGAAGCGTGCCCGCATGCGCCACACAGGATAGCGTGGAACTTCGAAGAGGAGCATGCCCTGACCTGCGACCTGTGTGCTAACACTCCATTCTGGAACAAACAAGGATGGCCAGACGGAATCCAAGCATGTGTGGTCTCATGCCCTGTGGGTGCACTGAAGTTCACTAAGGAGATGCCTGCCCAGGAAGGAGATTCTGGATACGAGGTGAATCTGAGGGGAAAGACATGGAAGAAAATGGGGTACCCCACAGACTGAGTTTAACTAGTACGTGGGAAAGGGATGCATGAGATGAATGGCTATGCAGGTCAGATATTGCGGCTGAATTTGACCGAGAGAAAGGTCTCGGCCATAGCGACCAAAGATTACGAGCAGTGGGGAGGCGGGCATGGGATTGGGTCAGCCCTTTTCTGGGACCTCGTTGCTGACAAGACCATAAATGCGTTTGACCCGAGGAATGTGGTCACTATGATGACCTCTCCACTTGCCGGGACATTAGCCCCCGGTGCCGCCAGCAGAGTGGAAGTGCAGGGGATCGGGCCACAGTCCTACCCCATGGAATGGTTTACCAGGAGCAACTTCGGCGGAAGATTTGGCGCAATGCTGAAATATGCCGGCTGGGATGGGATTGTTATCGAAGGAAGGGCTGACAAGCCGGTCTGGGTTGACATCAGAAATGGCGATGTAAGCATAAAGGACGCCAGCGATTTGTGGGGCCTGGATACCTGGGAAACCCAGAAACATATCTGGCAAGAGGTCGGTGGTGAGGTGGGTTACGGTGGTTGGGTGTCATTGGGCTCAACTAAGTCGGGGGGGGAATCCACCCAACGCCCTGCTGTTGTGGCAATCGGCCCCGCCGGAGAAAACCTGTGCAGGGTTGCCTGCCTCATTCATGATGCGGGCCACGCTTCCGGCCAGGGCGGCTTCGGTGCGGTATGGGGTTCCAAGAACCTAAAAGCGATAAGCGTCATCGGTACAGGGAGCATAGATATTGCCGACCCCAATGCCTTGATGGAAGCCCGACTATGGTCTAAGAAATATTATGCATTTGACTCTGATGATCCCGTCAAAGTTGCGAAAATGGGAAAATATGGTCGTGTTCGTCTCAATAGCTTTGGTTATCAGCTGGCGCCAGGGGTCTTTTGGAAGTGGCCGCAAGGAAGCAGACCCAGTGCATGCATGGGCTGTCACGCGGGGTGTTATTCACGATATGACACAGGATTAGGAAACGAAGCAAAATGTATAACAACACTATTCTATTCAGAGTTCGACAGTAAGCGACATAGCGGAATAGTGGTTCGAGCCGTCTTTTCCTTGCTCGAACGTTTTGAGCAGAAAGGTGCTGCTGTGCTATTTAATATGCAATTCGGCAAACAGACTTCTGCCGCTTACATTGCAGCTGATTTGCTACAAAAATATGGGATTAACGCTTATGAATTGTATAAAGGCCTCAAGTACATCAGGGAACTCAATAGAATGGGTGTCCTGGGTCCTGGCAAACGGATAGACTGCGATCTCCCATTTGACAAATTGGGAAGTACTGAATTTGTTGAGAAACTCCTACGAATGATAACGTACAGACAGGGCATCGGCGATGATATGGCCGAAGGGTTCTTCAGGGCTGCAAAAAACTGGGGCAGACTAAACGAGGACTTGGAAACGGGCCTGCTCGCCTACCCTTACTGGGGGTTACCCGACCATTGGCCTTACGACCCAAGGACTGAGATCGAATGGGGATACGGCTCTATCTTGGGTGACAGAGATATAAACGAGCATGACTTCAACTTCCTATATTGGTTGTCAAGTTTATCGAGATGGGTGCGGAAAGAGCCCCCAATCACTGCGGAAGCGATCACCAAGATATTCTCAGAGAAACTCATACCTTATGAAGGCGATCCCTTGATGCTTGACTACAGCACTGAAAACATGTATTCGGGGCACATTGCCAAACTTGTAGCTTGGCACCGGCACTACACCAGGTTCTGGAAGCAGTCTGTCCTCTACTGCAATTTTCTTTTCCCCGACTTCTACAATAGAAACACACCTGACAAACGGGGGCTTACCGGTGATGGGGAACCGAAGTTTTACAATGCCGTTACTGGCAAGAACCTGAGTTTCGTTGATGGAATGCAGGTAGGCAGAAAGATATGGAATCTTGACAATGCTATATGGACACTGCAGGGACGCCATAGGGATATGGTGCATTTTGCCAATTACATCTATAAAGTACCTTTCAAAGACGGCTCATTAACCAAGAGCTACATGCCGGGGAGAAAAGACGGAAAATGGGCGTACATTTCTCTGAACGGCAGGTGTATTGACAAGGCCAGATTTGAAGAATGGAAAACCGAGTTCTACAAGCTTGAAGGATGGGATCCCAAAACAGGCTGGCCTCGAAGAGATACACTGGAATCCATGGGGATAGGGTACGTGGCCGACGAATTGGAGAGCAAGGGCAAGCTGGGGATTGCATGAATCTCTCAGTACTTCAAAGTGAGCACGCTCATTCGATAAAAAAGAGTAGTCAACAAATGAGGACCAAGGCTTGGCTCCCAAGACGAGGCCAGTGTAAGTTTTAGGCTTTGGGCCTCAAAAAAGTTGTGGTGCAGCATTATATCGTTCCGAAACGACTTGATCCAAGAAGACCAATCGCTCACGACACGGGTAGCATTGTTCGAGGGATACGCCCGGAAGCAGGGAAAATGACTTTAATTAAGTCGATAAGTTGAGGCTGGTGAAACAAGCCGATCTCAGTGAGGTGTAGTATGGTAAGGATCCATCTATGCCAGATACTATATAATCCCGCCTATTTTGATGGCAATTCCGACCTTCTGGAAGAACCAGCTCCTTCCATTGATGTCACGCGATCCATAGGGCAACTGAGACAGGTCAAATCTGTTGAAAGTATTCTGACAGAATCCCGGGCGTCCTACGTCAAACATATCACTGAGAGACTGTGCGCCATAGCCCGGTGGAGTCAATCCAGAGGGGCAAAAATTCTAGTCTTCCCTGAGTATTCCGTGCCATGCGAGGCTTTGCCATATCTTCGAGATATCGCCAGGGAAGCCGGGATTCTCATTGTAGCCGGGACGCACAGGGTCAGATTTACCGAAACCTCAAAGGAGATCTACAAAAGCATTGGTTTAGACATTGGAACTCTGAGGAATGGTTCAGCCATAGCCCCCATAATCCATCCTACCACAGGCACAGTAGAAATCTCTGCCAAGAGGTATCGCTCAAAATGGGAACCGAACCTTGATGTATCGGGGCAGACCAGGGATATTTACGAGGTTAGCCTTGACAACAAGCTGCTGAGAATCGGAGTTGCTACGTGTATAGATGCTCTTCACGTGGATAGACTTGGCTCGCTGTGGACCGACAAGGTTAGCAAACCCCATATCATAATCTGCCCTTCATTGTCGCCTTCAGTGGAGCAATTCACAAACGTAGGCAAGATCCTAGCCGGCCAGGAAACTCTTTTCGCTTTTGTCAATTCAGCAGAGTTCGGCGGTACAGCCTTCAATATCCCTAAGGAATGGGAACAGTACCTGCCGGGTATCCGAACGCCCGGTGGCGGTATGCACCACAGGTCCGAAGCCATTCTTGAGATTGATGTAAATGTGGAATGCTTCTTCATCAAGAAGCGGTCTGTGGAGACGGCGCCACCGTGCAGTGCTACGAGATATTTCCCCATCGTTTATACTTCGACAGGAAAGTGGATGGACAGGTACTCAGCGCTGGAGAAACAGGTGCTGGAACTGCTGGGCTCCGGTGACTCAGGCAGCACCATTGAGCGGGTTGACAGGTTCTTATCAGAACAGGAGACCTTGCTACCCAGGGAGGTTGCGACTAAGCTGCGTGAGTTGCGACAAGGGCAACTCGCCCTGTTTGCCGGAGATGTCAACGCTGTTCGGGAAAGCCTGACGCTTATTGTGCTGCCCAAGGAAATCGATGATACCCGCCTCTTCTTTGCCAGACGGATACAGCAGGTTATAGGTTTGATCACTGCTACTCTGAAATCTCCGACGGGTGAATTTACTCAATCGCTCATTACCTATCTGGGCGTGCTCAAATCGATGCAGGATGTTTTTAGCCCGGCACAACTCGAGCGGGCTGCCGAGAAACCAAAGGCGCCATACCCGAAACACCTGGCAGACAAGATCCTGGCCTCCCGGCCCAGCGTGGAAGGGGAGCGCAAGCAGGTAACCGTCCTCTTTGCCGATGTTACCGTATTTTCCTCCTCTTCTAACAAGCTCGATCCCGAAGATGAGCTCAATTACACCAGGCAGTGCCTCAGCATGATAGCAGACGAAATATACCGCTACGAAGGCACTATAACGCAGTATCATGCGGATGGCGTGATAGCCTTCTTCGGAGCCCCCGTAGCACATGAATATGCCACCCAGCGCGGCCTGTACGCGGCGCTGGGCATTCAGGAGCGCCTGAAAAGCTACGCGGACCAGCTCAAGGCAGAAGGAGTTGAGGTGGAAGTGCGGATCGGGGTCAACACCGGCCCCATAGTCATCACCAGTATCAGCGACGACCTATCCATAGAATACACCTCCGTAGGCGATACCGTCGGTTTAGCTTCCCACATGAATCAGTCGGCTCAGGCAGGCACGATACTGGCATCTGAAGACATCTATGGCCTTACCAGGGACTACTTTGAGTATGAGCCGGCAGGCAGTGTGGAGATAAAGGGGAAGAGAAAACCCCTGAAGTCATACCGGGTTTTGGGACTGGGCAAAGCGAGAACCAGGCTGAGGGCAGCCATGTCCCATGGTCTCACACCCCTGGTGGGACGCGAGAGGGAGCTAGAGCTGCTCCTGGATGCCTTCGAGAGGACTAATGAGGGACAGGGGCAGGCGTTATCCATCGTGGGCGAGGCAGGGGTAGGCAAATCCAGGCTGCTTTACGAGTTTAAGAATGCTGTGGCCACCAAGGATGTAACCTTCCTGGAGGGGAGATGCCTGCCCTACAGCAGGGGTGTGGCCTATCACCCGATCATCGACTGCCTCAAGTCCACCTTCGACATCAGGGAGGGCGATGACGACATCCAGGTAACGGAGAAAGTGAAGCAAGGGCTCGCCTTGATTAAACTGGAGGAGGCTAATACCTTGCCCTATCTGTTAGACCTATTATCTGTGAAAGACACCGGAATAGACAGCCTGTCTATGAGCCCCGACGCCCGCAGGGACCGCACGATGACAGCAATAACAAGACTTGTGTTAAAGGGCTCCGAGTCACGGCCACTTATCGTAGCCATTGAGGACCTGCACTGGGTCGACAAGAGCACGGAGGAGACATTGAAGCTGTGGCTTAGTAGTATATCCGGTGCCCGCGTGCTTATGATATTCACCTATAGGCCTGACTACCTGCACACCTGGGGAGCCAGGTCATACCACAGCCAGATAACTCTCAACAGGCTTTCCAATCGGGAAAGCCTTGCCATGCTGTCCCATATCCTGGGAACAGAGGAAATAGATAAAGAACTCCAGGAGATGGTCCTGAAGAAGACCGAAGGGATCCCCTTTTTCATCGAGGAGTTTGTCAGGTCGCTGCGAGACCTCGGGGTAATCGAGAGGAAAGAGAATAGGTACTATCTGAATAGAGATACCAAAGCCCTCGTTGTACCGAGCACTATACAGGAAGTGATCATGGCCAGGGTGGACTTGCTGCCCCAGGCAGCCAAGGGCGTGCTTCAGGCCGGGTCTGCCATCGAACGTGAGTTCAGCTACGACCTGATCAAACGGGTGATGCGACTACCGGAGTTGGAGCTTATCTCGCACCTGTCTGTGTTGAGGGATTCGGAGCTGCTATATGAAAGGGGTATATTCCCACAGTCGACCTACGTATTCAAGCATGCCCTGACACGTGAGGTTGTCTATGATTCGATACTGAAGAATACCAAGAATAGGCTTCATAATGAGATAGGTAGTGCCATAGAGGAGATCCACAAAGACAAACTGGATGAATACTACGCGATTCTGGCTGAGCACTTCATTGCCGGTGGCAATTACGATAAAGCCGTACAGTATTGCCGGATGGCTGAGAGGAAGGCGGAGAAGGCTGCCTCTCTCAACGATGCCATCACATACGCCCAGAAACGTGTGGCATGTCTGGAGAAGCTGACTCAAACCGAGGATGTATCGAGAAAGATGGTAGATGCGAGAACAACCCTCGGGCTATATTGGAGTCAAATTCAGCACCAGATTGAAGCAAAAAAGGCGGTTGAGCCCGTAGTTGAACTTGCCTTGAAGCTGGGCTACAAGAGAAGGATCTCCCAAGTCTATAGCATATTAGGGTGGTATAGCTACTGGGTGGAGGAGGATTATCCTCGCGCTCACAGATACTTGACGGATGGGTTAAGGATAGCAGAAGAGCTAAATGATTTGCCTTCATTAGCCTTCGCCAATTTCTGGTTGGGTTTGGTGTTGTCTATGAACTGCGAATATGAGAAGGCATCTTATCATTTGGTAAAAGCGTTAGATATTAACATAGCGGTGAACAACCTCTGGGGCATTGCAGTTATGAAGAGTACTATAGCTGGTTGGGGCTATAACTGGCAGGGGAAAATCAATGAGGGCTTTAAGGAGAGCTACGAAGCTTTGCAGACTGCCGAAGTGAGTGGAGACATTCATTCAAAGGCACATGGTTACACCTATCACGGTTATTCGTGCTACTGCAAAGGCTTGCTCAGGGAGGCAGAGGAGTATTTAGTAAAGGGCATCGATTTCGGCGAGCGTATCAACGACCCTGCGGTTCTTGCTTATATCTACTTTTTTCTGGGCGAGACCTATCTCAATATGGGCAAGTACGATCAAGCGAGGGAGGTTTTTGAAAAAGCGATCTCCCTGCTTGAACAACACAGAATTCTCCCTTCATGGCTGGACTTGTTTAGGCTAGTTCTGGCACTGGTGAAAATCTTGTGCGGTGACGTTGATATCGAGTTGGAGCCTTTATACGGCTATCTGACCGCAAATAGACTAAAGGTCTTGCAAGGTTACATGCAAAGATACCTGAGTGCAATTCTGATGAACATCGACAAAAAGCACTTGTCTGAGGCAGAGAAATGGATTAGAAGAGCCATCGAAGACGACAGCAAGAATGGCACGAGATTTTCCCTGGCACTTGACTTTGCACAATATGCCGAGCTGTGCAAACGCAAGGGCGACCTGGCCATGGCTAAAGAGAAGCTCAACAAGGCAATCGAGATCTTCAAAGAATGCGGAGCCGATGGCTGGGTGAAAAAGACCGAGGAGGCCTTGCTATGAAAAAAGACCCATACGGGCGTAGCGCCAGGACATATGACCGGCTGGTAGAGCCTCCGGTAGGCCAATTACGAAGGCTCGCTTTAAAGGTATATCCTCCCCAGGAGAATATCCACATTCTCGATGCGGGGTGTGGAACTGGGACACAACTAGAATTATTCAGAAGGCCTGGCTGCAAACTGTACGGGGTCGATACCTCACCTGCCATGCTGGATGTCGCGCGCCGCAAACTGGGTGACGCTGCTGAATTATCGCTGCAGGATATCTCACACATGACCTTTCCCGACCGGGTGTTTGATCTTGTCACCATGGTATTAGTACTGCACGAAGTACCTGCCTTATTACGATCGGCTGTCTTGATTGAGTGTAAGCGTGTGTTGAAAGCGGATGGACGTATCCTCTTGTTAGATTTTCATTTCGGGCCTT
>Ga0315291_10012506_pt1 | contig 10297 bp, 9 predicted proteins | sample YL17G12_20_MG_FD_203070 | JGI IMG/M metagenome (GOLD analysis project Ga0315291, IMG submission 203070) | Sediment microbial communities from Yellowstone Lake, YNP, Wyoming, USA - YL17G12_20 | ecosystem: Environmental > Aquatic > Freshwater > Lake > Sediment | place: USA: Wyoming | collected...
AGAGTTTCGCCCTCGTAAGAGATGAATGCGACGACTGCGATAAGCCCCGTGTAGACCCCGAACCGCAGGAGGTTCGCTTGGGGTCCGTCGGAGGGCGAAATGCGGACGAGCGCAACCAGGATGTCCATTCCCTGCGCGATTTGCTTGCTGAAGAAGGTCAGGATGAACAGCTCAAACGCGAGGATGGTGGTGACGCCTATTTCTTTCAGAAACCCGCGCACCACGCCGATCAGGCCAAAGACGATGATCAGCGACCCCCAAACCACTTCCATTGGTGACACGAACCTCACCCCCTTCTGCGGAATGCCTATGTTTGTTTCTTCTTCGGCGGCGCTGCCTGCCGGATGCCCAGTCCAATCAGGACGATGATGAACACGACGACAGCGGTGGCCGTGTTGGCCGTGCTGAAGCTGGAGGTGGCATGGACCCCCGATGCGACCACCAACGTCGTTTCCGGTGACTGGAACACTCGCGGGAAGATGAACCTGCCGAGCATATAGCCGTTCACCCCGCCGATCAACGTGCCGACGAAACGGCTGGCGAAACCCTTGGCCGGTTTTTTCATCATTCTCGAGAGCACCAGCGCGATGAGCAGTATGATGACGAACAGTATCATGTCCGTGGTCGGGCCTTGTTGGAAAGCCGTGACAGTTGCCGACGCGCCACCCCCGCGCTTGACCAGTCCCGTGACGACCTTCTGGCCGGCGTTGAGCACGATCGTCATGTAAGGGCTGCCGGTGGGCGCAAACAGCGAGGCGATGACGACCCCCGCCAGGATGACCATCTCTTTAGCCACTCCCCTGCGCAGTCCCAACACGGCGCAGATGCCGACCAGAATGCTCACCAGCAGTCCCTGATCCACGTTCACCTGCATGTCAGACCGCCTTCCCCGCGGGCAGCGAGCGCAAGAGTTCGGCAATCTTGCGCGCTGCGTCCGGACGCCCGAGCCGGAGGGCGCTTTCCCTCATGGCGGCGCGCCGGGCGTCGTCGCGCAGCATACCCTGAACCGCAGGCAGGAGTTCTTGCTCCACTTTGTCGTTGTCCACAATCACGGCGGCTCCTCGTTCCGCCAGGTAGAGCGCGTTGTTTTTCTGATGCTCCCCCGCAAACGGGTAGGGGACCAAGACGGCGGGCACACCCGCGACCGTGAACTCGCCCAGTATGGACGCGCCCGCCCGCGAAACAACCAGGTCTGCCGCCTTCAGCGCGGCGGGCATGTCGTGCAGGTAGTCGTACAGGTGATAGCGCGCCCGCTTCGCTTCGGGCAGGGCGCCGCGCCGCGACTCCAATGCGGTATGTTCCTGTTGTCCGCAGACGTGTATGATTTCGGCCATCTCCAGCAACTCTTCCAAATTACGTTCCACAGCCCTGTTGATTGCAGCGGCTCCCCGGCTTCCTCCGAATACCAGCAGAACCTTGTCGGCGCTGATGCCAAATCGTTTCCTGGCATCCTCGCAGCTCACAGAGGCGAACTCCCCGCGCACGGGATACCCCGTCACGACGACCTTGCGCGGGTTGAAGTACCTCGCCGCTTCTTCGTTCGTCACCGCCACGCGCCGGGCGATGAGAGCCAGCGCCTTGACCGCCAGGCCAGGCTCCAGGTCGGGCAGGTAGATCAGGCTTGGGATTCCCCGCAGCCACCCCCCGACGACCACGGGAACTGACACGTAGCCGCCGGTGGCGAAGATGGCGTCGGGCCTCGCCTGACCCAGCGCGCGGCGCGCCGCCCAAGTGCCCTTCAGCAGGTCTATCAGGTTGCTAAACAGCCTCTTCGGCCCCGCGCCCCGAATCGGCGCGGCGGCTATGTCCAGAAACGGCAACCCCGCGCGATCTGCCAGGGTCTTCTCTATCCCCTCTGCGCGGCCCGCGTACCAGATTGCGTCAGCGCTCGCGATTTCGCGAAGCGCCTGAGCGACGGTGAGTGCCGGATAGACGTGGCCTCCGGTTCCGCCCCCCGTGAGCATAAACCGCATTCCTTTTGATCTCCCTGGACTCGCCTGCTTTGGAGACATTCAGCAGGATTCCAATCCCGACCAGACAGGCGACCAGCGAATTGCCGCCGTAACTGATGAACGGGAGCGTCAGCCCGGTGATGGGCGCGACGCCGATGTTGACCCCGATGTGGATGAGCGCCTGGATGAGCAGCCAACTCCCGATTCCAACGCTGATGAGCATCCCTAGGTCGTCGGGCGCTTTCCGCGCAATCTGGACGGTCCTGTATCCCAAGAACAGGAAGACCGCCACCACCACCAGCGCCGTGAAAACGCCGAATCCATACGTGATGAAGCCGAAGATGAAGTCCATGTGCGCGCCGTTGAAACGCCCCGCAAAATCCTGTATGCCATCCAGTCCTTGCCCGAAAACGCCTGCGGAATGGGCCATCTGTTCCAGCCATTCCTTCTGTGCGGCGGCTGTGCCTGGACTGTTGAAGAAGTGCCCCAGAATGCGATCCCGCTGGTAGGGGATGAGCAGGGCGACCACCAGGCCCAGCCCGAAGCCCCCCGCTATCAGAATTGCCACCTGCTTGCCGTCCGCGCCCGCCATGAGGAACATAATCAGCGCCACGGCTCCGAGGATGAACGCCGTGCTCAGGTTTGGCTGGAGCAGAATCAGGGTCACGCAGATGCCCACCATCAGCACAAATGGAATGAGACCAGCATCCTTGTCGTGTAGTTTCGCGCCTTTGGATGAAAGCCAGCGCGCCAGATAGATGATCATCACGGGCTTCAGCATTTCGCTCGGCTGGAGTGAGAACCCCCCTATCTCAATCCACCGTGACGATCCGTAGGCAGTTCGGCCGGCGATGAACACAATGACCAAGAGCGCAATCGTGATGAACATCAGGCCCATAGATATTTGCGAAAGGAAGCGATAGCCCAGTTTGTAGGCGATGAACGCCGCAACACCGGCAACACCGGTCCACATCATCTGCGCGGTGACGAACTGGAGTGGAAACCGTCCATCCGACCACTTCATTGCGTCTGTGATGGATGTGGCCCAGACCGCAATCAACCCGAAAAGGGTCAGCCCGCAGACAGCGAACAGCAGGAGGTAGTCTAGGTTTCTCCCTTTCTTCAACCTGGATACCATGTGGGTCTTCTTCCTTTAGCGATTGTCCACAGACTGTCGCTGCAGACGCAGAACCCATTCCTTGAACCGCGCGCCGCGCTCGGCATAGTCGCGGAAAGCGTCGAAACTTGTCCCCCCTGGCGCGAGGAGCACCACGTCGCCCGCTTGCGCCAAGCTGGCAGCCAGCGACACGGCGTCTTCCAAGCCGTTGACCTTGTGAACGGCCGGGAGCGCCCCCGGAGCCGCAGCGCGCGCCTTCGCCTCCGAGACGGCCTGCTCAATCAAGCCGGCGGCCTCCCCGAACAGAATCAACTGCCTCACCCGCTGGAGCGTCAGGTCTGCCATTTCCTGCCACGGGAGGTGCTTGTCGCGGCCCCCAGCCAGAAGGATGATAGGCTCGGTGAAAGAGCGTATTGCGGCGACGGCCCGTTCTGGCGTGGTGGCGATGGAATCGTCGTAGAAGTCCGCGCCGTCCAGGGTCGCCACGTATTCCAGCCGGTGCTCTACGCCGGTGAACGTCCGGCAGACCGCCGCGATGGCTTCGGGGGCGGCCCCGGCGAGCCTGGCGATGAGCGCGGCGGCCAGGACGTTCTCCAGATTGTGCTCGCCGCGCAGGCGCAGTTCGCTCCGTTCGCAGAGGGTTTGTGTCTGGCCGTTCAGCCGGACGGTGAGGCAGCCTGAGCGCACGAAACTGCCCTGCTGAACCTCACACGTCCGACTGAAGAAGGCGACCCTTCCCTCGCAATCGGCGGCAAAGCCGCGCGCGACGGGGTTGTCATAGCCCAGCACAGCCACGTCATCTGCCGTCTGGTGCAGAATGATTTCCTTTTTGGCCGCCGCGTAGGACTCCATATCCGGGTGGCGGTCCAGATGGTTTGGTGTGACGTTCAGAACCGCCGCGATGTGCGGGCTGGCCCCCAACATTTCCAGTTGGAAACTGGACAGTTCCATGACAACCTTGTCGCCCGTCTGTATTTGCTTCAGGTGGCCGATGAGCGGCTGGCCGATGTTCCCTCCGACGAAGGTTCGGAACCCGGCGGCCTTCAGCATCTCGCCGGTCAGAGCCGTGGTGGTGGTCTTCCCGCTGCTGCCGGTAATCGCGATGATGGGCGTAGGGCAGAGACGGAAGAAAAGCCGCGTTTCGCTGCTGAGCGGGATGCCCCTGCGTCGCGCTTCCTGCAGGATCGGGATGTCGGGCGGGACGCCGGGGCTGACGAAGACCACGTCGGCTTCCAGAATGGACTCCGGGTGGCCGCCCAGCGCGAGATGGACGGGCAGCCCCTTGATGGCGGCCAGATAGGACTGCAGTGCCTCCTCGGAGCGGACGTCGCTCAGGGTCACGATCGCGCCCTGCTCGCACAAGAAACGAGCCAGGGCCGTGCCCTCGCGGGCTGCCCCGATGATGGTCACTCGTTTGCCCTTGAAGTTCGTTTCGTCCGAGAACATCGCGCTCACGCCAACGCCAGTGCCACGCCGAGCATGGCAGCCAGCATCCCTATGAACCAGAACCGCAGGGTCACCTGCACTTCTGACCAACCCTTCAGTTCAAAGTGGTGGTGCAGGGGGGCCATCTTGAAAAGCCGCTTGCCCCCGGTCAGTTTGAAATAGACTATCTGCAAGATGTCCGAAAGGGTCTCGCCGACGAAGACGATGCCCACGATTGGCAGGAGCAGCCACTGGCCGGTCATCAATGCCACCGTCCCCAAGGTTGCGCCCAACGCCAGCGCGCCGGTGTCACCCATAAAAAGCATGGCCGGGTGGGTGTTGTACCACAGGAACGCCAGCGTCCCGCCTACGGCAGTGAAGCAGAAGTTCACCAGGTAGTTCTGCCCCTGCAGGTAGGCGATGACTCCATAGGCCGTGAAAGCAATCGCCACCGTGCCGCCGGCCAGCCCGTCCAGACCGTCGGTCAGGTTCACGCCGGTGCTGGTTGCCACGATGATGAACATGGCAATCGGGATGTACCAGAGTCCGATGTCAATTTTCTGAGACACGGTGGGCACCGCCAGGCTTCGCAGCCCCAGCCCAAAGTGCAATCCCAAAGCGATCACGAGGGCGATTAGCCACTGCCACAGAAACTTGTAGCGGGCGAGCAGCCCCGTGCCCTTGATGTTGCGGACGCCGGCCAGATCGTCAATGGCTCCCAGAATGCCGTAGGCGAGCATGACGCCCATGGGGAGCAGGATGGAGCGGCCAATCAGATTCAATCCCCGCAGGTTGGGCAGGTTCAGCGCGGCGGTGATGAGCAGCACAGGGATGATGGTCATCAGCCCGCCCATCGTGGGCGTGCCCATCTTGACGTGGTGGCTGCTGGGGCCGTCCACCCGGATCTGCTTGCCGATGCGGTATTTCTTGAGCAGCCGGATCAACGGCGCTCCCCATATCACTGCAAGCAGGAATGAGATTGCGCTGAGCGCCAGACCGTACGCCATGACTGTACCTCTCAGGTCCTCACTGCCTGAATAATGTCTTCCATGTGCATCCCGCGAGAGCCTTTCACCAGAACAACGTCGTCAGCCTGTATCCATTCGCGCAGGACCTGGATGGCTTCCTCGTTGGTGAGCACGATGGACACATTTTCGGGCGGCATGCGGCACGCCAGGGCTTCTTCGCCGATGATGCGGCCCCGCTTCCCGACCGTGACGAGTTTGTCCGCGACCTCAATGGCCCTGCGCGCCACTTTTCGGTGGCCCTCGTCCTCGTAGTCTCCGAGTTCCAGCATGTCGCCAAGAACTGCAACCCTACGGCCTTTGAGTTCGGCGAGCAAGTTCAGGGCTGCAATGGTGGACGCGGGGTTGGCGTTGTAGGTGTCGTCCAACAGCAAAGCCCCGCGAATGGCAGGCGCGGCAATCAGGCGCAACTGCGCCGAGACGTTCATCAGCCCTTCCATGATTTCCTGCCACGTCAGTCCTTCGGTTAGAGCCACGGCGGTTGCGGCGAGAGCAGTGTGAACGGAATGAGTGCCGAGAAGCGCGGCCCGCGCGTGCAGGACGTCGCCGCGATAATGTAGTCCAAAACGGATGCCTTCCAAGCCGTGGCTCTCAATGTCGGTCGCATACAGGTCGCAGTCGGGAGTCAGCCCGTAGGCGAGCACCCGCGCCTGGGTCAGCCGGGCCATATCGCGCACCATCGGGTCATCCCAGTTCAGGATGGCCGTGCCGTCCTTTGGGAGCGCCTGCACGAGTTCGCCCTTGGCCTGGGCGATTCGCTCCATCGTACCAAGCCGCTCCAGGTGAACCGGGCCAACGTTGGTGACAACGCCGGTGACCGGGCGGGCGATCTCCGCCAGCCGGGCGATCTCTCCGAGCGCGTACATTCCCATCTCCAAAACGGCGCACTCTGTCTGCGGCGTGAGTTGTAGAAGCGTCAGAGGAAGCCCGATCTCATTGTTCAGGTTCCCCTCGCTTTTCAAGGTTCTGTATCTCTTGGACAACATGGCGGCGGTGACCTCTTTGGTCACAGTCTTGCCTATGCTGCCCGTGATGCCAATGGCGCGGACGGCGAACCGCTCCCGCCAGAAAGCGGCCAGTTGCTGCAAGGCCAGCAGGGTATCCGGCACGACAATGGCAACGGGCGCGCAGATGGAATCCGCCTGTCTGTCCGCTGACCAAGTCTGGACGCCCTCGCTCGGTGCGCGGGAGACCAGCACAGCGACCGCGCCTTTAGCGATGGCGTCCCCCGCGAAGGCGCAGCCGTCTGCCTGCTCGCCCTTGAGTCCGACGAACAGGCATCCCGGCACAGCCTGCCTGGAATCTATGACAACCTGGGTAATCGGCAGGTCGCTCCCCGGCGCGCCTTGTATGCTTTTTCCGAGCGTGGCCGCGATCACTTCGCCGAGAGTCAGCATTTCGCGCTGTCCTTAGTTCTTCCGATCCGGCTGAATCGCCAGGTACTTGAAAAGCTGGGTCGCGATCTTGCGAAAAACGGGCACAGCCGCTTCACGGCCTGTCTTGACCGTCTGCGGGCGGTCCAGTTTGACCAGGATGATTAGTTCTGGATTTGTGGCGGGACCATACCCGACAAAAGACACAATGCAATCGGTGGGGTGGTACGCTCCGCCAATGGGAATCTCCGCTGTGCCTGTCTTGCCTGCGATGCTGTAGCCGGGCACGCGCGCTTCTGGCATGTACTCATCCACCATCTGCACCAGCAGGTCGGTCATGGTACGGGCCGTTTCCGGGCTGACCGTCCTGCGGATGTTCCTGGGCCGCATCTCCAACACCTGGCCGCCCACGGTTTTCTGCTGCACAACCTGGGGCGACATGAGCATCCCGTCGTTGGCGATGGACGCGACAGCGTTGATCATCTGCAGCGGCGTGACGGAGATGCCCTGTCCAAAAGAGTTCGTGCCCAGGTCCGAGTCGGACCACGTGGGATCGTTGGGCGTTTTGAGCAAACCAGGCGATTCTCCGGCCATGTCCACCTCTGAAAGTTGGCCGAAACCGAAGCGGCGCACGTAGGTGTAGAAGGTGTTGCGACCCATCCGCTGGGTGATGTCGGCTGCCACGACGTTGAGCGAGTTGCCCAGCGCTCCCACCACATCCACGCTTCCATGCCGCGCCCTGTCCCAGTTGTAGATCTTGCGGCCTCCCACTTCAATCATGCCGGGGTCGTTGAACCAGTCGGTGGGCTTGATAGTTCCAGAGTCCAACGCAGCGGCGTAGGTGACTACCTTGAACACGGAGCCGGGTTCGTAGGCTTCTGAGATCGCCGGGTTACCCCAGGTGCTCTGGGGAACCTCCCAGAATTCCTTTGGGTTATAGACGGGCCAGCTCGCCATCGCCAGCACCTCGCTGGTCTTGGCGAGGAGGACAATCACCTGCCCGCCCGTCGCGCGGGTTTGCCTCACGCCCGCTTCCAGTTCCGCTTCCGCGACCTGCTGCGCGAATCTGTCTATGGTCAGCCGGAGCGTCGTGCCGGCAGTCTGCACCTTCTCCAGCGAGGCGAAACCCAGTTCCTCAATGCGAATCTCCCTTCGCTCTAGGTCTTGCTGGTAGTATTCCTCAACCCCGTAGCACCCGCCCGGACGCTGGTTCACAAACCCCAGGACGTGACATGCGAGCGTTCCTTCTGGATAGTGGCGGCTGGGGTGGGCGACTGCGTTGACGGGCCGCTTGGGTTTCGCCGTGAGTTTCATGACGGCCGCGGCAATCTCTGCGCTCTGCCCTTCGGCCAGCGAAACATAGGAATTCGTTGTGTCCAGTTTGGGCCGCAGTTGTTCGTAGGGTATGCGAAGGATTTCCGAAAGGTCCTTCGCCAGGGCGTCTCGGTCACTCCTGCCTAACTGTGCAGGGCTGGCTTCGATGTCGTACGTGAAGACATCCAGGGCAAGCGGGAACCCCGCGCGGTCCGCGATGGTGCCGCGGGCCAATTCAAGCGTGCCAGCGGAGGCCACGCCTGACGCTTCTGTGCTGACCTTGCCGAACTGGCTGATGACCAGATAGGCGATGAGGAAGAGCGCGGCGAACCCGAACCCCCCCATCAACAAGTGAAACCTTCGCGCTTTCTGATCGTCTGCCGAGCGTTCCATAGAGTCCCTTCAATAAAGGCTAACCCCCCTGGCTCCGCACAAGCATTTGCGGCTCAGGGGGTGGTAGTAGACGATGGCTGAACTGGCCGTTGTGACGCCGGGACGTACTCCACCCGCACTGGCGGCGCCAGACCCGCGTTTTTCCCAGCCTGTTGCAGCACCTTCAGCGTCATTCTGTCAAAGAGTTCCCTGCTGAGCCGTGCTTTGTCCTGCTGGAGATACAGAATCTCCTTCTGCAGGGCTGTGACGCGGTACTCCGCGGCGGCACGCGCCGTGTTGGTCGCCAGGGGGACACCCGCACAAGCGACGATGGCGAGCGCCATGAGGAAGAAGGCGATGCCTCTTTCCCGGACCGCTTGCCAAAGGCTGCCTTTGCTATTCTGTTTCCGCTCTTGCGGCGCGTCTAGCGCGGCCAGCGAAGTCATGTTTCCTCCGATAGACGGGTTGGCAACCCGTCCAACCAAGTCTCAAAGTTTCTCGACGATGCGCAGTTTCGCACTTCTGGCCCTCGGGTTCGCGGCGATCTCGGCCTGCGCGGGCGAGACGGGTTTCCTTGAGATCATCCTGATGACGGCCCGATGCCCACACACGCACCCCGGCGCGCCGGGAGGGCAGATGCAATCCCTGGATTCTCGCCTGAAGAACAGCTTGACAATCCGGTCTTCAAGTGAGTGGAAAGAAATCACCGCCAGCCTGCCCCCGCTTGCCAAAAGGCGGACCGCTTGGGGCAATGCTTCCTCTAGCGCATCCAATTCGGCGTTCGCCGCGATTCTGAGCGCCTGAAACGATCGCGTGGCGGGGTGTATTCTCCCCCGCCGCCCGACCGTTCTGGCTATGACGTCGGCCAGTTCGCCAGAGGTGCCGATGGGCCGCGCCGCAACCAGCGCCCTGGCGATCCTTCGCGCAAACGGCTCTTCGCCATATCGCCACAGCAGTTGGGCCAGTTCCGCCTCGGAAAGGGTGTTCACCAGGTCGGCTGCGCTTGCGCCCTGTGTCGCGTCAAAACGCATGTCGGCCCGGCCATCCTGCTGGAATGAGAAACCCCTCGCCGAGGCAAGTTGCCAGGAGGAAAGGCCCAAATCCATCAGGATGCCGTTGGCCTGGGATACCCCATTCTGAAGCGCAATCTGTTCAAGGTGTCGGAAGTTTCCGTGTACCAGGCGCGCGCGCTCGCCAAAGGAGCGCAGATGCAGCCGGGCCAGTTCCAGCGACTCCGCGTCGGCGTCCAGTCCAAGCAGACGCCCCCCCGGCGCGGAGGCTTCCAGAATGGCGCGGCTATGCCCCCCAAGTCCTACGGTGCAATCTACATACCAGCCTTCGGGCTTGACGGCCAGTCCCTGCAAGGCTTCGTGTAAAAGAACGGGGGTGTGCTCGGTATCGTTCATAGTCGCGCGACTCCGGGCACATGCCCCCGCTAAAGTGCGATCCCGTATTCGGCCAGGTCGTCGGTGATGGCGCCTTCGTCCTTCTCCAGGACAGTTCTGTTCTCCTCCCAGCGCGTGGGATTCCAGATCTCAAAGCGGTCGTTCATGCCGGTGATGATGACTTCCGAATCAATCTCCGCGTACCTGGAAAGGACCGAAGGAATCAGAATGCGCCCCTGGCGATCCATCAGGAGGTCTGAAGCGGCAGAGAAGATCAGGCGGGTGTACTGGCGCATGGGTTTGGGCGTCTTGGGGAGCGATTTGATCTTCTCCA
>Ga0315291_10012507_pt1 | contig 10296 bp, 13 predicted proteins | sample YL17G12_20_MG_FD_203070 | JGI IMG/M metagenome (GOLD analysis project Ga0315291, IMG submission 203070) | Sediment microbial communities from Yellowstone Lake, YNP, Wyoming, USA - YL17G12_20 | ecosystem: Environmental > Aquatic > Freshwater > Lake > Sediment | place: USA: Wyoming | collected...
AGCCGTGTGTGGGCAACGACACCCACAGGTGCGTCCAGCCGGGCCCAGTTGTGGGGCGCGTCCGCCCTGCGGCACCCGTTTGCGACACCCACACAAGCGGCGACGGGGCGAGCCGTTTTTATTATTCGAGCGGCTGCCTGATTTTGGGCGCCCACCCAGCCGGGCTAGCTCTCTCCGTCCTCCCATCCGACACGCACCCGCATGGAGGTTGAGTACTTGACCCTCAGACCGGGCGGGCACCAAGCTTGTCCGGCCCCTCCCCTTGCCTTGGCTCAAAACCCGCTCAACCGCGGAAAAGAAAAAAAAAGGGGCGGCCCGAGGTCCCCCGCTTTTCGGGACTGGTGGGGGCGTTGCGGCCCTGGGTTTTCGCCTCCCTGACCATCGCAGCCCACGCACGAGAGCCGCAGCTTGCCCTGGGCCCGTGTGTGGGTGAAATGTGGGCGCCCCTGCCTCCCTCCGGCACGTCCGGAAACTGACTCCCCCTCTTACCTCTTCCCACTTTCCCTCGCACCACAGGGCTCCCTTCGCGACGCCCCAGCGTGCGCGCACCCACCACTCACACTCACACCTCCATGGGCTCCAAGCTGGCCCCACCCGCGGGCGGGCCGTCCACGGCCAGCCTGCTGTCGCTAGGGGTGAGTACAGGGGGAGAGACAGAGGGGAGGGAGCGTCGAACGGGACGCGGGCGCATGCACACAACGGCGTGTGCAGGGGGGGCGGGCCTGCTCTGCACACCCGGGCGATGGAGGCCTGAGGCCTCAGCTTTTCTCTGGAGAGGGCGGTGGAGCGGGTGCGAGCGTCCGCACGCCCCAGCTGCCTCAGCTTCCGGACGGAGCAGCGCGGAAAAAAAACGTCGCCCGCCTGCCCGCCTGGCGCCCGACCCCTCTTCACCTCTGCTTTCCACTTTCACAGATCAGCATGGAGGGCGGCGAGGCCGCCGCCCAACCGCCCCGGATGCCTATGCGGGGCGACCTGTCGGTGGAGGACTTTTCGGCGTGGCGCCAGCAGGCCGTGGCGGACGGGGCGGGCGCGGGCGCGGGCGTGGCGGCCGCGCCCTACCACCCGACGGGCCCCACTGGCGCCGACCGCCCGCCCCGCGGCGGCGGTGGGGGCGCCTTCTCCCGCAACGACTCTGAGATGGCGTTCCAGGATTTCATCCGGCGCATCCCGTCCTCCTCCAACCTGGCGGCCGCCCAGGCGGCGGCGGCGGCGGGCGATGGCGGCGGGGCGGGGCGGGCCAAGGAGGAGGGCCCCTCGCCCACAGCCGCCGCGCCCCTGTCTGCCGCGGCCGGCGCCCCGCCCGCGCACGGCTTGCCCGGCGCGGGCGGCCTGCGCGTGGGCGGCATCCCCCGCGTCCCTTCACTGGACCTCCTCCGCCACCTGGTTGCCAACAATGGCGGCGGCGGCCCCGGCGCTGGCAGCGCGGCGGCCTCCCCGCCCGGTGCCGCCACTGCCCGCCTGGCCCACCCGCCCATGGTGGCGACCGACCCGGCCCTGCACGGCGGCGGGCGGGGCACCTCCGCCCCCGGTACCGCCGGCCGGGGCGGTTCGTCCGCCGGGCGCGACCGCGGCGACCGTGGCGACCGTGGCGACCGCGGCGGCGCCTCGACCGCCCCGACCTCGGCCCGCACCACGCCCGGCCCGGACGCCCGGGGCAGGTCCGCCGACGATTACGGGCGCGGCGACCGCGGCGGCTTTGGCGGGCATGACTCCGATTCCTCCCCTCCACCCCCTGAGCTGGACACGACGGGCATGACGAAAGCTGAGATCCGGCGGGCCCGGCGCATGCTGTCCAACCGGGAGAGCGCGCGCCGGTCGCGCCGGCGCAAGCAGGAACACTTGCAGACCCTGGAGGACCGCATGAACGGGCTGCACGCCACGAACGTGGCGCTCCAGGCCCGGTGCGCGGCGCTGGAGGTAGACCTAGCGGCCGCGCGGGCGGAGGTGGCCCGGCTGGGTGGCGGTGGCGGTGGCGACGGGGGTGGGACGGCGGGCAAGCGGGCGCGGGGGTGAATGAATGTGATGAGGATTTGTGAGTGTGTGTGCGCGTGTGTGTGTATGTGTGTGTGCGGGGGGGTTCTCAAGCCGTCGCCCTCTCCCTCGCACGATGCGAGCGAGGGTGGCACGGCGTTGGAACCCCCAGGACGGAGAGAGGAGGAGATGAGAACATGAGCAAAAAAAAAAAACGACCTCGACCTCTACACCCCGCCCCGCAAAAACCCGCCCTCGCCCTCAGCCCCACTACCCCTCGTTCTCTCCGCCAGCTCCGACCGGGCCGCCCGCAGCCGGTCCACCGCGGACGCCCGCCCCGCAGGCGGGCCCGCCACGACCGCTGTCTGCAGAGCACGCACCTCCTCTGCCAGGGCGGCCGCTGTCTGAAAGCCAGCTGCCCAGGCCGCGTGCTCGTCGCCTGGTGAGGCAGCGTCCCCTTCCTCTCCCTCCCACTCGGCCCACCACTGTTCGTGGTCGGCGGTCGAAAGTGGATTTCCTGTCCCTGCCCCGGCCAGTTCCTCCTCATCAGTAGTGCACGCACTCTCCACGGCCGCCCAGGCGCGGCGCAGTGCTGCGAAAGCTGGGCCGGCGTCCGGCTCGCCCCTCGCTTTGTCAGGGTGGACCAGGGCGGTCCGGGCGAGGAAGGCTGCCCGTGCGGCTGGGTAGGATGGGCAGTGGGGAGGGCCAGGCAGGCCCAGCGCGACGGCGGGCGGGGCGCGTGCTTCAACAGCCGCCAGGATGGCAGCAATGGTGGCCCGGCGTTCCCGGGCACGTTCCTCGCCGTCCATCCCTTCCCCTGTCTGTCTATCTCTTTCTCTCAGCGTGTCGCCTCCAGCAGCAGTGGCGAATATGAGCGTGGGCGTGGCTCTCTCTCTCTCGCCCTTCCCTAGCGTGATGCCGTCCCCGGCCGGCTCCCACCACTTGCGCTTTCCAGCGAGTGCAGCGCGACCGCCAGCGCCGCGTCCACGCCCGCCACCAGTTCCGGGACTTGCTTGGTGGCGGCGGCCAGGCGGGTGCAGGCCGGCTCTGTGGCTGCGGTCGTCTTGGCAGCGTCGGCGAGGGCCTATGTGTGGGGAGAGCGTGGGGTGAGTGAGGGAGAGAGCGAGGAGGTTGAAAAACGCGAGCAAAAAATGCACCCTTCTCCTCGTCGTACCTCCGTCCCGGCCTCCACGTGGAGGGCCGTCCCCAGCCTGGCAACTCCAGTAGCGGCAGAAGCGGCCCAGTCGCCCAGACGGGAGGTCAGGGCGGCTGACGGGCGTGTTTCGGATGGCATGCGAAGAGAAAAAAAAGAGATGGTGGATTTGAGAGAGACGGATAATGAAAAAACTCACACCCCCTGCCACACCACACACACACACACACACAACACACACACGATGTCGCCCACCGTGTTCGCCCCCTGCTGCAGCTCCGGCCGCGTCGCAGCCGTCGCCTCCTCCTCATCAAGCCGGTCTTCTCCTCTCACCCGCCTGCCCGTGCCTAGTCGCTCGTGCCTCCCCCTAGCCACCCCCGCACGCCCTCATCACCTACCGCCGCCGCGCGCCCAGCTTGGCGAGCCCAGCAAGCGGCCATCGAACTCACCATCTCAGCCATCGCCGGGCGCGCCCCCGCCGGGGAGCAGCGATGGGAAGAGTGAGGACGAGTCAGCCGATGCGGCGGCGGCCGCCACGAACTACGCGGAGGGCGTCGCCCGGGTGGCCGAGGAGGGCATATCCGAGGCAGGCGACGTGGTGTACGCGGCCCAGGCGGACGCTATCGCGGCTGAGCGGAAGGTGAGAGACGAGAGCGAGCGTGGGGCGGGGCGTGGAGAGATGAGCGCCCCCCAACCCACCCCCCACCTCGCCCTCATTCATTTTTTCTCCTATAAGGCCGCCGAGGGGGAGGCCCTGTCCGAGGACGACATCCGCCGCCTGGCCGCCCTGCGCCGATCGGGCGCGACCTCGTCCGGCGCGGCCTCGCCCGCCGACTCGGGCTCCCTGGTCCAGGGCGTCCTGGAGGAGGCCCGCCTGATTGAGTGGCCGACCTTTGGGCGGGCAGCCGGCGACACGGCGGTCGTGCTGGCCATCGTGGCGGCGTCGGCGGCGGTCCTGTTTGCGATCAATACGGCTCTGACGGAGGTGTCGGCGTTGATATATTGACAGTGGAGAAGAGAGAGAGAGAGAGAGACAGAAAGAGAGAGAGACAGAGAGAGAGAGAGAGAGAGCGAGACAGCGAGAGAGAGAGAGAGAGAGAGAGAGAGAGAGAGAGAGAGAGAGGACGGACAAATGATGGACGTTCGTTGGAGATGTGCCACCTCGCCTTTTCTTTTATTGATGCGTTCGTCATCTCCCTCGGCCGTCCTGGCCCGCCGCGGAGGCTGCTGGCGGCGGGCCGAGCGCACCACAGCCCTCTCAGCCACCATCAGTCATAATTCTACTACAGTCGCCCCGCCAGCATCCCGCCCGCCACCACCAGGGTCTCTCCCACAACGTAACTTGCGTCATCAGATGCCAAAAAGGCGATGGCCGCCGCGATTTCATCGGCCGTCCCCAGGCGACCCAGCAGCGTCCGGCCCTCCGCGTCCTCGCGTGCCGAGTCAGACTCTACCAGGGCGGCCGCAAACTTGGTGGCGACAGTCCCGGGCGCGATGCAGTTGACACGGATGCCGCGCGGGGCAAGCTCGGTGGCCAGGACGCGGCTCAGTGAGACCAGGCCGGACTTGGAGACCGCGTACAGACTGATCGGCGGCAGCTCCGGGCGGAAGGCCGTGATGGAGGCGACCAGGACGACCGCGGCGCCTTTATTTAGGACCGGCACGGCGGCCCGGACGAGGCGCAGGTCTGAAAGAGAAAAGGAGAGGGGAAGGTGAGTGGAGAGTGTGGCTGGTCGGCCTATGGGGCAGTTGTAGTGTGCTGTCTCTCCCCCTCGCCATTCAACGTACGGGCAGCGATGTTGGCGTCCAGCACTTTGGTAATGGCAGAGTCGGGCGCGTCGAGCACAGGCCCCGCCACGGGGTTGGCGGCGGCGCTGGAGACCAGGACGTCCAGCCCACGGCTCAAGGTTGCGGAGGCCGCCGCGACAGCCGCCAGCGTCGCAGCCACGCCCGCCGCCGTGTTGATGTTGGCGGCGACGCCGGAGACGGCTGTGTGGCCCAGGCCGCGCAGGTGGGCCAGAGCGCCGTCCACGTTGGCCTGGGACCGGGAGCAGATGACGACGGTCGCACCCTCAGAGGCCAGACGGGCGGCGGTCGCGAGGCCTGGTGAGAAAAGTTGGGGTTGAGAGCAGCTAGGCGCGTGGCCGACCCTCTCCATTCGCGCCCTCTCTTTCTCTCTCCTCCTCTTGTACCTATTCCAGCCGTGGATGCAGTGACCAGGGCGACCTTACCACCAAAGCGGCGGCACCCAGTGGGGTGTGGCATGGGCGTCGCGAAAAAAGAGAGAGTGGGGAACGATTCCTTTTCTCTCTCACTCTCTTATTTCCCTGTGCTGGGGACACTCCTCTCACTTCTCTCTCTCTCACCACACCATCATGCGTCGCGCGGCTGCGGCCGTCATGCTGCGGGCCCTGCCGCGGGGCGGATCATCGGCAGCGTCCGTGGCGGAAGAGTGCGTTTTTTTTTTTTTTCTCTTTTCTTTTCCGTAAAGGGCGGCGGCGGCGGGCTGTGGCGGTGTGTGGCCCCCGCTTAAAGAGGCCAGGTTCCGCGCACTCACCACCTCGTTACCCCACCCATCATGTCCTACAGATGCACGCCTTTTGCCCTAGGCGGCGTGCGGTACGCGTCCCAGCTGGCTGGTGCGTTACGGGAGAGAGAGAGAGAGTATGCGGTTGAGGGCACAAAAATAAACGGGCGCCGCTGCTTTTGCCGGGGGCGTGGACGGGCCGTGGACGAACCCCTCTTCGGGTGCCGACCATGCAGATAGATAGATAGACGGCCGCTCTATGCAAGCGCGTCGCCTCCTACGGGTTCAGGCCGCGCCGACCCCGTCCCCCGCGGGGAGGGCGAACACAGAATGGCGTCGCCGCCGCCGGCTCTCATCGCGCGGCCTCTCTTGGAACGATTTTGCACGCCCCGCGCACACGCCCTCACCCCATCCCATCCCACCCCCTTCTACCCACAGTCAAGCAGCGCATGCGGTCCGTGACCAACATTCAGAAGATTACGATGGCCATGAAGATGGTGGCGGCGTCCAAGATGCGGGTGGCCCAGGCCGCGACGGAGCAGTCGCGGGGGCTGGTGGAGCCCTTCCTGCGGCTGCTGGGCGACCTGCCGGGTGAGTTGGTTTGGGAATGGAAGAGTAGAGAGGGCCTAGAGAGGGCCTGCTGGTGGTGGTGGGGCGGCGTGTGCTAGGCGGGCGGAGAAGGGAGCGCAAACAGGGTCGAGAGATCCCCCCCACTTACGACCTCATCCTCATTCTCTCACTCTCTCTTCCTTTTCAGACACCGACGTCGAGAACAACCTGACCGTCGCCATCTCATCCGACAAGGGCTTGTGCGGCGGCGTCAACTCCTCGGTGTCGAAGTACACGCGCGCGGTGGTCGCGGCCGAAGCGTCGGGCGAGGGCAAGAAGAGCACCATGGTCGTCATCGGCGAGAAGGGCAAAGCCCAGCTGGCGCGGGGCGCGTCCGCGGCCAACATCGTCGCCACCGTCGCGGACTACGGCAAGGTGCGGGTCACATTCTCACAGGTCAGTGCCATCGCCGGGCTGATCTTGGCAAAGGAATACGACGTGTGCCGCCTGGTTTACAACCGCTTCATCTCGGCCATTTCTTACAAGGCGACCGTCGCAACGGTGTTGTCCCCGGACACGCTTGAGAAGGCCGCCGAGGCTGGCGGGGCGCTCGACGCGTATGAGGTGGAAGGCCCGGACCGGGCAGAGCTACTGCAGAGCATGGCAGAGTTCCAACTGGGAGGTGCGTTGTTTGATTTGGTGAGCGGGGAGAGAAGAAAAACTAACGTTTGCGCGCGCGCGTGCCCGAACCCGTGCTCACTCTCTTCCCTCTCTTTCCCACCGCCACCCCCGATCAGCCACGATCTACAATGCCTTTTTAGAGAGCTTTGTGTCAGAGCAGAGCGCCCGGATGGCCGCCATGGAGAGCTCGGTGAGTTAAGGGAGAGAGGGAGAGAGACAAACCTCGATATCAACCCTCTCCATTTGTTCTCACCTCTATCTCCCGTCACAGTCCAAAAACGCCAAAGACCTGATCGGTAAGCTGACGCTATCGTACAACCGGACGCGTCAGGCCGCGATCACCACAGAACTGACTGAAATTGTCAGCGGGGCGGCAGCGCTTGAGGGCTGATGGGGTTGGGGAGAGATGAGGGGTTGGAGGATGGGGATGGAGTTTTTTTGCTCGAAAAGAAGATATGGACGTCATTGGGGGTTGTGGGTTACTTCTTCCCACCCTCCTTCACCCCTTCACCCACCATCCACGCCGGCGGCGTCGGTGCCAGCCCAATCGGGAACGGCAGCGCCCGCGGCGCCATCGGCGCCGCCGGCGGCCAGGCTGGGCCTCCTGCCCCTCCTCCTCCATGCATCCGCCCGCGCCCTAGAAACTCGGTCACCCGCGCCCGCACCGCGTCAGGAGCTTGCGCCGCCCGGGCGGCCGGCGTGTTGGGGACCCTGTGCGCTAAGAAAGCCCCCATCCAGGCGGGCAAATGGAAGAGCGACGCCCGAAACACCCACCTCGCGTTGGCATCGGTCGGCTTGGCATAGAAAGCCGCTGCCGTCGCGGCGAAGACGCCCGTCGCGACGGCGGCTTCAGCGCCAAAGGGCGCGGATGCGGCCCCCGCTGCGACGGCGGCGAAGCCCAGGGGCAGCAGGTAGAGCGCGTTGCGCAGGGCACACCCCGCGACCCGCCGCCCGCTCGGGTCGGCGTGGCACAACATCTTCAGCCCCCCACGCGCGTAGTCATCCCGCCCCAAGCGGGCCAGGGCCATGAAGTGAGGCAGCTGCCAGAAGTAGAGGCCCAGGCCCAGGACGGCCGACCCGGGTTGGAGGCTTCCCGCGGACCCCGCCCACCCGATGAGGGGGGGGATCGCGCCGACGACCGCGCCCACCCACGTCGCGGCGGGGGTCAGGGCTTTCAGGGGCGTGTAGACGGCCGCGTACAGCAGGATCGTGCCCGCCCCCAGGCCCGCCGCCAGGTCGTTGACTTGCGTGGACAGCGCGCCGACGCCGACCGCCCCCGTCACGGCCGCAAACCAGAGCGCGTGCGCGCGCGTCAGGCGGCCAGACGGCAGGGGGCGGGCGGCCGTGCGTGCCATGCGGGCGTCGGACGCGGTCTCGTACGCCTGGTTAAGCGTGTTGGCGCAGGCGGCGCAGGCGGCCGTGCCGAAGGAGGTCCAGGCGAGGCCGGCCTTGTCGACGGTCTCGGGCGAACCTGAATCATGGAGAGAAAGGCGCGCGAGAGAGAGAAAAATGAGAGAGGGCGAGGATTGTTTATTGAGCTCTCCCACCCCTTTTCACCCCACCACCACACACCTGCGACAAAGCCGGCCGCCGCCGTCGCCACCACTAGGCAGGTCAGCCTGAACTTGGACAGCTGCTTGTACGCTCGGATGAGGGCGGCAGGGCCTTTGGTGGTCGCGTCACGCGAGCGGATGAGAGGATGGGTGGTTGAGGCGCGCTCGACGGCGGTGCGTCGCAACGCGGACGCTGCAAAGCCTCTGGCTGGCATTGCGAGTATGGCTTGCCGGACCGTGGGTACCAGCGCGGCCGCGCCAATGCGCCCCGCGGGTGTGCGGGCGCAGGCAAACAAGCGCGGCGTGCCGATGGAGGGTGTTGTCGTTCCCCGCTGGGTTCCAGCGCTCCAGAAGGCAACGGGACTGCCATAGCCTCTCCCGCTCGAGGAGGTGGCAGCCGAGGACAGGCGTCGCATGCAGGCTGTTGCCGGCTGGGCGCGCATGGCTGCGATGCGAGATGGCGAGAGAGACAAACAGCGGCGGCGGGTGCCGAGGCCAGTTTCAGAAGTGGCCCACTTTACTGTTTACCGCCGCGTCTCCGGCACACCCCGCTCCTCTCGGAGCCTGCCCACACCAAGCGTGTAGCGCACCACCCCATTCCTCACCCATCCCGTCAAATGCCTACCTTCACTGCCCTCGCGGAGGGCGCGTCCGCGTCGCTGCCTGCAACCTCGGCTCGCAATCGGCGCACCACCACCCCACCTAGCCAGCCTCCTCCGCCCGCCCTGCCCACCCCATCCCGCCGGTCCGTGCTCTCCCAGACGGCGGGCGTGCTGCTGGGGTCGGCGCTCATGCTGATGGGTGGGGCCGGGCCGGCCCAGGCGGTCGGGTGAGTGTGTGTGAGGACATCGGAGCGCGACCGCCACACGCGCTCTGAACCCCTTTCCTCTCTCATCGACAACCACACACACGCGCGACGCCCGGCACGGCCCGCTGCTCTCACACCCCATCACCATTCACCCTTTCCAGCTTTAAAAAGGAGCTCAAACCCCGGCGCGGGTCGACCGCCGCGGCCGACGCGTACACGGCCGACCCGTCGGGGGCCTTCTCAATCCTTGACATGGCCCATGGGAAGGCTGGCACCGCGCCCATCGCCCCCGGCGACACGGTCACCGTCCACTTTGACTCACTCTTCCGGGGCATCGACGTCGCCTCCTCTCGGTCTGCCCGCCTGCTGGGCGGCAATCGCACCATCGCCGAACCCTTTGTCTTTGTGGCCGGCCAAAAAGTGGACTCGGTGTCCCGGGCGGCCCGCCCAACGGGGGATTCCGCGGGCGGGCTCTTCTCCGGAGCGTCCGGGCCGGAGCCGCCTCCCGCCCTTTCGACGGCCGTGCTGGGCATGCGGGTGGGTGGAAAGGTAAGGAGGGGAGGTGAAGGCAGAGAGAAAGTGGATGGCGCCCAACCAACCCGTGTTCCCACCCCACCATTCCTCTCCTCTCCTTCAGCGTTCCGTCCTCATCCCGGAGGGCAGCCCCGCGGGCTACGGCTCCCGCGGCCTGGGCGAGATCCCACCCAATGGTGGCTTCGAACTACGGGTGGAGGTGTTGGAGGTCGTCAAGGGAGGAGGTGCGTGAAAAGGGAAGAATTAAATGGATGAGAAATGAGAGAGATTTTCTTTGTTGCAAATGGAAAGGTCGCTTGTCTCATTCTCTCGCATCAGCCCCGCACACCATCCCGGAGAGGACGCGCGCGCGCGCGCTCGTGTGTGCGTGTGTGTGTCGTACATCATCTAATAATAAAAAATGGGAATGGAAGGGGGGGGGGGGGGGGGATGGGAGGAAAGGAAAAGATTTCATTTTTTTATTTTTTTTTTTCGGAGTTTTAACACACCCCCCCGGCGGCGGCCCCCCCGCCCCCCCACC
>Ga0315291_10012509_pt1 | contig 10296 bp, 9 predicted proteins | sample YL17G12_20_MG_FD_203070 | JGI IMG/M metagenome (GOLD analysis project Ga0315291, IMG submission 203070) | Sediment microbial communities from Yellowstone Lake, YNP, Wyoming, USA - YL17G12_20 | ecosystem: Environmental > Aquatic > Freshwater > Lake > Sediment | place: USA: Wyoming | collected...
CGGTGCCGGACGGCGAGGGCGTGGCAGTTCACTCGTACGGCACCTGTTCGGGCCGTCCCGAGGCGGCGGAGCGGCCCGCGGCCTCCAGGACGCCGATCACCCGGCGGCCGAGCTGACCGGAGACCGGTACGGGCCCGCTCCGCAGCAGGTGAGCGGCGATGTCCTGCCAGTAGGTGTCCCAGTCGGACTCCAGGTACGGCAGCTCCTGTGAGTGGTGCCCTGACTCGTCGCAGGTTACCACGGTGAGGCTGCCGGCGGACGGACCGCGGACCTGCTCCTCGTAGCCCACGTTGCCGCTGGCGCCGGTGTCGAGCAGGCCGCCTCTGGTGCCGAGGATGCGCCATAGCGGCTTGCCGACCGCGGCGATGTGGGACCAGGTGAGGTCCGCTACGGCGCCGTTCCCGAACCGGATGATCGCGCGCACCTGGTCCTCCACGTCTACGTCATGCCAGACGAGCTTGTGGGCGAAGCCGTCTACGCCCACGATGCGGTGTGGGACCAGGGCCAGTACCCAGTCCACCGCGTGAGGCCCCCAGTAGTAGAAGGCGCCTCCGGACTTGCCCCGCTCGGAGTACCAGCCATGTCGGAACGGCCCATAGCCGCCCGCGGCGAGCTCGATGTGGAACACCTCGCCGATCATGCCGCTCCGGATGACTTGCTCTACCCGGCGGAAGTTGCCGTCGTGCCGCCGGTTGTGATGGACAGCCAGCATGCGGCCCGCCCGCTCGCCCGCCTCGATCATCTGCGTCGCCTCGGCGGCACTGAGGCACATGGCCTTCTCCACCACCACGTGCTTCTCCGCCTCGAAGGCTTGGAGCGTCAGCGGACAGTGGGTGAAGTGGGGAGTGACGATGGAGACGAGCTCGACCTCGTCGTCGGCCCATAGGGCACCGAGGTCGTGGTAGGTGCGGACGTGCGGGAAGGCCTGTCGTGCGGCTTCGGTGCGCTCGGGGTCGAGGTCGCACACCGCGACCAGGTGCAGGTCGGGCGTGGCACTGATCCAGGCGCAGTGGGCCCAGCCGAAGTTGTGCTTCGGCCCATAGCCGATCACGGCGCAGCCGATGGGTGCGTCCATGCAGACACGCTCCGTGTTGGTCGCAGGGCGATCCTGGCGGCCCGCGGTCGGTCAGCGCACGATGTCGCGCGCGGCGCGGATGATGTCGGCGACCTGCGGGATGCAGGCATCCTCCAGGGGAGGGCTGTAGGGCATCGGTATGTCGGCACCGCCTAAAACGCGCGGTGGGGCCTTGAGCAGATCGAGGCCTGCCTCGGCCACGCGGCGCACGATCTCCGAGCCCACGCCGCCGCGCCCGGGAGCTTCATGGACGACCAGCAGGCGGCCGGTCCTGTGCACCGAGGCCAGGATGGTGTCCAGGTCCAGCGGGACGAGCGTGCGCGGGTCCACGACCTCGACGCTGACCTCGTCCTCCAGCGCCTCCGCGGCGGCGAGGGCCTTGACCAGAGCGTACGACCAGGCGATGAGGGTGAGGTCGGTACCCTCACGCCTCACCGCCGCTTGGCCGATGGGCACCAGCCACTCAGCCTCGGGCACCTGCTCGGTGCGCGCGTGCAGCAGGCGGTGCTGGATGTAGACCACGGGGTCGTCGTCGCGAACGGCCGACTTCAGCAGGCCCTTGGCATCGTAGGGTGTCGAGGGCATGACGACCTTGAGACCCGGGGTGTGGGCGAACCACGCCTCCAGGCTGCCGCTGTGGTGCGCGCCCTCGCGCGTCCCGCAGCCGGCGGGGGTGCGGAGGACCAGGGGCACCCTCACCCGGCCGCCCGACATCAGCGTCAGCTTGGCCGCCTGGTTGCAGATCTGGTCCATGGCGACCGTGACGAAGTCGCAGTACATGATCTCTACCACCGGCCGCAGGCCGACCACCGCGGCCCCCACCGCTAGGCCGGTGAAGCCGGACTCGGAGATCGGGGTCTGCCAGACCCGCCGCCGGCGGAACTCGGCGAAGAGGTCGTCAGCTTCGCGGACGGAGCCGATGTCCTCCCCGATGAGGAACACGGTCTCGTCGCGCTCCATCTCCTCCCGCAAGGCCTCGCCCATCGCCGCGGCATAGGATAGCTCACGCATGGCTCTCTCCGCAGATGGAGCCCGCACACAGCCGGGGTGGGGCTCATCACGCCCCGCCGCCTCGCCTAGAGGCCGGGCAAGGCCGTGGGCTCCGGGAACGGGCTGTCCTTCGCGAACTCCTCGGCCTGGTCAATCTCCTCGAGCACCTGCTCCCGCAGGTGGCGGCAGCCGTCGCTAGTCAGGACGCCCACCTCCAGCAGCTTCGCCTCGAACAGCTCGATCGGGTCGCGCTCTCGCCAGACAGCGCACTCCTCCGGGTTCTGGTGGCCGGCGGCGACGCCGCAGTGGCCCTCGTAACGGTAGGTGCGGGCCTCGATGAGTGTGGGACCCTCGCTGGCGCGAGCGCGGGCCACGGCCTCCCCGGCAGCCTCGCGGACCGCGAGCACGTCCTGTCCGTCTACGGTCGCGCCTGGGACACCGTACCCGTGGGCGCGGCGCGCGATGTCCGGTGTCGGGAAGGCGAGCGCGTAGGGCGTCACGTTGGCATAGAGGTTGTTCTCGCACACGAAGAGGACCGGGAGCTTCCAGAGCGCGGCGAGGTTGAGCGACTCGTGGAACGTGCCCTGGTTCGCGGCGCCGTCGCCGAGGAAGGCCACCGAGACCTGGTCGGTGCCGCGGTACCGGGCCGCGAAGGCCGGGCCCAGAGCGATGGGGATGCCGCCCCCCACGATCCCGTTCCCCCCCAGGAAGGTCCGCTCGGGGTCGAAGAGGTGCATGGACCCCCCGCAGCCACGGGAGCAGCCGGTGGCCCGGCCCATCAGCTCCGCCAGAGCCGCCTTCACGTCGCCCCCCTTGGCGATGAAGTGTCCATGGCTGCGGTGCGTGCTGAGAACCGCGTCGTCGGCGTTCAGGTTCGAGCAGACGCCCACCGGCACCGCCTCCTGGCCGATGGACAGGTGCACCGCGCCGCCGATCATCCCCTCGCTGGCGAACTCGTAGCTCACGCAGGTCAGGAGCTCGTCGGCGGACTGGGCCTCCTCCGTCGGTGTCGAGAGCGCGAAGTAGCCGTGGTAGTCGTAGAACCGCTTCAGCCGCTCCTCGAAGAAGCGGATGCGCAGCATCAGGCGGAGGAGAGCGATGAGCGTCGCATGGTCGGGCATCGGGTCATCCTCCGAGTGCTCACCGGCCGGCACGGGCCTTCTGCCCGCGGCTCATGGCCAGGTACCTGCCGGGCCCCGGCGCCGCGTGGCCCTGCTCCGACTGGCGGAACGTCGCCTCCGCGGCCAGCCGTGGGGCCGCACGGTGTGCCGGTGCCTTCGCCTCCGCGCCGGCATGCCCCTTGCCGGCAGGAGTGGCCGCATCGCCTCTGTGGCCCTGCCCGCAGGGCGAGGGCCCGGCCAAGTGGGCAGCGGGGGTGGTGGGGCTTGGGGCGGCGATTCCGCCATTGGCGGCGGTGACGGCCCCGGTCCTCGGGCCCTGCGCCGGAGCCCGGGGCCGCACCCGGGAGCACGCGGAGAGGGGTCGGGCGGCGCGACCGGGAAAGGGAGGGCGATGCCCGGGGCGCAAGCCCGGCTGCCGGGCCGAACGGACCGGGTCGAGGAGGCGGACCCGATGGGAGAGCCACTCTCGGAGCTCCACACGTCCCCGCGCACATTTGGGCCGCCAGACTCAGGAGCCACGGATGCGCTTTGAGCTGAGCATCGACTACCCCATCGAGAAGATGGAGCAGAACCGGAGGCGCATGGAGGCCGGGACGGCGTTCGGGTACGTGGACCGGGTGCCCGTCGGGTTCTGCCTGGTGCCGCGCTACTTCACGCCCCTCTTCGGGATCCCCTACAGTGCGATCTTCGTCAGTGCGGAGGAGCAGTACTACTGGCAGCTCCGGTTCCTCAAGTACCGGATCGAGAACATCCCGGAGGACATCGTCTGCACGGGCACGACGCTGTGCGTCGGGCCGTACTTCGACAATGTGCTGGACTCGGCCGCGTTCGGTGCCGAGGTCGTGTGGCCGGAGAACGAGACGCCCCACACCCGCCCCACCATTCACACGGTGGACCAGATGGCGCAGTACGAGCCCCCAGCCCCCGGCGCCGGGCTGTGGGGTCAGGCGTGCGACTGGTGGCTACAGATGCGCGGGCTCGCCCGGGAGACGAAGCTGACGTTCAACGGGGCGGAGGGGAGCGTCGAGGTGGCGCCCCTCGCGATCAGCGGGCTCAGCCCCCACATGATCGCCGTGGATCTGGTAGGCGACAGCTTCTACTGGTGGCAGCTCGAGTACCCCGACGCGTGCCATGCCTTCCTGGCCAAGATCACCGAGGGGCTGATGGCCGCGCAGCGGCACTTCCTGGCGGTCGACCCTCGGCCGCGCGGCGGCTTCGGATTGGCCGAGGACACCGCGCAGGCCATGTCGGCGGCGCTGTTCCGGGAGTTCTGCGTGCCCTACACCGCCAGGCTGTTCGACACGTTCGGCGGCGGCCTCGCTAGCGGCCGAGGGGTGCACATGTGCGGCCAAAGCACGCACCTCCACCAGGCTCTGGTGGAGGACCTGCGCATCTCCAGCTTCGACCTCTTCGGCTACCTCGTCGAGCCGAAGGTGGCAGCGACGAACCTGGGCGGGCGGATGTTCCTATGGGGCAACATCAACCCCATGCTGATGCTGAACGGCACGAAGGCCCAGGTGAAGCAGGCCGCGCTCGAGGCGCTCGGGGCGCTGGCTCCCTGCGGCGGGTACCGCCTGGGTGACGGCGCCAACGTCTGCCCGGGCACGCCGCTCGAGAACCTGGCCGCCCTGACCGAGGCGGCGGAGGACTACGGCCTGCCGCCGGGTGTGGGAAGGGCGCCATGAGCATCCAGCTCCACGCGCCGAGGGCCCCATGCCGCCGGTCGTGCCGAGACCTTGGGGGCGGCCCACCATGACCCCCGCACGGCGCCTGGCCTGCTCGGGGACGTTGCTGGTCGTGGCAGTGCGGATGGCGGCCGCAGCCCACTTCACCGACACCTTCGCCACCGACCCAAGCGCCCTGGGCCGCTGCCCCTTCACCTGGAGTATCTCGCCGCCGGACCACAGGGCGGCCACGGCCTGGGACCTGGTGGACGGCGCCCTGGAGTGCCGCACGCAGGACTCCCGACTGCGGGAAGCCGGCGTGTTCATGTGGGACGCCGGGGTGGAGGTCACTGATGACACCACCTGGAGTCTGGAGGTCGGCTTCCGGCATGTCTCCGGCACGCCGGCCACTCCCCAGCACGAGGCGGTGGTCTACGCGGGGTGGCGGGCCGCGCTATCCCCTGGTGATCGCGGAGCTGGATGAGGTGAGGCTGGGGCTGCGCCGGGATACGGTGACGGTTCTCGACGACCGGGGCCGCGACGATGCGTCAGACGTGCAGTTGTCCAACTTCGCGCGCCAGGAGGACGCGGCGACCGGGCACATCCTGGTGGCCCTGGACCGCATGCACGGCGGCCCGGGGGCCGACGGCCCGGTGACGTACACGATCGAGGTGCGCTAGGGCCCCGAGACGCCCCCTCCCGCGGGGCACACGCCGAGGCCCCTGCCGGAGCGCGCAGGGCCTCGGCTTGGCGTAGGGCACCGAACGGCTCTGGAGTCGCACCATGGATGGGTTCCCGCGTCGGTAGCCCCCCCTACCCCAGACAGGAGGCTCATGGTGAGGGTCCTCGTCATCGGTGGCACCGGGCACATCGGAACCTACCTCGTACCGCGTCTCGTACTCAGCGGCCACGACGTGAGGGTCGTGGCGCGGAGCCCGTCTCCCCAGGTGGAGGAGCACTGCGAGGGGCTCAGCGCCGAGTTCATGGCGTACGCCTGGGCTGAGCCCGGCACCGCCGGCACCTCCCGCGTGGTCAAACGTCGGGACGACCGGCTGGACGCCCTTCGTTACTTGGTCATGGCCGCCCTAAGTTGGCCCCACCTCGCGGCCCGCCTGCGCCCCCGGGGCGAGCTGCGCTACCGACCGCGCTACCTGGCCTGGGGACGCACCCGGCGGGAGTACCTCCGGGACTGACCCCGGAGAGGGCCGCGGGTCGGGCGACCCGCGCCACCAGGAGCTCCGGTAGGGCAGGCCGCCTGACCAGAGCCGACGCGGTTCCCCGCTCAGGTCAACCCGGCCCCCTGTCCACGCAGGTTACGCCGGCAAGCCGACTGTCGCGCCCCTCCACCGCCGCCGCTGCCCGCCCAGCCTGGGGCAGGCCCACGCCGACGCGGGCCGTGCGTCACCAGGCCGGGCCGCCGGGACACTCGCGCTGAGCGGTCGCGATGGCGACCTCCATGTTGCGCTCCGGCGTGCCGCGCCCGGGGTAGAGCTGGACATGCCCGGCGCCGCTCTGGGCGAACCCGCTGATCCGGTCCCCGATCTCGGCAGGCGACAGCTCCAGCATCTCCTGGGGGGTGAGCTGGGTCCAGAAGCCGTGCCCCATGATGTCGTGCATCTCCTGCAGCGTCAGGTTCCTGCAGCCGGCGCCGTGGAACTCGGTGATGCCGACCTCCTCCCTGGCGATCCGCAGGTGCTCGGCTCGCAGCAACTCGCTGTGCATGAAGCGGGTCTGCTGGTCGGCGTAGAGGCGCCGGTAACACGGTGCGGCGAACTCGCGGTACATCGCGGGCGACAGCAAGCCGGAGAAGTCATCACCGGTGTAGGTGAAGCCGCGGTACTCCTCTCCGCACAGCGATGCGTCGAGCCTGGCCACCACCTCCTGCGCCTCGACCATGAGGTCCAGCAGGCGCAGCGTACCCCGGGGGTCTGCGGCGAGGTCGCCGAGCACGCGACCGGCGCTGATCTCGCAGGCGACGCTCACGACCGCCCCGCTGTGGCCCCCGAACCGGGCCCCGTACCCCTGTGCCGTGTAGTACTGCCAGGCCTCATAGCGTTTCCCCATGAGGCCGTCTGTCTGTGGATTGCCCAGGCGGACCTGGTCGGCTTCGGCTGCGCTCGTGATCAGGGGTCGCGTGGTGTCGACGTACGGGATCTCGTCTTCCTCGGGCACCACCACCGGCATGCCGAGGAACGAGGCGAACTCGCAAGCGGGCATGTCCACGTGGGGATGGATGAACCGGCCGACGCCGAAGCGCTGCTCGGCGAACTCCTTGGCCGCCAACTGCGTCTCGAGCATCACCGCCGGGGAGCCGTAGTAGTCCCGGTATCGGACGCCGGCATACTCCGTGTAGGTGACGTTGCAGAACGCGAAGTGCCACTTGGGGTCCATGGTGTGCTCGCGCCGGCCGGGGAGGGCGACGGGTAGCGGCCGGGAACTGTGGCGTCGGATGCACGTGTCGTATGCCCCGTGTGGGCTTGGATCCCTCCTTACGGTCGACGCGGAGAGCTGGGACACCAGAGCCAGGAGCATCTCCGGGAGCCTCGCAGCAGGATCAGGCTGGGACTCAGCGAAGGGCGGAGGCGGCGGACCAAAGGGGCGAAGGCCCCGCGGCCCGGCGATGGGTGCTGGGACCTGGTGCCCTTGGGTCCGTCGCGGACGTTCCTCCGGCGTGCAGCGCGGGGGCCCAACCAGGCAGGGGTGAGTGCGATGACGGATCGGGAGCACCGGCAGCTGAGAGTCGGCCTTGTCGGCGCCGGGGTGATGGGCGCCCACTACACTGCGGTGCTGCACGAGTACCCCCGGTCGGAGATCGTGGCCGTGTGCGACCTGGTGACCGAACGAGCTGCCTCCCTGGCGCGGCCGGCGGGTGCGCCGGCGTTCAGCACCGTGGAGTCCATGCTGGCTACCGCCGATCCGGACGCCGTGGTTGTCGCCACCCCCGACTTCGCTCACCGGGACCCGGTGCTGGCCGCCATCGCAGCCGGCAAGGCCGTGCTGTGCGAGAAGCCGCTGGCCACCACCCGGGAGGACTGCGCCGCGATGACGACCGCGGCCGCCGGCCGCGGCGCTCCGTTCATGGTCAACCTCGGCAACCGCCACCGGCCGGCGGCGCTGCGTCTGCGGCAGGCGATGCGGGACGAGGGCGTGGGCGCGGTGCAATACGTGCACGCGCGACTGAACGAGCGGCGGGACAAGACCGCCACCCTCTCCTGGCGCGGGCGGACGAGCCCAGTGTGGTTCCTGTTGTCCCACTGCGTGGACCTGGTGCGCTGGGCCACTGGTGAGGAGTTCGTGCGGGTGCACGCGCACGGCCGGCCCGGTAGTCCGGACGTGGTCGCCGTCCTGGCGGAACTCGGCAACGGCGCCGCGGCGGTGCTGGAGAGCGCCTGGCACCTGCCGGTCGGCTTCGCCCCGCAGATCGACTTCCGGGTCGAGGTGATCGGGGAGCAGGGAGTGCTGCAGGCCGACCTCTTCCCCCACGACCTACAGCTCTTCACCACGGAGGCCAGAGCGCTGGACCACACGTTCGGCGTCCGCGACGTGGCGGGCAGGCTGGTCGGATGGTGGCAGGACTCGGTCCGCTACTTCGTGGACTGTGTGCTCGACGGTCGGCAGCCCAGCCCGGGGCCCCGCGAGGCCTGGCAGGTCACCGAGGTCCTGCTGGCGATCGATGCCTCCCTGCAGTCGGGGCAGCCCCAGGCCGTGGCAACCGTGGCCGGCGAGGCGCCTGCCTAGGACCCCGCAGGTCGCAACCCATGCGCCGAGCCTACCACGGCTGCACTCGGGTGCCGCGGTCCGCCCCTGCCGCCCGCCGCGGCTCCCGGCCGGTGCCGGCACACGCCGTGGCCCCGCCGGCAGGAGAGCTCGGCCGGCTGGGGCCCGTCAGTGCGAGGCACCCGTGGGGACGCGGGCCTGATGCCCCCTGAAGCAGAGGCGCATCGCGCCCTCGGCCTTGGGCACCAGCGCGGCGTATGGGCCCAGGTCGGCGGGGGCGAAGCCCCTGAGGGCGATCCACGCCCCCTGGCCCTCGGCGACGCGCGCCGGGAGCTGCTTCGCCCCCCCGCGCACGTCCTGCGGACACAGCCTGTCTGGGGCGAAGCACACCGCCCCCTCTCGCACCCGTCGCCGGACCGCAGCGATGGTCTGCTCCGAGATGGTGGTGCCGCACAGGAACATGGTCTGCACGGTTCGCAGCGGCGCGTCCCGCACGAGGTGGTCGTAGACGGCGACCGCCGGTGAGGGGTAGCCGAACTGCCACGAGTCGCGCGGGTACACGCCGCTATTGGCGTTGACCGCACGGGGGTCGGTGGTGCCGCCGGTGAGGAGGTGCCATACTTGCAGCCACTCGCCCGTCTGAGGCGTTGGGGGCAAGTCCTCGGCGCCGTAGAGCGTCTGCCAGTAGTAGCACGACGCCTGTCCCCAGTCGCTGTCCGGGAAGCGGATGATCGCGACCTCGGGCTCGTAGTCACGGTAGGTGTAGTCCCGGGAAGCGCCGCGGGCGCACCGGCGGATATGGTCCCGCAGCACCACGCCGTAGTCGGTCAGCTCGTACGTCACGCCCCGCAGCCGGCACAGTGCCGCCGCCGCCTCGGTGTAGACGTTGTCCACGCCCGCCGTGTCGGCGAGGCGAAGGGCTGCCTCGTACTCCTCGGGAGTATGGCCCGGAAAGCGGTCGAGGTACCACAGGTCGGGGCTGAACCAGAGCTCGGCCCCGTACTCCCTCGCTGCGCCCAGCGCCATCGCGAGGACGACCGGGTGGATGTCCTCCTTCAGCAACTTGGGGCAGAGCGTCACACCCGCGCGGGCGAGTGGGTGCCAGAGCACGGGGAACACGCTCTCCACCAGCATCCGCGCGCCATGTTCGCGGTTGTAGCCGGCGACTTCGCCCGCGGCGCGGGTGAGCGCCGAGCAGGCCTGCGGCAGCGTCAACCCCGTTGTCTCGACCAGGTAAGGCTGCCGGTGCTCGCGGTCGGGCAGGTTCGCGTAGAAGTTGCGGCAGAGCTGCATGTGCTCGCCCTCGTCGTACACCACGCCCTCGAACAGGCCCGTCGCCGCCGCCTGGTCCAGCGCTGCGGGCCCGAGGTCCCACCGATGACACCCTCCCGGCGCCGCGAACCGGTCACGGCCGCTCGGGTCGGGCGCCGAGGGCACCCAGTTGGCCGTCTCGTTGTTGAGCGCGAAACGCAGCCCCGTCGCGCGGCAGAACGCGAGCAGCTCCTCGAACTCGCCGTTGTCGAGTTGCCGCGGGTCGAGGTGCACCTGGAGGAAGTTCACGCCCTGGTCGCGGATGCCCAGCAGCATGGCGGGGTTGTCGCCCCAACTCAGGTCGATCCCGTGTAGGTGTCCCGCGCGATGCCCAGTGGGCGCCAGGGTGTCGAAGAGGCTGCTCAGTCGCGTCTCGCCCTGCGCCAGCACCGCCAGGGCGGCATGGCGCTCCTGAGCA
>Ga0315291_10012512_pt1 | contig 10294 bp, 7 predicted proteins | sample YL17G12_20_MG_FD_203070 | JGI IMG/M metagenome (GOLD analysis project Ga0315291, IMG submission 203070) | Sediment microbial communities from Yellowstone Lake, YNP, Wyoming, USA - YL17G12_20 | ecosystem: Environmental > Aquatic > Freshwater > Lake > Sediment | place: USA: Wyoming | collected...
TGACATCGAATTATTCCGGATTGGTACTGGGCGTTGCCTTCTTTGAGATCATCTTTATCGAAGCTGCTATTTCAGGCGGCCTGGCCCGTGACGGAACTCCAATTGTGCCTCGTCTTACGCCGGCGTTATCCCTATTGGGGTACCATGCCAGTTTCCTATTTGGGGCGACGGCTGCAGTCATGGCGCTTATTTTCTCATATTTCGCCCGCGATCCTGCCACAGGGGATCCCGCTCAGCAGAGGACAGTTCCGAGGTAGCGCCATCTTAGAGGAGAATGGATCAGCCTAATCAAGGTAGACTACCTGATCTCCTGTGGAGGCTGAAATTATCTCAAGACAACTTATACCTCTTCTGGCAATCCTTCTACGGGAAAGCTTGCTATAATCCAAAAAAAATATATTGTTGATATTCACATTCATTAGCAGGTGAAAAAAATATGGGAATTGCCTCTGAGTTTAAAGAGTTCGCCATGAAAGGAAATGTCGTGGACCTGGCTGTGGGCTTCATTTTGGGCGCGGCCTTCGGAAAGATTGTTAGCTCACTGGTGAACGATGTTATAATGCCCCCTATCGGGCTCCTTCTGGGCGGTGTAGACTTCACTAACCTGTTTATAGCGTTGAATGGGCAGGCCTATGCGTCCTTGGACGCGGCCAAACTTGCCGGAGCCCCCACTGTCAACTATGGCGTTTTTATCAATACCATCATCGAATTTCTGATTGTGGCCCTGGCCATCTTCTTCGTGATCAAGAGCATCAATCAGATGAAGCGCAAGGAAGTGCCCCCTCCTCCGCCCAACACCAAGGAGTGCCAATTCTGCAAGGAAAGCATACCCAAAGAGGCCATTCGCTGCCCTCACTGCACCTCAGATCTGAAATCCTGAGAAAAAGCACATGCTCTCCTCCAATTTTTAGCATGCCAGGGACAGGTTCCTGTCACCCTTAGCTTCTCCGCCTTTCTAACCATGAGATCTTCCTGCTTACCGCACTCTATCAAAACTCTCCTTTGTCAATCTCACTAGCAAAGCATGGCAACATCTTCAGGCTTCACGTCGCGGCCAATTCTTCATCCAAGAGTGCGCAAAGATCTCAGCCTCTCCGCCTTCTATGCCCTCAAGTATCTTCTGGGCCACATATTCCGCGGAATCAGGTGGAAAGGGGGCATTCTCCGCCTGCTCCATCTGGTCGTCGCTAGCCCTGATGGTGTTTTTCTCGAACTCGGTGAGCGTGATATACGGATACACCACGCTCACAGTGATGTTGTCCTTTCTCAACTCTTCCCTTGCCGTTAAGCTGATGTTAGCTAGCGCTCGCTTCGTGGCCGAATAGGCACTCATATTCGGCAGATACATCAATGCCGTGCCGGAGCTGATGTTGATGATGGCTCCTTCTCCTTGCCGCCTCATGTGGGGGATGACCTGCTGCATGGCAACAAGCGGGCCTATAACCTTCAGATCAAAGATATAATGGAAGACATCGATATTGGTTTCCTCGACAGGAGCGTCGTATCCCTGACCGGCATTGTTGATCAGGATATCTACGCCTCCAAAGTGCTCTGCAGTCTGCTCCACCATGCTTCTGATCTCGGGGATCTTCGTCATGTCTGCTGGAACAGCAATCGAATTGGCAAGCTCTGCCGAGAGCTTCTTTAGCTTCTCTTTCGAGCGTGAGACCAGGGCAACTCTTGCGCCACGTTTTGCTAGAAGTCTGGCAGCAGCAAGGCCGATACCCGATGACGCTCCGGTCACAATAGCGACTCTATTTTGGACATTCATGAAATCGCCTTTTATTCCTCTACTAGGGCATTTATCGGTCACTTTTGAACGAAGATGCTTGCTTTGTGGTCCTCGTTCCCTCTCTTTCCTGCATTGCAATAGTATTGCTATAGATAAATAGAAATTTAAATTTTTGGGCGCCCATAGATCTTCCAGGAGCCTGCCAGCAAAATGGTTCCACAAGAGGCGCTTCAAAGCAATTGTCATAGTTATCTTTCGCAGCTCAGCTTGAGCCATATTAATCCTTCGATTCTCTCCTGGAATTTTCACTATGTATTCCGATATCTGAATAAGGGCTAGGGCCTGCTAATGGTCTCCAGGACCAACCCTGAAGAACATGTTCCTCACCCACAACTTAATAATGGCTAGCCAATCCACTGCCATAGGACAGATCGTGCTGTCCGATGATCAGGATGGTATAGTCATGGCTGTAGAAGAGAGCAAAGTGAGGATGGTCCTAAGATACCGATGGGCGGTGTTCGGAGTCCTGGCCACAGCCTACTTCTTTGTGTATTTCCACAGGGTGTCTACGGCGGTTGTATCTACCGACCTGGAGGCCACCTTCGGAGTGGGTGCGGCCTCCATCGCCCTCTTGAGCTCAGCATATTTCTACGCCTACACTATCATGCAGCTGCCATCGGGATTATTGACCGACAGCTGGGGGCCACGCAAGACGATCAGCACCTTTACGCTGGTGGCAGCGGCGGGCGCTATCCTCACCGGGATGGCCTCCACTTTCGAGCTGGTCATCGCCGGCCGTCTTTTGATCGGCATAGGCGTGGCCATGGTTTATATCCCACTCATGAAGATCCTGGCCGCCTGGTACCGCAAGAACGAGTTCGCATCGCTAACCGGCATTCTGGCAGCAGTGGGCAACATCGGTGCCCTGAGCGCGGCCGGCCCCTTGGCCTTGATGTGCGCCTCCTATGGCTGGCAGCAGGTCTTCATCATGCTGGGAGCGATCACGCTCGTCCTGGCTGCTCTGGCCTGGATGATCACTCGCGACCGTCCCCATGACATGAATCTCCCCAGCATCCAGGAGATCGAGGCCCTGGAGCTGGGCGAATCGGTTCCCGAGGCCCAGATGATGGAGGAGATCCCCATGGGCAAGGCGCTTAGGATGACGTTTGGGGCTGGCATGAAGTTCTGGCCTCTGGCCATATGGTTCTTCTTCATGTACGGCAGCATGATGGTCTATCAAGGGCTGTGGGCGGGACCTTTCTTCCACGACATCCTGGGGTGGGACAAGGCCACCTACGGCCTGGTGCTCACCTTCATTGGGATAGGCATGATCATCGGCTGCCCTACTGCCGGATACATCTCCGACAAGATCCTGAAGTCCCGCAAGAAGGTGCTCATCGTGGGGACTGTGGTATATACAATCACCTGGGCGATAATATGGATGACCGCTGGACAGATCAATAGCCATGAGGCCTATATGGCGATAAACTTCGTGTTTGGCTTCTTCGGCGGGTTTTTGGTGGTGAGCTTTGCTCAGATCAAGGAGCTGTTCCCTATAACCATCGTGGGGACGAGCACCGCGGCTCTCAACATATTCCCCTTTGCCGGCGGGGCCATACTGCAGCATGCCTCCGGTCTGATGCTGACCACCAGGTCTCTTCAGTCCTATAAGGGCCTATGGCTTTTCATGCTGATATGCATGGTTATCGCCACAGTGGCGGCTTTGCTGTCCAAGGAGAAGGAATCAGGGATTGACTAGGGCTCCACTATCTGGGCTGTGCTTGTGCCATTTGGGTTTGAGGGACTAAAATAGCTCTTGGCGGAGATCTGTCACATTGGTATGCCGTCCGGCAGAGCTTACATAAACGCGGTGTGAATTAAGGAGATTTTCGCCTAGCTCCTGATCTGCTATGCTCCTCGGAGCCTCTGACGTCATCAGAACTACCGCGCTGCAGCTCAACATTGTAGAGTCCAATGCAATCGGAAAGTCAACAGGAAAAATGAAATTCCGCATCGCTTTCATGTGATGCAGATGAGAATATCCCTTCGCAAGGCAGAGGCAGCAGATTCAGATCCCGCCCAGTCCCCACTTCTTCCTGAACTCTAGCTTCTGTTGGCTATTCATCCAGTGGCTGCCGTCACAGTAAGGCTTGTTCTCTGACTTTCCACAGCGACAGAGGGTCACTCTGTTGCGGGATTCGTACATACTGCCATCTGCAGATTCAATAGGAACGCCGCCTCGAACCCAGAGAGGGCCTTCGCATCCTTTTTGTTTGTCGTGTACCAGCACCAGAGATGGCTCAAAATCCTTCTCAAAGGGTTTGCCTGTTTTCTTGTCCCACAGCACCAGCCGTCCCGATGGGCAGATCATGGCCTCTTCCATGGCGGTCTGTCGGGCTTCTGGATCGTCTGATTTTTGTATCAGATTCCTTATCCCACCAGATCGCAGACAGAAACGAGAGTGATCACAGAACTCATGGGCATCGGTTAGCTGCAGCCCAGGGCCTTCAAATACCTCCGCTTTTTTCAGGTAGGGTTTTCTGCTGGCTGTTTCACTGCCATCAAAACCGATCTCCCGGTGTGTCCCATCGCAGAAGGGCTTGTTTTTAGAGCAACCACAACGGCACAAGATATAGGTCTCCTGCAGAGGGTACTCTTTCTCATCAATTAGCTCGCGGGTGTGGCCCGCTTCATCAGTTACTATTACCTGTTCGTATAGTGGCAATCCACCTGTAATTCGATATGGACCGTCTTCAATTATCTTAATCCTCATTTCTTCCTTGTTGGTTGCCATAGTTCCCTCATTTTTTTAATGTTATTTTATTACATCTTCCTATTATTTCTTTTTTTCCTGATTTTAATCAGATTATATTATTCAATCGAGAAGCATCTAGAACATATCAACTATGGAGTGGTATCTTCGGGGAATATTCGCGGGGCGAGCTCGTGATCTCGTCTCCAAGTTTATGCTCAAAAAACATCTCTGCTTCAGAAGTCTCACGAATCGGGAAAGATGCTCGATGGTCCGGACACCGACCCAGCCAGCCATCTCGTTGTCCTATTTGTTCAGGATCGTCCTGAGCCTTGGCTTGAAGGACAAATGCCTGTCGAATCTGATAAAATTGATATCTATAGCGCAGGGGATGGGAATTTCCGCACGTATTGACCAGTAAATAATGGAATCATATGCTAAGAAGCTCGTACCAGCTCAGGCGACCTGAGAATCGCAGAAATATGTATATGTCCAATCTCTTTTAGCAAAAGGATTTTAAGCTTCGAGGTTTATTAATATCTAAATCAATTACTGAAGTTTCCTGGCGATGAAGCCTGGTGTTATATCGGCTAGGGACTGATCATCTGATAAGAGGTGAATGGTATGAACGGTTTTAAAGCTATATTCGCTCTATTGGTTGTGCTTCTAGTATGTGGACTCATAACCTCGACGGCGCAAGAAGCGCAGAGAATCCGGCAGCCAATGCTGACTGGCGGACAGATTATAACCGCTCCTGGGGTCACGACAGCCGTGGCTGTATCTCTGGCTGACATGACCGCCCTGACTCTGGTTGACAAATCCACCTGGGGAGCAGGCATGAGCCAGATTGCGCAGTTCGATTCACAGGGTAATATGCTCAAATCTGCAGCTATTCCAATAAGCCAGGTGGCAGGTATAACCACTTATGATAAGGGCACGCTCCTGGTGGGTAGTTCAGCCGACAACACAATCTACATGTTTGATCCGGCGACAAGCAATGTTCAGAAATTCCTGGACCTGACGCAGCTGGATACCTCAGGTATATTGGCCGGAGATGTGCTGCAGAAGGGCGAGCTGGCAAGCATCGCCTCGGACGGCAAATATGTGTTCGTCGGCATTAGAGCCGGATTCTCCAGCTCCATATTCAAAATAGATCCACAGACCGGCAAGATAATCTCCCACGTCTGGGCGCCCGGCCCCGATCCCTCGGCCATGGCTTATAGTGCAGGGAACCTCTTTGTCCTTGATGGCAGCTCAAAACAGCTCAGACGTTTTGATTCAAATATGAAACTATCAGCCGATGCCATTTCAGTGACGGATCCAAAGCCGAAGGGCATCTTCGCAAAGGATAATGCCGTCGGGATCCTCTCAGGAGAAGCCAACCGTCTGCAAGTCAACCCTATAAAAATAGCTGCTCTTTTGGCCTCCAAGCCGACCAGCATCCTGGACAGATCGGCAGCAGGCTCAAAGGTTATAATATTTCCCGGAGCCATTTCAGTCGCTGGCACTAAGGTGGCCGTACTCATCTGCGGAGATGTAGCCGAAAATGGATTCGAATGTTTCTGGAGCGACACCTGCTGGATGTACAAAACGCTGCGCAATGCCGGCTATTCTCCAGAGAACATATACGTCCTTTACGGCAGCGGGATTGATCATCCCTCCAATAATCCGGCATACCAGAGTGCAGAAACGGTAACTGATTTTCCGGCTACATATGCTTGGGTGGATAAGGTCTTCGATGGTCTGAAGAATGGGGACTCGACAAATGGCATCGCTCAGATGAAATCTTCAGACAGCCTTCTGGTCTGGACATTCGACCATGGTGCTGGAGGAAATCCTGCCTATCTCTGCTTAATGGATGCGTGGATGGATGAAGGCCATTTCGCATCCAAGCTGAAGGCTTTGCCATTCCAAAAGGCAGCCATATTCATGCAGCAGTGCCGCAGCGGAGGATTCATTGACAGCCTTCAAGGCTCCAAGGTTTTCGTCTCCACGGCCTGCCGATCCGATCAAGATGCGTATCCCTCCAACACCGAGTATGAGATCTATAACGGCCAGGCATATAATCACGGAGAGTATAACTACTACATCATTAGCGCAATCTCCGGTTCGATTCCCAGCGGGGCTTCGGTCAATGCGGACACCAACAGTGATTCAGGGATCAGCGCACTAGAAACCCATAATTGGGAAGTGAGCCATGAGGACTTGGCCGAGGTGCCTCAAATAAGCGATATGGGGGGCGTTGGCAGCACATTTATGATAAAATCGTCCTCATCCGGAAGCAGCAAATTCTTGAAGCCTGAGTTATCGGTGATAGTGGATAAGATCCCAATTCCGACACCGGACAACTGCCCCAACTGCGGAGAGCCCGATAAAATAGAGAATCAAATACGTCCAGTAGTTCTAGTGCAGCCCATTGCTCAAGTTTAAGCGGTCAGATGGGTGTGCAAAGGATCGGTATGCTAAAATCTGAAATAGGCTATTTGGAGGCAGGGATGCTTGCCAGATGATACGCATTGCCTCGGCAGAGAGATCCTGCCTCTCCTGGTCTCTCATGGTCCTGTAGTCTAGGCATGCTCAGCAAAACAAAAAGACTTCAGCGAGGATTGCTTTAGTTAGCCTGAACTGAAGATCCTTCTGGCAAGCGTAGAGTATCATGATGCGACGATCCTGTGGTACTAGAGTCTTTCTTAAGGCAGCGCTCGTACCTAGGCTGATATATTATTATTGTAAAGCCACCTCCTTTATATATTATTATTAATACTAATATAATGCATGAAATTAATATCCTGCAATAGATGTGGTTATCCCTGTCAGCCTCGGCTCAAGAACCCGAAACGATGCCCCAGATGCAAGTCTCAAAATTGGCGAAAATGGCGAATCCGAGCTAGGAGATCGGAATTGGACCAAATCGAGCAGGCACTTGAAGTTGAAGCTTGAAATTCGTAGCCTAGAATTGGCATGACAAGAAATGTTCCAGCTGCCAGAAAAAGAAATGAGGCCAAGCACTTTCGATATCTTAATCGGTTTGGATGGCGTCCAGCCCGGCTTGAGTGGGTTTAGAGCGCTTGCGACGCTTGGCCGGCCAGGCCCTCCAGCATCCGGCCATTGCGATGGAGCCGGGATGAAAAACTTGATGAACTAATTGCTCCCGATACTATATGGGCAGTTCGGGCTGTGAAGTTCTTGAGACATAGATCTCGACCGTGAACTCGGCCTTGATCTGCCCATATTGCGCAAAGAGGGTGGTAAGATATGAAAAAAGCAAAAGCTCTGGCCTTTACTTTGTTGCTTGTCTTGGCCGTAAGTATGGTTAATGCAGCTCTACCCGCTGCTAAGTCTCCTAGCCAAATTTCCCTATTAAAACCATCATTGAATCCCCAGCTATTCGCGCCAAACATAAACATTAATTTAATAAATATAGCTCCGGCTTCGCCCGGCAACAGCAAGCCAGTAAACGTCAGTGTCAATGTTACATCCCCAGCAACTCAGCAGGATATTTGTGGATTGAATGCTGCCAATTTTAAGATAGACACGCCTGGAATGCCTCCTTATGCTCCTGCTGCTTTTGTTATAAAAGATGTCTTTGCTATATCGTCAGTCGCTATAAACCAACCAGTCCATTGTGACTATTGGCTATCTATAGTCCCAACCTCGTCGTGGGTGACTGGAATCTATACACTTAAATTGGATTATATTCAAGGAGGGCAACAACTCGCTAATAGAACATTTAGCTTTAGAGTATGAGCCAGAGATTCCATTTTTTTGCGTGATCGAGTTTAAATCTCGGGAAATGGCACGAGATTACCCTCCTCCTCTCACAGGTCAACTTCTAGTTGATTTTTATCGGGTGCTGATGTCACTGGCGGTCCAAAAATGCTCAATAGCGGCTGTGTAAGAGCGTCCACCTGTCCATCCCCGAGTTTTGAGACTCAGGAGTGAGATCTGGAGAGTTGCAGGCTTAAACGACATGGGTCATATTGCGCTTAAATCCATGTGCGATCCTTGATACTGGCTAGAGCTGGTGCCGGGCTAATCTGAGTCTCATGCCTAAAGCAATCCCGGCTCGATTCCGCCGCGCAGGATGCCGGTGATAGGTTGAGCCTGTGCGGGCCGGATGGTGATCTTCCGCCCCAAGAGCTTGAGGATGAACTGGTAAGACGATTTTTTTTGTTTTGCTCTATTATAACTTCTTCCTATTTATAATCATTAATTTATTAATATAGTAATGATACAGGTCAAGAAATTAAATCCAGCTTACCCTTGAAATGCGGACATCAATTGCCTGACGAAGCTTGATTTCCAGATTGCGTCTTCTCCAGAACAATAGAATGACATGAATATATCTGGATTATCCTTAATAAAGTTCTCGATTGCTGGACAATTCCAGATTGGATCCATCTCTGGTCGAGAAGAACGGGATAAAATTAGTTCCATATTAATTCTGGAACAATCAGGGGCCATTGGGCGGGGGGACCACAATGGAAGTCTTAGATCTGCTCCTAAAGCACGAAGTTCTACTGCTGCTTTTATTGTCTTCTTGAAATCGTCGTTGTTCTCAAATGGGTAGCCATATATAAGGGAAACAACAGCTTTAGGGATAAAATGGAGCGACAGCTCTATATTTTCACGTGCTTCCTCATAAGTGAACCCTTTATTAATAGATTCAAGAATCTTATTGGAACCAGACTCGACACCATAAAATATAGACTTGCATCCTGCTTTTGCCATAGCTTCAAGCAGTTCTTCATCCACTAGATCAATCCTTGAAAAGCATCTCCAGGATAACTTCTTTTTCACTTCTAAGATACTTTGGCACAATTCCAGGACCCACGCTCTGTCAAGTGTGAAAACATCATCGGCAAAAAAAAGGTCGCCTACTCCGAAACTTGAAATTGCTCTCTTGATGTGTTCTATCATTCGCCCAATGGACATGCGTCGTACATGATGCCCCCAAATCGCAGGTGTCTCGCAGAAAGAGCAACTAAAAGGGCAGCCGCGACCTGCCATTAAGGGCAATGGAGCTTTTCCTAGACAAGCAGGAAATCTGGCGAAATCAGGAAATGGAAGATCGTCAAGATGAGAAACGATCTTTGGGGCTGAAATGCTCGAGTAGCAATTTTCTCTTACTACTACTCCTGGGATCTCTGCCCATTCACTTCTCGGAATAGAGATCAACGATTGAATTGTATCTTCACTTTCACCAATTGCGATTGCATCGATGAAAGGAAAGCGTTGGATGATTGAAGGTGCGCATCCAGAAGGCCCTGGCCCACCAAGAATTATATATTTTTCTGGATTTAGCATCTTATAATTGCGCAGGCATGCAAGAGCAAATGGGAGCATATCTTCCATGGTACTGATGCCAAGAAGCGGTGCTCTAGTCCGGACAAATGCCATCCACTCATTTATGTCGAATCGATTGTTTCTAGAAACAGACTGATAATCGATCGTATCAAATTGTGAACCCGATTTATGCAATACCGAACATAGCTGGGATAAACCCAATGGAATGGCGCAAGCGTGGGCTTCAGCTCTCTCATTTGCGACGAATCCCATATTTATAAGACAAATGTCCGGATCGCTTTCTCTAAATCCCATATTATTTATAGTCCTCAGCAGAACATATTATAATTTCCATTTGGCATAAATTTTCTTATCCAAGCTTCTGCATAGCTTAGGGAATTAGAGAATTCATCCCATGAATCAGAGATTATCCGTTTCATATCGCATAAATCTCCGACTGCCGATATAGATAAAATTCTTTTTATAGATTTCCATATGAATTCAATTGGATTCAAGTCGGGAGA